>FYBJ01000040.1_pt1 | contig 40887 bp, 61 predicted proteins | sample 1134611 | NCBI WGS metagenome assembly FYBJ01 (sample SAMEA104116008, study PRJEB20421) | marine metagenome | isolation source: marine
CGTTAGAATTAGCATCCAACCATTGACCATTAATCAAGCATTGTTGTTTAAAGAGGGTTTGATCTTGTAATGTTAGTTCGCTCATGCGCTGGTGCCTCCATATCTCTATTGATGTACATGCTTTCGCATGGAGATAATGTAAAGCGCCGCGCGATTTGGCACTAATTTTCGCGCGATTTGGCACTAGAAATTTCTAAATTCGTTAACTTTCTGTAAATTATTAGTCGTAATAACTAAAAGTTAACGGTCTATATTTTATAGTTAGCTATCAACAACTCAGTTACTTGCTTATTAACGTCACTATTAATACTATAACTTGTCTTCACTTCCTTCATTTCACAGCCTTTGAACAGCTCTCTAATCTGAGGCACATTATTGATGCTAACTAACCATTTGCCTTTGCAGTTTGCAAGCTGATCACGCAGCAGTGTGAAGTCATCTTTATTGAATAATCCTTTGCCATAGTCGCTCTCACAATTCCAGTACGGCGGATCGATATAAAAGAATGTGCCTTGGCCATCATAGCGCTTGATTAGGTTGTCATAAGGCAGATTCTCAATGTAGACACGGTTTAATCGCAGGTGAGCTTCACTCAAATCCTCCTCGAGGCGAAGTAAATTGAGACGTGGCTTGCTGCTGTTGGCAACTCCAAAGCATTGGCTGACTATCTTTGCACCAAAGGCATTCTTGACCAGATAATAGAAGCGCGCTGCGCGTTGAATATCTGTCAGCGTTGATTCTTCTACCGATTGCAAGCGAGCAAACTCATCTCTGCTTACTAATGACCATTTAAAGTAGCGAACGAACTCTTCCAAGTGATTTTGTATCACTCTATATAATGTGATCAGATCACCATTGATGTCGTTGATTACTTCCACTTTGCTTGGCTCCTTACGAAATAAGACCCACGCAGCACCTGCGAACACTTCTACATAGCAAGTATGCTTTGGTATCAAAGGTATGATGGTGCTGGTGAGCTTACTTTTGCCACCTACCCATGCCAGTGGCGATTTACGCTGTATTGTTAAAGATCGTTTTGTCGTCATGATTATCCTTATTCACAAAGGCGTTCATGACGCTCTAAATTTTCAGGCCACCCTCTAAAATCGGCGGGTGGCGTTTGTCCCTCCTCCTTGCTAATCCGTCTCACAAGGCAGTATCTATATGCGCTCGACTGCTACTCTTTGGCAATTCGAAAGGGCTTTCCAGTAGCTCACCCTAAGCCACACTCTAGTCGTACTACAGCGCTTTCACGGAGTATTCTTTGGTATCCATATATAACGTTGTTTACCACCTGTACAATCTAAACCAATTCTTCTTCCATGCCTGTCTTCCACATACTTAAGTTCACGTACATGCAAAACCCCTTTAATCATCTTAGTATCACCCAATTTTGGCTTTCTCCTCATTGGTGCAGTTCTAAATGTAATCTTTAAAGACGTCATAGTTAGAAAACAATGTGAAAAATTTTAATTTTGTGGCCGTTCATCTGTCTCTAAATACTTATTATATGCACCACACCGTGGACATTTGATACTTAAGTTAACGGCCACACCTTCAGCCAGCTTTTTTTTGCATTTATTACATCTCATTTCTGCAGTTTTAAAATGCAGTTTTGTTTTAGTCATACGATCACCTATAATTGACCTCGCCCACGTGGGTGACAGGGTCTTTGGTTGATCCGTAGTAGTGTTACGGTGAGACGGGCAGTTTTAGTGTTGCTGCACTAAGGCTGCTCGCCCTGTTTTTTTTCCTTTAAGTTATCCATTTCATCATGCTTCAACCAGCCAAAGCTATTAACAAACAACTCTGGCCGCGTAATTGCAAACCAGACCAAGCGCAAATGTGCAATACGATTGCTGGTATCTGCAGGCGCTTTCATCGGGGTGACTAGCGTTTTAATAAATACGAATAGCCCAAAAAGAGCAAAGATCATCACGCATAAAATCGCTATAAAAACAGCAATGCCAAGTAACTTAATCACAGTGATCACCTGTGTGGTCAAATGGACTTAGTATTTTTTTGCAAATGAACCTGGACAGCTCACCTCGCCAAGTTTGCGAATCGATGTGCTTTTTTAATCGCTCCGTCACTGTGAGCTGCTTTGGCAGCTCTACATAAATAATTGACACTATCGTCAAGTTACTTAACACGTCATAAAGATAAGCAATCACTAAAAATGGCAGGCACATGACATAAAGCCAGACGTTCAGCTGCTTAGCATGATAAGCACGCATAATGCCCATCGCACCAATATAAAGAAGAAAAAATAGCCATAGCCAAGCAACTAAAAATAGCGGACTTAATAGTAAATAGGTCATTTTTAACCACTCAATTCATCTATCGCTTTATTGTGCGATGCGACTAACTTTTCAACCTCTGAATGATGCTTATCACCTATATATGCAATTTCATCACCGTGACCTAGACCATTATCTTCCATCACATGATCGCCTCTATCAGGGCCGCTGCCTTGCCACCAAATAGTCCATTTCATTTAAGTCTCCTTAAGATGGCCACACGACAGCTTCAACATCTGCTGCAGTTGTGTCTGCATCTTCAGCTAACAAGTTAAGCTGATCTTCTAAACCTTGACGAGTGCCAATTAGCTGGCCAGATACTGTGGCAAATAAGTCTGCCTTAGTGATGATGCGTTCAGCCAAGTCTGCTTTAGTGATACCTCGAGCAGCTGCTAATCCATCAATGAGTGGTGTCACTGCATTATTATCTGCAGTAAAAGCACGTGCTTCAGCTTCTTGCTTATCCCAGCTCACAATCTCATCAACAGGTATGCCTGCAGTGATCTGATTCATCAATTGATTAAACTGCGCATTGATTTCAGCACGTTTTGTCGTTATAAGTTCATCGATAGTTGGCTCAGGGAATGGTAATTTAACAATGTCGCCCTGATCGGTGATTGACCAAATGCCATCCTGCTCACTAATTGTTTGCTGAAATTGCTCGTCTGTAACTTGTACCGCATCATCTGGTATCTCGATATTAATAGCGCTATCGAAGCGAGCATAAAGTTTTGACTCATTATCAAATAATATAAATTTAGACATTTAAACTCCTAATAACCAATGGAAAACCACTCGCGATTACATGTGTATTCCATTACAAATTGATTTGTCGCCTTGCTTTTTAAAGACCAGTACGACACGTCACCAGAACCGCCACCAACTATATTCACAGTAGCAAAAACATTGAGACATACGGTTGGGAATGCGACCGGAAATGTAATTGTTTGATTTGAAGTAGTTGGCGCTGCAGAAACATTACCCCACTGTAGTATTAATCCACCCGGTAATTTTTGATAACCATTAGCTGACAATGCTTGATTAGAGCCAGTAAAATCTGACACTTGTACTCCAGCAACACCATCTTTCTGAGCAAAGCTTAAATTAGTCGCACCAACCGTTATCGGCGCATCTGTTGTGAGCATCCAAATCGTATCTGCCAGTGTTGCGCCTTCACTCACTTTAGTCAGTGTGCTTGGCTTGACCTCTTCGGACTCATCCAGATAAACAACACGTGTCCACGCCCCTGCAGCAGATGCATACCAGCCGTTTTGTGATGCTGTTGCTTGGTTTTTAACTAGAATGACATCACCAGCAGTTAAAGCACTACCCCAGTCACCACCACCTTGTGTTGCAAGACCACTAAGTGTGATATTGCCTGTAGTAGTGAATCGCGCGATTGTATTTGCACCTGCAATCATGTTTTTGATTGCATCGCGCAGCTGCGTTAAATTACCTTCATCTGGCGTTAATCCACCAGCTGTAATAACAGCTAACATTTCATCAGTCACTGCGTTTGCCCAATCTGCTGGGTCAAGTGAAGCAGGTATAGTGTTAAGTGGATCACCATCGGTAAACTTACCAAGCAGCAGGTTCACTCCAGGTACACTAGCAGGATAGTCCATTGTTACTCCTAACTATAAATAAAGCGCACAAGCGTATCTGCTTGCGCCTTTGGTTTAATTAAACATTCTAAAATTTCATTACCCCAGCTGCTGTATGGCTCGCCAATTGCACTGCCAGTCTCACGTTTAAATATCGTGTTATCGATCGTGTTCACATCCCACACTAGATTCCAATCAACTCCAGCATAAGGTTCACCCATATATGCCTTACCGTAGGTTCTTGCTCGATGTTCAGTGATTGTGATCGTGTAGCCAAAAGTTGCTGCTAGTTGTATAGCTTTCTCTTTGGTAAATGTGCCGCCCTCATTAATCTTGCTGATAACTGCATCAACTCGCTGCGAGCGTGTTAAACCAATTGATTTTTGGCAAGGGCTTGGAGTGCCATAAACGCGTTCCCAGTCTTCTAATAATGGACCAGAGTTAGGCACAAATGCTTTTAGTATTGTTTCACCTAATAAGAACGCTGCGTCCAGCGCATTGCCTTCAGCTTGAAGCTCTGCTGCAAGATTTGGCGCTTCAGTGTCATAACTGACTGGCGGTAATGAAATCTTCAGTAGCTCTAAATGATTCATGGCATAGCACTCACATCTACTGTACCCTTGCGACACCATTGAACAGTTGTTTCATCAACTGTTGGCACCACGTTAGCAACAGGCGCACTGATTGTACGATCAGCAATACCAACGATGTCACTTATTAGCGACTCAGCCACGGATTTAACGAAGGTATCACCTGGCAACAAGGTATCGTAATAACTATCTAATGCGCCATTAATCAAGCCTTCAGCTATTGCCAAACTTATGCCAGATAGTTTTACCTGAATAGTAAAATCTTGTTCAATGATGGTAGGTGCAAGAACTGATAAAGTATTAACACCACATGGTCTTACTTCATTGATATGATCTTCAACATCTTGAATGAGCTGCAAGCTGGGCAAACCACCCGCACTGGTAATAATGACATCAGTGGTACCAAGGCCGCGACGTAATGGATAAACGAAAGCCTCATCTACGCCATCGACCTCCTTGGCCCATCGTTTATAATCTGCGATATTGCCACTTGCTGGTGGATTACGAAGTACAAACAGTAAGCGATCTAGCAGAGCAGTGTTAGTTTCGATATCGGTACCAGCTAGCATGCTTACAACGAGCGCTGCTGCGTTAACTCCTGCAGGCGCAGCTGTTAAAGTTAACACTGTGCCAGCATCGACATTACCAGATACGCCAGCAATAGAAGCTTGCGCTGCTATAGTGGCTGTACCAGCACCATCTAAAACACCTGCAACAGTCGTAACAAATGCAACACCATCAATCGTTTTGCACTCTGTATTAATTGGAACAGCAGCTGCTGGAGTGCCTGTGAAAGTAATCGTTCCGGTCGCATAATTTGCAGCTTTTCTGACGATATTTCTTAGCGCGGCATGAATCTCCATAAAGTCAATATCAGCAGTGTCAGGAAAAATCTGCCTTACTATCCATTGCTGATGTTGATATAAACCTTCTATAGCAGCACTAATGGCCGCTGCACGCACAGAATAATCTGAGTCATCATCAACAGCTGCAGCTGCAATCAAGTTCTGAATATCTCTAAGAATATTCTCTTTGATTTGACTCTGATCAGGTGTTTCAAATGGCATTTATATAACCTTTACTGGATGCTTAAAAGTAAGCGTCTCACCACTCGCTGGTGTAACTTCAATTAATAATTTAAGCCAGCCGTTATGCGGCTGTTCTGTCGATACAACAATCGATAATGCACGCCCATCATCGATAATTGGCTTCAGTGCTGTCTCTGAATATTGCTTGGCCAATATCGATATACGGTTTAAATCTTTTTCACGCTGCAGCTCGTGCAAGCGGCTACCAAAATTAGCGTCCTGCCACCAACTGCCTAGTGGCGTCATCAAACGTAAATAAACTGCATTACCTAAACCATAAGCAGCATCTCTAACTGGCTTACCATTGGTCACCAGATAATCACGACTAATTGGGTCTATAAAGCTATCCATTACATTTGCTGGTTCGGCTCTGCAACCGCGCCACCCTGTGGATCATTATGAGTATGTGAGTTGTAAATATTACGCATGCCAGACATGGTTTCGCCTGAGCTATCACATCTGTCTTTTACTTCACCTGTTACTTCTAAAATGTCTGTTTCCATTCTCACTTTTGGCGTATTGGTTACAGTCACTGGCTTACCCGCGCCATTAATTTCTATACCATCACGCTTTATATGTACTTTCTGGCCTTGATCGTCATAGATAGCCGTTTCACCCGGTGCCAGATTTTTTAATCTATAAGTGCCATGTTCAGTGGCAATGATTACACTGTGTGCTGTCTTACCTCCAACGGGAACTGCAACAAACATAAAGCCTTTAGGCGGGTTAGTCGTTAAGCCATAGTGCTGCATATACTCAGCTGCCTGCAGCTGCTCACCACTTAACGCATCAGCCTGAATCAACATAACACTTGGTGCAGAATTGACACGGGTACCTAACCCGCGGAAAGCTAACCTGATCCGGACAAGAAATTTAGATATGCGTTTATCAATTTGCTCTATCATGGCTTAGTGACATCCACTATTTCACCCGGACCAACTGAGTTCTTGCCACGACGATGCTTACGCTTATGTGGGTGCGCATCTAATACCCAAAGTCCATCTTGTTTCAACCGCAACTCAGTAATAGTGCCTTCAGTTCGACTTTTGATAAATCGACGTCCTATCAAAAAAAAGACATCCCTGATACCATGCGGCTCACTTTCAACTTGAACGCGCTGTCCAGGTTCCCAAAGCAATCCGTTCACACGATGACCACTCACTCTAATCGTTAAATCGAATGCTGATAACATGCCGTCAGCTAACAGCTTGCGCGCTCTATCTTTGGCTAGGCCAGCATTATCAGACTCATGATCGATAATAATTTGAGGGCGATAGAATTTGGCGCCATCATCTTTTGCAGTAGCGCTTATTGCATGTTTACCTGATTCAGTTTCGGTACCATGTGTTTGACCAAGCACGGTTAGCTGCGAATAATGTCCTATTGCGCTACGTGATCTGGCGATTGACTTTACATTATTGCCTTCACCATCACGACGCATCACTAAAGTGGCTACAGGTGGCTTGCTATAATCTGGCCCACCAATTACCAATGTGCCATCTGGTGCAAACCAAGGCCATAAACCATTTGCTTCAGCTGCATGCGCTAATACATCCCATGCACGGTCACCCGGCTCAACATTAATTTTTTCACGTGTACTTGTACTATCTGCATCTATTTTGATTTTCGTGAGTCCAAGCGGTCTAATGACTTTCGCAGCAATTTCTTGCAGTGTAGCCAAGCGAGTGGCAAAAATAGGTGCCGCACAATCAACCAGTATTCCCGCATAATCTCTTCCAGTTAGATTTAAATTGTGATTGTTTTTATCAACTGCGTCTTCAATCTGGTCTACTCTTCCAGTCAACACCGTATCATTTCCAACTTTCACCTCAACAGCGCTCCAAGGCTGCACAAAATCTGGTAATTGCTTATCCTTTAAACCAATGCTTACCTGAAATGCATCTGCTGCTAACAGCAAATCAGAGTCAATGTCATAACTCTCCCATTGCGAGTGCGCTTTACCATCGATAAGCACAGAAACTTCATCAGCTTGCGTAGGCATTTAGCACATCTCCACGGTCGATAAAGTTAGGCATTTTGGCTTTTGGATTTAAACGGAAAAGCTCAATCGCTCTGGTGTGATCACCATATAGTTTGTGTGCGATTAATCGCAGATTGCCAGGTGCATTCATTTTTCTTTGCACTAACGGTGGACGCGCCTCAATCACAGCACGCGCACCTTCCTGCAGCGCCAAGGCAGTATTTTTAAGTGCCTCAACAACAGGCCTGTTTTTTTCTAGGCCATAGCGTGCGCGATAAAGGTCAATAACAGCATTAATTTCTGTACGCGCTGTGTTTACCATATCCTCTATTTCAATGGCTGATAATGTTGGCGTTTGCGTCTCGCTGGCTAGCACTAAGCTTGCAGCGTCAGCTCGCCCGCTTGCTTTTTCAAGTGCTGTGTGCGCCTCAATCGTTTGCACATCATTTGATGGCTGACGCGCCTGAGAAGGCAATAAGATAGCACCATCTAATGAGTTAAAAGCTGCTTTCCAGTCGGCAGCTAGTGTCTCGATATCAAAGCTGCGTAAATCAACAATAGCGCTGATTGCGCTCGTTAAATCACTTGCCCAACTTCTCGCATAATTAACAGGATCAAGGCCGCTGCTAATTACACCAGCAACCGTTTGTTTAACCTGAGATAGCACACTGGACATCGATGTCCGTAATTGCTCAATACGATTAAAATCACCGCTTTCTATAATCGCCTCAACCTCTTCGGCAAGTACATTTGTTGCTGCGGCACGGGCTTCAGTATTGCGCTGCAATATTGTGGATGCTTTTTGGATAGGAAGTGATTTATCAAAGAATTTTGGTGCGATGCTACTTTGAATAAACCTTAAAGTAACTGCAGCCTGATCTACTGCATCGGCCTCATGATGAACTTGTGAAGCTAAAAATTGTGCATTGATAGTGCCAAATACAGGATGCACTAACTCACCTGTACCTGGCACGTTTAACTGATCTAAAAATGCTTTTAGTCGCGCATCGTAGTCATCTCCATAAAAGATTGCGGTAAGATTTATTTGATTCGGCTCACCTCCAAGGTCTTCAGATTCAGCACCTTCTGCGTATGGATAACTATGCATTGCAACAGCACGTGAAATTTCATCGTCTGTAGAAATACAGTCAAACACTACGCCTCTGAACGAAGCTTCTAAAAGGTTATCTTCCCAAGCCATAACCGAAGTTTACGCGCGCGCGCGAGCTTTCTAGTAGAGGAAACGTTTCCGCTATTTGCGATTACCACGGCCAATCCAGCGCTTTTGAACATTATTAGCCACCTTCTCGCCATCGATGTTGACATTCACTTCTAGGGCTTGCTGAGCCTCTTTATTACCAAAAGCAGCCAACACTCTGGCAACACTTTCACCTATCTGATCACCCAATTTGGTACCGTCAATAAAATTACGATTGATTGCTGTGCCAGCTGCATAACCAAGAAAACCTGCAGCACCGACGCCAGCAGTTGCCATTGCTGCACCACTACCTAAAAGCGCACCAGTACCAGCTAATAAACTACGTCCAGCCGTTTTTGCTATGCCAGCCACTTTGCCTGCACGCCCCACGCCTGCAACCTTGCCAGCGCCACCCATCAAACCTTTCAATCCGCTTGCCACTGCCACAGCACCTAAAGCGGTTGCTGCAGCATAAGCACTAGCCGCTAATATCGGGTTTGCTGTTGCCACATCTGCAATCGTCTTCAGCATGCTTTTTAGTGGCCCATCTACCGCAGCTAATGTGCCACTAGCCGCTGCGTCTTTTGCATTTGCCACACGCTCACCAGCTGCTGATGCTGTTGCATCAATCACTGAAAAATTGGTATTGATTTGGCCACCAGTATCAGCTCTAACTGCACTCCGAATTTGATTCAGCTTAGCACTTTGCTGTCTAGCGCCTAACAAGGCAGTCATTGCTTGCCTATCCTGAACCACAGAACCTATGCCCTTTTGTTCCATGATATCCATCATGGCCATAAAAGTTTTTTGCTGTTCTCCACCCTTTTGTGTGGCCGCCAAAGATTGTAGTTTTTTATATTCAGGGTCTTTACTCGCAACACGATCAACCAAAGCCATAAACGCATCAAGCGTGCCCATACCTTTGCCTCTGGCAGCACTTAAACTACCTGGTAGATCGATACCTTGATTTTTAAAATCAATAGCCGTATCACGGGAATTCATCTTGGCCAATAGATTGACCATATTATTACCAGCCTGATCAGCACTTCCCGCGGTTACACGTGATACTTGATTAAATGCCAACAAGTCTTCAGCACCACGAATGCCTTTGCCGCCATTCGCAGCATATAACGCCATTTGTTCTGGTAAGAATCGAGCCATATCTTTCAGCTCAAAACCACCCATATTTCCTGCTGTGATGGCTTTGCTTAAGAACTGCTTAACCTCGTCATCTGTCATGCCCATGTTTTGTTTTGAAGCCATAACAATTTTTGAGATATCTACTGGTGATGCACCAGTACCACTGGCAGCCCTTGCGATGGTTGGTAGTAGATTAATACTACTTTGCACGCCAGCACGACCATCACCCATCGCGCCTGAACCAATCAGCTCATTCAGCACGTTAAGTACTTCACTTTGTGATCCAAGACCGTACTGCTGTGCACTGCGTACAGCGCGATCTAACTCTGCTTTGCCAGAAATACGACCAGCTGCACTCCTATCACTATAGGCAACGTTTGCGGTTAATGCCAATTGACGATCGTAATCGATAGGCTTATCCAACGATCGCTTAACCACATATCCGGCTGCTGCAAGGGCAGCTCCAGCTTGGGCTGTTCTAGATATTTTTTCAGAGAGTGTTAAACCAGTACGTAACTCAGTATTTAATTCACGTATCTTTTTAAGCTCAGCGTCTTTTGCCCGCGTCAAGGCACGAGAACTAAGCGTACCAGAACGCTCCAGCCGATTATAGGCAGCTTGTGTTGCTTTAATTTCACGTTGTATCTGACGCTCAGAACGAACACCAAGTTTTGTCCATGCCTCGCTGGCACGGGTTAAACCATTAAATTCTCGGTTGACACCCTTTACTTCACTATTAACAGTCTTAAGCGCCGCTTTAAGCGCGGCACTCATGCGGTCCTGTAGTTTTAGCTGTAACTCTAAATCTAAAGCCATGACTTACTTTCTTTTCTTCTTGACGCTGACATAGCGCTTAGTGGTTGTCTGGCCGTTAACTTCTTTGCTATCAGATTTATTTTTAACGGGCGGTTTCGTTTTAACAATAATCTGCATTAAAGCCTCAACCTGTGCACTAGTCATTGCATCAATACCTTGGTATCCATGCATACGAAAAACATAGTCTAGTTCGTTGTAGACTCTGATTTTCTCTTGGAATCCGATCGCTTTTTTTTAACGTCTACCTGCGCTGCAAAAATTGGGATCAAATCATCTTGCGGCAGCTCTAATAACAGATCAGCAGTAATCATCTCTTTTTCTAAACTGCCAAATGATTCAATCTGCTCTGCTGCTAAATAGATGCTAAAAGTAAGGTCAGTTTCTGAAGCCTGACCATCTCGAGTCAACTTATCCATCGCATCAACTTCATTGCGGATAGTTGGCTCCGACATCACAAAACGTGTATGGATGTTACCTTTTTCATCCTCATAGCCATGTGGCAATTCGCCTTCAACTGTGAACTTCTTCATTACTCATTAACCTTCCGTAGCGCAAACATTTGAATGTCACGCATTGATTCACCATCAACCTTGTATGACTCACCCACTGACTCGGTTACACAATCTAAATAGCTAACACGCTGACCACCATCTTCTAGTGGGAAAATTGTGATTTTTGCCCCAACTATTGCCTCCCAATCTATTTCGCCATTAAGGGGCACTGGTGCAGTCACACGTAACGAATAATCAGCCATACCCTTAGAAAAACCCTTTGGACGCCCTGTTCTATTCATTGTTTTAACAACTCGACGACCTGTTGCTACTGTTGGATCAACAGATGCAATATCGACTTCCTTACCGTCAATCTCCATAATAATGCTGCCAACGTACTCTTCTAATGCCATTTTAACTCTCCAAATTTACGTGTCGTGTCTATCTGTAAATAAGCCTTACAGCAGCAAATCGATCCGGCCAGCAAACACGTGCAGACCATTAACAACATCTGCTGGGATGCGTGCATTTAAGCGATTAGGGTCTTGCAAATCCCGCTCAACAATCACACCATCCAAGTTTGCTTGCACCTCTTCAACAATCTCAAGCTCTTCCATCTTGATCAACACATCGATAATCTCGCTGCGCACGGCCTTTTCAGTACGTACACTGAGTTTTTCTCGTGGGAAACGTAGCGATATGCGTTCGCGCACTGCTTTACGCACATAATCCAAAGTACGAATCGTCGTAAGATCATATAAACTGATGTCAGGGATAGACTGTGGATCAAGCGTATACGTCGTAATAGCACGCACAATTTGCACCTTATCACCCGGACCAACTTCACTCGGAGTCACTCCGTTGTTTAGCTCGTTTTCTTGCTCAGTACGGCTTAAACGATCAGCTAATGGATTTGGCAAAATACCAGTCAATGCAAGCGTGTTTAATGGACGTGCTGGGTCCTCTTCAAATGCTACTATCGCAGCGTAAGAAGCGCCGACTTCATACGCATTTTCAAAAGCATTTGGCACATGAATACCGCTAATACGGCCACTATTAATCTGGCCTGCTAAAGTAGTTGCAGCAGCAAGCGTTCCAGTATGCGCATAAATACCAACTGCACCACGTTGCTCCAATGGGCCAGACACATTGTCTAGGTGCGTGCGTAGCGCGGTTAAGTTTGTCTGATCATTCCATGCTGGACAAATCACATTGTGACCTGCACTAAAGGCAACTGCTAATGCTTCTGATAAATCAGGATCAGTGGCACCTGTCACACCAGCCGCAACTGCAATTGTGCTACCCGCAGCCGTTGTTTTTACAGTAACGTTGATTCCATTACCAAGCGTACCTTTATTTTTTGCGGTAAGCGTGATCACACCAGCTGCGTTTGCTGCAGCCACTGGTAGATCAGGCTGCTTAGCAAACTCTGCTACCAATGCATCTGCCTGCACCGTTGGCGTATCGCCAGAAGCCACTGCCACTTCAACAGACTGTGAACCAACATTGATCGTTGTCACACCAATGCCAGTCGCATTATTGGTGATCGTAATCGTCTTAGTAGCAGCTACACCAGCACCAGCATCATCTAAAGCTATGGCTGAAAGCTGCAAATAAGGGTTTGCTTTAAGCGCAGCACGCACCATCAGGTGCGTAACTGATCCATTACCAAAGAATGTTGCCGCGTCGCTATCAGAAAACACATCCACCAATACATTCTCTGCAATCGTACCAGCAGCTAAACGCTGACCAAAAATCAGCATTTTTTGCAGGTTACCTGGTAGCGTGCGAACGGCTAACTTGGTATTAAATTCAAAATACTTACCTGGCTTTCTGATGCTTGACGGTATTGCATCAAACGCAATGTTTTTGCTGGCCATGTTACGATTCCTTTACTATTAAATTAATCAATCTTTGTCGGTTTTTTTGCTAGTAACTTCTAACAAATCACCATCATTTATTCTGCGTTGATAATAAGCACTCAAATCAACTTCGATCGCTTTATCAGCAGTGATATAGCTTTTTGGCTTAAACTCCATCGGTACTTTGATATCTTGTTTTGCTTTTACTTTAATTTTTCCACTCATCACATTTCCTTTACTGAGCTAATGTCACTTCATCCGAAGCATCAACCTCATCATCACCTGGCTTAATAAAATAATTCAGCCCTACTCTTAATAGATCGTGCAGCGCCTCTTCACTTGGTGCATGCAGAACATAAGCTGTCGACCATTCTTGACTCATCACACTTAAACCAATTGACCTTACTTTTGTATTAAACAAAGTACGCTCAGCACCCGGTTCAAAACGTTCAATTGCCAATCCCAAATCTTGATTAAGCATTGAGGTGCGTACATCCTTTAGCATTTGATAGGTACCAACATTTAACTGATCACCTTTTCTGGTAGCAGCCTCATTTCTAACATTGCGTGCGCCAACCATAATGGCGAAGTTAGCCTGCACCTTCCATTTCTCTGCGCCAATCTTCTTAGGCTTTGGCCCACCTGCATATACAACCCATACACCTGGATAAGAACGCACTACATAAGCCAGATCATCATCAAACTCACCGCCATATGTTGCGACTGTTTTTAAGTACTTCATGCCTTCAGCCGCTTTAATACGTTCTTTTATGGCATCTTCAATAATGTCTATCATCAAAAACCAGCCATTGCATCATCGTTAAAAACTTTGGCAGGATTAGTGGTTTTAACGCTGCCAGAAGGTGTAGCTTTCGCATTTGAAAGGTCAATACCAAGACTGACTTCTCCCTTAGATACGCGCTCAAAAAACTTAATTGCATCTTTATAACGGGTACGTACTACATCAGTTTCTGTTACTTCTGCACCACTTAATCTGTAGCGCGCAATATCACATGCAAAATCACGCACAACCACTGGAACGTTAGCCAAAGGTAATTGATACTTTGCACCTACATAAGCATTGATTTCACCCTCAGCATTCTCTAAAGCCTTCACCAATAATGCGTCATCAACAACACCAACGTTTTCACGATCGGTGAGAGCAACAAGCTCTGTCTCACCGAATTGATTCATCATGTCCTGTGGTGTTGCGTATGGCATTACTCAGTGTCTGCCTCTAATGCTTCGCCACGCTCTTTTGCAGATACTGGCCAGCCAGTTACTGCTTCAATGGCCTCCATCTTTGGCAAACCTGCATTAGTGAAAAGCTCTTTATTTTCTTTGTCTAAAGAATCAATCGCCTCTTTGATCTTAGCGATTTTCTCAGCACCTTCAGGAGCTGGATTATTATTACCATCACCGCCTGATCCTGAGTCTGTTTTTCCCCCAGACTCTTTACCAATCACACCAAGTGCTAGCAATGGTGCCGCTTCTTTAGAAGTCAGCTCAACAACATTGTTTTCGCTATCAGGAAAATATTTCTTACCGTTGTGTCTTAATGAATCCAACACTGCATATGATTTTTTAGCTTCGCTCATTTTTAATCCTTAGTTAATTATCAGGGTTAATACACAAGCCCTTTACCAACAACCTTAAAGGGCTTGTATGTAAACCTGCAGCTTATGAAATAACCGCGCTGTATAAGAACCCAGCCAAAGCACCAGCGATCACAGGACTTCGTTCGTCCGTGACTGGATACACCCATGATTTTTGATTACGGTCTTGATAAGCAGATTCAACTATCGGATGATTGCGCAATTGATAAGTGTAGCCATAGCTTGGCAAGCCCATGTCTTGCAAGCTACCAACATCAGTGTAAGCAACAATTACAGACTTACCCCAAACGTCGATAAAGTTTCCTGCAGCATCCGCATAAACAGCATCGCCCACTAATACGCGTTTCACATTCCATAAGTTAGCTAGCAACTCTGGCGTAGCAGCATCGCGACCAGTGTATTTAATACGCTCAATAACTTCTGGATGATTTTTTAAGACATCCCATGCTGCTGCACCCATCAATACAGTATTAGCTCGTTTACCTGTTTTAGAACGCACTGTAGACACTGCGTCGGCGATCTGTGTTGCTGGTTTTGAAGCTGGATCATCCCACTGATCAGTTCCAGAAAGTGTTGCTTTGTTGCTTGCTGCGTAATTAGCAGCATTTGTTGCTAACTGTGCCTGCTCATGCTCAGTTTTTAAGGCAATAATGTTTTGCGTTTTCATTACTGCTACTTTGCCCAAATCAATACCTGGCACTGTGTTGGCCTCTTCCATGATTTCAAAAGGCACTAAACCCTCAAGAGCATGCTGCTCCAAAGAATAGGCACTGCCTAAGTAACCATATTGAACACGCTTTGTAGAACCACCGGGTGCACGCCCAGTGTTGTACAACATGAAGTCCTCTTTACCAAAGGTGATAATTTTCCCGCCACGTTGATCAACTGGCACCACTGGGAATAAAGCATTACCTACATATTCTGCATTTTGATAGCCTTGCGCTACAGTGGTAAGAATCGGGTCAATAACACGCGCTTGCCCCGGCGTCATGATATACAACATCATGCCTGTATTCGCCATATAGGATTCAATAAAACGTCCCGCCACATCTTTAATAGATGGCGAAAAAACAATTGCGATAAGTGTAACTGCAGCAAACAATCCAGCTGCCAGTGATAAATTTGATAATTGCATGATCTTTCCTCTTTATAAAAATTAAACGAATAAAACCAATTGATAAATTTGCTTAGTTATCGAAGAGAATCACTTCAACAAAATCACCAGCAGCACCCGCAGATTCACCTGGTGCCAAACGACCCAAAGTTGTACCAGCAGCCTTAGTAATTGCACGTCCATTTGCATCGGCTTGCACTAAAGCCCCTGCTGCAATCAGCGCACCAGCTTCCACAACTGCTGTACCCTTATTCACTACTGCTACTGTTTCACCGTCTGCAGCGTCTGTTACTGCAACACCATAAGCATTCTCACCAGCAACTGCTTGATCTCCTGCTGGCGTCACAAATCGCGCTTGCGTTATTGCTCCCACAGCCACAACGCTTAGCGTTAATAAACTCAGATTTTGTCTCATGTAAGTCTCCTTAATTAATCAGTTCAAAGGCTAATGCAACGGTTAGAAGCCTGTGTTAAGTTTCTATTTAACTTTCGATAAAGCTTCGTCGTAACTCACGCCATTCTTGGCAGCATAAGCACTAGCCTTGTTATGCAATTCAAGCTGGGCCGTGTCGACCGTGTAACCACTAGCTGCAGAAAAACTTGCAACACCAGCCTCTTCATCCGCTTGGTGTGTTTCACCGAACTCAACAATTTTCGGTGCTTTTTTAAGCTGCTCTTTGTGTAGCGCTAATGGCGTAAGTGTTTTTTTCTCATCCCCCTCACCAAATGAAACGTCACCTTTCGCAGCTGCAAGTTGATCAAGCGTTGCAACTGTGCTGTCTTTATCAGCTGGCAACAGCTTTCCTTCTTTAATCAAGCCTTCAGCAAAGCTTACGTTATCTGCGTGAGTAGCTGCTTTCTTATCCTTTTCTGCTTGCTCAGCAAAAGCGGTGATCTGCTCATCTTTCTTTTTATTCTCAGCCGTCAATTTCTCGTTATCAGCTTCCAGCTGCTCCATCTTGGCCTTTTGTTCCGGTGTCATATCATTGTCCTCATTTGGTTCAGAAAAATATGCTTTTGTGCCGCCACGTGTGTCTTCTTGTGCAGCGTTGATTTGTAAACTATTGATTTCGTATTCAGGGAAAACCTTGTCAGCCACTTCAATGCCTTTTTCGCCAATAATCCACTCACGGAATCGACGGAATAAATTAGCAATGGTCATCTGATCCCAGTCAGTGAACTCAACAATGCCCTCTTCAGTATCAGAAAAGCTAACTGTTTTTAATCCTTTAACTGCAGGCGCAGCTGCACCCAAGAAGCCAACGTGCTTCAGGTATAAAGTGCCGGGTTTAGGATTGCTTGGTGCATCTGGTAGATAAAAGCTTGCAGAAACTTTAGGGAATCGACCTTCATTGACCATCTCTGCGAATTGCGTTTCAAGCTGATCGGTCTCGGTAACTTCCAGGTATCCATCTGAAAAACTAAGTGCGCCCACCCAGCCATAAGCTGGATCGTCCAGTTTTGGGTGACCGACTACAAGTGGTGATTTAAAGACTTCTGGATCATAAGCTTCTGCACAAGACTTTAATTGCTCTTCTGAAAAGATTAATGATCCACCACCCATAGGCCTATGGGTACCCGGTTTGAATATCTGAATGCGCTTTGTCATGCAAGCATTCTAATAAGCGCTTGATGACGATACAGTAGGAAGCGTTTCCGCAGCTTGAAATGAATGCTTAATAACTAGATTAGCATTGCATGCACGATCTGGTCAATTGCAAAAAATGCATAACGAATCAAAATAGATGAAAAACCACCACCCAAAACAGAGTTGGATGCCGCCAAGAATAGCGTTAAACCCGCGTTAAAAATTAATATCAGATTTTTTTAATACAAAGATAGCCAAAAATATTTTTAACGCGTTAAATCGCGTTAAATTTAATCGATTAAATTTTGGAGATATTGGCTAGTGTGACTGATGATTTTTTCTTCACCTGAAGGAGAGATCATCAAGAATGGTCTTGCAGGAATATTAGAACCTGGATGATTCACTTTTTTAACAACACGGCCATTGAATGCCAGAGCCTTTTTATTGCGTGGTTTGATTTCATGTGGCTTAGTCTTTCCGCCTTCATGTTGAATGCGTGCGTAGACTTTATTGGTACCCACAGCTGCTGTGTTGCTGTCGCTGCGCTCCGTTATCGATCCTGCTAGCTGGCCAGAATGTTGCAATAGCTTTGCACTAGCGCCACCTCTTTTTTCACTGGGCGTGTATTTAAAGCCTAACCACTTCGGGCGGCCTTCCTGTGCAAAGTTTTCTTCTACCTCATCCATCATATCACCCGCGATGATCCGCATAAGCGGCGAGGCATCTTGAATACCAGCAATCAATTTATTGATCTTATCGCTTAAGCTTATATCGTTAAAATCATAAATGATCATGAACCTGACTCCAGCCATGTCTTACCTGCATTGCTGCTCCACCCCACATCTGGTGTAAATAGCTTCTTGGTAATTGGATCGCGGTACCCAGTTACTTTTGCCATTTCTCTCGAGCGCTTGGATACAAGTAACTCAACCTCTTCAAGCTTACCTTTGCTTTTCTCAACATACAGTCCGGCATCGATGTCCTCTTGTGATCTTGCGCGAACTCTGCAGCGGCAGTTAAAGCCATTAGGCGGATAGAAGCTATCCCAAAACGGATCATCATATCGCAGCACTTTACCGTCCATTGCTTTGTGGCTTGGTCTGGTGCGATTATCGTTGATGGCCACATATTCCCAGTACGGTCTGTTATCGATGTTTTCTATCTGGCTTGCATAACGACCAGCCATATAGGCAGTCTGCATATTGGTTTGATAGATCGTTCTTAATCGATAAGGATCAAGGCTTTTACCAAACACTTCACCAGTAGTTGTATCCACTTGCGCATTACGACCCCACCAACCCTTGCGTTGCAATATTGGTTTAATATCATCTTCAAAGCCAGTGAAGGTTTTACCCTCTTTTAACGCTTCATCAATTGCACCACGGATATCCTCAAGCACGTCTTGTGCTGTTACACCTGCCACAGTAAAAGCCTTGGCTTGCGCCCGTTCCCATAAGTCCCGCCAGCTCCAAGTAATCGCATAGCCTTTTGACTTAAGGTATTCAATCGCCTTCTCTGGCGGCAAGCCAATAGCGTAGAACAAATCAACCTTATCAGTCGACGTCGACATTGAGCCTTCCCCATACTTCCGCTACAAAAAATGCACGCGCCATGAGTTCTTGCATGCCCACTTCGTCAAGCTCGGCAAAACTTTCTGCTAAGGTTTCTCGTACTTGTTCCGGTGATTTTTCATTAACCAGTTTTACAATAGGCTTAAGTAGCTTATCCATATTGTCTTGCATATTGTTTGTTGCCAGCAGCTCAATGGCATCATCCAGCGCTTGCTGGTCCTGCGTGGTTTCTCCCTCTGCGAACTCGGCTGGATTTCCTGAAGTCACTCCCAATTCACCTTCATCTGGTGATGTAACTTCCTCCCAGTCATCGCCATATGTTTTAGTGACATATTCAAGTTTAGGTTTAAAGCCAAGGTCTTTCACGTTTTTATCACGCTCAGATCGCGCGACCAAGTCTTCAGGCTCTTCTACAATTCGCCATACTTGTGGGTAAGCTGCGCCAGCAAAGTTAAAGTCGACTAGCCACTTAACCACTGTTGCATTAAGTGACATAGAAATCAAATCAGCATCAGCTTTGACAATGTCTAGACGTACATCACCCTGCAGATCATCATTACCCAAACGCCCGGGCGTGCCTTGGCTACTGGCTGTCTGGCCAACAATCACTTTATTGATGGCATTATTCATAATATCTACCAGCCCTTTATAATCAGCAGTACCGCTTCTGCTTGCCTCAAGCAGCTCTGCAGTCATTCCCTCTGGCACAATGAATGCGCTGTCGTTTTGTATATCCCGCAAAGCATTCAACAATGCATCCTGATCAGTCTCTGGTGTTCCTGCTGGATAAGTGCCTTTCGCGGTGGGTGTGCCAAACTTCTCCAGGAATGTCAGCCAAAAGCGAATGCCATTACGCTTAAAGAATACTGGCCAGTAGAGCCAATGTGCCAAACCGATACCGTAAGGCTCATCATCATGATCAGCACCGCAGTTAAAGCTCCAGAACTTATATGGTGGCAGCGCTTCACCCATGATGTTCTGCATCGTTTTCATGCGCAATTCCATGTCTGGATTAAAACCAAAGCGACGACGATCGCGCACCTTGATATCCGTGACAACCCATTGATTGTCTTGCTCTGCCCATATCAGCTCTGAAACGGAATAGCCATAAAACACGCCATACAGCATCTTCTCAGTCAAATCGTCAAACTTAAGATTATCAATAACCTTATTCACAAATTTAGCTGCATTTTTATCAATGAGTTTATTGCCACCTGGTGTCACTTCCCAAGGACGTGAAATAACAGCACGCACGCGCTGACCAAACGATGCCTTCACCTCATCATCGCGCATGACTTCCATGTACACCCGATAATCACCAACACCTTTTAGCTGCAGTACAGTATCTGTCGGCAACAATAGCGGCAAGCCATTCACATAGCCTCGCGTAATATCCTTACCGTCTCGCGTGGTAGCAATTTCGTTCTTTAAATCTTCCTTGGCGACTTCGTCTACCATGACTAACTCCTAGTTATAACCTGATAATTGATTAGCTGACTGCCTTCGACCTGCACTTTTCAAACCGCCAGCTTTAAAACCTGTTGAAGCTATCGCCCAAAGCATTTGCAATGCATCTGGTCCATCGTCATGATCAGCTTTAGGAAAGTGCCGCAGCTGCTCAATCAAAGTGTGTTGACTGTTATGGACACGAATAAGCCCATTTGCACAGTGTGGCTGTATACTCTCAATACGAAGAATCTTATCTGCTATAGGCTTAACACCGCGTGCTGGCACAGGAACACCTAAAGCTGCGCTACGCTTGACCAATTCAGTCTTTAAAAACTCCTGAAACTGCACCTCTTCGACTGCCCACAGCAGGCATTTATACTGTCGCTGAAGCTCTATAATGTCACTAATAATACGATCAGGTACCCGTTTCTTAATAAGCGCTTCTACCACGTCCAGCATGCCAGTAGCTCGGTTATACCCGCCTATCAACAGTGCGGACGGATCACGACTAGCACCTGCTTTACCCATTGACGGATCGCAAGCACCATAAAATATCCACTCAGCCAGACGGTTTACCCAAAAATTTAGCGCTTTAGCAAAAGGCGCATCTTCATCACTGAGAGGATCATTCTGTAACTCACTATCGAATGCTGAGTGGCCATCTCGTGCGCGTATAGTCATTAACACAATCAATGGCCGTGCATCTGGCCAGCTAACTTCTGCACCTTTCTCCATATCTGGTTTATGTGCCTGATAAAAATCAGCTGCTTGCTTTTTGCCTACGTTTAACAGCAGCTCTTCCCATTGGTCCCATAGCGCCATATTCTCTGGCCACCTAATCAATGCGCGGAACTTTCTGCCTGTCCACATCGGATTATTCAGCAATCTAGCCAGTACGCTATCGTAGTGTAATATCGTGCCAATGATGATCACATCAAACTTACCACCTGCTTCGCCTAACTTCAAAACAGCTTTTGTGATCCAAGACATCAGCTTATCGCGTTGTGCAGGACTAGCAACGTTTTCATCGTTCTCAAGATCGTCACCAATAAATAAATCAGGGCGCAGCGCACCATGACGACGGCCACGAATACGCTTGCCTGATCCAGTGGCCTCTACCTTAGCGCCATTAGCAGTAACAATCACATTTGAACGCCACACCCGACCTTGACCACAAGCTTCAGGAAAGTCCATCCTCAAGCGTGGATTAACTTCTAATTCTGCTTTGATTGCATCCAACATGATTTCCGCCTGCTCGGTAGCATCCATGCCAATAATCGGATAATGTTTAATACCTGTAATCAAACACCAAAGCGTAAAGAGCTGTGTTGTTAATGTTGATTTAGCCTCACCACGTGGCGCTGCATCCGCTTCTGTTTCACTTTCCTCACTAAATGCAATCTCTGGAAGACGCTGATACAAATAGTCATGAAGTATGCTATTAGACTTTTTAACGTAATGCGGAAAATACGTGTGACAGAAGAATTTAAATCCATCATACTGATCCAGAACCTTTGTACGGCGCTCTTGTATCGCTTTCGCACCTGGCTCAAATCCATCCAGATTTGCCTCAATTTGCTGGCGCAGCACATCACCAAGATCAGATAGCTCTTGTAAAAACTGCTTACGCGAAAGCTTTTTATATTCTATTTCTGGTTTTATCACGCTAGCGCCTGACTTAAGTGATCACCAAACGGTTCTAAAATCTCAACAAAAGCTGCAGCATGATTAGGGAATTTTGCACCAACAAAGTCAGCCATCAACTTGATGACATCCATGCCAATGGCTAATCTATTCACCTCTGGCGCACCTTTCTTGGCAGCGCTCATCGTTTTACTGTACGCGTCAGATAATCTTGAAAGAGCTTCAGCTTTATCTAAACCAGTAGCGTTTTCGTCCTTTTTGATTGTTTCAATCGTGCTTTGGAATAGCGTCACAAAGTCTTCCAGCATAATTCTGGTGACTTCGTCAGCACCTTGTTGGCTTAAAAAGCGAGCCGCGCGCGCTTTATCCCAATCGTCACCTTCTGCTTTGGCATCACGCTTCCAGCGACTGGCCGTGCCAAATGACACGTCAAGTTTTTGTGATGCGGCTTCTAAACTAAATGCTTGATGAACATATAACGCTCGCAAAGCGCTCTTTGTTTCTTGGTTATACGCCACAACTTAGCCACCCATTCCTGTAATTGCCTTAAGTTTTTCAATGGCAATTGCAACACCAACACTGACAATTCCACCAGATATTGCGCCATTTAGCGCCGCCTTACGCTCCACGTGTCTGAGACGGCCATCTATAGAATTCAAACGATCGTTAGTTGTTTTATTACCATCAATCACTAAAGCGATTTGCCCTTTAATTTCACCCAATAGCAGGGTGTGTTCATCTGTCATTTTCACTCTCCAATCAATCCACAATGCTTTTACTTACTAGTATTAAACCCTCATCAGCACCTGCGTTCGGTGCGTCTGACTCCCATCGATATGCCCACTTACCCGCTTTACTCATCACAACGTCTGCGTGATACGTGCCAACTGCATCTTTCACCAATTCAACATTAGCGCCAAAAACATAAGTTGTGATCTGATCATCAGGATCTCGCAGCTTAAGTCTTAGCGCGCTAGGATCAGCAAGAACAGACTGCATATTTTTAATCGTTAGGCTTATTTGAACGACTGCGCCCAGCACCACATTGTTTAATTTACGCTGCATAACGCACCTCAGATTCCAAGTTCGTCAATATCGATGCTGAGCTTTGATGCATAGTGTTTAACGCCGCAGTACTCTCAAAGTTCGCTTGATTAGCTGCTTGGCTATCAAACCAGAACGGGTAAACTAATGGCTCTGTGCTTAGTGCGCCAACAGCATTAATTACATTTTCAGCAAAGCCCATTAATCTGATATTGGTTGTTAATGATCCAGTTGCCATAGCTTCAGAAAGCGCAGCTGCAGTTAGTGGTATCTGTGTGATTAAATCAGCAGTCACCGTCACAACATCATCCGCATTAGCTGCAAGATTAATTCCGGTATCGATATCCGCTGACACATCCGCTTCACTAGTGCTTTCTGATTGTAGTTGTATGGCACTTGCTAGCTCAGCTGTCGCATTAACTACAGATTGTGCATTAGCGGTAAAGCCTGAAGCAGTAGCTGCCAAGCTTGCAGTTGCAGCGGCAACCACTGCCGCATCACCACTCATTATGATCTGAGTAGCTAGCGTTGCTGTTGCCAATACTGTATCTTCAGCAATTGCATTCAACTCAATACCAACCGTTAACCCTGCTGCAGATAATGCAGAATTTAACGCTTCAGCTGAAAGTGTGATCTGTGTTGTTAAATTGCCGCTGGCAGTTGCGGAAGCTTGTGCGTTAGCTTGTAAATTACTATCGCCAGCATTCAAGATAGCAGTTGCATTCGACGTGTTGATTGCATCTCCGCTTAATAAAATACTAGTCGATAAATCACCGGTTGCAGACGCATCAGCAGATGCATCACCTGCTGGTTTAATCGCAGCAGTCAGATCACCATCAGCACTAACAACATTGATTGCATCTGCACCAAATCGTATGCTCGCTGTCATAGCGCCACTTGCATTTGTAATTGTGATAGACGCTGCATTTAACTTGATACTGGTACCTAAAGCACCTGAAGCCGAAGCTTGATTGATTGCAGCAGCGTTGAGCCTGATAGCACTATTTAAACTGGCTGTTGCAAACACTTGATTGACTGCTGCAGCTGTAAGCTTGATGGCCGCTGTTAGACTCCCAGCTGCAGTTACTAATCCAACCGCGTCGCCTTCTAATTCAGCGCCGCTAGCACCAGCAGATTCAAAACTTACCCAATAACCGCGAAGATTAATTGTTCTAAATACACCAGATGCTGTTGTATTGTTTTTTACAACAACCGTGAGAGTTTGTCCTGCACTACCCGCCGCAACTTTAATATCCCAATAACCGTCCGTATCTGACGTTATGCCCGCAATTGAGGCTGTTTGGTCCCCTGTGCTTCCATCTGATATAGAAGCTGTAATGCTAAATCTATTCGCGCCTGTATCTGCACAATACCGACCTATCCATACGCGAATTGTTCGCTCGCCTGTGCCTACAGCGCAAGTAAAGCTCCATCCATTACTTTCGGTATTATTAAATACATCATTCCTAGCCCCGTCTGAATGACTACCTGATGCTGTAGGCGTACCGTCAGAAGTCCAGCTTATTGTGGTGCCAGCAGTTGCGCCTCCGTCATAACTACCAGAACCAGCATCACCCCAAAGAGCCCGCTCTGATAATATTGATTTTGATGCTTTTTGCTGAAATGATGCAACCGCCGTCGGTATTACCCAATCATCAACGGCCTTGCCGCCAATGGTTAAGGTGCTGAAATTTACAGCCGAGGAGGTCTGGGTAAACGCTGATATTACTAATGACGGCATTATTCGCCCTATTGTTTCAACGGCACTCTTGTGTGCCACGATTCATCTTTATTAAACAAAACCTGTCCATTACCTAATAAATCTGCGTGACAATCTTTTCTAGCGCGTAAACACCCATTAACGATTTGATTCATCACTCTTTCATCCCAGCCATTCATCCAATCCGCATGGCCTGATATCCCACCAGCACCGCCTACATAATTATCGCTAGACAGTCTTAGGTTAGTTGTGCTTGGTACTTGATAATGAACATTGACAGTAATATCTGGTATTTGAACAGGATGTGAAGCAGGGCAACCACCGCCAACTGAATAAGCCATGTGAGCTTTGTGGTCGGGACTGTCTAAGTTCTTACCATCCCAACAGCTTGGGAAAATCACCATCTTAGCTAAGTCACCACTGCAAGCAGGAATTGATGCCTGACGACCTGCATAAACATCGTTACAAGTCCAGCGTAGTATTTCCCTTACACCGTCTTGTGACGATTGTGCTGATGAGTTACCAGCGATCATGCGTAAGCCTTTAGGTGGTGCAACAACATTGGCAGGTTTGTCTGTTTTATAGTAGAACAAAGCGAACAAAGGCTTAATAACTGCATTGGTCACAGCATCAACTAATGATGGCGACCAATAACCAGACCTGTTAGCAATACCACCATTGCATGTGCTATTGCCGTATGTATGTGCTTTGTTCTTATCTGAAAATGCGTCAATAGCAGTATTACCAAAGAACGTATGATTATGTGATGCACCAGGCTGATTAGGATATACAATTGGGTCATCATTTAATGCGTGACTATAGCGGCAGTTATTTCTAAACTGACCGCCGCCCTCTGTACCAGAGGCAACGGTTTGCGTGGTGTTCGCAATATCTAAAGTTCCGCTTCCTGCTTCGCGTGGTGGTAATTTGCTCAAATCAACAGACGGCATATTGTTGTCACCTGTCGCTGGTGGCATTTGCTCTTCTGGAGGCGGCGCGTCAACGCATAGCGTCCCTTCTGCGTTTAATATTTTGCCTTGTGCCACACAATCTTGCTCTGTTGGATTTGACGCTGTTTGCTCAACCTTAACGAAACAACTATAAGCCTCTGTGTCTTTGATGTCTGTACTAGCAAAGCCTGTTTCAACATTAACTAAGCATGATGTACCCCATCCGCTTGTTGTTTTCTTTTCCCATTGATTGCCAGATACTAGATAAAATGTACGCTCTTTTTTAGTCCAAAACCAGCAGCCATCACCACCTTTAATCGCACACTCTTTCAATGTGCTCATATCAAGCGGTGGATCAGCTGGTAGCTTTGGAATTTCAGTGCAGTTTGGATATGTGCCTTGCGTGCCTTCAGGACAAACCTCTGGCGTGGGTTCTGGTTCAGGCTCTACTTGTGCCGCTAGGTATGCTTTCGCACGCTTGATCAGCTCATTGGCTGTAATAGCCTCAAAAATACCATCCTTCACCGCAGCCTGATACTCTGAGACCTTTAATTTATAAAGGGACGCAGCGCGCTCTTCCTTGCTCAACTTAGAAAGCGATGGTGCGCCAAAATTACACTGAAACGTACCAATTAAACACCAGTTTTCAGCCGCTGAGTAAACGCCAAAGCTAGCTAACAGCATTGCAACGAAGAGAAGTTTTTTCATTACGATTCCTTAAGCTTAGTTATCGATCTGGAATGTGGCAGCACCTATGGCAAACGATGGCGCAGCATCGCCGTTGTTGATCGTCTTCGGCACTGTCAGTGCAGTTCTAAACAGCAAGTTTCCTGAGCTGGAAGCATCAAACACACAAAACTCAACTACCGATCCCCAGTTAGCCGTGGGCGCTGGGAATGTAACTGCCACGTTATTACTGGTCGTGCCGCCAGTGCCGCTTGATGCTACGGTTGATCCTGCTGACTGGGTTCCCGCCCAATTAGCTAGTGAACTCGTTACAGCCACACGTGCATAGCTACCACCTGTTACCTCGGTACCACATGCCGCATCGCTGCCTGAAGTAGTTGCTAAGGCAAAGTAAGTAGTAGCAGGCATGGTAAAAGCTTGCCCTCGTAGGAAGGCGTCTATTAACTTGTTCTCAAGATAATTAGACATTGCTGCAGCTTGCACAACAGCTGAAGCACCAATTAAAAGAAGGCCGATAAAACCTTGCTTGAATACTTTACTCAATTTCATTTCAACTCTCCTGTTGATTGCGTATTAATAATAAAAAATGACTCTGGCTTTATATTGCGATCACTAGTTAGCTGTGCCTGACATGCTGTAAGTTGCAGCACTATTTCGTTGGCTCTTCTGGATTCACCGATAAGAAATTCAGCATCCTCTCTAGAAAGTCCGGCTCGCGTGGCTGCATAATCTCCGTCGATACTTGCGCTAGCGCTGCTGCTTCCATCTGCACAACCTGTGGAGATAGTGCTACTGGTTGGCAAGCGCAGCTTGATATCACCACGCTCAAAGCTATTAATAATCCGATTCGCTTCATGATCGTTTTCCCTCACTTTTCGGTTGAGCTGTGCCGTTAAATTGGCAGAGTATTCTTGCAGCTTCTTTTCCAGCGCATGCTTATCTGCCTTCAGCTCCAGCACTGTTTCTGTTGCTGCTTTTGCAAGCTTCGCCTGTGATAGCTCCCATTTAGCTCGCTCAGCTTTCTCACCTTTTGCATAAATAGTGCTTACCCCGTACCATAAACCGAGCACCAAGGCTGTGATTAATGCGAGATAAGGCAACACTGAAGTCCACACAAAGCCTTTGTTTTTCTGGATCATTTACGCAGCCCTTGAGTAGTTACCACACGCAAGAATGCGTTAATAAGCGTTACAACCAACAGCCCAAGCGCATACTGCTTTGGCGTAATATGTGGCTGCAAAAGACTAAAGCTGGCTTCCAGCGTCACCAAGGCAGCAACTATCGCGTTAAACCATAGAATCCTGCTCTTCCACCAAGGCTTTTTATAGGTGATCAAAACGGGTTCAGTAGCAGTCATGCACAACTCCTTGCACAGGCTTCAGGAATAGATCACGCTCGCGCGCACGGCGTTTGGTCAAACCAGCAGAAACCTTGTATTTACCTGTTTTTTTGATTCTTACTTTGTTCCAGCGGATAAACTGCTTAGATGCACCCACGTAATCACCCGCATCTAGCAAGCGACGCAAGGTTGACTTGCTATGCTCAAGTGCCCCAGCACCCAAGTTGTAGATAAAAGAGACTAGTGCATCAAACTGATTTTGATTTAACGGAACACGGATATTTGCATTGATGTAGATTTCGCAAGTTTTAACGTCAAAGTCAAATAACGCCTGCGCTTTTTCAATGGTGATCTCTGTCATTTCACGCTGCTCGCGTAAAGTCATTTTGTGGCCCCAGCCAATGGTTGGCGCACCGCCAATATCGGCATACCATTTAAGACGCAAACCCTCTTCGTCTTTAAGAAAAGTTTCGCCTTTCTGGCTTAGCTTGAGATTGTTTCTGGTGAATGTCATACCTGCAGTCTACGCGCGCGCGAGGACATTCTAGTAGAGGAAACGTTTCCGCTCTCACCCAGCTATCGCTTTAGCGATTTAGCTGGATGGGGATGCCCCTTGCGGGTACAAGTGGAGGGGCGGAAGGGGACTTACTATGATTTAAACTGGTGTGATCTAAATGTTCTTTTTAATCTCATTAACGGGTGTAGCGATTACCCCTTTACTCTCATCGAACCAAACATTAACTTTTACACCTGTAGCTTCGCCAACATACTGCTCAAGCATACCATTTCTGGCATCATCCATGACCACTTGAGCAACGCTACCATAAACCGCTCTCATCGTCTCTTTACTTAATATTCTGCTATCGTCAAATGTCATTATTTGAATAAACTCACAAGGCTCCTTACATTGAAATACTGTATATACTGATTGATCAGTATTAAACACTTGATATGTATTGTCCTTCTTTCCTGCGTATTTAAACATTATTAAGGTAGATGCAACTTTCCCCGCCTTAACATCAGCGTCGCTTAAAACTTTCTCATACCCATATTCATAACCATCTTTTAATGAATAGTATGGTTTAAGAAAATTCTCTGCGATTTTTTCAAGTTCATTTTCTGTTGCTTCATCAGCACTTTTACCTCTGTCCGCAGTTGTGTAACTGTATGCGCCCATCAAAATTAAAAAGCCTATCGCCACACCTATAACTACTTTAACCACGCTAAACAACACCTTCATTTTGTTCTCCTTATTCAAATAGTCTGTCTTGTCGCTCATCAAAACCCAAATCATCCTTACTTTTTATATTCCGTATTTGGCGCTCTGTTAAACCCCATTCGCGTGCCAGGTCTTTTTGTATCTTATCACTTTCTACAATCAACCTGTTACGGATCACGCGCATAGCCTGATCACACTTGGCAATTTCTAATGCTTCACCAGTAAATACCTCCACTAACTTCACTGTGCTAGCTGGGCCAATGATCTTGCAAAGTATATGTTCAGGCTTAAACTTTACTGGCACACGCATTGTGGTACCACCATAATGATCCACCAGTTTTAATGTATCAGCCAAACCGATCACCTTAACTATATCGCGCACCAATGGAGGCAATATCTTCTCATCCAGTTTAATCGTTAATAAATCGGCTGTTTTAATTTTTAACATGGTCAGCCTCTTGTTTTCTTACTAGCGCTGTAATGATGCCGCGCAGCTCATTGGTGGTGCACCACTCTAATTTTTCACGCTTATACATCTGCTTGGCAATGCCTTCAGCATAAGACTTACTTAAATCTTGCTGATTAAGCAGCTGGTTAACTTTCCATATCAGTTTAGATTTAAAGTTAGCCACGCGCGCTTTTTTAGGCTTCCAGCCGCGAGATTTTAGATACTCTATTACCCTTGCCCTACCCGCATGATCTAAATCGGCGCTAGAAGTCACACGTGCGCACATATGCAGCATCGCACGGTATGTCTCATCATCCATCGCAAGCTCTTGTCTTGCGATATGGATAATGGCCAGCTCTGATTTACGCGTGTCTTTTGTCATCTCTATTATCTGAATTTTCAAACAAATCACCAGTTGCTCTTAAGTGATCTGGCAAGTTGTTATAAGCACCTTTTTTAATACCTTTTTCCATATCTCTTCTTTTGCAAGAAACTGTTGCTGGATGTATGCCTAATACATTTGCAATTTCAAAGTTACTTTTGCCTGCTAATGACATATTAAGTACAGTTAGTTGTATATCAGTAAGTGGCCGCTGTTTCATCACCACAACACCTTTCCAATCACCACGCCAACAAGTAATGCAAACAAGCTAAAAAACACTACAAGAGATTGATCAACGAATGAATAAATAAACCACGCGATCAACAAGCAAGCTATAGCTGCAAGAATCAAAATTAAGGCCTTAACAAACATCATCACTCTCCCGTTAAACCGTCTTCCACAGCGCAGTTATGGCGACAGACTTGACGCTTTAGCGTCTAGCGATGTCGGACATGCCCCTTGCGGGTAACCGCGCTATGAATGAAAGCTTTACTACTAGTTAGCTGCATCCTTTACGGCTTTAGCTGCAACAAAAGTCACTCGGTTTTTTGCAGCGATAGTCATTGATTCGCCTGTGCGTGGGTTTCTGCCAGTACGCTCTTTTGTGTGTACTACACGAATGCGACCTAAGCCATTTAAGTTCACATCATTACCACCAGACACTTGCTCATGCACAATGCTGGTTAAAGCATCAAGTGCCTTTTTTGCATCACTTTTTGATATATCTGCTTTTGCTGCCAGTGCGTCAATCAATTCTGAATGTTTCATATACGTCTCCATTAAGTTAGGTTTTGTGATGAGCTATTCTCATAAAATCATGTGATTAACTCATCAAAAAACGCCCGCAGCCCTTTGGAGTAAGCCGCAGACAAATAAAACTAATCTCTTACATGCTCCACAAAGCCTGCTTCGTTAGGCTTTCCCCACTTACGTTGCTTGTTTATTTCAAGCTTTTGAAATGCGGTTTTTAACAACACGTCAGCACTAATGCCTGCATTGTTAGCCGCATCCAAAATCAGCAACAAACAGTCGGCATACTCAAACCTGTCAAATGGATCATCAGCCAACTCTTTAACCTCTTTTGCCAGATGCGCAATTGGTGGACTAGGACTTCTATTCTCACCAAATTGCTTTGCTGTCCAAGCGGTGCATTCACGTTGTAATGTTTGTAAATCTTTAGGCATAAATTTTCCTTATTTAAAAGTAACGCCAGCCGTACAAAAAAATGCGCCCATCCAATACACGGCCTGAACTTTGTCCTGAGCAAACCACCAACCAACGGCAAGCACTGCAAACTGAAGCATCAAAAAGTAGTTTAGAAATATCATTTCTTATTAGCACTTTCTTTTAGCTTTTCTTCTACTTTTTCAACAAAAGCGCACTGTGTTGGTGTGCCCCAAATAATTTTTCTACTAAAGAGTTCAATCAGATAGTCAATTTCTGACTGGTCCAGTTGATCTCTATTTTTTGAAACTAAGATTGCATCTGCTCTTTTATGCAATGCAACCCATACATTACCAACCATGCTAGTTAAGCATCCTGCTCAAAAGGATTAATCTCAAACTGCTCTGCTCCGCTAACAATCGTTATACCTGCAACCCCACGAACTTCATCAGGCTCGTTAAGTATTGCATCTTTGTTAATCTCCTCTTTCACACGTAGAAATTTTGCAAAGCCCAATCGTTTTAATGTTTCAATAACTACATCTGCCTTGCTGATCCGTACACTAGGTGGCTTTTGTCGCCACATTACTTCGCCAGTGATTAGATTTGCACTTTTTGTCTTACCACCATTGGTTAATTCATCACGATGTGCTTCACAGTAGCTTTGCACGCCTTCTTGCAATGTTTTTAACTGCTCATTTAGCTGCGTGAATGCTGGTTGATACTCCTCTGTGATTGCTGCAATTTTGTCATTCATCTCGGTTTCTTTACGCAATATAGTCCGCATCAGATCGCCGACTTTGCGCACGTCTGCTGCTGCGTCATCTTTTGTCTGTGGAACATAAACCTGCGCTTTACTCTTAAGTTTTGTTGCTGCTCTTGCCATTTACCATCTCCTCTAAAATTGATTCATACTTAACCGCTATATCTAGCGGCAACCGTTCTAACTTTCCTTCAATCTCTTTTTCCCACAAATAGTCTTCCAACAGCACTATTGCTTTAACCCAGCCACGATCCGTCAAAAACTGTATCTTGGCTTTCACCAAAGTTACTTCCAGCTCGCTAATGACTTGAGATGTGATGTTTTGCATATCAGGTCCTAAGATGCATTTGCCCGACTAAATCTTCTAACGGCATCTTAGAAAGCGTGCTGGCTAGCGTTAAGCTATGCAACGCACGGCCTTTTAAAAACTCGATCGTCTCTTCAAGCTCATCTCTAGTCTGTGCAACGTAATAGCCTGTACTTGGTAGGCCGCAGATAGCTATTCCATCCTCTCTGCACTCAGTAACGAGATCCCGCACTTTGCGTGGTGTAATATTTAGCGCAGCAGAAATATCGGTTGATCTAATTCCTTTACCTTTACCGCAGTGCTGCGTCATTAGCGCCATCAAGTCATTTTTAGTAGCCATCACTTAACCTTTCGTGTCATTTTTCGGAGTGTTGTTTTTACTGCTTCCGGCATTTCTGATTTACGTCTTACAGCTCGCTTTTTAACTGGTTTAGCTTCTATGCTTTGTGAGTTAGCCTCATCATTTGAATTACTCTTAGCGTTCTGCATTACGCCATACTGGCGACCCTCTTCTGCCTTACGCTCGGCTTTGGCTTCTGTTTTATCAGCCAGCCCAACCAGTATTTCAAGTAAGTAACCGTGGCTTTTAAGCGGCAATTTAAGCTTATCTCTGCCAGCTAGCATCGATTCAAAAGCAGATGCCCAATATTGCTGTGGTGCTGCCCATAGACGGCCATAACGTTCAACCTGTGCGGCCTTTATCATAGGCAAGAGCTCACCTAGAATTGATGCAAAACGATCAATGCTGAGCGCTCTGGTTGCTGGTTTAAATAAGGTCACGTATTGCAGCAAGTACTTGCCCAGTGGCGCTGGAAAATCAAGCGCCATTTTTACAGCCTCGCGCGCCGCATCTTGCTCAATCAATGCAGCCAGCGTCAAAGTCTCTTGGCAGTTTGGGCAGGTAAATCTCATCTAATCATCCTGACCTTTTCAACGAAATGGATTAATTGCTTGGTTTGCTGAGCATTCAGCTCAAAATCCATATCATCACCACTAACAATCAAGCAATCATCAGATGTATATGAAACGCGAAAGCCCTTGCCCACGTTGGTTTGTGGTTCATCTTCATATTCAAATACCACTGGCGTATCTTCAACATTTTCAGATTGCTCAATTAATTGCGGTATATCTAAGACTTTGCCGATTGTTTCAACAGTTACTGGCGCAGAATCAACTTGCTTATCTTTTTTACCGCAATTTTTAACACCTTGACCATATACATCCGTAGCTGTGAGGCCGTCTGCTAGTACGTAAGTGAATTTTTTACCCAAAGTCTGTTGCTGGATAACCTTTTTATTTTTAATGTGGTGCCTGATATAAGAGTTTGGAGAATCAAAGTCCACGGCATCATTTAATTGTTTTGATGTGCAGTTTGGATTGTTTTCAATAAACTCCAGTACCTGTAAGGCTCTTGGCTTGATTTCACTTGCTTTATTTTCAGTCACATCAATCTCCTTATGTTCAACTCTCTGAAGCTCAACTTTGTTTAATTCAACTTGCTTTTGCTGCCACTTTGGCGTTTTTCTGAACAACTCACCTGCTTGGCTCATTGGTATTCTTTCTGGCTTAATGGCTGCGCTTAAATCTTCATTAGGACACACCTCACGACCTTTAAGCGTGATCTGGAAATAATCGCCATCAAAGCTAATTAAACCAGCTTCCATAAGGCGCATTCTGATAGCCTGCCCATTAGGAAAAGTCTCAAACATATCAGCGGCTGCTATCCTTTTAAGGCGCAGCGCGCGTAATATTTTTATTTGTCTTTCACACAAGATCATGCGTTAAAGCCGGGCAACTTAAATCCGCCAGTCATAAATGCGTGGCGACCGCTTTTAATTAATGCCTGCGTCTGCCGGCTCCATGACTTACGCTTATGCTCTGAGTCCGGAAACAACTCCAAGCTACGTTTCTCAATTTCTTGTTTAGTCATTTGCTTAAAGCTTTTCATTTTTCACCTCCATCATTGGCCTAACCGTTAAAGTAAAGCGTGGGTTCTGAATATTTAACGCCATCAATGCACTCACACCAGCATCAATTGGCCTGCGTGCAATCACTTCCATATTGGTCACGGTCGATTCGTTGTTATTAAACCGACGTACACTTACATCAAACATTGGCATGCTGATCTCCTGTATTATTTGGACAGCTTTGGCATGCCCTCCACAAGCGCATGGCACGTGGACTACTGGTAGGCGCTGCGCTACTATGGTTAGCTTTGCACTCACTCATTGATATGTTTTCGCCAGTGTGTGGGCAATCCACACGGCTGTAGATCGCCAAAACCTTTTCGGAAAACTTGTCTGTGCTAGCTGGATATTTATAATTCATCACCAAGCTAACCACCGTGCGTGACACACCTAATTCATCAGCCACAGCCTGTGTATTAGATCGTTCAACAGCTTCTTTAAGTAGGTCTAACCACATGTGGCCACCTCCTCTTTGTTTGCTGCAATTGAATGCTCTATCTCGGTATTCGGGTCGTAAACCGCCTGCTTACTAACCATCCAAACGGGTGCTTCTGGTCCAGTGTCCATTTCTGGTACCAACCAGTAACGCTTATGCCCATTGCTGGTGATAGCATTACCTCTCTCACGTTTTGCAAGCTCGGTTAGATATCCAGCTTTATTTAGGGCCCGAATATATTTCCCAATGTTGCTTGTGATGTCTTTCTCGCCACCCTCGGCCACCAACATCGATAGCTCAGGAATAGAGAACTTTTGGCGTATGCGAATAGCGCGCCAAACGCGAATGCGCAGTGTGTTTTTACTTAGTTTGCGCTTGCCTGTGTGCATGCCATTAGGACCAGATCGCAACACTTTATTATTAGCAATAGCAGCTGCGCCAGCATCAGTTATGGTGTGGCAACCTTGATCAGATTTTTCTAATAAGCCGTGCTTGCGTAATTTCAAACAAGCTTGATCAACTTGGTGCGCAGTAAAGCCAGTCTGAGTCATCAAATCCTGCTCAGTAATGCACTGACCAGCTTCACAATCCTTCAGCTGCTGCAAGATACGTTCAGATGTCCAGGTCATTACTTGGACTCCTTACTTGCTTTATTAGAACTACTCTTTATGCGATAAGATTTCTCAATCCTTCCACCTTCATTGTTTTTACCTACAATAGTAGAATTAATCCAAATTCTAGTGCCTGATGATAAGTTTCTGATATGCCCTCTACGCAAGTGCTCACGTGGTGAACGATGACCGCCAAAACTAATGGTTTTATCTTTTCCATCTGGATTATGGTTCAGTTTAATAACTAGCTCGTGATACTCGTTTTCAGGCAAAGCTGTCCATTTTGATGACTTAGCTGCTAATTTTGGCACTGATCGATATTCCACATTCGAACATGAAAGTGCGTTTAAGAATGAAAGTAAAACAAAAACATCTCCAGCAGCTTCACTTAAAAAAGTTACCAACGGAATTTCATTGTCTTCGGGTGGCCGCAGATCGATAATACCTATAGCAGGCCAGCCTTTTTCGTCTTTGACCTCCATACTTACATAATTTGATTTATTAATAGCTACACGCCCAGGTATTACCCACATATTTTCTTCTATAGACCAAAACCCTCTGCCTATGACTAAAGAATCACCCGCTTCTGATGCAACTATTATTCTTTTTGGACTATCCCCATCAGGATGCGAGTATTCAAGGGCAATTGTTTCAAATGGAAGATTTAAAATTAAGTAACCGCCATCAAGGCCTTTGAGATTCATATCCTCTATAAAGAGGCCACCTTCTGGCAAAACAAATTTTACTGACCCTTCTAAATCATCAATTGTTCTTTGTAGCCTTTCAATAAAAAAATCTGGAATTAAATCATTCCGCATGTCTATATAATTTAATAATCTTGTGTACTGTTCCTGCATTTGCCGACAATAATCCATTAGCGCACCCCCGCTTTCACCACACGTGGTTTGCGCGCCTGCCAGTCGTGCGTAAGCACTTGGCCATTCATATCAGCCAGCGTTACTGTTATTGCACCATTTCGTTTTGCAAAGCTCTCAATCACTGCAATCGCATTCATCACATGTCGCATGCGCCCATCTGATTGAATATGTATTTCTGCCACCAAATCTTCTGCAATATCAACTTCTGCAAGCTGCTTACAGGTCAATTTAATGTCATCAAGGTTTGCTGGCTGAAACTCCACTACACGTGCGATACGGCTGCTGATTTGCCTGTGACGTGCAATTCTTGCCTGCACCTGATCCATACCGACCAAAATCACTGGCACTTCGGTTAAATCACTTAAATCGCGCACCGCCTCAAGTACTGCGGCATTATTGGGTAAGCAATGCTCTACCTCATCAATCACAATTGGCACTTGGTTGCTGCCGATAAACCCTGCGATTCGCGCAAACACTTCTTTAGGTCTACCGCGAGTATCAATTTTTAGGTTTTCTGCCAGCTCGTTTCTAAACCAAGCTGGTGTCCACCCTTCTTTTGCCCTGACATAAGCAGCACCGTTTTGTATAGCCCAGTTATCTACTGTCGTAGACTTACCCATACCAGCCTCAGCCATCACCAACATCAAGCTAGCCTCAGCTGCTCCACGATTTTCTACGGCGGTAATGCCCGTCCTGAATAACTCGTAGTTCGTTGTTTTGACAAATTGTTTTCTCACGTATAAACTCCTCTTTGCTGTAGTACTAAAAAAGGTCATGCGGTAGCGTCAACTACCGTATGGCCACATCTCTATCGTCGAATAAATCTCCGTATTCCTCGGTACCCTTGTACCAATCGATCCATCCTTCATCGGTCGCTGTAACCTCATCCGCATTAGCCATTAACCAGCGGTATTTCTGAGCATCAGTTGTAAACATTGGCCGTGATACTTTGGTATTTAGTTGCACCACGTTCTCTGTCTCAACCATATTGTTAGCCTCATCAAAATGGTTATCAGCAGGTATATCCATGCTCGGTAAATTCCTTGAATCGTCATATACCAATTGTTGTGGTGGATTAAGCTCCTGTTCAGCTTCATCAATCTTGAGTTGTGCGCGCTGGATGCGGCCTTTAGCACGTCTCTCAGCTGCTTGCTCGATAAATGATTGTGGAAAGTAGCTGCGTTTATTAGCCTCAAAGCCAGCCACGCAAATCAACTGGCCAGCTTGATTACGCACCCAAACACGGCTGGCATCGTGTATGTCATAACCTACGCGCACTGTTTCACCGTGATACGGTTCTAAATCGTGGCTAAAGTAAGTGTTTGTGAATAATGTAATCTCTCCACGACGTGTAACTGCTTCTTTATATGGCCTGAATAAATCATCAGCCTCGTGCGGCTCTACTGCTGTAGATTTAAAACCCTCTGCTATGGCTTGCTGCCATGCTTCGTTTGGTGACATGTGACGCTTTTTACCTTCTGAATCATAAAATTTTGGCAAGCCACGGTGTGGTCTGTTGTTGTAATCATCTACTTGCACCTGGCACCACTCTAAAAAAGTTAACCAAGGCATTAATAGCTTGGATTTACCTGTTTTTTTAAGATCACCTCGAGTCACTTTGAATGATTTTTGTGATGCCTGACGATCCATTTCTTTACCAATATATGTCGGCAAAGTTTTAGCAGCTCTCACCCATATACTTTGATGACTACGCTCCTCAATGCCACGCGCTTGTGAGTTATATGGCAAGCTATGCGTTAAGGTAATTGATAGTCTGGCCATAAACCCTGTTGCTTCATTGCTCATAGCAGCATTCTTAAAGCCAGAACCATTATCGACATAAAATATGGCTGGTATTCCGTTGCCTATGCAAGCATGTCTAAGCGCATCCACCACACCCCATGTCGATTCAGCCAAACCAGTGGACCAGCCCACGCATTTACGTGTCGCGATATCCAATACAGTGGTGATTTCAGGTTTAAACGCCTTGCTGTGTGCTGGGTGTGCTACTTCAGCATCAAATGTGTGGCCATCCGCTGTATATGCATCTGTAGGCCACATTTGGCTAGTGTCACGTCTTACAAAAGGCTTAATATTCTTGATTTCACGGCTACCCATGCGGCCTTTTTGTGCATCTGTATTGCTCATTTTTTTAATGAACCGGTTCGCAGCTGAATAGCTCGGTACATCGATATGGCTGGGTAGTTTGTTCGGTAGTATTTCTAGGCAATAAGCCAATGTTGGCTTTTGTGGTTGACCATATAAAGCCATCAAATATGGCGCCCATTCTGGAATCTGCACCGATTCAACTGATTTTGGTGCGAGAGCAGCAATACCCTTATCTGAATCTTGTAGCCACCTATATATCGAACGGCGGCTTAGCGTTCGTTTACCCTCATTACCAGAACGCGCATTAGCTAATCCAACTATATTTGCCAAATGAGGCGGCAAATTATCACTTGCAGCTAGCTCAACTAAGCGCATAACAGCTCGATCTGTCCCGCCAACTTCTGCCAGCCTTTTAACCTCTTGGCATATAGCTGCTCTCGCCTCTGCTGTACTACGTTGCCAATCTTTCAATTCACTCACATTAACTTTTGCAAGCGTTAAGTCTGTTGATTTTTCTGGCTCAATTAACGGCTGCTTAACGGCTTCTAAAGCTTGTCCTAGCGAGTGCTTTTTAATTAAATCCAATACTTTTTTAGGTGGTTGATATTCTGTTTTAATACCACCTTTTCCACCTTTAGCTGCAACCTCTCTACTTTGCCAACCTTCTTTTTCCGCCCTGAGTTTTATACCCGGCTTCGATAAAGGCAGCCCTTGTATTTTCATCTCTGCTAATTCAGCACACGAATAGAAACTTTTCATTTCGATGCTCCCAAATGCTTCTTAATTTCTCTTTCTTGCTCTGCTAGTTCTTTCTTCATTTGCGTCACACGGCCAAGCTCAGTAAGCAAAACGTCTCTACCAATCATGACGCGACAGCCCAAAAGCTCTGCATAAAACTTCAATAAAGAAATACCGCCAGTTGCTAGGTCAAAAGCAATGGCGGTATCAAGCGGTGGTGTATGATCTTCTCGGCTTTCAGATGTATAAGCATCCAACATATATTTGCTGATATCTCTGCCCAGCATCCTACTCATATTAGCTGCCACATCGTATCGATCTATTTTCTGCGTTGCACAGTCTGCTAATACATCCGACATAATCGCTGCAATTTGAGCACGACACGATAAGCTGCCAGCACCTTTACTTGGAGCTTTTGGCACATCCATAAACATATCTGCCGTCAACATATCGTGCGCTTTTTTCATAGCGCAGCACCTCTATTGTCTAACTGATAGACATTGCGTGATTTCTCAGTAGGTGTATTATCAAGTTTGGAAGCTTTATGTGCTTTCAGCCTTGTATGATGACGGCCTATATTGCGCTCTCCCCGACCACTCTTTGGAGTGCCATCGTCGTTGTAGCGACTAGGCCATATAGTTTGAGGTGTACTGTTTAAGTACTCAGCAATGATTCGCTCGCTTTTTGGATAAGGCCTATATAAAGCCTGACCTAAAGTAGATGCAGACAATCCATTAGCTCTACTTAATCGTTGCAGGCTATTGCCAGTTTTGCGCACCGCAGCTACTACATCTGCAGCATGCCAGTCTTCAATTTTTGAGTCTGGTTTTTTTACCATGTTTAATGTCGCGTTCTTGTTAGACATAAGGCATGTTAAAAGAAACTTTATAACTTTGCAACTAATATTTACTACTTTACTACTACGAATATGGTGCTTGTATTGCTAATTATTAAAATATTATTAATAAACAATATGTTACATAGGTTTACAACCTATATTAACTTTACAACTAAACTTTACAACTCGACAGAGAAAGTAGTAAAGCTATGAAAGAATGGTTTTCTGCATACGAATTAGCTGATTTTGGTAAAGCTGGTATAGGTAAGCTGCCAAGATCGGCACCTGGTTGCACTGGCCGCGCAATTACGCAGCAATGGGAATATAGAGAAGTAAAAGGTAAAGGTGGTAAAGGTGGCGTTCGTACTGAATACAAGCCTCCTCAAGACACACTTAATGATATTCAACGCTATCTATCTAAATCTAAACATCAGGTTAATCAAGAAACCGTTCAATATGAAACGCTTAAAGTTTATCAAGATAATGTCGTTAAGCTAAATGCAAAGCCAAAAATGTGGCTAGAAGAGATCATTAATTACTTTGTTTCATTACCCGAAGAAGAGCAACAAAAAATAAACACTTACAGTAAAGATTTATATGAGAAAGTTAAAAATTATGATCAGCGCAAAAAAGTGAATATTACAATATCAGGATTGGTAGAAGTACCAATGCCTGAAGATGAAGACGGGAATAATAATGAGTCAAAAGGCAATGTTCAATAGAAGAAATAAAGAGCAAACTTTAAATATAGTAAATTACACCAACGAAGACGTAGTAAAGGTCTTATCCCACCTACATAATTTAGCAATAACTGGTGATATAAAAGGCGTTTGTGTGATAGCAGCTTCTGATCATTACACCCATAAACTTGCTATCACAGGCGAATACAGACGTGATCCTAATATAGCTCTAATCCCAGTGCAAAAATTACTGCAACAAATTAGCCAGAGAGCTAGGAAGCTTGAACGTTTTACTGAGATAACTATCCAGGAAGATATTTACTAATCAATATTTCAATATTTAGTGCCAAATCTCGCGCAAATTTTACTTAATTTACACTATTTTCTATCAATTAGTGCCAAATCTAATTTTTTTGTAATTTTTCTTTAAATCCTTATTCCACGGGCTTTTTTTGGCTTTTTTTGTTTATCTTCTTTGTGCCAAATCAATCACCCCCCCACACGCTGTGATCGGCGTCGCATTCACATCCGCACTCGCTGTGTCATTACCCGTCAC
>FYBJ01001919.1_pt1 | contig 40637 bp, 55 predicted proteins | sample 1134611 | NCBI WGS metagenome assembly FYBJ01 (sample SAMEA104116008, study PRJEB20421) | marine metagenome | isolation source: marine
CCCAGTTCATGCTCCTGACGTTCTTCCCCTTGAACTCGGCGTTGTCGTCGATGGCCTTCTTGATCTTGCTCCAGGACGTATCATCCAGGCCGTACCCACGCAGCATCTGCAACGCCTTGCGGTCGCCCTTGGCAGCCCTGCCGATGGTGTTCATGGTGAGGTTAGCGTTCAGGCGGACCTGGTGCGTGTGCACGAACTTCATACCGTTCAGGATCGGGGTGGCCTGGTTGCCCAAGTACAGCACGCGATCCAGCAGGGTATCACGGGCAGTGAGGTTCGCCTCGTACTGCCGAAGCCAGGGACGCACGCGGACATCGCGGGCGAGGTCCAGACCAACCACGGAGGTCAGCTCGTCGTACAGGTCAGGGTCCCGCCCGACTTTACGTAGGTAGCCAGCAACTCCTGGGAACTGCTTGAAGAACTCCGCTGTGGTACGAGCCGCCCCATGACGGTACGCCAAGGTGCCGTATTCAGCCACCTGCCACAGCCCGGAGGCTGCCAGCATAGTGCTCTGAGCGAGGCTCTTGGCCCGCTGGGCAGTTACACCCAGCACAGTGCCAGGTGGACGGTTGCCGGTGAAGTCGGACATTAGGTGATCGAACTGGAGCATGCGGTCGTCAATGTCCGCATCCTTGAGCTTTGCGTTCACTAGGGTGTCGTAGTAACGCCCGCGAAGGGCTTGGATGCTTGCATCGTCACCACCTACACCGGCTGCTGCGAGAGCAGAACGACCTGCCATTTGCTGGTTGTAGTTCTCAGCCAGGCGGCTGAGGTCCGTGTCGATCATATCCAGCACCGAGACGGTACGCCCATCTGGCGTGGTGGTCTTCACGGTCATGTCCAGCGGTAAGCGAGTCTTACTGTACTTGGTCTTGCCGGCCTCGTCAAGGTTCTGCTCAATACGGCCCATGACGCTCTTGATCGTAGCGTCGTCTGTACCGGCCTCCACGAGCATGGTGCGGATCGCATCCGTGTCCGTCTTGCCCAAGGCACCCATGAACTCGGGACGCAGGCCAGCAGCCTTGGTCCGGGTACGGGTGAGAATTGCGGTACTGATCAACCCCGCCTCTTTCTTGGTCAGGCGAAGGCCCCGCACGATACTCTCAGTAAGCAGGTTCTTCACGGTCTTGCGACCGTAGGCATCCTCCAGGGCACGAATCTTCGACTCGCTCCAGGAGCGGTGGAAGTAGCCGGGGCGGGGCGCGAAGTCCTCGAACCCAGCTAGACCCTGGCGCTTGGCCAGCTCTGCCCCTTGAGTCATCATCTGCTCGTACTCGTCGGCCAGGCGCTTTACGTCCGGGTCGAGGCGCACGTCGGCGACGGCACCGAAGCGGGTCCACTCCGCATCACGGCGGGCCAGCTCCTCTGCTACCTTGCGCTCCAGCACATCCCGAGCCTCGCCGTAACGGCCACTGGCATCCATCTTGATATTGAACGTACCTAGACCCTCGCGCTGGGCGATAACCTTCTCCAGGCTCTCAGCCCACTTGGCAAAGGTGCCGTCGAGGACGTTCGAGTTCACCCGGAAGATGCTAGCAGCGTTGTCGTTGGTCAGGATACCGGCACGACGTACCGGATCGTCCACCACGTTGGCCAGCAACGCTGCTGATTCAGCGGATGGGGAGATGAGCTTGTCGGTCTCCGAGAGGAAGTCAGTCAGGCGGGAGGACATGTCGGCGGGTACACCCGGTGTACCCACTTGCGCACGGAGGCCGTCCAGGCCACGCCCGCCGAACAGGGCAAACACCCCGGCAGTCACACCGAAGTTAATGGCGTGGTCCAGCACCTCGTAATCCTTGCCGGCGTAATCCGCCATAGTAGACACTGCGACGGCAGAACTCCCGCCTGCCATGGCAGAGGATAGCCTCCCCATCTTCAGCGCCCTGGTGCCGCCGAAGGTGGCGATGTCCGCCAGGAGGGTCAGCGGATCGACCATGGCCGTTGTAAAGGCGAGGGCACCATGCTGGGCTAAGACGGCCTGGCGGGCCTCCTTATCGGCGATGGAGGTAGCGATCCAGCTCGCCTCCTCTGAGGACGTGGCCTTGGACAGAGCAGTGAGGTTGTTGTCGTTGTCCTGGATGCCGTGGGCACGAATGATGTCGCCGTACTCCCGCTTGATGTCGAAGTTCGGGTCGTGCCGCGGGAACATCTCGTCCCGGTCCTCCAAGTACGCCCGTAGCAAGTACGCGGTTTCGGTCTCTTGCAGACCGGCCTGCCAGATGTCCCAAGTGCTGCGCTTGTCGTCAGCAATGGCCATCTCTAGCGGCTGAGCACGAAGCAGTTGCTCGCGCTCTGCAATCTGTCCAGCCAGGCCCTGGTCCACTGGGGACCAGTCCTGGGTGAGGGAGGTGGCCGCACCCTCGTTCACTTGCGCGAACTCCTCCGGGGAGAGTTGAATCTTCGGTGGTGTGGGATTGGCCATGTAGCCTCCGTTAGTCTCCGTAGAAGTGCCCCTTCATCTTCGTGATGAAATACTCGGCACGGTCTGGGGTTTGCTTGTACCACTTGGACTTCCGTACCTGCTTCTCGAAAGTGTCGAAGTCCTTGTTGCGAATTGCCTCGAAGGTCTTCTCGAACCCTCGCGCACCTTGCGGGCCGAGCTGATACACGGCACTGCCGAGGGCCAGCTTAGACCACACAGCGGTTACGCCCAGTTCTTGCGCAATGCGCTCACCCTCCAGCAGCGCCTTGTCGGAACTGTCGAGGAAGGCCAACTCAGCTTCTTCACGGGTGATCGTGTCGCCTACTTTCATGCGCCCGGTGACGTTCTCGCCGACACCTACAGCTACCCCGTTACGATCCTTGTACGCGGTGAGGCGGATGCCTTCCTGCTGCACAAGATCGCGTCGCCATTGCAACACAGCGTCCGGTCGAATGCTCGTACTGGTGCGGCCCGAGATGCTCAGCTCGACATCGCCGTGCTTAACCACCTCGCCCGCATAGGCTCGGTTGGCCTTGCTAACTGTCTCGTCGATCTGCTTGTCGATCTGCTGACTTACCCGCTGCCAGTTCACCAGCTCGGGTTCTGCGGGGACGCCATCCGAATCCACTTCCGTGGTCCACACGCCCGCGCCGTCCGTATAGAACTCCCGTTGGAATCCTTTCGCAGAGGGCGGGTACAGCTCCACCAACGCAGCCGACACCCGATCTTTTGTGGCTCGGGGGTTATCTACTAGTCGTTCTAGTGCGACATTTCTGGGAAGCACTACCCGCGTGGTCTTGCTGCCCTTGGGGCTGACCTCGATGGTGCGCTCCTGGACCCTGGCAACCGCCAGTTTCGCAACCGCCGCAGGCGCCAGCCCAGCGTACTGGGGCTGTCGGGCCAGGGCTGCCGCCTCCATGGTAGTCTGCGACCGCAACGTCTCGAACGCTTGACCCTCGTTCCTGGTTCTGCTACCTTCAGTGACGAGTCCCCAGAGCTGGGCGAACTTGCCGGTCTGAATCTCCGACTGCACCGCCTCCTCCAGCTTACGGGTCTGCGCCTGCCGGGAGGGTTGATCGAGCTTCTCGTAGGCTGCCTGGGCTAGGGCCGCATTGCGCAGGCTCTGCACCGGGTCGGTGCCGTTCGGCACGTCCACCAGCATCTGGCTGAACAGCGGTTGAATCTCTCGGTCCAAGGCACTCAGGAGGGTTGACTCGCCAGCAGGGTTCGTGGTGGATACCCGAATGGATTCGTCCACGAAGGCCCGCACAAGCTCAACCTGAGCCGGGTTTGCGGCGTCCGGGTTCAGGGTTAGGCTGCGCACGGCGGCGTTCACCTCAGTCGCTGCACGCTTAGGAATAGTACCGAGGCGTGTCCCCATGCGCAGAGCCGCTGCGGCCTTGGTGGCCACTGGCATCTGCTGAAGGTCTGCCTGCTCGTACCAGGCGTCCAGGGCCTGGGGAACGGACCAGCCGAGATTGTCCAGGGCCTGCTTATCGCCCCGTTGCAGGGCATCGAGAGCACCCACCAACGCCTGCTTGTTCGACTTCGACGTGTACCACTTGTCCCACAGGGCCTTCTGCTGATTCGCCGTCATACGGCCCGCAGCAGCCTCCTGCGCCGTATACAGCAACATGTCCTCGGGTGTAATGCTACCCTGCTCGACACGGGCCTCGAACTCAGCAGAGCTGCGGCTGACCCCTACGGCGTCCAGGGCACGGGTGCGGCTCTCTGAGGCGCGAATCCCCTCATTCACCTTCGCACGGGTATCAAACCCAAGGGTGTCCAGGAGGCCCATATCCTTCATGGCTGTGACCACCTCGCGGTGATCTTCGCTGAGCACGCCCATCAGGAACTGCTCGGCGACCTTCTGGCGCATATCCTCGGGCAGAGTGTCGGAGGTGGCTATGTCGCGGTAGAAGCCCACGACCTGCGAAGCGTACTGCTGCTGCGCCTCGAAGTCACCACTGAGCTTGGCCTTGCCGTAGCTTGTCAGGATGCTGTTACCCTGCGCAGAGATACGCTTACCAGCCTCCTCGATACCCCACGCCTTGTACGCCTTAGCGTGCGCGCCGACGAGGGCCTCCTCCAGTTGGGTCTGTGAGGCGAGGGCCTGGGCACGGCCCTGGTTGGACAGTCCATCGCCCATACCCTCCAAGATCGCACGAGACTCCCGCCCCAGCTCCTGGAGGAATTGCTCGGGTGGCAGCATACGGCCCTTGGACTGGATGAACGCCTGCACCCGCTGACTCATCTCCGCTTGGCGGATGCGGTAGTCTTGGTCTTGGAAGCCGCCACGGATGAAGGGACGGGCGAGCGGGTCGCCCTCCACGTCCTCTAGGGCCTGCCCGAGCATCCGTGCCCGTTGGCCCTGCATGTACTCCTGCTTCACATCGGAAGCGAACTTCTCCTTGGCGATACCCTCGCCGATCTGGAGCAGGCCACTCAAGGCCTGGAGCGCTACGTTGTCCTCGGCCTGCGCACGCTCTGCCTGGAATCGTTGCGGGTTGTAACCACCCACCTGGCCCAGGTTGCCAGTAGCTAGCCGCAAGCGCGGCGGATCGAGTTCAGCCATATTACTCTCCTATCGCCCAGGCCCTACGCCCGAGCGGAATCCAGCTTGACCGGCGACAGCTACGCCGCTTTGGCCGTATGTGCCACCAGTGGTTGATGTGCTACCGAAGCTACCGAACGAGAACGCCTGGGCGGCGTACGCGGAGCCTGCTGACAGACCACCCTGGACAAGGCCCCCGAGAAGGATGCCCCCGATACTCGGAACCTTCTGGAGCTGGCCCAAGCCCGCACGGGTGCCGATCATCAGCTCACGGATACGGTTGTTCAGGTCGTACTCCTGCGCGATGTGCTGCTGCTGTAGCTCAACAGACACCTCAGCCTGCTCGCGGTCGATGTCGTCCAGGGTCGCGTCAACGCTCGCACCCTTCACCCCAGCAGCGGCTTGGGCGGCGCGGGTACTGCCACGCACCTCGTCCGCCATACGCCCCGCTAACTGGAGGTTCTTGGCGGTCTGTGTGCGTACCTGCCCGCGCTGCACCTCGATAGCCGACACGCCCTGGAACGCCTCTAGGACGTTCCTGCGGTTGGCTTCCTTGGTGAGTTTATTCTGCGCCTTAATCTGCTGGCGTTGTTGCAACCCGCCGAAGATACCTTGGGCTGCCGACAACCCGCCGATGGCGAGTAGTGCTGGTAATGCCATTACTGCCTCCTATAGCGCTGGTTGTACCGGAACCCGTACTCCAGGCTGGTAATGTTCATGTCGTAGTAGTCGTCAGTCTCCAAGGAGAACTGCGCCGTCTGCATATCCACCCTGGCAGGGGTGTCGAGGGTCGCCGTTGCTGCTAGGGGCAAACCTGCACCCAGGTCCCGACTGTACAGGCGAAGCGGCGTGGTCGTGTACATGGACTCTCCTCGGGCTTGATCAGCCACGCGGAACGTCACCTCCCCGGTACTGTCCAGTGACCATGTGAAGCGGTGCAACTGCGTGCGCTCTGTAGTGATCGGTACGCCATTGGGGTCCCGTAGGATGGGGCGGGTTGGCCCAAGTTTCGAGAGGTAGCGTAGGCCGATTCGGTACTGGTCCCCTGCCTGCGCCCCAACGACCTTGATGTACACCGTGGCACCGTCTACCCGCCGACCCCCACAGCGCTGCCCGAGGGATTGGAACTCGCCCGAGAGCTTGTACGCGAAGGTGCTATCCTCCGGGTACAGGTCCGCAGCAAACGCTGGGATGGCCACCTCCTCGTCCGCGTTGGCCACCCCGACACGGTACAGGTCCAGGAATCCGCCAGAGATGCCCTGGGAGTCCCCAAGACGCTGCATGAGCAGCTCGCCGAGGACGACTCGCCCCGCAACGTGGAACAGTAGGATGAGGCGGTCGCCTCGGAAGTACGCGCCAGCGATGTCCTGCGGGAAGCTCCACTTATGCCACGCGGCGTGAACCTTCTCCCCACCTTGCCAGAGGTACTCGTGCACAACCAACTCGCGGAGATTCGACGTACCCACGACCACGATGCCCGTTGTACTGGAGGTCGCCAAGAAGCGTACAGGCCCCGCAATGTACTTCGGCAGGTGCGACGTACTGTCGCTCGCCTCCACTTGGGCATCAGTGTACTGGCTGGGCAGCATCTCCCACACCGCGCTCCACGGGCCACTCCGAGGACTGGCGAAGAACACTGTGCGCCCCGCAACCACTGGCGAGCAGGAGTTCTGGAAGCTGTACTCTGTGACGACCGCTGCGGTGGCGTTGCGACTCGTGAGTAGGTTCGCTCCCGGTACAAGACCCTGGTGGGTCTTGGCGAAGAGCACAAGGTCCTTGTTGAAGGCCACGGCGTACTCATACGGGGAGGCCACCGGCGCCGTAGCCGCGACCTCGATAGGGTCGTCGTCAGACTGGGTACTGACACTCGCCCTGAACCAACGCAGCGGATTCCCGCTCGCGGACATGCATACGTACTCGCCAGCCAGCAAGACCAACCGCCCCTGCATGGTCGTCATCCCAGAGATACCCTGCTCGGTGAACTTTAAGGCAGGGTTCGACGTAGCGTCCCCAGAGGCACGGCGCTCGTAGTTCAAGGCAGTCAGGCTGAAGTTCGGGGCCGAGTACGTGATCCGCAGCGGCATGTCAATCAGCTCCGCTTGTGCACCCCGAGACGCATCCTCGTCCCACTTCCGCTCAAGATCGGCCCAGCGGAAGTACGTCTTGTTCCTAGCAGTACCTGTGGCGATGATGAACCCGTTCGCAGCAGCAGGCAGCTTCGCAGGCAGCTCGGCGGCGTCCCGGATACTGGCGGCATTACTCGCCCGGAGGAAGTTGCTGCCAGAGTCGGTACTCACCGCGATTGCCACTGGCGCCGTAACGTACAGGTACGCACCGTCCTGGTAGTACGCAAAACCAGCGGCAGTGCCAATAGTCGCGTTCGCCTCTGCCGCCGTGCGGAGCCGCGTGATTATATACTCGCCCGTAGCTTCGTTGGCCACCGTTGCAGAGGTGGTTACGTCCACGGAGGTCGTGACACCCGTGACCCGGTTGGTAATGGATAGGCGATACTGCTTCGAGAACGCCCCTGCCACGACATACAGGTAGCCCGAGCGTGCCGGGTCTGGGTACGCATTTACACCGGACCACAGTCGCGTCTGTGGGATAACCTCAGTGTTCGCCACGAACACGCTGTCATCCAGCGCAGCGAACCGGATACTTCTCCCAGTGCCTGCCGTGAGGTAGCTATTAGCGCCGGTGAACAGGACTGCGCCGGTTACATCATCTAGGATGGTCAGCGTACCTGTCAGGGTATCCACCACCAAGAGGACCTCACGACCTGAGAAGGTGGCGAGAGAGTACGCGAGGCGGTTGGCGTCGGTAGCGGCCATGGCATCAGCGATCAGACGCACCGGGCTACGGCGACGAGGACCTGTTACCAGGTCGCTCTGCATGTTCAACTGCGATTCGACCTGCCCCTCAAGGCGATCCTTGGCAGTCTGCTGGCTTACCCCGAACAGGAGCTGCCGGTACGATCCTGCAAAGTAACTCATCAGTTATACCTCGCTTGACGCCACTGGTTAGCCGGGGTCCGCTTCCGCAGGGTGAGCTTCCGCTGCCGGATGTGGACCGCCCGGACTTCCACGTACGCTGCGGACATCTTGTTCGCAATGACCTGTGCTGTACTATCCGCGCCGAAGTCGGCGACGTACACCTCGTAGGCGCACCGGTACGTCACGAGATAGCGCATACTCTCGGGCAACTCATCGTAGGGGATGTCCAAGACGACGCGCCCCTTTACCGGGGCACCGACCACCTTGGAACCTGTACCAGTCAAGCGGACGTAACGACCTGCCCAGGTGAACTTCTCCACATCCTCCGGATAGAATGCTAAGGTATCCTCGGATAGAATCACTTCACCAGTCGGCGTGGGGCTTGCGGTGAAGTCGTCGAAGCTGTTGAACCACCAACCCTCGGCGAGGGTGTTCCGGCGAGCGTCCTCCATAGCAGGGAGAATCTGCGCCAGCGTGGGGTACGTCTCGTCTACAGAGGTCACGGGGGTCTCGCCGAGTTCTCGTAGGATGAGGTTCACCGCCTCAAGAAAAGTAAGTTGCATAGGAATCTCCTTTTGTTGGGCCTTCTCGGCGAGAAGAACCAAAAAAAGGACCTACCCCGAAGGATAGGTCCATGCTGTTTCCGTCGCCCTTACGGGTTGGTGACGGTGATGTCGTGCACCGCTACAGCGTCGGGGCGACGCTGGCCGATGTTGTACGACTGGAAGGTGTCCAGGTAGTGGCCGAAGTCTTTCTTCTCCTCCCAGAACTGGGCGGATACCGGGTGTACCTGCGCCGAGATGAGGGCCATGCTCGGGATGAAGGTGATCATCTTGCGACGCACCTCAGCAGCGGTGACGTTGAAGTCAGCACCCAGGGCATTCGCGGTGATGGCCGCCTGCGGGAAGCGCGGGGTCTCGACCACACGCACGCCGTTCAGCATAGCGATACGACCACCTACGAAGGAGTTACCACCTTCTTTGGCGCCGAACTCGACGTTCATCAGGCGATCATGTTCCAGCAGGAACGAGAAGATCACCGGGTCCAACAGGGTCACGCCCTCGGACATTACCTGATCGCCCAGGTCGCGGAACACCAGCTCCTCAACGCCTTTGCGGTGGGCGGCGACCAGGATATCCGCATCGGCAGCGGCATCAGCCGGGGCACCGGAGATGGTGCTCGGCAGCAGGATACCATCGTGGAAGGCCGGCTTCAGGTGGGCCGGCGCCAGGAAGTCACCGCACTTCTGGAGTTGGATGATGCACGCCTGGTCGTACTGGCGGGCCAGGGCGATACCGTCCTCGCGGGCGACTTCCTTGCGGACATCCAGGTTCGAGGTCCACTCGTCGAACTTGTCGAAGAAGTGGCGGGCGTACAGCACGGTGTCCACAGTCAGGTTCAGCTTGTCGCTGACGTTCTTCTGGACCACCAGCTCCTCACCGGCCTTGCGGCCCGCGATGGTGCTGGCACCTACGCGGTCAACGCGCAGTTGGTTGGTGCCGCGCAGGGAGCGGACGTTCATCCAGGAGGCGAACTTCGAGCTGTACATAAAGCTCGCGTCCACCAGGCCCAGGTGCTCCTCGATGTGCAAGCTAACATCAGAGTTTGCGCCACCCCAGCCCGGACGAGTGTGGGTATTAGCAGCGGGATAAGTCATGGATCAGTCTCCTTACAGACCTTGTTTGATGCCGAGCTGACGCTGGGCACGCAGTTGCTCATACTTCTCCGGGGAGAGGTTGCGCTCATTGATGGCCGCGATATAAGCCTCGCGGGAAAGCCCCTGCATTGCACCAGGGGTGCCTACAGGTTGCTGGTTATGTACTACGACTTGACCGGAGGCCGTTGCGAAGTCCATAATTTGCTTGGCGGCGAACTTCATTTTCTTGAGGTCGCCGCTGTCGATCAGCTCTGCGATCACGGCCCGAGTTGCCTCGTCCGCGACAGAGTTGAACACCTCTACCGCTTGGGTCAGGGTCTCCTGACCGCCAGGGATGTCCTTGAGCATCTCATCCCGCAAGCGCTCACCGGCACGGGTTGCCGACTCGTTGAGCCGACCCGCCTCGCGGATCAAGACCTTCGCCTGCTGCTCGCCGAGGACCTCGATGAGGTAGCGCTCGTCAATGAAGCGCGGGTCATCCTCCTCGATAGCACGACCGAAGGCCCGTTCCAGGTCCAGGTCTTTACCTTCGATGATGAGGTTGACCAGATCAATACTGGCAGCGGCAGCAGGGTCACTGGCCACGTCCTCGCCGATCAGGGCCAGCAGACCGGTTGACTCAGCGGCAGGTTCAGCGGGGGCCGGGGTTGTGGCGGCTTGCCGGGCAGCCTCCGCAGCAGCAGCTACTTCCGGGGGCGGACCAGCTACAGGAGCTGGCGCCGGGGTAGGCGTCGGCTCAGCGGCTGGGGCTGCACTCGGCTCTACTGCTTGGGTTTCGGTACTCATGAGGTCAGAACTCCTGCTGAGGTCTCGGCAGCCAGCGCACCGCTAGCTACGTCCAGTTGTTGTTGTGCCAAGGCAGCTTCCTGCTCGGCCTCCGCAGCCACCACGTCAGGGTCTTTCGACAACGTGGAGAGGTCAACGGAGTTGTTGGCGAAGATACGCTCTACGAGCTTCTCGGGATCGAATCGCTTGCTGAGTTGCACCAGGGCGGGGATGATCGCGCTAGCCTCCTGCGTTGCCCGGAGGATGTTGGCGGTCTCGATGTTCCGGGTCAGTGCCGGGATACCGGTGATAATGCTCGGACGGTACACGCCCTGGGCGATACCGAGTAGCATACCGCCGTTACCACGGGACGCCTCGTACATCGTGAGGTACGCCAGTGGCGCCTGCAACGTCTCAGCCAGCAGACTGTACACGCCGCCCAGGAGATTCTCTGCCTCCTCAGCAACAGTACGAATCTCCTCGACCGTCACACGCTCGGCACTTCTCACCTGCCCAGTGTACATGAACGCGCGATTCAGGCGCAGCACGATGCTTTCGACACTGGCACTAGCCTGGGCGATCTTGTTGTAATCACCGCGCTCATACGACGCGACCGATCCAACTTGGCCCGGTACGAAGTCGCCGGTCTCAGCATCACGGTAGTCGTCTACCGCGCCACCCTTTGCCTCGTCTACGAGGTTCAGCAGACTCAGCGCCTCGAACTCGTACAGGCCCAGACGCTCGCTGAGGATGGACAGGCGGGCGAAGTCACCACTGTACTCCTCTACGTAGCCGCGACCATAGTGCTCGCCGTCGGGGACATTCCACGCCACGGGGACATACGGGCAGAGGTGCGCAGGGTAGCTCGACTCCGGGCCGACCCGCTTACCTTCTAGCTCGTGCCATACCGCACAGCGTCTCCCGTTCGGCGTAGGCTGCCACTCAACCACGGTGTACAGGTCGCACTTATCCGAATCCCGCTTGGCAATCTGCTTCGCCTGGGCGTCCGCTTGAATCTCGGGAGTCAGCTCCCGGAACGGCATCTGCTGGCGAAGGACAACCACGGCGGGGTCGCCATGAGAGGTGCGGCGCACCGTGTACGACTGCATGGTCCACACGAGCATCTTACCGGTGCCTGGCTCGCGGTAGAACAGGGCGTTGCCTGTGACTACCAGGAGCTTGAGGATACGGTGCAGCTTCGATAGGCTAGCGTTTACGAATAGGCGGCGGGTGGAGCGCCGCTCCAGGTCGGCAGTGCGACTGTGTAGCTCAGACTGGTCGATGCCGTTAGCGGCTGCCAGCTCTTGCAGCGTGTCGTCCAGCTCGATCTGGAAGCTGGGCCGGCCCGGTGGGAACAGAATCAGCGCCAGCTTGGCCGTCAAGTTGTTTACGAGGAAGGCACCGGCAGACTGAAAGTCGTACTCGACCACTTCCGCCTGGTGGGTCTTGTCGAGCGGGTCCACCATCAGCGAGGCGATGGTGAACTTTGCGAAGTCCTCGGCCTTGCGGATCGCAGTCGAGTCTCGGTACTCCGCCCACATTGCAGAGGCTTGCTGTCTCATCGTCACCCCACGTTAATGCCGAGGGAGGATGCGAGGCCTCCGGTACGACGACGACGCGCCTTGGTGCCGGCTTCCGCTTGCGACTCAGCAGTGCCGCCAGTATCAATTGTGGGAATGTTCTCTACGCTCAAGTCCACCTGGGCGTTCTGGGCTGCCTGGCGCTGCTGCTCCAGCGCGGCTTCCAGTGCCGAGTTCGAGGAATCCTTCTCACCGCCACCAAGCAAACCACCGCCACCAAGCAAACCACTTGCGCTCTTGAGCACACTACCCACTACCTTTTTGACCTTTTTGGCCATAAACCCTCCTGTAACTTGTCTTGTAAACCCCCGGCCCAAGCCGGTGAGTAAAGGCTATCGTCGGGAGGTTCAGTTGTCGGGCCAGATTCTTGGCCACTCGAAGGAACGCTGGGGACACCCCCGCGTTCCTGAACTCCGGCAGGACGTACTGCCACTGCACCGCGAGGCACTCGCCTACGTGCAGATCATCGTCAACTGCGAGTACAGCGATCCCGGCTGCCCGCCCACTCACGGTGGCCAAGACCTCCAGTCGCTCGATGGAGCATATGCTCTCATGAGCACGTCGCTTAAAATCCTGGAGAGATGTGAACTGTAGCTCAGAGCACTCGTTCCATGCCTCGTCCATGAACCAGCGCCCGTCAGTGGGTTCCCCTGGCTGACGCAAGTTGTAGATTACTGAGGGCACGGTGCAGAGTCTCCGGGGCCGAACATCTGGCAGTACAGGCAGCGATCACGCTGTCCCGGCCTGCCTCGTACATAACTGTGTGCACATCCAGACCAGGGCCGATAGGCTGAGACCCGAAGGTCTTGAGCAGCCATACGATCTGGTCTGGTGTGAACTTAACCTGTGCATCGCTTTCTTTGGGCACGGTTTTCTCCTGGTCATTATAGTGCGACAATTAACAGAACCCGAACTCCGAGCTGCGGAACAGCTCCAGATCGAGGCTGCCCTTGGGCGGGGCTGCAACCTCCTCTTGGCCGATGCCACGAAGGAACAGGGCGATAGGATCGAACTCCGTGTACAGACGCACGAACGCCTCCCGGATCGCCACGTGCATCGCATCCACGCTGCACGGGTGGGTGCCGAAGCTGTCGTGGATCGCCACCATGGCGTGGTCCTGTTCCATCAGCCGCGCTGTGAAGGTCAGATGCGCTGCGTCGAGGGCGTGCACGAAGTTCGGGGCCACCGCATTCTGCATCCGGTTACCACGGGTCGAGTCCAGGTCCTCGCGCACCACGATGTCCGTGATACCGCACGACCTGATCTTAACCCGGTGCTCCACGAAGTCGCGGTAGTCGTGCTCAACCAGCAAGCCGGTCGGGCTGAACCACAGCATCGGGGTATCGCCTGCGGCACTGCGGGCACGCTCTCGCAGCCAACGCATTGCTGCGGCAGCAGCCGGCACCACGTCCTCGATGGAGGAGAACAGGACCCGGCCCATGTAGTACGCGAGGTCGAACACGCGGACGCCATCGGGGACGATTACTTGCTGCTCCTCCAACCAGTCGGCAATCCCCTCCGCGACGCCGCGCAGTGTCGCGCCATACACGTAGGTCATTCATCTATGTTCAACTGGGGTCGTTAGGCCCAGCCCGCACCCCAACGTGCAGCTACATGTTCCCATGTAGATCAGACTATATCATCCGGCATGGCCGGGGACGCGCTTCCGCTCACTTGAGCGTACTCCCTCTCGGGATAGTCGTTGCACCTTCCACAATTGCCGAGCACATGGTTATAAATTCAACCATACTCAGATCACCCTTGGCCCGATTCACCGCCCAAGCAACCCAACAGGTGTTCTCCTTGGTGTAGCCTAACCCAGGTTCGATTTGGTCTAGACTCATGATCCATGGAGAGTGCTTCTCGTCAGTCATCAACAATCCTGAGATAGCACATCGCATATTCTGTTGGAGCAACTTTTGGTAGGCCCACTCCGCGTCGATAGCCACCTGCCCCGCACGGGCTTTTGCGTCGTACACCCTGGCCCGGATGAGCGACATCAAGCGTCGGTGCTCTGGCGGCACGTTGCTCAGCTTACCAGTTCCCTTGTAGCCGGGGTTGGCGGCTCGCCAGGCCCTTGCCTGCGCAGCTACGCACACCTTGCAGTGTTTGCGGTACGTCGGCAAACCTGTGCCTCGGTGGCTGTTTCGACCACGTTGTATTGGGTAATCATTTAGCGGCTTCTCGACGCCGCAGCTCTTACACACTTGCATAAACGTATACTCTGTATCTGTTCATACTAGTGCGACAATTGTGGCTTGGCTCAGGATTGCCCGTTCTGGGTGTCCCCTGAGTTCACGTCCTTTACCCCCCGCCTAGACTTAACGGGGCCTTTTGCTAGTGCTCGCGGAATCTCCCACTGGGTCCAGAGCTTGGCCAGGTGCCAGTCCTTCGAGGCGGGGTTCGCTGCATCCCGGTTGATCCGTGTCTGCGCTACTTCCGCCACTTTGCGATAGATGTCGGCCTTGGTCTCGCCGCCACCGTCGTACAGGTTCACGTACAGACCACCTACCGGATCACGCAGCATTGCTGAGAAGTGCTGAAGCCCCGAGCAGGTTGCGTCCATGTGCACCGGTAGGCCAGTGCAGTACGTGGCTGGGTTGCCGCTGCGCTCAGCCTCCCGCCATTCCCATACAGCAGCGAACGCGCCGAGCGGGGTGTCGGCCTCGGCGAAGCACGAATCAGCCGGTGCCTCCAGCGCCGCGAACAGTTCCGCCTTGCGCTCAACAGCCCAGGCTGCCCGAGCGTCGAAGCGTGCCTTGTCCTCACCGAAGCAGTTCGCTACGTGCACCTGTATCCAGTACAGGCCACGCTCGCCCAGCGGGCGCTTGTCAGCGAAGTGCAACAGCGCCTTGCACATATCGTCGCCTTGCGGGTTCAACACGCCCCGGTAGTAGTACCGGCCACGGCTGTCGATGAACGTCGGGAACCACACTCGATCAGCAGCACCGGCAGAGACGCGGAGTGCCTGACCGATGCCCTGCTGAGCTTTGCGGAGTTCCTTCTTGCCCATGTGCCAGGCGTGCATACGGCGCTTCCAGCTCGCAAAGCGCTCCAGCTCTGCCTCGGTAGCAGAGTCCTTGTCCCAAGTCTCCGGGAACGGGAATGCTGGCTCAGGTGGCGGCTCACGCTTCGGGATGCCCAGGGCACCACCACCGCTGTTCCACACCTGCTTGATCAGCTCCAGGGTGGGGCCGTGGATACTGAACGCCTGGGCCTGGAGGTAGTTCGCACAGGCGAGTACATCGGTGCACTTCCCCACGTTGTCCCGGATGACGCGGCGTAACGGCTTGCGAGTACGGCGGTTCACCCGGCGCAGTGGGAAGTCGATCTTCATGCGCTCGGTGTAGTACCCGCCGCCCGCCGCCCCGTCCCACGGGGTCGGCTCAGCGAACATCATCTGGGCCGCGCCGCTAATCTCGGGCGGTACGAAGGCCAGGACCTCCCGCACCTCCGCCGGGAGGACGTAGATCGCATTCGACTTCGCACCATGCCCGTGCCGCTGTAACTCCACCAGGCCGGCATCCAGGCACGCCTGGAGACCGTGCTTGCCGAGGTGGATGTACTCCGCGTTCGTCAGGTGCCCGTCGAACTGCCCCTCCAGGACGTTGTGTACCACGGCACGCATTGTCTTCTGGATGTGTCGCTGACTGGTCGTGCCCGCTGTACGCAGGTACTCCCAGGTCCGGTCGAGGTACAGCGCGTTCGCACGGTACGCCTCCTGCACCAGAGCCTCCTGCTCAATGGCCCGCCCGAGGGCATGGCCGATGCGTTGCAGGGTGGCGGGTGATTCGGCGGTGTCCCGCATGACGTGTGCCAGGACGACGCGGATGCTCAGGACGGCCAGGGTGTCGATGGGTACGCGGCGCAGCCAGCCCCTCAGGGCTGCCCCTGGGCCACGCGCCTTGGTTTCGACAACTGGCTCCAGCGCGGCTCGCACATCCTCGTACACGCGGGCAATGAGGCGACGAGCCGCTGGGATGTCATCGACCCTGCCGGCACGCAGGGCCTCTTGAACTTCGCGTAGGTGCTGGGCAGTAGCCTCAGCGCTGTGGCGCTTCTCGCGCTGCATCTGCGCTTCGATAGGGTCGATCATCACAGGTCCTTAGAGCTTAGGGTACACGCGGCCAATGTTGTCTTCGCCGAACTCCTCAGCCGCGAGTGCAGCAGCTTCATCTACGTTCCGGGCGTGGTACACGCGCAGCTCGTTGATGTCGAGCACCTCGGCGTTGAAGGCTTTCCGTGGGAACAGCTTGCAGCAGCCAGGGCCGCGCAGGCACGATAGGCACTCACTCATCAGTCTTCTCCTTCGGATTATCGAGTTCCCAGAGGAACAGTGCGTTCGTGGCAACGTGTGCCCAGTGCGATTCGCCGCTCTCTGCATCGTGGGTCTCACCGTCGCGGATCGCGTCGAGGTGTCGGTGCAGGGCGTCCTCGTAGCGAGTACGTGCGCCCGGTACTTGGCGCCACGAGTGCGGGACGTAACCCTTACCGCCTTCAGCAACTGGGCGCACTGCGAAGTTCAGCACACGCACCACAGCACGTACTGCTCGACCACAACCCGCTGCACAATCCAGTAGGAGTGTCCAGCGAGACTTGCCAGTGTCGGCCTTGAAGGCGGTCGCCTGCGTCTCGGGCGGGCCGAACCGTCGGCCCGTCGGGTCGATAGGTTCACCCTTGAGCCGGGGGACATACCAGTGGCCGTTGTACCAGACACACGTTGCCCCCGCGACATTCACGCGCGTGGGGTTGTGTCGCTCGAATACCTCCGGGTCATACATGGCGCAGCATAGAAGAGGACTCCCTGGCACGGTTGAGAATTTCGCATACTCTACGAGTTTAGTTTGAGAGCTGGGCATAGCGCACCTCCTTCGAGTTCTTGGTGTAGCGTCCGCGACTGTACCCGCCGCAACCGCCGCAATGATAAAGCTCGTACTTACCAGACTGGGTGAATGTCCAACCGTCGCGCTTGAGGTGGCGCGAGCCGCACTTCGGACACGCTGGCTCCTCGCCGTCGGAGAACACCGCCACGTTCGGGTGGCCTTGATACCAGGGGCGCAGGATCAAGTACAACTCCTCCAACGAGATTACGTCGTCGATGTTGTACAGGCGCATCTCCTCCCATGCTTCCGGGTTGCCTGCCAAACACTGGTTCCACAACTCCATGCCGGGGAACTTCTCGTGCTTGCGTTTCTTGGTGGCGCAGAGCTTATCGGTCATCCATTCCAGCTTGTTACTGGTGAAGCCGAACTGCTGCTTCGCCATGAGCATGGTGTCGATCACTCGGAACGGACGTGGAGGTTTGTACCCTGCCATCACGAAGCGGGCTTGAATCTTCGGCAGATCGAATCGCTTACCGTTCTGTGCTACTACGAGGTCTGCTTCATTCAGCAGTTCGTACAGCTCAGCTACTAGCTTACTATCATCTGCAATGTTCTCTGCTTGAGAGAGGTCAGAGTAGATCACGTTATCATCACCCAACCACTTCGCACAGTAGCTGAGGATGTTCCACTCCTTGGTGATCTGGTTCAGTCCGAGGTTCTGTTTCCAGAGTCCCCACACTCGACCTTCGATGGGACTCGTCTCGATGTCGATGCTCAGGACGCGAGGGCCGTCTTCGACGGGGCGGGTCCCCGTTCCCGCAGCCTTCGTGGCACATCCGGCCTGCTCGCCCGTCGTTTCACTCATGCTAGTGCGACAATTCTTTTTATCCTGTTTTAACCAGTGTCTCAGAAGCTCTCGACTGACCTTACCCCGGCCCAGGTTGGAGAGGTACTCCGCTGCATAGGTCTTGTTCCCCTTGCCGTGCTCCAGTGCCTTGGCAATGTCCTCGTCCGAGAAGCTCTTACGTGTTACGAGGTGCTTACCCATCAGGTCTCCTTACGCGGCATAGTGCGGACCTTGGCGGCTGCCCGGCGCACTGCTGCTGCTTTATTGCGTTTAACCCGCTGCGCCTCTGCGGCTTCTTCGGGCGTCTTGTGCGCCGGGTACATGAGGCCCGTACCCGGCTGTTCGTAGAAGGCCAGCATGTTGCGGAGCCACGGAATAATCTCCGCGTAGTCCATGCTCTTGGCGCCCCAGCGCCCGATGGCGTTATCTGCCTTGCCGAGTGCGGCGTTGCAGGATCGGTGCAGCACCCCGCGAATCTCGCCAGTGACGTGGTTATGATCCACAACGTAGTCGCTGTCTCGCCCGCCCGAACTCAGGTTCATGGGTCTCTGGCAGAGCGGACACGAGCCGCCCTGGACATTCTTGGCGTGGGATACTGCCCACGCTTTAAGTTGGGTCCTCGCTAGCTTCCGCATCACGCTCCTCCAGCTTCTGCTTTATGACGGCCTGGTGGTAGTCGTTCAACTGGTCCAACCACGTCCGCAGGTTCTTGTCAAGGTCCAGCTCACGGAGGTAGCGGTACGCGCAGTCCTGCTCGGAGCGGCGCAGCCACAGCACCTGGGCCTCTGCGAGCGCGTCCTGGCCGATCTTGGCGTATGCCCATAGGATACGGTTGGCTGCCTCGTTCTCGTCCTCTACAGGGCCTAGCACGTCCAAGGTGCCAGCCTCGGCGATGAGCTTGCCCTCCCAGCGCTCCAGGCCACGGACGTGATCCGCCGTGTCGCCCATGAGCATCTGTGCCCAGAAGAACTTCGTCCCATGCCCCTTGACACGGAGCGCCAGAGATGGCGTGTACCCGGCGTCGATCCAGCCGAAGCGGTCGCCCTCGGGGAGTACGTCGATCTTGCCCTTCTCTGACTCATAGAACGGGGCCGGTGTCAACCGGAGGTCCTTGTCATCCGACTTTGTGACGGAGCGGGCGCCGTAGAGCACGCCGTCCTGCACGATGGCGTCGTCCGCCTCCCAGTACCGATGCAGGTGCACCACGATGTTCTCGGGGAATCCGTACTCGAAGCGCCGCTCGGTGCCCAGAAGCTCCCGCAGCGGCTCCAGGAGCGCTGGTTTAGGCTTACCCTTACGGTTGCCCTGGTACGGCTTCCGCGTCGGATACAGGCCCCGTAGGGCCTTCTGGCCACCCTGGCCGGTGAGGTGCACGCGCACCTCCTCGGCACCGGTGAGGAACTGGTCGGTGAGGACCTCCTTGACAAACCGCCGAACAGCAGTGTCGAGAGTCTTCACCGTGGCGCTGGAGCGGTACGCCGCCCCATCGCCATCCAGTAGCAGTACCCGGTTGGGCACCATCCGGTCGAACTGGTCCCCGAGGGCGGTTACATCCACGCCTCGGATAGTCCTCATGCCTGGGCTACCCCCGGCGCTGCCGGGACACCGCCCTCGAAGGGCACGTCCGGGACGACTGGGGCCACCGGTACCTGGGGAACGGCAGGTACTTGAGGCACTGCCGGGACCTGCGGCACAGCAGGCGCTACGGGCGCGCTGGCAGCGGGGATGGCCGGGGCGGTAGGGATGTTAGGGGTGGCCGGCGTTTGCGCTACTGCGGGCGCCGCAGGTGCCATAGCGGCGAGCTGCTCCGGGGACGGCAGGTTCCCCGTGCCGCGCAGGAGCTGTTCCAGGGGCGAGCCAGGGAAGTCGATGGCCTGGAGGCACTTCTCTTGCAAGAAGTTCTTGGACTTGCCGGTGGTCTCATTGGTGCCCTCGATGTGCATGGCGTCCCAGGCTTCCTTGGTCGGGTGTGACCACAGGAACAGGTCGAGCAGGTCGTCATCCACCTGGGGAATCTGGTACGGCTGCTTGCTCACCACGTCGATGGGCGGCAGGGTCTCCTTCAGGTTCAGGACGCTGCGCTTCTTACCAGGTTGATCCTTGATGTCCTTGTGCTCGATCTTCACGAGGAAGGCATCGCCGAGCATCTGCGCGAAGTGCTTGGCCTGGCCCTTCCAGTTCATCTTGTCGAAGATGATCTTCGTGCCCGCCTTCTCGTTGTTGCTGATCTTCATGTCGTAGGTCGAGATGAAGCCAGGGGTGCCGTCATCGTTCTGGTAGCCTTCGCCGAACAGGGCGAAGCCCAGGCGGTACTCCATCGCCGGGTCCTTGGCCTTGCCCTGGAACTCCTGCGGGTGCATACCGAACTCGATGTACCGCACGAAGCGGGCGAAGGCGTAGCCTGCGGGGTAGAGCTTACCGCCACCACCGCCCTTGGAGACCTGGCTGAGGTCTACCTCAGCGGTTTCGGCGGCGGCGTTGGCGAGGGCGAGGAGTGCTTGTAGTTTCTGGCTCATACGTTCTCCGGTACTGGGGTGGCGTTAATGCACTGTACTGCGTTCAGGTTGATGAAGTGAAGCCGCCCGGACTGGGCGTGCTCCAGTAGTACGGCGTGGCCACCTTGCGCAAGCTGCGGTTGGTAGCAGTAGCCGTAATTCGTCGCCAGCTCGGCTGGCTGTTCCGGGGTGCTTGGCGCCTCGCGCCACACCACCGTCACGTTGTAGACTGGTGCGGTCAATGTATGTGCTCCTTATTGGCCATGTTGAGTCCGGCCTCTGCCATGGCAAGAAACGGGACGTGTGCGATGTTGTAGCCGAGTCGCTCGCTCATGTACTTCGGTGCGTCCTCCATGATAGCCTTGACCTGGAGGCCCACCTCACGCACCACCGACTCGTGTACGTCGAAGTACAGCGCGTCGTGTACGTTGTTGATGAAGCACACGCGACCCTGCGGGAACTCCTCGTTCGCCAGGAAGTTCACGGACAGCAGCCAGCGCAGCACTCGGCCCGCCGATACCGCCATGAGATAGAACGCCTCACCCTGGTTCCAGTAGTTAGCGATCTGAGTGTCCTTGTAGTCCATGACCCGCTGGCGGAGTTCCTTGTTCCACTGCGGCCACTGCCGGAAGCTGTACCGCGCGCCGCCCGGTGCCGTCCAGTACCCTCGGCGGTAGATGCGCCAGGCCCCGGTGACTTCATCCTGCTCTCGGTGCAAGCCCTCGGGCAACTCGCCAGTGCGCTCGACCTCAGCACGCACGACCGCGCGGAACGCAATACCTTGCGGGAACAGTCGGGCTTCTGTCTCCAGGAACTCCTTGGCGTACTCGACTGATACGCCTGTGGCATACGCGATACCCTCGGCGCTGGCGCCGTATTGTGCCATTATGTTCAGGTTAGGTCGTTAATCTAACCCCGCGCCATTACGCGCTGCTGCATGTTCCCATGCAGATCAGACTATATCATACCGTGTTTCCACGGTCCGTGCGCTTCCACTCACTTGAGTGTACTCCCCGTAGGGATAGTCGTTGCACCTTCCACAATTGTGGCTTGGCTCAGGATTACCCGGTCTGGGCTTCCCCTGAGTTCACACGGTTTTACTTCGCCACTTGTTTAGCGAAGCTGGGTGCCTTGATGTCGGTACGCATCTGCTTGTACCGCTTGTGCTCCGGGTGGTTCTGGTTCTGCACAGCCTTGTGCAGGACCTCCTCGTAGGGTTCCCCGAGCTTCGCGGCCAGGCGCAGACAGTGCATATCCGTGCCCTTGATGAGCTGCTCCAGCAGGTTCTCGTCGCCGCTGAGCGCGGCCAACATGACCACCTCCAGCGCCGAGTAGTCTACCTCGATGATCCGACCGGCCTTGCCGAAGCGCGACTCGAACATCTCCTTCACGCGGCTGGTGCCATCTCGGGGTAGGTTCTGGAGGTTCGGGTTCGAGGAGGACAGGCGACCCGTGGCGGTGGCGCAGAGGTTCAGGCTGTGGTGGATGATCCCGTCCGGTTGGACGTACTGGAGCATCCCTCGGACTTTGGTGCAGCCATCGACCCCGACCTTAGGTAGGTTACGAATCGCATGACGCCCTGCAAGTTGTCCCCGACCATCCCCAGGACCTTGTTGCAGCGATGGCACAGCACGCCCCGAATCTTCCCCGTCTCGTGGCAGTGGTCCGGGACTGCCCTGACCGACAGCGGTGCTGTCTTGTCGTCCGACATCGCCACTCCGCATATCTGACAGTGGAAGCTGCACTGTTCCAGCATCGCCTCCCAAGCCTCCCTGGTCAGCCCGTACCGGCGTTTCAAGGTGCGTGTACGGTTGTTGTATTGTACCTTTTCTGGGTTCAGCAGGTTCCACAACCGGGCCTGTTCGACTCTTTCCTTTGGGTTTTTCCTTGGCATACTCCGCCACATAGTAGTAGGTTGAATTGTCTTTCTCCAGGGACGCCATGCGGGAGAGCTTGTCAGCGGCCTCGAAGCCGTGCTTGGCCAGCACCTCCAGTACCTCGGAGCTGGTGCTGTACACCGGGGTCTTATCGTCGCACAGCAGGCGGGCGCCGGTCCAATCCCCGTTCTTGCGAGAGTCCTTGCCGTGGTACTCGAACTTCTCCTGGATGTTCGAGGGGAGTTGCTGAATCCAGATGACGCCGGGGAACACGAACACGGCGTCGTCCCACTTCATCTGCGGCACGTCGGTCTCTACTTTGTGTACCTTCGGCTGCCCTTTGTTCTTACCGGCCTTGTAGCGGTCCACGTTCCCGTGGTCCTGTACCCACTGCGAGAATTGTGACTCGTCAATGAAGTATCCGACCGGGGCGTAGGTCTCGCCGAACTTGTAGCAGTCCTGCTTCTCGTACATCACCAGGCCACCGGCATCGGTACGGGGCACGCGGGTCTTGTACTTCACCGGCCCGCCGAACAACAGGGCGCTGAGGTGGTAGTCGCTACCCCAGTTGAACTCGAAGTGCTCAGGCAGCTCGGGCAGGAGCTTCTGCACCTCGGCCCGCAGCTCAGCCAGCTCAGCCTCCTGCTTCTTCAGGTTAGCCTCGGCCACCTCGGTGTTCACGTACAGGCCGAAGAACTCGCAGTACGCAAAGGCCAACAGGGCTTCACAGCGCTCCAGGAACAGGCCCCACTGCCCACGCTCTTGGAGCAGGGCCATCTGCCCGTAGAAGGTGCGGCGGGTGTTCTCCACGTCGCCCTCGGGGCCGGCGAGGTACTCGGCCAGTAACTTCGGGTCGATCTGGCTGGTGAGGTAGCCCTGCTTCCACAGCTCCTTCACCGCGTCGATCTTGTGCGTACCGCCGTACTTCGGGGCGGTCTCGTCCAGGCTGGGGTACGTGTTCGTGAAGTCCGAGAGGATGTACTCAGCCATCTGGGTACACAGCACACGGCCCCCGCGCTTGAGGAACTTCTCGAACTCGTCGCGGTAGCGTGTGAGGAACCAGGACACCTCGTACCCGGCGTTGTGCGCCACGATGAGGTCCACCCCGTCGAGGTTGAACCAGTTGCAACTGCGCTCATCCTCCAGTGAGGTGAAGTGCAGGTGCTGCACCGGGCCAGGTGTGCCACCGAAGATGTCGTCGCACCAACCGGCCATGACAACGTAGTTCTCGGGGTTATGTGGAGATGCCACCTGGCCATACCAGGGGTGGCACTGGGTTTCAAGGTCGATGATCCGTACCTTCATTCACGCCACCCATAGTACAGCCACACCGGGCCGACCCCACATGAACCGAATAGCATAGTGGCGCCGGGGTTGCGGTGCCATGACAGACGCCACTTGCGGCGCCAGTCCCAGGCGATCCCGAACATACACCAGGCCCGCTTCTTCGGCCCGATCCAGATTTCGTACTGACTCATGCTTTTACTCCTTGGGCGGAATCCAGGTCGCGGAACCCGTCGAAGTGTGGGTGTCGGATGCTGCCGTCCTTAGTGCGCTCCATACCGGAGACGCGGCAGGCACGGCCAATGTGCCCCTGCCCACCCCCGTATGGGGCTGTCAGGAACTCCCGTGTATATTGATCCATGAGGGCCTGGGTCAACCCGGTTGCGTTGACTTCAGCCCCGTCTTCAAGGCGGACGCGGAACCCCACCACCTTACCGGAGTTCGCCTTGTCTTCGTCACCCCACACGTAGTCGATGACAGTACCATCCGCCTCGAACCCTGGCGCGAACTCAGCACCACAGCCAGGCTTGACCTTCCACCACCCGGACACCTTGCCGTTGCGGGGTAGGAGGTGCGGGTCCTTGAGGATCAGGCCCTCGTAACCGGCTGCCCTGGCACGCTGGTACAGCTCCTTGACCGCCTCGATGGACGCCACTGACCAATACTGTTCCTGCAACAGCAGGGTGCTAGGCGGCTCGGCCAGCGGTCGGAACGGGCGTAGGCCCAACTCGGCCAGGAGGCGTCGCCGGTACTCCAGGGTGAGGACATTCGGCACACGATCCTCGTCGGGGCCTGCGTAGTCCTCGATCAGGCCCACGTCGAAGATCAGGATGTGCACGTTCTTGAGGTGCTCGTCAGACAGCGGTGCATCGCGGCGCAGTAGGCCAGACATCTCCTCGAACGGGAGGCCCTTGATCCACACCTCACCGTCGTACACACGCCGCATTGATGTATCTGGCGTGAACAAGGTGCTACAGACGTGCCACGCAAGTCTTGACAAGCTGTTGATTTCAATACCCTCGCGGGTCGTGAATACCACATCCCCCTCGCAGTTCAGACGAATCAGCACACGGAACCCATCCACCTTCACACAGGCTTGGAGCGGGCCGTTGGCCAGGCGCTTCTCGATGGCCCTCTGGTTCCAGTCCACCGCACGGTGCGGCTTGGGGTTCCAGAGGCGTGACTTCTTAGTGCTCATTCGTTTGATCCCGTGGTACGTGCATGATGATGTGCTCAGCCAGGCGCAGGGCGTCAGCCCTGGTCAACACAACCTGTGACCAGACGCCCTTCTGAGACACCTGGAGCAGGAGTCCCCGGCTATCCGGGGTAGCATATACCTCGTCAGTCTCGATGAGGCTACATTGTAAGGTGATGTCCTGAGTCATCGCGGAATCCTCTCGAGTTCGTACAGTAGGTTGTTGATGTGAATGTTCAGGCGCTCGACCAGTGCCTCGACATAGGCGGGGCTGGCGCCGGTGATGTTGTGGCTATACTGTTGGAACTGGTGGCCACTAGCCCACACCGAGACCTCAATCCAAGATGAGACCCCACCCGTCACAATACGCCACCTTTTATGTACCCTGTTCAAACTGGCACCTCGCTGCGTCGAAGAAAACTTCAGCCTGCACATGGCTAGGCATCTTGGGCATCTGGAACTTGTTCTTCGGCGTGCTGATACCACGCAGCGACGCCATCTCAGGAGCATCCAGAGCACCCATCATGACGATCAGGTCAGTCGCACCCTGGATGCCGGTCTTGCTATCCTTGAGCGCGGAGTACGGTGGGTACAGCATGTTCCCACCCTCGTTGCTGATCTGGACAGTACCCAGGCTTACGAAGTCGTGGCGCACCGCCATCTCACGGGCGACCTGCCACTTCTCCTCCACCTCGTCAGCCTTGTTACCACCACCAGAGCTATGTCCCAGGCGGAAGTTCGCCATCATATCCCAGACGACAACACAGGGCTTCATCGCTTCGATGACCTGCTCGATCTGGGCGAAGCTCGCACCGTGCATATCCTTCACACGGATGCGATCCACGCGGCCAACCTTGGCGGTGTACGCATCGCGCAGGGTGCCGGCATTGCTCATCGCCACCAGCTCGTCCATGTCCACCCCGAGAGCGGCCTGGTAGATACGTGGGATGATGCGCTGGCCCTTGCCCTCGTTGTTCAGCCAGAGGATCGGTCGCTCCGGGTCGAAGTACCGGTCTAGCTGCCCCGCAAAGCGGGCTAGGATGAACGCAATGAGGCTGGTCTTACCCTTGTCGGGGCGGCCCGCCAAAGCCACTGAGGCGCCTCCCAGGAGGCCCTTGATGTGCGCCTCCAAGACAGGCAGCGGGAACTTCAGGCCGAAGTCCTTCTCTTCCTGTTTCAGGATGTCCTCGATGCTGTCCTGAATCCAGTCGGAGCTGGCGCTCTGAGCCACGACCCGCTGCGTCTCCTGCGCAATGCGGCTCAACTCGTACACCAGGTCAATCTCGCCCCCGGCGTTGTACTGGGACAGCAGTGCCCCGGCACGGCCAGCGAAGTCGCGCTCGTACAGTTGGTTCACGACACCCTTGAGGGCGCCCTGGTCAACGTGCTGGCGCATGAGCTGCATGGCGTGGCGCACAGTGGCCATCTGCTCAGGACTGTACCCTGAGCGGAGCTTCACCAGTGCATCGAGCGCGTCGATGTCCAGGTACTCGTGCTCAGGGTACGCTTGGTGGTAGATCGGATACCAGGCCAGTAGGCACTGCGCCTCGGTGCCAAGCATCCCGGTGGGCACGGTGCCGATCAGCGTTCGGTACTTCTGCTTCTCGCGCAGCGCTTGCAGGATCAAAGTATCGCTGCTCACTGGAGCATCTCCTGTATCTGGTGCGCCTGCATATCCTTGGGGTCTAGCCCCTGTGGGACATCGCAGATGCGAACTGACTTGCCGAGGCCACGTAGGCGGCGGGCGGCTGCTGGCCACCCGTCAGCCCCGGCTCGGTCCCCATCGAATGCGAACAGCACCTCATCTGCTTCGAGGAGGGCAGCCGCCAGGCGATTGTGCACACGAGTCCCGAGCGCAGCAATCGCAGTAGTTTCTGGATCATTCAAAGCCCACCTTATCTTGAGCGCTGAGAAGTAGTCCTCCGTGACCACACACCGCTTGGCGATACGGTCGTGCGGATGGTGGGCGAACACAGCAGGGCGCTGGCCTGGGTTGGAGTACGCACACCACTTCGGCTGTACTGCGCCGATGGCGCGGCCCAACCACCCTTGCGCACTGGCGAGGATCAGGCGACCCTGGCGACGACTGATGTACATGGGCACCCCAGGCAGCATACTACCCAGGTCAATGCCTTTGCCCAGCAGGGTGCGGTACACGCGGCAGTACAGCTCATCACTGGCTGCGGGTTTGGCATCGTCGGGCCAGGGCATGAAGCGCTCCTGGACCTGCACCTCAGCACCGACAAGCACATGCGTCTTTAGTACCTGCCCACCCTCGTGGCAGCGGTGGCAGTACGCCCACCACCGGTCGATGTCGTTGCCGATCACGAGGTTCGCACGGTTCTCCTCGTTGTGGTACGTGCGGGAGGTTTGCCCGATGGCCAGCGCCTGCGCCTTGTGCAGCCACTCGTTCTCGGGCAGGGCCATTACAGGCCCCCGAACCAGCCGATGTGCTGAGAGAGCTTCCAGGCCAGCACCACGACAGCACCACACAGACCGTAGGCGATCCACTTCACCGTAGTGACTCGCTCCTTGTGGTACTGAATCTGCTCCTCGGCAATGTCGAGTTCCAGCTCCAGCTTCTCCACGAACTCGTCGTGGTCTACCTGCTTGGCCTCTAGGGTCTGGATGGTGTCGAGGTGCTTGCGACAGCTCTCGCTAACCCACTTGAGCTGGCGGTTTACCTGGGCGAGCTGATTGCGCAGGTCCCCGTTCTCCACGGTGTACTGGCGCACAGTCCCGCGCACCCGCCCCAACTCCTCGGTACGCTGTTGCACCAGGTCGCGGGCTTTGCGCAGTTCCTTGTCCGCTGCGTCCAGCTTAGCTTGCACAGCCACGCGAGCGGCGCCGTTCATGTTCTTGGTAGCTTTCATGGTCTCACCTCGTCGTTACAGAAATTGAGCTGCGAGTGCAGCGGTTACGGGTATCCGCAGAAGGAGCCGGCGCGGCCAGCTCCTTGCACTGAGACCCGACGTTACGCGGCGACCGGTTGGATCGGCGCGTCGCCAGCAACCTCGGCGCACACCGGCTCGGGGCGCAGCACGTCCACGACCTGGCTGGCCTTGAGGGTGTACGTGGTGCTGTTGAAGCCAGCCTCCACGAAGACGCGAATCTGTTTGCCAGCGTCGGTGTCGGCCACACCCAGCACCACGCCGGTGACGAGCTGCTTGTCGTCCTTGCGGCCAATTTCGAAGGTCACGGCGTCGCGCTCAGCGATGCTCTGGATGCGCTCCAGAGATACCAGCTCCTCGCGGAGGCCGTTGGCCTTGGTGATCAGCTCAGCGGCCTTGGCTTCGAGGGTGGCGATCTGGTCGTTCAGTTTCTGGATACGGTCGGTCATGGTGTTGCTCCTGTACAATGGTGCCGTGGGCTAGGCGGCGAAGATGCCCGATCTTTAAGGATGGTACTCTATGCGGAATCGGGTATCTGCTAGCTCTCCACTGACACCTCCCTGCTGATGTACTCGTGGGCCGGCACCACGCCAGTGCTACGCAACAGCCAAGCCATGCGTGCGCTGACGCCAGGGTTTACACGGAAGGCTTGGTCGGCCATGATACCGAGGCGGCGAACGTGCTTGCTCTTGCCGCCGATCTTGCGCCATGCTTTAGCCATTACAGTTTCTCCAGTTCAGACTTCAGGGCGGCGCATAGCGCCAGGGCAGTTTCCTTGGTCAGACAAGGACCATCGTACATATCGCCGCCCTCGTAGATAGCAATGCTCACATCGCCGTCTACCTTATCCACAGAGATACTGATGGTGTTGCTGTGTTCTCGGAGACCACATGCAGCGGTAACGCATCGAGTGCGGTCTGGGAAGGGGCAGCCCGGTGCGTCATCCCCAACAACAACGGCAGTGTGTTTGGCGGTCATGATCATTACAGTTTCTCCACGATGAGTTCCGGTTGAACCGGTTTAGGTTGGGTGATCTTCTGGGTGATGCGGGCGACGATGAAAGTGCATCCAGTATACGCACGCGCCAGCTCAGTGGCTTTCTTCTGGGCCGCTGCCTCGGAGGCGTAGGTATTCAACATGCGGGCGTCTACTACGGAACCAGCACCGAACACGCCCCACACCTCAGTCGGTAGTGGGTCGAGTTCCTCTCGGCGCCAGCCTTCTGCTACGTGGCCGCTTGTCATACAGCCGTTGTCTATGCACACAGCGTAGCTGTTGTTGGCCCAGTACGCCATCCCGCTAAGTGGCCCAACCACCACGTACTCAGCCCAACTTGGCACTACCTTGCCTTTGTAAGTTCTCTGTGTCATACGACCTCCCAGCCGTGTTCGCCTTGACAAATGACACCAGTAACCCCGGCATCCTCCAGTTCTTGCACCAGTGCCTCGGCCTCGTGGTACAGGTTCACCTTAGCGGCCACACCTTCCTCGCTGCCGGGGCGCTTGAAGCGCACGTCTGCGGCGAAGTCATCGCCGAGACCAGCGAGTTCCAAGGCAGCGACCACCTCGCTGCGGGGTTGGCCGGGCTTGTACGCCACGACCACAATACCTTCATGCTTCTTCACCATGTATCTCCTTTCAGCGCTCGGCTGACAGTGGATTGATTAACTCCGAACCTTCTGGCAAGAGCAGACTGCCCGTATTGTTTGCAACGCGGTATGTAGACCGTGCGGATATACTCAACCACATCTTCGTCTAGTGTAGCTGCGTAGTGCTTACTGCCTCGCACCTTATTGTCGCGCCCTTGTTTATCATGTCCCGCATATTATCTGCTTGGCTGCCTAGCACCAGATGGGCTGGCTCTACACAGGCCGGAGTATCACAGGTGTGCATAACTACTTTGCCTGCTATCGCAGGGTAAGGCAGCCCGTGGTGCTTACAGTAAACCCAGCGATGGGCAGGTAGCTTCCTGCCATCTACTACCTTAACCCCATACCCGGTCTCTGGCCGTATGTAAAGCGGCCAGATGCTACAGGGCTTGTGCATACTCCCCTCCTACAGGGTTGCGTTGTGATCTGAGAGACACTGCCACCGGAAGCGTGCAGCTCCCTGCGGTGTGCTGATAATGCCGGCTGCGATAGCGCCGATCGTAGCCGAGGTGCACACCCACAACGCCTCGTTGACGTGTCGGCTGTACAGTTGGCCAGGGTTATCAGGCACGGTACTCGATGTGCTTTGACACCCCGGAATGGCGAACGATAACGCCAGGAACGGGAGAGCGAGACGGTACATGGCGGGGTTCCTCCAGGCACACTTCTTCTACGGTATCCTCGCCCAAGCTCTCGAAGTCTAGTACGTACACCGGTTGGCAGGTCTTGAACTCCTGCACTTTCACGATTGTACCGACGTGCCCGAGGAAGCGGGGTTCGGGGTTCAGTGCGCCACCGGGGCCGCGCACGGTGCGCAGGCGTTGGCCTACGCTGTACTTCGCTTTACGCATTAACGTGCTCCATGATGTTCTGCCAGAGACCTACCCACCACTGGTACTCAATGAGCATCGTGGTGAGCAGGCCGGCTACTACAGCGCTATCGAACAGGTTCCAGATCAGCTTCTCGCCGGTGCGGAAGCTGAGGAGCGCCCACGCAGAGAGGCTCCACAGCAGCGAGAACAGGTACAGGTAGATCATACCGCCTCCGGGAACAGGTCGTACTTCACGAGCATATCAACGCCTGTGAGCACGTCGTCAGAGTCCACCTCCCAATCCAGCACATGGTGGAGGGCATCGGCGAAGGCGGTCTGGTCGTGCGGGAACCTGCCGGTGAGCAGACAGAACCGGCTCTGGCCTACCGTGTCGAACAGGTATAGGCGGTACAGGTCTTGGATCAGGTTCGGGGTGGCGCCCATCTCTTGGAAGATTGGCGCCAGGTCCTGCCACTGAGTCAGGGCCAGTGCCACCTCCTCCTCATAGGTCATCTCCCGATTGTACACGAGATGGCCCAGATCATGGAAAGCGCGGAACCAGGCGTTCGCCTTGGCATCGCCGTAGATGCTGGTCTCGCCGTGCTCCAGCGCCACGACGAGCCTACGGTGCTCCTTGACGTACTCCCGCAGGGAGTACAGTGTCTGGGGCGCGTCGTCTTGCTTGTCCACGGTGAAGATGCGGACACCCTCGAAGGCGTGCATCGTCAAGTATTGTTTGATCACGGCCTTGTAGCCGTGCACGAGAATACGCGCGAGGTGCTGGTTCATTGGTCTCTCCTAATCGACATGAATTTCGGGCCGCGAGTGCAGCCGTTACGGCATCGGGCGGTTCGCCCAGTCCCGGTAGAACGCAACCCCGTGCAGCACGCACCACTTAGGGGCGCCCAAGCCGACGGGATTCCCGAGGCGGGAGGCATACAGCGCATGCGCCATGGAGCCGCCAGTTTCGTAAAGCAGCCCCATGTACTCATCAATGGCTTGGCGGGCGACTACGAACTCGTCCTGGCTTATGACACCCGCCTCACGTGCGGCCTCGATGGCGGGGCACATGAACTCCTTATCGATAGTGCCGTAGAACCCTGCATCGATTACCTTATTGAACACTTCCTGAACGTCTACGCTCATGCTACACCTCCTGCCGTGGGCGCTTGTCCCAATTGTAGTAGAATGCTTTACCGCACTCGGACGCCCACGTTGAAGCGCTCATGCTCTCGGGGCACGCTCCGATACCTTGCAGGGCTGCGTACATTAGACTGCCTGCGGTGTGGTGCAACTCGGCGAGGTACTCAACAACGGCACGCTTCGCCGCACAGAACTCGTCGAGGCTAATGTCACCCGACATTAGTGCGTAGCATAGCGCCCAGCACATGAACTCCGAGCGCTCCTGGTCAGTGGCGTAGTGGCCGTTCTCGATGACGGCGCGGAATGTTTCTTGAACGGTACGCATGTTAGGCCACCTTGCGGAACTTGCCCGCATTACGTTTGCTGAATGGATTGAATCGTGGGCAGACTGCGCCGGCTTGAACGTAGTTGTCTCCGGTGCCGTTCCAGTCCTTGCGCCAAACGTCACCGTTTACGGTAGACCAGCGGGCGCCGGTGTGGATGTTCTCGATTACAGTACGCATACGCACCTCATCTTCACGGTTTTCGAGCCGTGAGTGCAGCCGGCACGCGGCTGTCCTCGGCCCAGTAGGTAGGGGTCATCGGGCGCCCGCCTTGTCCGCATCATAGCGGCGGCGCCACTCGGCAGCACACTGTTCACGGGTGTGCTCGGCGTAGTACCCGTCACGCTCCATACTAGACGTGACACGGGCGCGCCTTGCGTCCGCGCCTGGATCATAGGCAGGGTTGAACGGCGTCGGTGCATTCCGGTGCCAGTAGTCCATGGGGCCAAGCCAGCCGGTGTGGTTGGCTGCCGGTGTCGGACGTATCATACTATGCCCCCATGGTCAGCAGCTTATCGAGAACGTCAGCGCCCTTAACCGGCTTGCCAGCGTCACGGGCGGCTTGCGCTTGGCGTAGTAGCGCTTGCATCTTGCCGGCGAAATCAAATTCCTCGGCCAGCGGGCGGTCAGGCTTGCACTTATACCACTGTTTAGCGGCGGCGCCTTCAAGGTCGGTCTTGCCCTCTTTGTGGAACACTAGAGGGAATTGCTTGGCGGTAGCCTTGTCAGTGTTCACGATGATCTTGCCGTACATCTGGAACCAATCGGCCAGTGCCTTCGCACGGGCACCCTTAGGCAGGGCCTTCAGGAGCTTGCAAGCCAAGCTCACTTCGCCATGGGCATCGACATGCTGGAGAATGTCCAGCCCGACGGATTGCACGGATTCATCAAGCGCCTTGCCATTGATGGCGACATGTTGGATGGCGGTCAGAATTTGCTTTTGAGTACGCATGGTAGTCCCTCTCAGAGATAAGCGAGCAGCATAGCGCTGCCGTCAGATAATTCGATGATCTTGTATGAGCGGATGCCGGCACCACACTCGGTCAGGAAGTCGGCTTCGGCTTGCGCTTCAGCCACGTTATCGAGCACGTCGATGTACATACTACACCCCCGGATTCCAGAAGCCAGTCAGGTTACGGCTGACGCGATTAGTCCAGACATCATTGAGCTTGCGCTTGGCCTTCGCGGCACCGGGCACACCTATCATGGCGGCTTCGCTCAGATTGCAGCGCAGACGGACATCGTGCTCGGCACGCTTCTGGAGAGCGCACAGATCAAGCGGGATTGCAGCGGCTCGGCGCTGCTGTCGGTTCGCCTTGCGGCGCCGCTTGCGATCTACAGCGGGATTGTTCACTTGCATGGCTGCGCCTCCGTTGTTCAGTTTCGACCCTGCTAGGTCATCATCAGCGGGAGAGCATTACTCCCGGACTGCCTTGACTCAGTGTGGGATTGGCCCACCGTGTTCAAGGTTCGCCGTTAACGTCACGGTACTCACGCCGTTCTATCGCTGTCCGGCTTCATGACATGGGTCACTAATCCCGGCGGTGCGGATGGACTACTCCCATCGGTCGAGCGCTGCATCGGTGTGCGCCATCGACTCAGGTTATTCCTCAGTGGTTCGTAGTCCCGCGCTTCCAGCCGAAGCCGTAGGCGCTTGTGTCCTCACGTTGGCAGGTGCCCGGCACCTGTGCTGCGCGTCACAGCTTGCGTCTTGCTTGGCCCGTTATCGCAGATGCCTTGCGCATGCCCTATTAGCAGCCGACCTGAATTGCTTTGTTGCTTGGTGCCCATCTTACAAACTGGGCGGCGGTGTGTCAAGTCTTACTGTGGCGCTTTGCCAGTCAGTAGCGTCTCGGCTGCTACAACCGCGCCTCTCGGCTGGTGTGGTTCCCATTCTACAGCTTTCGGGAACCTTGTCAAGTCTGCTGTAGTGTAGCGCCTATTTCAAGGCGCTTGCACCGGATATTCTACACATACGGCCCGTACTTCAGGCCGTATAATTTGACCTCGGGCGTAGCGCTTAGCATCCTCATGCGTATCGAAAAATTCAGTGTGCCGGTGAAACTTAACGGCATGACCCGGTTTGTGGGTTTCGCTGTGCACGGTGACTTCGTACATGGTAGTGCCCCTATGTGGATACACTACAGCAGACTCGACTTGTTAAGGAACGGTGAAACGATGTTGCTGGTGTCGCATTCTACAGCATCCGCTTGGCTTGTCAACCTCGGTTAGCCTTCGCCGTACCTTGATCAACTGGTAGTGATTGGCGTGTGCCGTTGTCCGCCTCACCTGAGCCCCTAGCTCAGAACCATTACCTTGCCTTGCTTGGTTGTCACTCTAGACCTGTCGGCTTAGCTTGTCAACCTTGGATCAGTGTCGGGCGACTCCCTCCCGACTCGCTGGTAACTACTTCCAGCTTGGCCAGTGTACTGGCCTTTAAGCCTATCAGCTAGCGTTTCACCCAGTGCCACTAGCGCCACCGCTGAAGCCATTGCGTTGGTCTGTCGCTTCAGTGGTGCCCATGTTACGGATACGTTGATACCTTGTCAATACCAGTTTGTTATATAACCCAGCTTTGCTTATGCCTAAAAGAATTGTCGCACTAGCATGAGAGAAGCGAAGGCGGCAGGGCCAGACTGAGCGCTCGAAGGCCGGCCGGAACAGGAGGCCGCCGTCGAAGACGGAAACCCAGGAGAGCAAACCCCAGGGAGGCGCTAGGGCTGCCCCGGTAGTACCCAGGGAGAGGCAAGAAGGCGAAAAGAGGCAAGGGAACCGCCAGCCAAAAGAGGTAAGGCGGCCCGTGCACTCCTCGACGAAAAGAGGCAAGGCGGCGCCCCGCTCACACCAGGACGAAGAACCCAGGAGAGGGAACCACGCACCAGGAGGGAACGCACCAGGACGAACCAGGGAACCAAGCCTGCCACCAGGGAGAGCCAGGGCCGCCCCGCTCTGGTGTACTAGGCAGCGCTAGATTGAACCGCGCTAGAACCTCTCTACGCGCCGCATGATGCGAACCTCTCGACGCAGGTGCGCGCCAGCGAGGCTGTTACGCGCACGCACAGCGCATGCGAGCAATACCCCGCGCACGCACGCGAAGAAACGCGCACGCAGGGGCATGGGGGCGCGCGGTCCTTCACGGTAGTGGGAGGTCTGGCGGATGGTTGCAGCAGATTCAAGCCGCCAGTTAGAACACACCCACCCTACTCCCAGGGAGATACGGGTCGAGCCACGGCACGTACTGCACGGATGCACGCATCTTCAAAGTGTGTACGGGCCAGTGCCAGGTCGCGCTTGTTCACGTCGGGCAGGTCGCTCAACTGCTTCCACAACGCAGCAATGTCAGCCTCTAGTGCTTTCACACTGTTCATAGCGGCAACCTCCGACGCGTTCAGGTCACGGTAGCCCTTGATGTGCTTGTGTTGATCTTTCATAATTCTCCTCATCGGTGCCTCGGAAAGACCAAGGCACCTCACGCGGTACGTGTTACACGCCAGTATTCAGCGGAGCCAGAGCGGTCAGAGCTGCGTCGATCAGAGCGTTCACACGAGTAGCCTGAGCAGTATTCGCCTTACCAGCGGTGATGTAACCCTGAGCGTACAGTTGCAGTTCTTTCTCCAGCTTAGCCACTGCGTCACGAGCAGCGAGGGCCTGAGCCGGGGTTGCAGCATTGATGTTGCCAGCCATGGTGTTTCTCCTTCAGTCAATGAAGCCGTTCAGCGCGTTGCACTGTTCTACGGCCTTGTGGTACGCCAGCAGTCCAAGGACCAATCCAGCGTTGGTGTCCGGTTGCACAACTGGATGTTGGCAGCGGACGGGTTCAGCACTTGAGCTGCTTGCACAGCTCGCTACGAACGGCAGGAGGCACAGGAGCATCCCGCCAAGCAGGTTCTTCATTCAGTGCACCTCGCACCTCTCGTTCTACGGTAGTGGCCCTGGCCTCGACAGCCTGGACCCCTTGTTGAATACGCCCAATTCGGGCCTCTGCGGCCTCTAGCTGCGTCGCTAGGCTCTCGGCAGTGCGATGGTACTGCCACGCCTTCTGCGCAGCGTACAGGCCCGCTCCGACCGCTACAACGAGGGCCAGGATCAGGGACACGGTGAGCCTCATTGTACGTCCCTCATGCACAGTCGGTACTCGGCCCAGCGACGGTTCTCAAGGCCCCGTACAGGCTTACCCTGCACCGTTGCCTTATACCCCTGGGCTACCCCGTGCTTGCCCTGCCAAGGAGCCTGGATGGCGTGGCAGGCGGCTTTCCAGTCACCTGCTGCCAGGGCTACCCGGAAGCGGGATGGGACCCGTTGGCCCCTGGCGTTCAGCTCCCAGGCCCAGCCTGAGATGCCTACGTTGTACGCTACGGAGACCATAGCCGCTTTAACGCTCTCAGGAGCCTCCTCAGGCACGTACAGGCGGATACCGTCCCAGTACACCTGGACAGCCTTCAACAGGTCCTCAGCGCACTCCTGGGCCGTATAACGGGCCTTGGGTGTGCCTACGGTCTGGCCGTAGCACCAGGTGGTGACGCCCCCGATGTCCTTGTACGGGACGGTGCGGAGGGCCTCCTTGGGGCCGATGAACTCGGCTGCGTTGTACACGACCCCGGTGCCCAGGCCGAGGGCCAGGGCAGCAGCGGTCAATGTCGCCTTGAACTTACTCATCGGTCTTACCCCGCTCCAGCAAGTACCACTTTCGCACGATGTACCCCAGTTGCAGGGCCGTCAGGAGCACCGCACCAATCACCAGCCAGTCGCTTACGGTGTAGCCCAGGATGGTGGCCGCAGCCACCCCGGTGATCGGCACGTTCATACTAGCCTGCACCGCCGCGTCGATCTTGAAGTCAGTCATCTTTGTCATCTCCCGAACCTCTTTCGCATAACGCGGTGGCCCGACTTGAGTGGGCGGCCTACACCCGGCCCTGTGCCCATTGGATTACGCAGGAACTCCTGCACTACTGCCGCATCGCGGCGCTGTTGTTCCTTCACCTCGTCGATCACGAGGAAGCCCATGAGTTCGGCCACCAGCCCCTCAAGAGCATCCAACCGGTCATCCTTGGTCAAGGAGCCACGGTCAGAGGTGATGTTGTGCATCTGGTACAGACCCGAGCGCACATCGCGGTGCTGTAACGGGTACTGCTTGAGCAGTTCCAGGTCCATCTCTACGGCGCTGCGGTGCAGCACTAGGCGATGCTTCTGCATCACTGGACGGATCGTGTTGATGATCCGCAGTTCCTTCTGCCCGGTCTTATGTCGCTCGTCTACGCCAACGCCAGTGAGGCGCTGCTTGCCGTCCTTACCGATGCCGGAGAAGTGGTTCTGTACAAGCATCGTCACAGTACCGGCACCCATGTTCTTCTCTACCAGGACAGTTTTCACACCGAAGTCCTTGCACAACTGTACTAGCTTGTCGAGGTTATCTTCGGACACACCGCCCCTGTACCCGCCCCATGCTACGACGTGGATGTACGGCCCTACAGCACCGCCAATCGCAAACGCTAGCTCATCCCCACCGTTACCGGCAGGGTCTAGGAACAGGGTCATCGACTTGATCTGCGCGAAGTGCTCGTGTACGCTAGCCGGGCGGAACATCTCCACAGACTGCACAGGGAACTCTTGCGGCAAGTCGATCTTGAATCTTGGGTCTGCTGCCCAGAACACGCTCTCCGGTACTTGCTCGTGTGAGAAGTCGGCCACGATCAGATCGCGGAGCTTCAACTGCTGCCGTGCAGCGTCGGATAGCGAAGTGTTCAGCATGAACTGGAGTTCAAAGGTCTCAGGTCCCTGGTCCAGCTCTTTATCGCACAGCTCCTCCTCGGAGTAGCGCTCGGGGTCGGTACTCCAACCACGAGTACCGTCTAGGCCACGGCCAGTCTGGCAGCGGTCGCCGAGCAGCGCCATCCTTTCAAGGATGCTGGGCGCCAGCGCATCACCGTACTTCGGCAGCTCGCTGGCTTTGGGGAATCGTCCCGGCCATACGCGGACAGTGAAGCCCCGTCCTGGCAGGGTGTTGTAGATGGACTCCCGCGTCTGCGGTGTGCCCAGGTACAAGATGCGGCCACTCTTGTCGGCCACGATGGAGGTGAACTCCTTCGAGAGCGTGATGAGCTTAGCCCGCTCGGTTGCGGTGAGGCCGTTCCTCGATGTCTCGATGTCGTCGGGGATCAGCAGGTCGCCGCGATACCCTTGCAGCGATGAGGTGATGCCCAGACAGTTCACGGATGCGGACTTGTCCACACCCTTCAAGGACCAGTGCACGTCGAACTCTAGCACGGATGTCCGGTCCCCGGCGTACTTGTCGGGGGCAAGGTACTGCAACAACGGCCAGTTGTGGATCAGGCCGTGCATGAGCTTGCCATTCTCCTCAGCCTTATCCTGGGCACCAGAGATGAGGACCACACGATGAGTGGGGTCCTGCACCAGGTTCCAGAGGCCGAACAGACATGCAATGGTACTCTTGGCTTCACCACGCTGGGCGGCGACCATAGAGCGCTGAGGACCGTACTGCATGAACTCTGCAATATCCTCCTGCATCCAAGTCATGCTGTACCCGAGGTACTCCATTGCATCGCGGCAGAAGTCCACGAACTCCGGGTACATCTCGCGGACAAGCTGCGCCCGTTCAAACCGTTCACGGACATCCATAGGTTATGCTCCGTACAATGCTGCTACATCACCCTTGGCCAGCTCCAGCTTGGTCCGTAGGCGGGTTACGTTCCCCTCACGCTTGCCTTCGAGCTGGCGCCGCAGCTCCTCCAGATCGTCACTGGAGGCTGGGTCGCAGGTGATGGCGTTGTCCTTGAGGAACTTTGCGATGGCTGCTTTATCGGCAGCCGGTAGTGGGATTGGTGGGTCCTGCTCCTGATACCAGCGCAACTCGTCCAGCATGAGTTGCGCCAGCGCCGCGTGGAGTTGCCCCAACAGTTCGCTAGATGCTTTCACAGACACCTCCTGACATGATAGACGCAGCAACCGCTATGCGCCCGGATCAGCAGCCAGGGGCGCGTGAATACTACCCTAACCACCTGACTCATAGCGTCGCGGCCTCGATGAACAGCGCATCCAGCTGCTCGTCACTGATACCAAGCGCCTGCGCAATCGTCAGCACGAAGCCCTGGCGCTCGACGACCGACGAGTAGTCCCACTCGATCTGCGCCCCCGTGCGATCCGGCTCGGGCAGCGCGTCGATGACCGGTTGCACTCCGGCCAGCATACCGTGCTTGTGCAGGCACAGGCGGGCCTGCCGCATCGTGATAGACCTGGGGACGCTCAGCGATGCCAGCGGCGGATTCAGGTGCGCATGCACTTCGGCATCTGTCATGCGGGCCAAGCCTTGCTTGATATGTTCGTCCTGAGATCCATCGGCCTCGTAGGCGAAGATTTCACTGGTATTTGGATCACGGTAGTATTTCATTATCGAAGCTCCGCCCAAGTATTTATCGCACTTCCTGCGTAAGAATATGTGGAGCCATTTGGCACTATTGCACATACGGTATGCAGGTTGCCGGTTTGGCCGCCGCCGTTGCTGCCAGATGCAGCCAAGACAATACCACTAACTGTTAATTGGCTGTACCCATCATCTACAGACGAACGAACAGACACCATAATCGGCCTACCAGCAGTGTTTGTATACGTGGTGTTTATAGAGCGACTTGCAGTTACATTCTGCCATGTCTGATTCCAGCCGAGTCCGGGCATACTCTGCAACGTTGAAACATGCCCCGCCAAGTTCGCATAGTCACTCGCCAACTGCGCCGCATCAGCAGAGCCGACGTTGACCACAGCACCAAAGAGCTTGATAACCCAGCAGCCGGTTACGTTCAAGGGACGGGTTTCGGAGGCTGTACGTGCAACTCGGGAGGCGTCAAAGTCAACTCCCGTTTGAGCAAGGGTACCCCCTTCGGGCCAGTAGTACGCACTCCCCGGATGGCCTGCGAAAGCGCCAGACAATTTGTTTGACAAGACGTAGCTAAAAGCCCCGCCTGTAATATTCTGCAAAGCATCCCGCTGAATCACACCAGCCTGGCCAGCACTAAGCGTACCGTCACCACGCATAAACACGGCACCGAGCGAGCCAGCGAACTTACCGTTGTAGTCGGGCAGGCGGAAGTTGGTGCTACCGTCGCCGGCAGTGAACTTACCCCGCTCGGTCGGCGTGCTGTTCCATGTAGCATCAGCCACTGTAGGGACATTACCAGCCGCAATACTTGCCCAAGCATCTGGGTAGGTAGATCGAGAGAGGGTTTGGCCGTCAGCGGCCACGAAACCTGCCGGAATCGCATCGCGGTTAGGACACCAACGCGGCCACAGGAGCGGGTCGCGGTTCTGTTCGGCAAATGTCCCCACAGCAGCAACGGCATCCTCGACATCGCTGAGTGCAGACTCCACAGTCCCAGCACCACGAGTGATCTGCTCGGCGGTGTAGTCGCCGGACTCTGGCACAACCACACCAGCACGCCCGTTGAACGTCTGTACACCTGCCTCCGTGACCAGCCCTAAGGCCAAGTCTGCTGTGTCCTTCGCCTTGTTGGCCACCAGGGTAGCCGCAGCGGCTGCGTCCAATGCACCCTGTGCCGTACCGGCGACACCATTGGCAACGAGGGCGGCGGCGTCTGCTGTATCGTTGGCGTCCTGGGCAGAGGCCAGCGCATCATTGGCGACCTGCACCGCCCCTGCGGATGCCAGTACAGCCGCCGCAGCGTCATCCACTGCTGTCTGCACCAACCCGGCTGTATCTACTGCAACCTGCTCGGCGCGGTCGGAGGTCTCGACGGCCTCCTGCGCCAGGTACAGGAATTGTTTGTTGTTCTCGTCGATGTAACGCGGCAGCAAAGGTACACCGTTCTCGAACGTGTGTCGTGTCGAGAACGCCCCCGTGCTGCGGAATACAATCACTTCCGCGCCGTATGCCGGCGCGGCACTTAGCTGCACCCAACCCCCGGAGATGAAGGTGAACGCAGCGTCGAGGCCGTCTACCGTGACGAATACCTCATCTTGCTGTTGGTACTGGAACGTAACCTGGAAGGTATCTTTCATACCGTCCCCCACGTAAACATCCCGAGTGTTGGGTATCTGGGCCATGTTAATCGTCCTTCAATGCGTTCTGTAGTAATGCAGTTCCCGGAAACACGCCCACGAACGGAAGTGCTGTACGAGCAGCCTGCATGTAATCTGCGAGGGCCTCAGAGCCTTCGCCTTGGAGCAAGTGCCCCGTCCCCTGCACAATACTGCCAGGGGCGTTAGCCAGGCCGAGCACGGGGGCCGAAAGCCCGCCACGCCCGCCAGTCAGACCGACGATACCAGCAGCGTCGCCGATGAAGCCGATACCTGCGGTGTA
>FYBJ01000087.1_pt1 | contig 40270 bp, 32 predicted proteins | sample 1134611 | NCBI WGS metagenome assembly FYBJ01 (sample SAMEA104116008, study PRJEB20421) | marine metagenome | isolation source: marine
GCTGCCTGAACCTGCTGGAAAAACCAGAGCAGGGTGAAGTGATTCTTGATGGCCAGGACATCACCCGATTAAACCCCGGCAAACTTCGCGAGGCACGGAAGAAAACCGCTATGATTTTCCAGCATTTTAACTTGCTGAATAATTTGAGCGTTTATGACAATATCGCCCTGCCCATGAAAATACAGGGCTTTAGCGACGAAACAATAAAGCCCAAAATTGATGAATTGCTTGAACTGGTCGGTCTCAGTGAAAAAGCATCTGGCTGGCCATCGCAGTTGAGCGGTGGGCAAAAACAACGGGTTGCTATTGCCCGTGCCCTGACCTGCTCCCCCAAAATTCTGCTTTGCGATGAAGCAACTTCGGCGCTTGATCCGGCAACCACCGACGCGATTCTGAACCTTTTAAAAAAAATTAATCAGCTTTATGGCATTACTATTGTTCTTATCACACACGAAATGGATGTCATCAAGCGAATCTGCCATCGTCTGGCAGTGATGGAAAAAGGAAAAATCATTGAGCAATGCAGCCTCGCAGAAGCCTTTAAAAATCCCAAAAGCCAGGCACGTGAGCAACTTTTTGCCCAATTAAGCCCACAACTGCCTCCTTGCCTCAGCAGCCGGCTTGTTGAGGGCGCAACCGATCGCTGCCTGTTACGGCTGTTTTTCGAGGGAGAGGAAGCAACCGTGCCTTTTATCAGCAAAACAAGCCGGGAGCTTCATCTCGATATTAATATTCTGCTGGCCAATATCGATCGTTTTGACACCCTGACCTGCGGTGTGCTGGTGGTCGAAGTCCAGGCAGGCCCCATGCTGCTTGCTGAATTCAAAAAAGCCTGTGATGAGGCTCAAATTTCTGTGGAGACCATCGGTTATGTCAATGAACATGTTTTATGATCTTGCCTGGGCCAGTGCTGAAACGCTTTATATGGTATTTGTTTCAACCGCCATTGCTGTCATCCTCGGCCTGCCCTTGGGCGTGATGCTGTACAGCAGCCAGCATATCAGACCGCATCGCGGCCTGTATCGACTGTTATCCGGCATCATCAATATCTTCCGTTCGATACCCTTTATCATTTTACTGGTAGCCCTGATTCCTGTAACGCGGTTCATAATAGGCACATCCATCGGAACCCATGCCGCTCTGGTTCCCTTAACGCTGGGTGCAACGCCTTTGTTTGCCCGATTAACTGAAAACGTTTTACAAACCCTGTCAAAAGGATTGCTGGATGCCGCTGTTGCAATGGGAGCAAGCCTTTGGCAGACCATTCGCATGGTTCTTCTACCAGAAGCTTTGCCGGGATTAGTTAACGCCATTACCGTCACGGCAATTACTTTAGTCAATTATTCTGCCATGGCAGGCGTTGTCGGCGGCGGCGGACTGGGAGATTTGGCTATCCGTTACGGCTACCAGCGCTTTGATGTCTCGGTGATGCTTTGTACTGTCGTGCTGCTGATTATCATCGTGCAGCTCATTCAGTATGCAGGCGACAGCTTGTCAAAACGACTCAGTCATTGAAAAGCGATAAAATTCCGATAAAATGAAGAGATAATCATTATAAGGAATTTTATCATGCGTTTTTTAAGTATATTCTGCCTGTTAGCAGCACTTATTGCCTGCTCCAAGCCCAATCCGAATACTCTGGTCATTGGCACCGTTGCCGGTCCGGAAACCCGGCTTGTGGAAACCGCTAGAAAAATCGCACAGGACAACTATGGTCTGACCATAAAAATCGTCGAATTTAATGATTACAATCTGCCCAATGAGGCCTTGGCGGATGGAAGCCTTGATGCCAACGTCTACCAGCATCAACCTTATCTGGACGCAGCAATCAAAGCCCATGGTTATCCGCTTGAAGCCATCGGAAAAACCTTTGTATACCCCACGGGCATTTACTCGCAGAAACATGACGGTCTGAAACAATTACCCAAAGGCGCACTGGTTGCCATCCCCAATGATCCCAGCAACGAAGCCCGCGCGCTCCGGCTGCTGGAAAAGGCAGGGCTTATCAGCCTGAAAGCCGGGAGCGAATTGACAAGCACCAAGGATATTGAAAATAATCCCCAAGGGCTGATATTTAAAGAACTGGATGCAGCACAGCTGCCAAGAATACTGCCGGATGTCGATGCGGCCGTAATCAATACCAACTATGCGCTGCCTGCAGGATTGATTCCAAAACGCGACGCCCTGTTTCTTGAAGCATCCGACTCGCCTTATGCCAATGTGATTGTCATTCAAAAAAACACTGTAAAAAAACAACAGCTGGCCGATTTCGTTAAAGCCATGCATTCCGATGCAGTGAAAGAAGAAGCGCAAAAAATATTCGGCGATGCGGCGATTCCGGCATGGAATTAATTTTTTCTTAAGGAATCATTGCTATAATGAAAACATAGCAAAACATATATTACAGGTGAAAAATGGGTGCACTTGGTCGTTTATTTCGTGAAACAGTTTGGAATCCAGCCAAAAAAAAGGCTCTGGGCAGACAGTATAGTGAAAAATTTGAAGAAACTGACTTTGATAAAGCCGAAAAAGATATCGCTGAGGACAATTTATCTGTCGCTATAGGAAGCATCAGCCTGACAAAAGATGCTGTCAGGCAATACAGTCAGCAGAAGGCAAGTGGAATTTTGCATTTCAGTCAAGTGAAAGGACCTGGCAACAGTGAAATTTTTGAAGAACTGAAAAAAAATACTCAATTTAGCAAGAGGCTAACAGAGGTTTTAAATACTGATGAACAAACTGAAGCTCTCAACAAGGCCTATGATGAATATGAGCGAAAAATAGACATCCTACAGAAAGAAAGCGAGGAAATCGGTAAAAAATATGGAGCCGGAGACTTGAGCCGGGCACTGCAGGATGTCCAAAAGGAAGCTACAGATGTCATCAAGCAACAACAGGCATTAGAAAAAGAAAGTTTAACGGGGATGTTTGAAGATCATGCTATTGCCCAAAATCTCGAGTTAAATAATAATTTGAGATCCGAAGACGAAAGAAATCAGTTCAGAGACAATATGCTCGCAGAATTGAAAACTAATCATGAGCAGGCACTGGCTGAACTCGACAAAAAATTTGTCAATGATAGACTCCAGCTCGCCTCGTCCGCACAAAAACAAGCCAATACTCGTCGCTTTATTGCCCATCTTGTAACGCATAACAATAAGATGAGAGAACAATTCACGGCCGCAAAAAATAAAAAAATTAAAGAAGCGATGAATGAGCAGAATTTAACAGAGGCCAGCAACAGTGATGGTCTGGAAATATCTTCCGGCCCTTTGACACTTGAAGATATTGCCGCAGATGGTGATAAACTCACTCTTTATACGGAAAGTGGAAATGCCATCCACTGGACCAAAGAAAAAAAAGAAGATGGTAAGGAAGTCAACGTGTTTACCTTGCACACCGATTGGACGAAGCGTGGCTGGAAAAGCATGTTCAAACGGCTGACAAATCCGCTTGTTGATATGGAAGCAGAAATTCGTACCATGGCAGAAGCTGTAAAAGCAACTGGCTCTAAGACCATCGATTTTAAGCTGAAATTTAAAGACCCCAAATTAGCGAAGAAAAGAGCAGGTGAAGCGATAAGATCCGCCCTGAAAGCCGGCTTTTCACCCAAAGATATAAGCCTTAATGTCAATGGCAAGGAAGTTAAATATGATCCTGAACAGAAAATGAACTCGTTTAAAGATTACTTGTCAGCCGAAGAAATGCGGTACTACGAGCAAGCCCAGGCTACTGAAAAAAAAGTACCTGCCATCAAACGCGCTACGGTCAATGGAGGGGTAAACTACCTTCGAAACAAGCTTAGGACCATCAGAACAGAGGCAGCCAATGCCGAAGCCGACGATCTCGCTGAGACTGCCGGTGCTGCCAGTTCTCAATCCTCTGTACCCACTCTGGGAAGTTCTGACAATGGCAACCCAGCAGCTTAATTACGCCCCACCCATTTAATCCGCAGCAATGCGGATTTTTATCAATTCACATGGCAGACTTAATAAGCGCAGCGCATCAAGGAAACGATTACTGGACGGTTATGATATCTTTGTTAAAGAAACAGTTATATCCTATGTGGAATCAATTTCAGGCCGTGTTTTGAGCCGAATTTAAGGCGCAGTAAACCTTGATGCGCTACACTTATCACGGCTTCCGAAACTTTAATTGTAAAGGAGTCCCATCTACCCTTTAAACAAAACTTATGGTAGCATCTATGCACTACCCAATTGAATGGGTAAGAAGTCTAATGAATAGACTTTTTTCAACGGGTTTAGCATAAGGAGATCGCTATGAGTGCTCGTCGTTTCAGTGACTTTGAATCAGAAGTAGATGAATTCATTGATTCTCAGGACAATCTTTCTGACAACAATTTAAGCACAAAGCTCGAGCGTCGTCGACGCATTGAGGAATTGCAGGAAGAAAAACTTCTTCGTGAAGAAATTGAAGATTTTTCATAAACAAGGGAACCTGAGTTCAATGAAAAAAACGTTTTATATCGTCCGGTTTATCCTTTTCTTTCCGCTGTCAGGCTTTTCTGCCCCGGCAGCCAGTCAAACATCTGCTGAAAAAATATCGCTTTTTACCGTCGCGCCTGAATTGTTATTTGCGCTCTGGCGAGTTCAGCATTTTTACGGCGACCCCAATATGCAGCAAGGTTCGATTGAACATCGTTCCTTTTTATTGGGCAGCATCGATGGATTTCGGGATGAATGGTATGACCGGGGTTTTATTTTTAACAGCAATATTACTCAGTTTTTAAACAGCAATTTTAGCGGCGGCCACCATCATGGAAAATACCGTTATGATGGCAGCGCCAATTACTTTGTTGCGCTTGATACTGGAAAAGCCGGGTTATGGTCGGCCGGCGGCATTCTACTTCATGGAGAATCATCATGGCTTGCCAATCGAAGCATCAATCCCGACGTTGGTTCCCTGCTCCCGGCAAATTTTGATGCAACCATGCCCGTCTTGAACCGTTCGGAAACAACGCTTTCTGAAGCCTATCTGGTACAGGCATTGCCGCATAATTTCATTTTTTTAGGCGGAAAAATTAACTTTTCCGGTCTCGCCGACCAAAGCTATTTCGCCAATAATGAAAATTTTCAGTTTGATTATACAGGTCTGGTTAATAATCCCCTGCTGGGTGCCTTTGTACCCTATACGCCCTTGGGACTGGGACTGATATGGGCCTCTGAAAATAAGAAAAACAGCGTTGCCGTCATTGCTCTTGACGCAGACGGCCGGGCAAATTTATCGGGTTTTGATACCGTATTTAACGGCAATACCACCTACGGCGCCCAATATCAATACAGCACTGACATCAACCATCGGCCTGGAAATTATAGGGCGATTGTCGGATATACCAGTAAAAATCCTTATAATTTTGCCATTGACCCACGTCATCTGTTAGCAGAAGTATTAGGCATTGTTCCCGTCGAACGAAAGAGGGATAATTATGGTTTAATGCTTAATTTTGACCAGTATCTGTGGCTTGCGCCTGTTCTTGGTAAAAATGATAACTATCGAAAAGACTTGCCGCCGCTTGGCCTCGGTATTTTCGGCCGTGCCGGCTGGGCGCCGGATGATCGGAATGTTATTGATCAGTTTTATAGTTTTGGAATCGGAGGCTATGGCTCACCCTTTGCCTATCGCCCATTTGACAATTGGGGTATTGGATATGCTTATACCCATATCTCAGCCAAATTAAGAAACGCACTGAAGTTTGTCGATTTACGCTCAAATGAACAGGGATTTGAGATTTTTTACAATTATGCCATCGTGCCATCAGTTAACTTGACAGTGAATCTGGAGGCTATCCGCTCCCCCATCAGTGCCAGAAAAACCGCCTTCGCCGGCGGCGGCAGATTGTATGTCATGCTCTAGATGCTGTCGTCACGAGATAAACCGGGCTGCAAATTGAATCTGATTTGCGCAAAACGCTGTTTGAATTCGTTAAATAGCACTCACTATTCGCCTCATTCAAACAGCGTTTTGCACTAAATCATTTCAATTTTCGCTCCGATTTATCTCGTGACGACAGCATCTAGTACCGAAATATCGCGGCTCAAAGTAGCAGAACTGGTGCTGATATCCACTTTTCTTTTTTCGGTATGTTGGTGTTCCTGTTCATTTTTATAGCCCATACCGGCCCTGAAAACATAAGAGGAGAATAACACGCCGCCGGTAATATCAGCATAAAGCGCGCCTAGCAGCATACTGCCAAACAGGCCGCCAGCGCCGGCAGCGAGCAACCCCAATGCAGTTAATGTAATGCTCAGCATTTCCTGACGGGTTGGAGCCACGCCATAGCAACCAAAATTATAGATGGCTGTTCCTATGTATTTAAGCGACGTAGGAATATTGGTTAAAATCATTATCACCGTGCAAAGCATCGAGGCCACTGCCAGCCCTGTAACCAATGCAGCAGGAATAGCAAACGGCAAAAATGGGATAGACAATGCCGCCGCTGTAAAAATAATTGCGCCAACCGTCGCCGCCAAGCCCAACCGGCTCCCCCATAGTTCAATATTGTTTTTTAATGGAGAAAGACGGCTTGATGGCGCCAAAGCATAGGTAAAATTAAAATCGTTTCGTTGATAAAACGATGTTCTAACTCTGATAAGCCAGGCCATCAACTCCTGATTATTCTTTTTTTCTTCAATTTCCTTCCGAAGTTCTTTATAGCACTCATTAAAATCACGACGGTTTTGAAGCACATCCATTCGTGAAAATGTTCCGGTTTTGAAGTTAATTTTTGTCAAACAGGTTTCCAGTTTTATTAATAATGTTAATTTTTCTGGTTTTAAACTTTGTTCTAACTTGGGTTTCAATTTAGAAAAATTAGCCTCTGCAAGGCATTCATTAAAAAGTACCTGGATAAAGAGTTTCAAAGAATGCAGTTCTTCAATACATTCCTGACGCTGCTCATACGTCAGCTGGATGCTGTCGTCTGTTTCAAGATAGTTTTTGATTTGAGACAGAAAATCAGTGTAAGGGATTTCTTTGAATGGATCCCCCTCAGATGGTTGAAACAATTTGACTGATCTTGTCGATATTCGAACAGGCGTCGCAATGGCGGCTCTGTCAACTAATAAATCCTTTAATTCAAGATCTTTTAGCGTTTTTAAAGTTTTCGGGACATTGTTCATTATTTTTTGCGAAAAGAAAGAAAGTTCTTCACGCAGAGGAAGATCGGCATTAGCTGCTAATTTTTTTTTAATAACACTCAAATAAAACTGGGCTTGTTTATAACTTGCACATTTTGAAAAATCGTATTGATAAATATCTGATGCAGGCGCCAGAGTTTCAAACATAATTACAATTATCCTGTTAAAAGCCGTCAAGGTTATGATCAATTGACAATCTTGTGGTCAAATATGATTCATGTCTTAGTTATATGACTAACTAAGGATCATACAGATTTATATTTGAACTTTCAAGTCCAAATGCAATTTCCCAGGCCATCCCGAAGCGAAGGACGGCTCTCAAAACCAGCATGCTTGCCATGATTGCTTGTCTATTGACAGAACAGTACAAATCTAGATAATATCGTCGACTCATTAAAAAAATTGCATATCTTATCAAGAGGCTTTATGAACGTAAATCAGATAGATGCCAAAACAGCTTGTCAATGGATAGATTGCGGTGATGCAATTCTTATTGATGTCAGAGAAGCGAATGAGTACGATAGCATGAACATAAAACATGCGCATCTGCTGCCCTTAAGCGAACTGGATAGCCTTGACCTGCCTCATCATGCAAATAAAAAAATCGTTATTCATTGCCATTCTGGCAAGCGTTCATACACGGCCTGTCAATATTTCATTCAAAAATATCCTGATTTGGATATTTACAATCTTGAAGGCGGAATTGTTGCCTGGGCGCAGGAAGGTTTACCCGTCCAATCAGCCGCTAATCTTAGGGATTGAGCCGAAGCGCTATGAATCCCTTCCCTGCACTCTTTCAACATTGAAATGACGCCATGTTAATTTTTGCCGGATATTCATTAGCCCTGATGATGGGTCTGACCCTCGGCCTTATCGGCGCAGGAGGTTCCATCCTTACTGTACCTATTCTGGTCTATGTTTTTCATGTGAAGCCTGTTGTAGCCACCGCCTACTCACTGCTGATTGTAGGCTTCTCGGCTCTGGCCGGAACCTTGAGTTACTGGAAAGGCGGTAAAGTATATTTTAAAGAAGCTCTTGCTTTTGCACTGCCGGCCATGACTGCCGTATGGTTAACAAGAAGCTACCTTGTTCCCTCTATTCCCGAAACTGTTTTTGGATTTAGTAAAGACAGCTTTATTATGGTGCTTTTTTCTCTGATGATGATCGCCGCTGCATTAGCCATGTTTCGAAAAAAAAGCGGTCAACAACAAACAAAGCTCGAACTCACAATCCATCAGGCTCCAAGAATTATTCTGGGAAGCCTCACTGTCGGCCTGTTAACCGGACTGGTCGGCGCAGGCGGCGGTTTTTTAATAATACCCAGCCTGATTGCCATTTTTGGCCTTGGAATGAAAGAAGCCGTTGGCACATCCCTTGCCATCATCACCATCAACTCGCTGGTTGGCTTTAACGGCGATTTACGCTTAGGATTAACGGTGGACTGGTATTTGCTTGCTCTTTTTTTATTACTCACCCTATCCGGCGTTCTCTCCGGCAGCATGCTTTCACGCCATATTGACGGAAAAAAAATAAAATCATTTTTCGCCCTCTTTACCCTGATTTTAGGGCTTATTATTTTTTTTCATGAAATTGCTTCTAATTTTTAATTGAAAAAAAAAGCAGGGAGTGGTAATTTTATTCTCGTTTATGTCTGTTATATTTCAGCATATCACTATTGTCAGGAGAAGGTCATTTCCAGCCTGCTCTAATCTGTACTATAAAAGGAGTTAATTATGCCAAATGAAGCCGCCAGTTCATCCAGTTCATCCAGTGTCATACCTGTTGATAAGGTTAAAAGACTAAGTGATGTAATAGAGTTTATATCAACGCTTCCCGAGAAATATACAGCATTAAAAGAGGCAAATAATCAATCTGATACAGATATACGCGCCGGCTCACGTAAAAAGGAGATGGAACTTCTTGATTCTGCAAATAAGACACTAACAGAGCAAGATCAATTACCAGCACTTGAGGGCGCTCTTCTGTACGCTTTTTTGAAGCCCTGGAATGGGTATAAGCGATTCAGGTTTTTCGGGAGCCAGGCGGACGGCAAGGGCCTATTTGGCCATGGAAGTGCGCTATGTCAGCTAGTTGCCCCATTTCTTGGAATTCCTATAGAAAAAACAGATGAGGCACACGAAGATCGATTCAAAATCATAAAAGAACGACTCGAGTCCACACTGCTCCCCTTTTTAAATGAGGTTAACAATACAACAAGTAAGTTACACGAAGAACTCAAAGAAAAAGGTAAAATCGAAGCAATCACTTCGACTTGCAAAGTTTTTCTAGACGACTACAAGGTAGAGTATGAAGAGAAAACCGTAAAAGCAGGCGAAGAAAAACCAGCGATTGAGGTTGAAGAAGAAGCTGATAATTCAGCAGCTTCCTCTATAACCCCTTAAATCATAAAAAACCAGCGCAGCTTGCGCTGGTTTTTATTCCCGTATTGAAACAACGCCTTAGCACAAGGGGCACTGTCATTAAGTTAAGAGCATTTTCTTCGCCTACGTCCCGCGGCTTGTCCGCGGGATCCAGCGATGTAGAAAGATTCACGGTTCTCGCGGGACGTAGGCTCTCTTAACTAAATAGAAGTGAGCACAAGGGGTTGTTGTTTCACCCATGAAGATACCGATAAAAGGAGTTTTGATGTTTCAACAAGCTGCAAGTAGTTCAACATCCTCAGCCAAAGCCTCCAGCAGTTCCAGCACTATTAACACTGTGATGGATGCTGTCCATGCGCTTGAAGAATTTATTGAAAAGCTTCCATCAAACTACGCTGCAGAAAAAGGTTTAAAAACTTTCCAGGAAGTTGAAAAACGTGGTTCAAATCTCCGAGGGGACGACGTTAATTTTCTTACCATAATTAAGATAACAGCCGCTGATACATTAGCCGCATCCCCGGATAAAAGACTGAATATTTTACGGGGCGCACTGCTGTTTATTTTTTTGAGAGCAAAAGAAGGGTATAAATGTTCTTCTGCTTCAGGTCCAGATAACAGATTCCTGAAACTCGTAATGAAAGGGAGTTATTTATACAAAGCTATTGGAATAAAAATGGGTCTATTGGATAGTTCAGGAAAAAATCTGAACGAGGAAAAAATGTTATCATTGTTTAATACAGACCTGATTTATTTCTATGATAGATTATGTGACGGCAGCTATGGGCTTTCTACTAGCTTGACCTACAAAGAAGGTATTGATTCAATTCGACATAAAATAACAGATAGTATTAATCTCGAAACGGTACTGGAAGAAATCAAAACCAGAAAAAAAGATTACTCAACGCAACTAGAAAAATTAAACCATGAGGAATGCACAACGTCATTCAAAAAATGAGTATTAAAAAACGCTTTCCTTTAACGCTATTTATACTGACGCTTTTCATCTGCCGCATGACCTGGGCAATGGATAATGGCGGAAATTTTGCTTTACCTCCATCACAGCAACCCGGGCCGCTGTTTTCATTCGGACAAAACGTCAACGGGAAAAATATTCTGCAATTACAGCTTATCCCCAATCAACTTGTTGACAGCGATGGAAATGACCTTCTCCTCATTCCTGTTGCAACCTGGGGCGCAACTGAAAATCTGACCCTGATTTACAGCCTGCCTGTTGCCTTGGACTTTAGTGATAATACATCACAAATGCATAGCCGCGGCCTTTCGGATCTATCCCTTGCTGCGGAGTATCAGTTTTTTTCCTATTCATCAAGCGAAGAACAAACTCAGGGAACGCTTATGGGGCAATTAACCCTTCCCAGCGGCTCAATCAACACTTACCCTGCAACGGGGCTGGGGACTGAAAGCCTGTTTATCGGGGCAACAGGCTCTATGATGAGTCAAGAATGGTATGTCTTCCTGTCTCCGGGGATTTATTATTTTCTTCCTCATAAGGAATTACGTTTAGGCGTTGTTTACTTATTTGAAGCAGGGCTTGGAAAAAACATCTATTCCGTTCCAAACCAATCTATTTTTTCAGCCCTGCTTGAAGTTGAATTATATTATTCGAGCAGAGACGAAGCCGGCAGGATTGTTGATAGATTCACTGGCGGTCAGTTTTTTGCCCTCGCCCCTTCACTCTATTGGGCCAACAAAGACTGGGGCATTCAAGCAGGTATTCAGATACCCGTGCAGCAACAATGGAGACAAACGGATTACCGGCAAAATTTATATGCCTCGGTTTTAATTCAACGGACGTTTCAAGGTTAGGGCCTGTCGTTAATTAATTTAAAATCCAAATCATACCATTCAAATAAGCTGCAAAAAGAATCCAGAGTTGATATGGAAGGAGTAAAACAGATGCAGTTTTTGCATCGGACCAGGCAGTGATGATCGTTAACAAAGTAAAAACACACAAACTGAGTAGCCAGAAAAAACTAAAAGCCAGTAAATGGAATGAGAAGAAAAAAGGCGTCCACAGCCAGTTCATTCCGAGTTGAACTGCATAAAAATTCAATGCCAGCCTGACCTGCCTTTTATCTTTCTTCAGCCACAACAACCAGCCGGCGACAGCGATCATGAGATACAACGCCGTCCAGACCACAGGAAAAACAAAGGCCGGAGGGGTCAATGAGGATTTATTCAGCAGATTATACCAGGGTTCCAGGTTAGCCTGTGTCATTTTCCCTGATAAAAAACTAATAAAAAGAACCAGGGCAACCCAAAAAATTAATGTCAATAGTTGTCTATTATTTTTCATTGTTTGGTTTAAATAATTTTAAATATTCACCATACCCTCTTTTTTCAAGTTCATCAACAGGAATAAATTCAAGTGCTGCTGAATTAATACAAAAACGTTTGCCGCCTGGTACCGGACCATCATTAAATACATGCCCAAGGTGGGAACCGCCCTGCTTGGAAATGACTTCGGTGCGATGAGAAAACCAGCCATTATCATCCTTGTATAAAATGTTATCATTGACCAACGGTTGAGTGAAACTAGGCCATCCCGTTCCTGAATCGTATTTGGATAATGATGAAAACAAAGGCTCTCCGCTAACCTTATCAACATAAATACCGGCTTTTTTATTGTTCCAGTATGCGTTTTTAAAGGCAGGCTCTGTTCCTTTCTGCTGTGTGACATAGTATTCCATCTCGCTGAGTTTATCCTTAATTTCAGCATCAGATGGTTTTTGATAATTTTCCATGGCAAACCCCACTGAACTTAAAACGGCCAGCAGCCCAATAAGAAGAATATTCGAATTCATTTTAAACCTCTTTAAAACAGAGAAAATGCTTCAATTCTAATTATAGACCTTTAATCGGACAAACTGCGAGTTTTTCAACAAGGTTCTGGGCGAAAAATAAAGGCGTCTAAAACTCGCATTTTGAAAAATCACGGGTATACACTATGCCGCTTAAGCCCTTCGCCCTGAGGTTCTTTCCAAAGAGTAATAAAAAGCACCATAATGATCGGGCCGATAAATAATCCGAGGATGCCCAGTGTCTCGACACCGCCCAGAATACCGAATAGAACAGCGAGAAATGGCAGTTGAATGGCTCCGCCAATCAAAACAGGTTTGATAAAATGATCGGCAACAAACATGACCAGCGTTCCCCAACTGATGACGATAATGGCCGGAATGAGATGGCCGCTGGCAAACATAATAAGGGCAACGATTGCGAATACGATAGGTACCACAAAAGGAATCATAGCAGCAAGAGCTGTGATAAAACCTGTTAGGGTTGGTGCCGGGAATGAAAGAAACATATAGCAGGCTCCCATCAACACGCCAACGCCAATTCCAACAACAATGGTACCATTAACCGTTGCTCTTAATGCCTTGGGCAGGCCGTCTGCATAACGGAACCATCGTTTGCCCAGACAAAATTCACCGACATGGTTGATTTGATCAAACAGCAGATCACCGTCGCGATAGAAGAAAAACAAGGTCAGCAGCGTGAAGCCGAGCTGAAATCCGCGATGAGCGATATCAACGCCGATTTGTTTAATATAATAACTGGCCGGCGTCAGTGATAAATGAACATTGGAAAGTAATTTTTTTACCTGGCCAGGCTCGGCAAAGTGCTCACGCCAATAATCCATCAGATCTGCACCAAACAGCGGTATTTTAGAAAAGAAAGCCGGTGCTTCACCGCCATGGCGGTTTAAGCTTTGCAGGTAATTAATTAAATATTGAAATTCTTTAATCAGTATATTCACCAGCCACGATAAAGGCACGAGAAGCAGCAATGATATCAGCGCAGTAAATAATAAGGATGACAGATTGGAATAACGGCCAAACAATTTTCTCCAGGAGCGGTAAAGAGGAAAAGTAGATATTGCAATAATCGCCGCCCAGATGATGGAAGGCAAAAAACGATGGATAATAAATAATGAAAAAGCAATAATGCTGACAGTCAGTAAAATACCAATAAGTTCTTTGTGGTTATCATTCATGAGAAGCTCCATAAGACAAGCTGCATTGCCAGCCAGGCCGGAACGGCTGCAATAACATCATCGAGCATGACGCCCAGTCCGCCAGAGACTTTTTTTTCAACCCAACGGATGGGAAAGGGCTTCCAGATATCAAACAAACGAAACAGCAGGAATCCTGACAATACTGACAGCCAGCAAAGCGGCGCCAAAAACATAGTCAGCAGATAGCCGACGACTTCATCCCAGACAATACCTTTATAATCCTGTATGCCTGAATCACGGGTCACAGTTTCACTAACCCATACGCCAAGAACAAAAAAGACCATCGTGATACTGAGATAAAGCAGTGGCGAAAGGCCGGCCATTAACAGAAAAACAGGAATTGCGGCTAAAGTCCCCCATGTTCCCGGGGCAAATGGCATGAGACCTGAACCAAAACCAAATGCAATAAAATATCTGGCATCCTGCCACACACGCTTTGAAAAGTTAATATAACTCATCGAACCACTCCTTATCTAAGGATCTGTCAACAGATCCTGGCTCAGCAGAGCCTTATATTTTTATTGCAGACCCTTATTTTGCTATTTTTCCATGTCAATTTCTATAGCTCTTGCCTGCCGCGCGACATGATTTAATACGCCATTTACATAGCGGAATCCATCCTGCGAACCAAAAGTTTTTGCCAGCATCACCGATTCATCCAGCACCACTTTGTAAGGGATTTCCATGCAGTGATATAATTCAAAAGTGCTTAACCTTAACACAGCCAACTCAACGGGATTCAATTCAGCTATCGTTCTATCAAGAAAAGGACTGAAAGCTTGCTGGATACTGTCAAGATATTGTGGAACGCCATGTAAAATTTTGCAGAAATAATCCATATCTACTTTAGTGATGTCGTTGATGACCCGAAACTGTGTTTCAATTTCATATATCTCATCCCCTGACATCTGCCACTGATATAATGCCTGCAGAGCCAGGCGCCTTGCTTTTCGCTTTCCACTGATCGACGTGTTTTCCACAGCTGCCTCACAAAACCCAGAAAATTGGATATAGTAGCACATCTTTGCGTTTTTAATAAGCATTTGAAAACAGTAATGACTCAATTGATAGAAAAAAAATAAATACGGGCCAAGACCGCTTTCAGCAAAGCTGTTCTCAATCAAGACAGAAAATTTTTCATTCTTTCTGTTTATTAAAATTCATCTGTTCAATGGTCTGATGAAAATCACTGACATCCTCGAAACGTTTATAAACGGAAGCAAAGCGGACATAAGCAACATGATCCAGTCTGTAAAGTTGCTTCATCACCATTTCCCCTATTTCTCTCGAATCGATCTCGCGATCAGAAGATCGTCTGATTTCCTGAGTAATATTAATTAACGCTTCTTCAATACTGTCCGTACTCACCGGCCTTTTTTCCAATGCCCTCTTCATTCCGGCCCGAAGGTTATCAAGACAGAATGGAATTCTGCTCCCATCCCTTTTAATAACAACAGGCATCGTCAAAGCTGCCGTCTCAAAGGTCGTGAACCGCTCGGAACAGGAAAGGCACTGGCGCCGCCGGCGCACCTGAGCGCCGTCGGCAACCAGCCGGGAGTCAATGACTTTTGTTTCTTCTGCATGACAAAAAGGACAAAACATAATCTACATCCAGTAAACAGGAAACTCAGCGCATAATTTCCGGACTTTGTCTTTTGTTTGTTGAATGATTGACTCGTTTTGAGGATCATCAAGAATATCGGCAATCCAATTGGAAATCTGTTTAATTTCCTCTTCCTTGAATCCCCGGGTGGTCACTGCCGGTGTTCCTAAACGAAGGCCGCTGGTCACAAAAGGAGAACGCGGATCATTGGGAACCGTGTTTTTATTGACGGTAATATTGGCCCGGCTCAGCGCGGCATCTGCGTCTTTACCGCTTAAATCCTTGCTGATTAAGCTTAAAAGTACCAGATGATTATCCGTACCTCCTGAGACAATATCATAGCCACGCGATTGTAAGACATCGCTCATGACTTTTGCATTGCTCAGAACCTGTTGCTGGTACTGCTTGAATTCCGGTGATAATGCCTCTTTAAAAGCCACGGCTTTTGCAGCAATCACGTGCATTAACGGCCCGCCCTGCATTCCGGGAAACACCGCCGAATTTAATTTTTTCTCAATTTCTTCATTAGCCCTGGCCAGAATCAATCCGCCTCGCGGCCCTCTTAAGGTTTTATGCGTGGTCGTGGTGACAACATCAGCATAAGGAACCGGCGAGGGATAATGACCGGTAGCAACCAAACCAGCAACATGCGCCATATCAGCAAGCAGCCATGCCCCCGTTTTATCAGCAATATCCCTGAAACGCGCCCAATCAAGCACTCGCGAATAAGCAGAAAAACCGGCAATGATCAGTTTGGGTCGGTGTTCAACGGCCAAAGCTTCCAGTGCATCATAATCAATCAGTCCCGTTTCGGTATTAACACCATATTCAACAGAATGATACAACTTACCTGAAAAGTTAACTTTAGAGCCATGGGTCAGATGACCTCCATGGGGTAAAGCCATACCTAAAATGGTATCGCCGGGAGACAATAGAGCCAGCATCACCTCAGCGTTAGCCTGCGAACCGGAGTGCGGCTGAACATTAGCATAAGCTGCGCCAAACAGTTCTTTAGCCCGGGCTATGGCAGCATCTTCTGCAACATCAACATATTCGCAACCGCCATAATAACGTTTATGGGGATAGCCCTCGGCATATTTATTGGTCAGAACCGAACCCTGAGCTTCCAGAACTCGTGGGCTGACATAGTTTTCCGAAGCAATTAACTCGATATGATCTTCCTGGCGGCGCTTTTCATTTTCAATTCCCTGCCATACTAAATCATCAAAATCTTTTATGGTATAACTTCCATCAAACATCGTTTTTCCTCAGCTTTTTTAAAGCGATTTTATGATATCTTATCATCCGGGATCTGTTAATATTCCATTCGGCGAAGCATAATTATGAAGGGTTGAGCGCCATATTAAGTCCTGAATTAAAACGTCAACAGCCCTTCTGGCATCGTCAGGAAAATTCAACTGACCTTATACAAAAAACCCCGCTGGTCACGGGGTTGAAATCATTTGACTACTATATTATTAATAACCTTCCTGACATTAGCGATCTGATGAGTCACCCGTTCTGCCTGCTCCCGAGTTGAAGCGTTATCAACAAAGCCGCTGAGCTGCACCTGATCTTTATAAGTTTTAACCTTGATTGAAAAGGCCTTTGTACCCAGATTATCAATCAGACTGGCTTTAACTTTGCTGGTGATAGCCGTGCTGTCAAGAAATTCTCCCGTGCTTTCAGCAGTCTGCGAGGACGCACAGGAAAAAAGAAACGCGGTGAACAAACTTACTAAAATTAATTTTAATGACTTCATCAAATTTAAATCCTGTTTAGACTAAATTTCTACAAGACTACCACAATCTAAAATGATTTAAAACTCACAAATGCTACTCAGCCCAGTCCCCACTGCCATTAAGTTAAGAGCATTTTCTTCTCCTACGTCCCGCGGCTTGTCCGCGGGATCCAGCGATGTAGAAAGATTCATGGATCCCGCGGACAAGCCGCGGGACGTAAGCTCTCTTAACTTAATGGCAGTGAGCCCAGTCCCCGGGTTCAACGGCTTTTTAGCGAAACCCGGGCAAAGATAACGGCCTTGCTTTATGGTAGCGAAAAGGCAAGTAACCCTATAAGGCCTGTTATTTTTTCTTAAGTTGAGCGCTGCCCCGTTTCATCACATAGTTTAATGTCAACGTATGTTCAACAGGCGTGTAGCCGCTGTAAAGCATGCCGATAGAATCGTAGGCTTCCATGTACATGTTGGAATGGCAATAACCATTGTAATCAAGACTTACATAATGACGCTCTTGAGGATACATCATGAAATGAAGTTTATTCCAGCTGTCATAAACAGCGTAGATGCTGATTGTAGTGGGAGTATTGTTATAAATTTCAACTTCGCAATAACCAGGAACAAAAGATTTTGTGCTTTTCTCCTGCTTCCCAGGAAAATAATGATGTTCATCGGCTACGGCAGAATGAACGCCGGAGACAAACAAAAGAGCAGATACAGCCAAGGTCTTCAACTTCATAATGGTACTCCTTATTAGTACAATCTAAGACTCGCGCATCATACCAGACTCTTTTCAACTGTAAAATATTTTTTTACTTTGCCAAAAATAAGGCGTGCCGATGATATACCCAATTAACTTTTAACATTCTATCCAATTGATTGACCAGGATCTGTTGACATTTCGTCTTAGAGCCTACGTTCCGTGCTTTATGCACGGAATCCAGCATTCAACTGAGAAAATCATTGAATGACTATCATACGCATCACATGGATCTCGCGCATAAAGCGCGAGAAGTAGGCAGTTTAAGTTAAAATGTCAACAAACCCTAATTGATTGACCGCGCTAATCCATATATCATGGATACCTTACTACTGCTGTGAATACATGAGGCTGATATCACCATGAAAAAAAGGACGAACATCACCATCCTGGCCCTTGTCATTGTTTTTGGCGGATTAGTCGCTTTAAACATGCTGCATTCATTAATGATCAAGAGCTATTTTTCCCATTATGAAGCACCAGCAGTGACCATATCTTCCGTTGAAGCCAAATCTGTCAAATGGGAACCAAAAATTGAAGCTGTTGGAAATTTTACAGCAATGAACGGCGTTGAGGTGAACTCGGAAGTATCCGGCAATGTCACCGAAATTCAATTCAAATCCGGTCAGTATGTTCAAAAAGGCCAGAACCTGATTACTATTGATGATCGTATTGAGCAGTCAGCCTTAAAATTTAATAAAGCCCAGTTAACGCTTGAGCAAATCAATTTCACCCGTCAGGATAATCTTTTCAAAAAAGGCGCTGCGCCGAGTTCTAACGTCGATCAGGCTCGGGCCAACCTCGATCAGGCGCAAGCCAACGTTGAAAAAACAGAGACGCAAATCAGCCAGAAACATATCACAGCACCTTTTACTGGCCGGCTCGGCATCCGTAAAGTCAACCTTGGGCAATTTATTAACCCCGGGCAAACCCCCATTGTCACCCTTCAATCCATGGATCCGCTTTACCTTGAATTTTATCTTCCTGAGCAACTTTACCGAAAAATTCATATCGATCAGTCTTTAAATTTCTCGGTCGATGGCTTTGCTGGTTTAAAGTTCAGCGGTACGGTGTCAGCATTAAATTCGAAAGTTGATCCCAACACCCACAATATTCTTGTTCAAGCGATCATTCCCAACTGCCCTGAAGCCGATATCAGGGGCAGAAAAGATACCTCACTGGTTAAATTCAAAAAAACAGCATCGGAAAAGTCCCTTCTGGTTGAATGCAACAGCCAGTTAAACAGTAAGGAAAAAATATCCCGGTTCAGTTTCCTGCCCGGGATGTTTGCCAACATTGAAGTCAGTCAGCCGGTACAGAAAAATACTGTAATCCTTCCTTCAACAGCCGTTTCATACAGCCTGTACGGCGACTCCGTGTTTGTCATTGAAAAGGATAAGGACGATCCTGAAAAATTGACCGTAAAACGCATTTTTGTGCATACCGGAGAACAGCGTGGAAATTATACCGTTATAAAAAGCGGTATCAAGGCAGGCCAACTTGTGGTCAGCAGCGGTCAGTTGAAGCTGCAAAACGGCACCCGGGTTAAAATAAATAATTCAGTCAAATTAAAAGATTATGCGGATCCCGATAAATTGGGACAATAGACAGGAGTTGTCCGGCAGTTTGGCCAGACAATTACCACAGACATGTTGAGTAACGGATGAAATTTACAGACCTTTTTATTAAGCGCCCCGTCCTATCGATGGTCGTCAGCCTGTTAATTCTGCTGTTTGGCTTTAACGCCATGAATAAAATGCAGATTCGACAATATCCTCGAATGGATAATACCGTCATTACCATCACCACCAGCTACCCCGGTGCGGATGCCGACCTGATTGCAGGCTTTATTACTACGCCTCTCGAGGCCTCGGTTGCATCGGCCGAAGGCATTGATTACATGACGTCAAACAGTGTTCAGGGTTTAAGTACCATTACCTTGAATATCAAACTGAATTTTGATCCGCAGGTGGCTTTTACCGATGTCATGTCAAAAGTACAGCAAACAAAAAACCAGCTGCCTCCGCAGGCGCAGCAGCCAGTGATTGTCAAAAGTTCAGACTCATCAACAGCGTTAATGTATATCAGCCTGAACAGCCCTGATATGACCCCTCAACAAATTACAGATTACGCCGTCCGGGTTATTCAGCCGCAACTGGAAACTGTAGACGGCATTGCCAAAGCAGAAGTGATGGGCGGAGAAACATACTCCATGCGGGCTTTTCTCAACCCAACAAAAATGGCGGCTCTGAATGTATCGCCAGCCCAGGTCTCAGAAGTCCTTTCAAGAAATAATTTTCTGACAGCCGCAGGAAGCACTAAAGGAGAATATGTCTCTATTGATATTTCTGCAAAAACGGATTTAAACACCGTTGATGAATTTAAAAAACTGATTATCCGCAGCGACAAAAACTCCATCGTTCGTCTGAAAGATATTGCAGAGGTCGAGTTAGGCTCGCAAAACTATGACAGCTCTGTTCGTTTCAATGGTCAAAAAGCAATATTCTTCGCGCTTACGCCTACACCAACAGCCAATCCGCTGACAGTGATTAACGAAGTACGCAACATCTTCCCTGAAATTAAAAAACAGTTCCCTCCATCATTGGAAGGTACGATTGTTTACGATGCCACGGACTTTATCCGTGCGTCTATCAAGGAAGTTGTCAAAACTATCCTTGAAGCAGGCATCATCGTCATTATTGTGATTTTCCTGTTCCTCGGCTCGTTACGATCAGTCATTATACCTGTGGTTACCATTCCGCTGTCGCTGGTTGGGGTTTGCACCTTCATGCTGTTCCTGGGATATTCCATCAATCTCCTCACCCTGCTTGCGTTTGTACTTGCCATCGGTCTGGTTGTGGATGATGCTATTGTTGTTGTCGAAAATGTCCATCGCCATATTGAAGAAGGCAAGTCGCCTTTTGCGGCGGCCATCACCGCTGCCCGGGAAATTGCCACACCAATCATTGCAATGACTATCACCCTGGCCGCAGTCTATGCGCCAATTGGGTTCATGGGGGGATTGACCGGCGCCCTGTTTAAAGAATTTGCTTTCACTCTCGCATCTGCGGTGATCATCTCCGGCGTCATTGCCCTGACCTTGTCTCCAATGATGTGTTCAAAGCTTCTTAGCTCCGAAGCGTCCAGCGGAAAATTTGTTCAAAAACTTGACCATATTTTCTTGAGTTTGAAAGAAAAATATAAAAGAGGGCTTCACGCCCTACTGGATGCGCGCCAGTTGATTATACTGGTCGCCGCTGTCGTTCTGGTGATGCTGCCCTATCTCTATCTTCATACCTCCTCGGAGACAGCGCCCGAAGAAGATCAGGGGTTTTTCTATATTGGCGCTCAGGCACCTCAATACGCCTCGTTAAATTACATTGAAGCCTATACCTCAGCCTATGAAAAAATATTTCAGAATTTCCCTGATACCGAACATTACTTCACTGTCAATACCAGTTCTCCAATTGCAGGCCTGGTACTCAAACCCTGGGATGAACGAAAAAACACCCAGTTTTCACTCAAGAATCCGCTTCAACAAAAAATCAATGATGTCGCCGGACTGAAAGCCTTTGTTGCCATTCCTCCACCGCTTCCTGGCGGAGGTAGCGGAGTACCTGTACAGTTTGTAGTTAAAACTACTTCTGACTTCCAGACGCTGTTTGATGTTTCAGAAAAATTACTCGCGGCGGCTAGACAAAGCGGTCTTTTTGTCTATCTGAATAACACGCTGAAATTTAATCAGCCTGAAATTATTCTGGATATTGATCGTTCAAAAGCTTCTGATCTGTCACTGGACATGCAGGCCGTTGGCAGCAGCCTGACGGCAGCATTATCAGGAAACTATGTGAATTATTTCAACTTACAGGGCCGAAGTTATCAGGTCATTCCCCAACTGGACAGGCGTTTCAGGCTAAACCCTGAACAACTGGGGCAAATCTATGTTCGCGCCGGTTCCGATACCATGGTGCCGCTGTCTACCGTTTTAAAACCAGAGCAAAAAACACAACCCAATGCCCTGACCCATTTCCAGCAACTCAACGCAGCAACCATCGAAGCGGTAATGATGCCCGGAAAAACGCTGGGAGAAGGGCTTGAAAAACTGAAGGAAATCACCCAGGAAACTCTGCCTAAAGGGTTCAGCGTCGACTATGGCGGGCAGTCACGCCAGTTTGTTCAGGAAGGATCTGCGCTGATTTTTGCCTTTATTTTTGCGATTATTATCATTTTTCTGGTTCTATCCGCTCAATATGAAAGTTTCCGCGATCCGCTTATCATCCTGATTGCCGTCCCCATGTCCATCTGCGGAGCGCTGATTCCCTTGAATATTAACGGATTATTACCCCCCGGCCTCATCACGCATACCAGTATCAATATTTATACGCAGGTGGGTTTAATTACCCTGATTGGTCTGATTTCAAAACACGGTATTCTTATTGTCGATTTTGCCAACCATCTGCAACGGGAAAAAGGGTTAAGCAAACGAGCCGCTGTTGAGGAGTCCGCCTCCATCCGGCTTCGACCTATTCTTATGACCACTGCCGCAATGGTTTTTGGCGTGGTTCCATTATTACTGGCCAATGGCGCTGGAGCAGTCAGCCGTTTTAATATGGGGCTGGTTATTTCCAGCGGACTACTTATCGGTACGGCGTTTACGCTCTTTGTGGTTCCAGCATTATATACATATCTTGCCGAAGATCATCGGGAAAAAGGACGGGAAGAGCAGGTCGAAGCATAATTCGGCCTGCGAAACACCATGAAAATTGTATTTCTTATTTCCGCATCAAAAATTTTAGTTCACGGACGCAATCAACCTATGATAAAATCAGCACTTTTCATGACATAGAGCCTGCAATGGACAAAACCTATTCACCTGAATCAATTGAGGAAAAGTGGTATAGCCACTGGGAAAAAAACCAGAATTTTCAACCCGGCGGCGATGGTAAACCTTTTTGTATCATGTTGCCTCCCCCGAACGTCACCGGCAGTCTTCACATGGGTCATGGATTTCAGCATACCCTTATGGACGCGTTGACCCGATACCACAGAATGCTCGGCGACAAAACCCTCTGGCAGCCAGGAACGGATCACGCCGGAATATCCACACAACTTGTTGTTGAAAGAAACCTCAATCAGGAAGGACTGTCCAGAAAAGACTTTACGCGCGAAGCGTTCATTGAAAAAATCTGGCAGTGGAAAGAAGAGTCCGGTTCGAATATCACCCGTCAGATGCGGCGTATCGGTTCCTCCGTTGACTGGGAAAGAGAGCGGTTCACCATGGATGAAGGTTTATCCAGAGCGGTTCAGAAAGTTTTTATCCAGCTTCATGAAGAAGGATTGATTTATCGCGGCAGCCGTCTGGTCAACTGGGATCCGAAACTGGGTACGGCCGTATCCGATCTTGAAGTTATTTCAGAAGAAGAGCAAGGCTATCTCTGGCACATCCGCTACCCTGTTGCCGACAGCGATGAATCCCTTGTTGTCGCCACCACACGCCCTGAAACCATGCTCGGAGATGTTGCGGTTGCAGTTCATCCTGAAGATGAACGCTACAGACATCTCATTGGCAAGGAGCTGGAACTGCCTTTGTGTGATCGACGGATTCCGGTCATAGCCGATGAATATGTCGAGCAGGATTTTGGAAGCGGCTGTGTGAAAATTACCCCTGCTCATGATTTTAACGATCATGAGATTGGTAAACGCCACCAGTTACCGATGATCAATATCCTGACCAAAAAAGCAAACATCAACAAAAATGCTCCGCTGGCTTATCAGGGCATGGAGCGATTTATTGCGCGTGAACAGATTATCAAAGACCTCGATGCGCAGGGGTTTCTGGTCAAGATAGAACCCCACAAACTTAAAGTTCCACGCGGCGAAAAATCTGGCGTTATTGTTGAACCTCTCTTGACCGATCAATGGTATGTTAAAACACAGCCCCTGGCAAAACCTGCGATCGATGCGGTTAAAAACAAACAGATTCAGTTTGTTCCTGAAAACTGGGAAAAAACTTATTTTCAATGGATGGAAAACATCGAAGACTGGTGTATCAGCCGCCAGCTCTGGTGGGGACACCGTATTCCTGCATGGTATGACACGCAAGGCAATGTTTATGTCGGTTACAGTGAAAATGACGTTCGCTTCAAACACAAACTTCCGGATGATCTGGTTCTGAGTCAGGATGAAGATGTTCTTGATACCTGGTTCTCATCGGCACTATGGCCCTTCTCCACCTTAGGATGGCCTGAACAAACGGAAGAATTACAAAGCTTCTACCCGACATCGGTTCTTGTTACCGGGTTTGACATTATCTTCTTCTGGGTTGCCCGTATGATCATGATGGGCCTGAAATTTACCGGAAAAATTCCTTTCAAAACGGTCTACGTCACCGGTCTTATCCGCGACCATGAAGGTCAGAAGATGTCGAAATCAAAGGGGAATGTCCTGGATCCACTGGATATCGTCGATGGTATCGATCTTGAAAGCCTCATTAAAAAGCGCACATCCAACCTGATGTTGCCTTCGGTAAAAGATAAAATTACCAAATTAACCCGTAAAGAATTTCCAGAAGGCATCAATGCCTACGGCACTGACGCCCTGAGATTCACCTTCTGCGCTCTTGCCACCCATGGGCGGAATATCCGCTTTGATCTCGAACGGGTTGAGGGTTATAGAAACTTCTGTAATAAATTATGGAATGCAGCCCGTTATGTCCTTCTAAATACAGATGAAGAACAATTGGATCTTGGCGATGGTGCCTTCCAATACAGCCCTGCAGATGAATGGATTTTATCTCGCGTACAGCGCATTATTGAGCAATCCCATCATTACTACAGCCAATACCGTTTTGATTTGCTTGCTCAGCAACTCTATGACTTTGTCTGGCATGAATTCTGTGACTGGTATCTTGAATTATCAAAACCGGTTTTACAGGATGAACAGGCATTGAGCGCAATGAAAAGAGGAACCCGGCGCACTTTGATACACGTGCTGGATCAAATTCTCAAGCTTCTACATCCGCTGATGCCCTTCATCACCGAGGAAATCTGGCAGCGCACATCGAAATTTACCAGCGAAAATGCCGAAAGTATTATGCTGTCAAGCTATCCGCAAGTTCAGGAACATTTTGTTAATCCGGAAATCGAAGAAGAAATTGTCTGGTTACAGGACATTATTCAGGCAATTCGAAACATTCGTTCCGAAATGGCAATTTCTCCGGCTAAGCTGATACCTCTGAATATCAGAAATATCCTTCCAGAACAGAAAGAACGCGTACAGAAATACCAGAAAATTTTAAGCTCACTGGCCAAGCTGACTTATATTCATTATCTGGAAGAAAATGAAAAAGCTCCAGCATCTGCAGCTGCCGTTGCCGGCAATCTGGAATTATTAATCCCTATGGCCGGCTTGATTGACGAAGAAGCTGAACTTGCACGACTCAATAAAGCCCTGTCAAAACTTGAAAAAGAGATTGAAATTTCAGAAAAGAAACTGTCGAATCCAAATTTCAGTGATAAGGCGCCTGTTGACGTTGTTGAAAAAGAAAAGGAGCGACTGGAGCAAAGCAGACAGGCCATGGAAAAACTGATGAATCAACGTAAACTGGTTGAAAGCATTCAATCGAATTGATTTAGGCAGTGGCCGTTACCATAACGGCCACTTCCATTAAGTGAAAAGCATTTTTCTGCTAACAGCGGATAGTCTGCCAACTGTTGTTGCAAATTATTTAATCCGTAACTCCCCACGTCATCCCGAGCGGAGCGAGGGATCTCCCTGCTGTGGCACATTTTGATAAAAATAACCCATTTTTTGTTTATTTCATTCTTAACAATGTTGTGGGCATCGCTCAGCATAAATCTTCATTGATGGACACTTTTTAATGTCTACGTTCCGTGCTTTATGCACGGAATCCATGACTAGGTACAGTTGCTGTTTGATTAGTCCGGAGTCATTTTCACCATCAATGGATTCCACGCATAAAGCGAGGAACGTAGGAAATGAGGGATTTTCTCTTAGCTTGACAGCTATGGGACTTGGCTCAACCTACATTAAAAGCCTACAATGTGGGTACCGGCATCTCTGGATAATATTTTTCCCATAGACGAACAATGTATTCAAAAAGATTTTGATGCGTTCTGGTGTAATCTTTAAGCTCATTTTTTCCATGGGCAAAAATAACGTTGACAAGAAAACCAAACATCGAAGCGTCCAGCCACGAGGGACGAGTATTGTCCAGCATGTATTGCTTATCTCCCAGCGCCACTGCAAGCTTATCAATGAGCTTGCTTCCCAGGGCAATTACTTCCTGTCGGCTGTGACGCCCCATCCCCTGCATATAAAGCCCTTTGACGATGTAACGTCGAATCATTTTGGGAACAATCCATTTCATAGGATAGGGTATCCCTTTTTCAATCGATCGTTTGATATGGGCAAAATTTTCATCGTCTTTCCAGCGAAGAAAAATAATAACCCAAAACAAACGCTCGCTCAGTGCAGTATCGATAAAAACAGCCTCGGCCTTTTGCTCCTCTGTCAGAAAACCACTTAGTGGATAATCGGCATCCGCTTCAAGCCGTTCAAAGATCAACTCACTGTCTGCAAGAATTTGTCCATTAAAATTGATATAAGGAAGCTTTCCCTTCGGCCCCCTGCCCGGATTATTTAACCATTTGATCTCATAATCCAGGCCGGCCATTCTCAAATATGTCTCTACCTTTAAACAAAAAGGACTGGCATTAGGTATTTTTCCAATCCTTGGAAATTGATGTAAAACGATCATCCCTGCTCCTTATTCTGATGCTGCTGCGCGCTCTTCAATGATTTTTATTGCATTAACCATACGCTTTAACACCTTTTCACGGCCTAACAGCTCCAAGGTTTTATCAATTGGCGGCGACATGCCGCTGCCGGTCACTGCAACCCTTAAAGGCTGAGCCAGTTTGGCCATTTTTAAATCGAGACTTGCACAAACATCATTGATGACTTCCTGCAGAGGCTCAGCCTGCCAATGTTGAAGCTGTTGAAATTGCTCAAAAACCGTTTGTAACCCCTGCAGGATGACTGGACGCAGATGTTTTTTTACCGCGTTGTCATCATAGCTGATTTCTTGCTCGAAGAAATAACGGCTGTCTTCACACATTGCCGCCAGCGTTTTGCTTCGATCAGCAAACAAATCAACAATCTCTGCCAAATCAGGGCCTTTCGACCAGTCAATACCCTCTTTTTGATATTGCCAGCGCAGTGCTTCAATGACCTCTTCTTTTGGTAATTCTTTTTGATAATGCTGATTGAGCCAATAAAGCTTTTCATAATTAAAGCTCGAAGCTCCGCGATTTACTTTGTTCAGCTCAAATTTTTCTATCATTTCTTCCAGGCTGAAAATCTCCTGGTCACCATAAGACCAACCCAGACGAACCAGATAATTTAACAGGGCATGAGGTAAAATGCCCTGTTCTCGAAACTGGAGTACAGACACTGCGCCATGTCGCTTTGAAAGCCGCTTGCCGTCTTCACCAAGAATCATGGGCAGATGAACAAACTGAGGCACATCAGCGCCCAGTGCTTTAAAAAGATTAATTTGTCTCGGCGTATTGTTGATATGATCATCTCCGCGAATCACCTGAGTAATGCCCATATCGATATCATCAATCACGACCACGAAATTATAAGTAGGATGCCCGTCAGAGCGAACGATAATCAAATCATCCAGTTCGCTGTTATTAACATGGATTTCTCCATAAACACCATCATGAAAGCTGACCGTTCCTTCCTGAGGATTTTTAAAACGAATGACATGCGGCTTATCGCTGGCCGGCAGATTTTTATCGCGACAAAGGCCATCATAACGAGGCTTTTCTTTCGCCGCCATCTGCTGCTCGCGTAAAGATTCCAGACGTTCTTTTGAACATTCACAACGATAGGCTTTACCTTCGGAAAGCAGTTTTTCAACAATGTCCTGATAGCGATCGTAACGCTTGGTCTGGTAAAAAGGACCTTCATCATAATCGAGTCCAAGCCACTCAAGACCGTCCAATATTGCCTGAACAGATTCCTGGGTTGAGCGCTCGCTGTCGGTATCTTCAATCCGTAACACAAATTGCCCTTGATGATGCTTTGCATATAACCAGGAAAATAAAGCGGTACGAACACCGCCAACATGTAAAAAACCCGTTGGACTCGGCGCGAAACGTGTTCTGACTGTCATAGTAAATCTCGATATATTGTCTGTTGTAAAATCTGCAGAAAACCGCTGCAGTCTTCAATGGGGGGAAGTATATACCCAATTAACTTCAAAATGCTACGTTTTCTTCGTCTGCTTTTTCCACCCAAACGGCCTTTAAAGACTCACAAGAGGCTTACTATGACTCGTCTTTAAAGACTTCATGGGCAAAAAAATCAAATCGCCCAAATCATAGCATTTTAAAGTTAATTGGGTATAATAATCGCCATAATTCACTGCAGATAATGGAGAATGGGTTGAAAAGTATCGGGATTAAATATCAACTGAGAATGATAACGCTGATTCCTGTACTGATTGTCGCCCTGTTGTTTGCCGGATTTTATAATGGTCAGTTTGGAAAAGATTTGAATCAACATATTTCGCGGCTGGGTGAAGCCTATATCCGTCAGTTGATTCCGGCAGCGCAGTTTGCCATGCTTCAAAAAGATAATCGGACCCTGCAGGGTCTTATCAATGCATCAACTATCAACCAGGAAGTTAAAGCTGTTGCATTCTATAACGCCCAGGGGCAGCTGGTTGCATACAGAGGCGGTAAACATTCTTTAAATAATCCTTTTACGCCGCCGGCTTTTACCGGCGATTTCATTGAAAGCAAACTGCTGAATGCAACTACCATTAATTTTATCGCACCCATTACCATTCCAAAATACAATCTCTACTCAAATTCGTTAATACAACCCTCCTCCAATTATCTGATTTATCAACCGGATGATATTCTGGGCTGGCTTTCGATTGATCTTGATACACAGTCCGTCGTTATCAAGCGTTATCAAATGCTGATTATCACTATCTTTATAACCTTGCTGGGGCTTTTGATTGGATTAAGTACGCATTATTTCCTGTCAAAACGCATCTATCTACCCATATCCCGTCTTCGTCGCAGCATGAAGCAAATCTTGAGAAATGAGTTTGAAACGGAAATCAAGGTCAACAGTGAAGGCGAAATCGGCCTGCTGGAACAAGGCTGTGCACATCTGCAGAAAGAATACCTGAATATTGTCAATGAAATGAACCATCATATTGAAGAAGCTACAGCAGATCTGCAACAAAGCCTCGAGCTGCTTGAAGAGAAAAACATTGATCTGACGATGGAGAAGAAGAAAGTCGAGGAAAAAAGCCGCCAGAAATCGGAATTTATTGCCAATATGAGCCATGAAATTCGAACGCCGATGAACGGCGTAATTGGTTTTACCAATGTTCTGCTCGAAAGCCAACTTGACCCTCTCCAGCTGGACTATGTCAAAACCATTCAAAGTTCGGCACAGGATTTACTGCATATTATCAACGATATTCTTGATTACACCAAAATGGATGCCGGAAAGCTGCATCTGGATACAATTCCATTGGATATCCGCGCCTGCATCGATGAAGTGCTTGTGCTGGCAGCACCCAACACGCACAAGAAAGGGCTTGACCTCATTCCTGTGACAAAAACCAATGTACCCAAAACTATGCTTGGCGATCCTTTGCGGATAAAACAGATTATCACCAATCTGGTTTCTAATGCCGTAAAATTTACTGATCAGGGCTATGTCCTCATCGAAACCCGTGTGATTGAAGAAGATGAACGCTTTTACAGAGTTGAAATTGCAGTGACGGATACCGGTGCCGGAATCAGTAAAGAAAATCAGAATAAGCTATTTACTGCCTTCAATCAGGCCGATACATCCGTCACTCGCCGCTTCGGCGGAACAGGGCTTGGGCTGGTGATTTCCAAAAAACTTGCTGAGGCCATGGGCGGACGGATTCAATTAAAAAGCGAACCGCAAAGGGGTTCAACCTTCTCTGTACAGATGAAACTTGAAAAACTTTCATCCTACGAAGTGGAAAAAACAAAGCCCCATCCTTTCCATCAGCTAAAAGCCATTTGTTATGATGAAAACCAGCTTCAACTCAATTCACTGGCCTGCGGCCTGGGAAGCTGGGGGATCGAATGCCATAGCCATTATGAATTCAAACAACTGGAACAGGCACTCGCCGAGAACCAGCAATACGATCTCGCCTTTATCAATTACAACGAAGAATCAACTCCTGCAATCCATAATCTTCTGAAAAAATACCCGAACATCCCAACCGTGCTTGTTGCTAAAACACCCCTGAATAATGCCCGCGACTTTGGTGCAGAGGCCGTGCTTTATAAACCCATCAGCATCCAAAAACTGCACCATACCATTGAATCGCTTATCAATCATAATCACCATGCTGAGAACCCCCATCAAGACCTGGTTCATCTCAGAAGAAAACTTCGGGAGATTTCACCAGAAATTTTGATAGCCGAAGATAATCCGGTCAATCGGATGCTGATGCATTCCATGCTGCAGGAATATGCAGGGATTGAAACAGTCTATGATGGTGAAATGGTAGTTGATCGCTGTAATGAAAAACGTTTTCAAATCATATTGCTTGATCTGCAAATGCCGAAACTGGATGGATTCGAAGCAGCAAAGATTATCCGCAATCAATCGCTTTTAAACCGCCAGACCCCCATCCTGCTCATCAGCGCAACCATGGTTGATATTGACAACCATCTGTTAAAACAATCTGGCATCAATCTTTGTATCAACAAACCGATTGACGAAAAACAACTTCTGTCCCGCTTGCTTGAATTGATCGAAAACAGCAGCCAGCCGGCCATTGACTGGTCGCTTTGCGTACAAAAATTATCAGGAAATCAGAAACTTGCTGAAGATTTTTTAAACCGTTTCATAGAAGAACTGAAAGTCAACCGGCAGGAGTTCGTCAGCCTCATGGAGAACAAAAACTATCCTGAGCTGCATTCAACCGCCCATCGGCTTCACGGTGCCTGCAGTTTTTGCGGCGTGCCGACGCTGCAGATCAAAGTCATGGAGTTTGAGTCAGCAACAGCGATTGAGAAAGTACCTGAAAACCTGGAAGAAATCTTTAACGAACTCATTGAAAATATAGATGCCGTCATCGATGAATATGAAAATCATTATGTCAATTAACAATGAATAAAGGTGGAATATGTCTGCAAAAAATGCAATTTATGCCCAATCCGGCGGTGTGACGTCCGTCATTAATGCCAGCGCCTGTGGTGTTATTGAGACAGCCAGAGCGCATCCAGAGGCCATTGGCAAAGTATTTGCCGCTAAAAACGGAATTATTGGCGCCTTGCGAGAAGATTTAATCGATACCTCAAAAGAAAGCCCGGAAGACATCCACGCCCTGCTGCACACGCCTTCCGGCGCATTTGGTTCCTGCCGTTATAAACTCAAAGATAAAGATCATGAATATCAACGGCTTATCGAGGTTTTCAAAGCTCATGACATCGGATATTTTTTCTATAATGGCGGCGGCGATTCGCAGGATACTGCACATAAGGTCGCAGAGCTTGGGAAAAAAATGGGATATCCAATCACTTGCATCGGCATTCCTAAAACCGTCGACAACGACCTGCCCTACACCGACAACTGCCCGGGTTTCGGTTCTGTTGCCAAGTATGTCGCCGTATCCACCCGTGAGGCTGGTTTTGATGTCGCATCCATGGCCGAATCTTCCACCAAGGTTTTTATTCTTGAAGTCATGGGTCGCCATGCCGGATGGATTGCAGCCGCCGCCGGTCTTGCAGGCAACAGCCCCGATGAGCCGCCGCACCTGATTCTTTTGCCCGAGGTTCGTTTTAATCCCGAAGCCTTTTTAAAACGCGTCAAACATTGCGTTGATCACTATGGATACTGCGTGATTGTGGCCTCGGAGGGCATTAAGGATGAGCAGGGAAATTTCTTAAGCGACGCAGGTCACCGCGATGCCTTCGGCCATGCACAGCTGGGCGGTGTTGCACCGGTGCTGGCAGCAATGGTGAAAGAAAAACTTCAATACAAATATCACTGGGCCGTTGCCGACTATCTGCAACGTGCAGCCCGGCACATTGCTTCACAGGTTGATGTGGATCAGGCTTATGCGCTTGGAAAAGCCGCTGTTGAAATGGCAGTCGCGGGTAAAAATGCCGTCATGCCCTACATAAAAAGACTACAGGATGAACCTTATCAGTGGACGATTGAAGATGTTCCCCTGTCCGAAGTTGCCAACCGTGAAGTCGGCCTTCCTCCTGAATATATCAGCGAAGACGGCTTTGGAATTACTGAGGCCTGTCGCAAATATCTTGCACCATTGATTCAGGGCGAAGCTTATCCCCCTTACCACCATGGTTTGCCTTACTATGTCAGATTGCAAAACCAACTGACAGAGAAAAAACTTGAAGCATTTTCAATCTAAGGTCGGTTGACATTTCGTCTTAGAGCCTACGTTTTGCGCTTTATGCGCGGAATCAAGCACTCAACTGAGTAACCCATTGAATGGCTACAATATGTATCGCATGGATCCCGAGCATAAAGCACGGGAAATAGGCAGTTGAAGTTGAAATGTGGACAGAACCCACTACCATAAAAAAAACCGCCCATCAGGGCGGTTTTTTATGCCGATAATATTATCGACAACTTGCAGGGCGATATTTGGCAAGCAATGTTCCACCAGTACAATTCCATGTCACATCGCCGTTTGCCTGCAGGGCTGGAGTCATGATAATCGTACCGCCGCCGGCAGCAGCTGTGTATGTGACGGTTATCAGACCATTGGCACCAATTGCAATGCTGCTCACGTTGGCAGTCGCTGCAGGGCTGGTATAGCCGGTAGCGGCCTGAGTCGCAGGTAGGGCATTATTGGAAATTGCCGTTTCAGAAACTGCCAGCTTGGCAGATGAGGCAAGATTCAATCCTTCCGTTACTCTGGCACGAATGGTGTAATCCTGATAAGCCGGAATAGCAACAGCGGCCAAAATACCAATAATAGCAACGACAATCATTAATTCAATCAGTGTAAAACCTTTTTGCTGTCTCATGATGTTCTCCGTTTGTATCGCACATTTACACTACTGCAAAAGAAATACCAATACATTTTGCAGTGCCAATTTTCAATAAATCTTTTTCAGTATAGACGTTAATTTTTTGAAATAAAATGATTTTTTTTATTCATCTTATCTTTTTTTCATTCGAAAGATTTTTCAATATCTGTGCCGCTGGTTCTATAGAAATCACCAAACTGACCAAAATTGTCATGTTTTGCTCAGCAATGATTGCCTGTTTTTACTAAATAACATTATATACCCGTGATCTTCCAAAATGCGGGTTTTAAACTTTTTCTTTTTCGCCCTGCGCCTCGTTAAAAAACTCACAAGGGAATAGCCATTACTCGCTTTTTAACGAGGCGCAGAACAAAAAATAAAGGCGTCTAAAACTCGCATTTTGAAAGATCACGGGTATAATCATCTAAACTCATCGAGGAACCTGATTGAATATGAATCGAAAAAACCGCATCCATGATCTTTTACAAAATCATCTTCAACCGATAATTCTTGAAGTTAACAATGAATCCCATCAGCACAGTGTTCCTGAAAATGCCGAAACCCATTTCAGCGTTACCGTGGCCAGCTACAGCTTTAAGGATAAAAACCGGGTTGAACGACACAGACTTATCAATCAGTTGTTGAAAGAGGAGTTTGATCAAGGCCTTCATGCATTAAGAATGAATCTCTATACGCCGGAGGAATGGGAAAAAAGAACCAACCCGGTTCCAGATGCGCCCAAATGCCGCGGTGGGCATGCCAGTGAATAAAAATATACCCATGTTCTGGCAACAGACGATTTCATTACCTCAACAACCAAGAGGATTCCATCTCATCAGTTCTGCCTTATGGGATGCCATGCGTAATATGCCCGAGATTAATACCGGCATGATGAATTTATTTATTCAACACACTTCCGCTTCCCTTTGTATCAGTGAGAACACTTGTACCGAGGTCAGGGAAGATCTTGAAGATCATTTCCTGAGAACCATACCCGACGATCTCAGTCTGTATCGCCACTGTTTTGAAGGCATCGATGACATGCCGGCCCATATTAAAAATGTCATTATCGGCTCAAGCCTTAATATCCCCATACAAAACCAGAAGCTCGCCCTTGGCCGCTGGCAGGGCATTTACCTTTGCGAACACCGAATTAATGGAGGCTGCCGAAACATTATCCTCACCGCCAACGGGGTATAATCGGTAGAAGTACGCCTCCAATTCATTATCTTTCATAGTGATACCCAATTAACTTGAAAACATAGCATTTTGAAGTTAATTGGGTATATAATGGATTGATCTTGTTTCACCAATTACCTTGATTTTATGAAGCCACTTTCCTCTGAAAAAATATCCGTTCTTGCTCTGATCTTACTGATCACCGGAGCGATTGACAGTATACGGAATCTCCCTGCCACCGCGCTTTTTGGCTCGAGCCTTATTTTCTTTTTTGTTTTTTCAGCGATTGTTTTTCTGATTCCGGTGGCGCTGGTTTCTGCAGAGCTGTCTTCAACCTGGCATGAAGAAGAAGGCGGAATTTACAGCTGGGTTAAAAATGCCTTTGGAGAAAAATGGGCTTTTTTTACCATATGGCTTCAATGGATTAATACCATGGTATGGTATCCGACCATTCTCTCCTTTATCGCCGGCATACTGGCCTATTTAATTCACCCCTCCCTGGCCGCTAATAAGTTCTTCCTGATTGGCGTCATCCTGCTGGTATTCTGGTCTTTGACGCTGCTGGGTTTATCGGGCTTAAAAACATCTGCGGCCTTCGCAAGCTTTTGCGCGATGCTGGGGATGATTCTTCCCATGGCTCTGATTATTATACTGGCCGTGATCTGGCTGTTAAAAGGCAATCCGGTCTACGTGGATTTAAGCTGGTCTAAACTTATTCCCAACTGGAAAGATTCCCAGTCATGGGTTTCACTAACGGCTATCATGACCTCTTTTCTTGGAATGGAACTGGCAGCGGTGCATGTCAGAAATGTGAAAAATCCCAAAAAAAACTTCCCCAAAGCCATGTTTTTTTCAACATTGCTGATTTTAACCACTATGATTTTTGGCTCCTTATCCATTGCTTTTGTCCTGCCAAAGGATCAAATCAGCCTGGTTGATGGAGTGATGAAGGCATTTGCCAATTTCTTTGCGGCTTATCATTTAAACTATCTCCTTCCCGTCATGATTTTTCTTTTGTTGCTGGGCAGCCTTGGCTCCATGGTCAACTGGATCATCTCCCCGGCGAAGGGATTATTGCTGGCAGCTGATCACGGCTTTCTACCCCATTGGCTTTATCGCCTGAACAAGCATGGCGTCGCTTCGAGAATTTTAATTCTGCAGGCGCTGCTCGTCACCCTCTTTTGCTCAGCATTTTTACTGCTGCCTACCGTTAATGAAATATACTGGCTGTTTACCGATTTAAGTACCGAACTATATATGATGATGTATGTCATGATGTTTTTCGCAGCCATCCGTTTAAAAACTGCCTATAAGGACATGCCGCGCCCGTTTGCGATTCCTTTCGGAAAGGCCGGATACTATTTAACCTGCCTTTTAGGTTTGATCGGTTGCTTTATTACCTTGGTTGTTGGCTTTATTCCACCGGAAGAAAGTCTGGGAATCGGTTCGTCAAGCCAGTTCAGATTAATTTTCAGCTCCGGTATTATCCTTATGCTGTTGCCAGCCCTGCTTTTCTATGAACATCAACGGCGTAGCCCCTACGGGAAGTTATATCAATGAAATAGGATGAAAATGAAATGCCAGGTGAAAGGAACTCACAAAAAAAACGGCGAGCAAGAAAAGTAAAAATTAAGCCTGCATCAGGCTCATTGAAATCAAATGAGATTACGGAAAAAATACAACTTACTTATGGGAATAATTCCCCGCTGATTGAAGCGACAGCTGCTGTTTTCAAAACGATGGCTAAGCTTGAGGCCATTTCCGACTTCGGGAATACAGAGGCATTTCCTATTCTGAGCAACCCTGAAACATACCGGCAGGATCCGGATATTGTTTTTTTCCTGGCCAGGCTTAAAGATGAGTTTTTCAGTATCTCGACTGCCATTAATGCTGCTCCCGATGATTGCATTCCCGAAGAGATAAGGAAGAGCTTTTGCAATAACTTATTAAATAAACTGCCGGAAGCAGAATACTCCAGGTTAGGCCATGCCAGTCAGGCTTTTAGATGTTTTGTTCAGAGCGTAATAACTAAATCCACTACTGACGAGGAAAAAAAACTGGCCTCGTTGAAAGAAGTCAATAACCGGCTGAGCCCCATAGTAGAAAACAAAACAGCATCAGTATTTAAGGAATTACTTCAACAAAAAATGATACTTAAACGCTGTTTAGAGGAAAAAGAACAAAAGGCAAATGCGTTCATTGAAACATCCGAGCTTAAACTGGATATACTGCAACGCTTCCTTGATAAAATAAATTACGTCACCACCAACAACACCCCAATCAGAACCCGGGTTGAGAACGATATCAGTTGGTTTTCCAAAACTATCAATAACGTGAAAAGCTATAAAGCACTTGGAATCACTAACCCTTTTTCTGAAAACGATGGATTTGAGCATTGGTTAAAGGATTGTGATGTCCAGCTCGAGATCGCCCGATCACATATCAAATTAATAGAAGATCTAAACGCTAAGCAGCCCCAAATTAATATCCCGGAGCTGGATGAGTTTTACCGCTCAAAAAAAAACGATATTTTATTCCAGCTGGGAAATGACATTATCAAACAGACCATTACCGATTTTGAGCGCTCAAACAACGCAAATAAAGCAGAAGCCATAAAAGAACTCAGCCGCATTGATTTGGATCGGGTTGAGAAACTTAAGTTAGTTCAACTTTACTGCATGCAACAAAATCCGCCGATCATCAGTACATTTTGTAAAGAAGTGACCAATAATTCCCTCTCATTGACAAACGTCCGTCGAACCATTCTGCTTTATGAAAGAATAATAAGAAATCATTGGGCATTAAAAGAACGATATCAACGTCTCAGCACCCTGCTTGGGAAAAATAATATAAAACAAAATACCCTCATCCATTCTGCGCTTCAAAAATACCGCCGCGCCTTTTCAGAGCTGGATTCAAACAACGCTCCTCTGCACAATCAGTTATATCATTGCCTCGATCTTTTTAAATATCTGATAGAATTTCATGGGTTGAAGAAAGATATTGAAATCTTGAATACAATACAGCAAAATCTCAATATCCCTGACGAGATTTTAGATATTCTGAATAATTTTGAAAAGCAATTAAATCAAACGTCAATTCAGCAGGAAGAAATTTATAACCGTTTAGAGCCTCTTCAAAATTTTCATGCCGAACAATTTTCACTGTTTTTCCAAAATCAATTTGAAAGGATCAGACGGATGAGAGCCATGCTGGAAAAAATCACTAACGGCAAAAACTGCCATCCTGAAAATATGCATATTGCCATGGTCACCGGCTCTAAACGCGATCTTTTACGTCAACTTAAGAACTTAGAAAAAAATCTCAATCCATACTCCAGTCCCTCTCTTTCCAACAGGTTAAGTCAATGTGGCATTGATCTCCAAAATGGCATCAATAATATTCAATCTCAGTACAATAACAATACACTTAAGCGGCTTGGACGCTACTATGCCTTTGAGCTTCGAGTTAAATCCCCCTACTATCTCGAAAGCATTAAAATTATCGAAACCATCAATCAGGAAATCAGCCGAATATGTGCTAGATACATTGCTGCTGCAAATAGAAGGGAAAATAACATACAACTCCAGTCACTTATTGATCAATATCAACATCTTCGTTTTACAAAACGTCTGGATAAAAAAAATAATCCTTACCGATTGTTATCAACTGAAATTTCAGCGGAAATTCCAAACCTAATTGATAAAAGACTTTCAATATTGCTGGAATTAAGAAAAAAATTCAGTGATTTGAACAGAGGCTATGAAAAACTCCTGACTAAAAATTCAGACTACGAAAAAGCGCTTGCCAATATTGCCGAGACAACGTTGGAACCAGACTACCTTATGCAATTTTCAAACGGCATCAAAAACTGGCTGGTGCAGTTTATCCGCTCAAAGATCATTTATCCACTCAAACAGTTAAGACATTGGATATTCTGCCAACAAACAAGCAATGAATTCAGATTTTTTGGAACCTGTATGGGAGCCAGCAAAACTGAAAAGCTTATTGCTGATCAAATGCTGGAACTGGATGCCGTATGCAGAAGGGGAAACTGGAGACCCCCGGCCTTTGCCAGCCCGACTTTAATCGAAATGCAAATTTAAAATGATGCATCAGCTCACATTCTGTAGTAATATGCCCATCAATGAAAATAAATTATCCATATATTAACGTTGGGTATGGAGGATTAGCTAAAATGCCTGGTGAACTCACTGGTCCAAAAAAAAGAACGAAAAAACGAGCTGTTAAAACAAACGAGGCGAATATTGTTAATACTCCTGTGACCAATGAAGCTGAAATTTTTTCAAAACTCGAGAAACGTATTCAAGACATTCCTCAATACAGTGATACTTCTGAATTTCCTATCATCAATGAACCTGAAATCTACCAGCAAGATGCCGATATTGTTTTTTTTCTGAACCAATATAAAAGTGATTTTCAGAACATTGAAACGCTCATCAACGACATTCCGGATGAGAGTTTGTCTCCTGCTGAAAAATCAACTTTAATATCAGAATTATTCTCTAAACTGCCTCCCATAGAAAAAGAAGAACCCTCAGAGAGCTACTTGATGAGCGGTTTAAAAACAATAGCAAGTTTTTTGCCATTAGCATCAGCAAATACTATTCCAACTGATCAAAGAGAGAAAAGGTTTGGCATTCTCTCTGATATCAACAAAAAATTGACGGAACTGCTCGATAATGCCAATGATTGGCTTGATCTAAAAGAACTTCTTAGACTCAAAGAGGAATTCCAGAAACAGACGAAAATTAAACAGGGAAAGGCTCAAGCTTATGCGGAGCAATTAAAAATAAAAGCAGATAATCTTCAACAATGCTTTGACAAAACCAATCACACCAGCATACAAAAGGCTCCCGAGAGGGAAAATGCGGAGAAAAAAATATCCGACATAAAAAATGCCATTAAAACAATAAATATAATTAGCGTGCAGAAAGTCAAGATGGTATTAGAGCCGAACGCTGGATATCAAGATCGAATACAGGCCTGTCATCAACTCATCAAAAATATTTTGAATGAAATCAAACAGATAGAAGGAGTTTGGGATAGAGTTGCAAGTATTGGCGTTAAGGAACTGGATGCCACCTACCGTTCCAGGAAAAATCAGATACTAGAGTCCCGTCTGGGAAGAAATATTATTGAATATGTAGATATTGAATTGCAACAGTTGGTGGACGTCGCGGGATCGAGTTCAGAACAACAGGCATCAGACTTACTTTCCAAACTGGAATTCATCCACCGTTACTCTAACAATCAAGCTCCATCCATCTTCACTGCTTTTTGCAAAAGCGTAACAAATCATGGCATCAATCTCACAGAAGCAGAGACATTAGCACAAACGGATAAGCTTCATTTACAAAAATTTTTCGAGCTTATCCATCTTTATCGAAGCATTAAAGCGATGATTGAAGAAAACCCATCAAAAAATAATGAGTTAGTTGAAACTACCTTTAATGAATATCTGAATGTTTATTCAAATCAAAAGGATAACCGCTTATCGACAGCAACTGATTGTATAGAGCTTTATAAAAAACTCCATCGCTTTCTTCTATTGATATCTGATATCAATTGCCTCAAGCAAGTTTATTCAACTATCCCTACGCTAAGACTCACTGCCATTAAGTTAAGAGAGCCTACGTCCCACGGCTTGTCCGCGGGACCCAGCGATGTAGAAAGATTCATGGTTCCCGCGAACAAGCCGCGGGACGTAGGCGAAGAAAATGATCTTAACTTAATGGCAGTGACGCCAAGGTCAATTGAGGCTATTTTTGTAACTTACGAACAGGCTTTGAAAGAAAGAAGTAAAGGTGCTGATGAACAATTGACTCAGCTTGAAAACTACCGCAACGAACGGATGGAATTGTTTTATGAAAGCAAAAGGCTGCAGCTAGAGCAGATATGCAATCGCATCAACTCCATTAAAATCCTGCCAAAACCACATCTAAAAAATTCATTTGCACCCAGGCTAAACGAATCAAAGCAAAGCCTGGTGGCTCAATGCATGGAGCTGAATCAATTGTTCGACCATCGTCCGCAACAGAATATGCTCAACTTACTTGACCAGTGGAACAGCGAGTTTAATGCTAACATCCAGGCGTTAGAAAATGAATACCAGAATACCAGGCGTGATCTCCTGCGTTCGGTTAACACCGCTGAAGAGCGCCTTAATGCCGCTTACTATAGTCAGTCTCTGGAAATGATAGAGAATATCAATCAGGAAATCAGCCGGATTTGCAGTGAAAAAATTGCAGCTGCGCAGAGAAGATTAAATCTTAATGCCATTGATAACTT
>FYBJ01000144.1_pt1 | contig 39667 bp, 32 predicted proteins | sample 1134611 | NCBI WGS metagenome assembly FYBJ01 (sample SAMEA104116008, study PRJEB20421) | marine metagenome | isolation source: marine
TTAAATGGAAACGGTACTATTCAAAACCAATCATATTCACGAATCAGCGTGGCCTTGATGCACTAAGCTTATCAAGGCTCATTTAAAGGTAAAGGCCTGACCATTCCATTAGATATCAGGGGGTAAAAGCTCTGACACACCGAACCGGAAGATTCCCATTCTTACCGGTACTGGCGCTACTTCCATCAAATAAGCTCACAATAAAGGAATCAAATGCGGGGAATGCAGTCGTCTCGGTAGAACTCCAGTAGTTCTGAAGCGTATTAAAACCGCCGATTGCAACCCGATTAGTATATAAGCAGTAAAGTTGACCTGAGACGGTCGAATTATTTCCAGCTGGCAGGAACCAATCGTTATAACAGGTATTTCCTGCCTGACAAGGAGAATTCCCTTGGGAATCTACATTGTAATCAGAACAAAGTTGTGCCGCATAAGGCGTACCACCATTATTTCCGAGAGCTGCAACAATATTTTGGGTATTAGTGGCGCCATCAGTATTACTTTGCACTGAAGCACCAATAGCAGTATTGAGCCCACCCCATTCTATGGCGGCACTATTATCAGCTGTAGCAGCAATCAGATTATTTAATCCCCCATTAAGACAGGCAACAGTTCCTCCATAAGCTGCCTGTCCGACAGACGTAGCCACATAGGTAAACCCGTTTGCCAATGTAGCACCGCCAGCAGGCGTGTTTATTACTACATCTACAACGCCTACCACATGGGCTGGGGTAACGCCGGTTACCGTTGTTGAGTTGACCACATTGATGCTTGTCGCAGCAGTTCCTCCAAAGGAAACGGCTGTAGCTCCAGTCAAACCCGTTCCTGTTAAGGTAAAACCAGCCCCGCCCGATGCAGATCCCAGAACAGGACTAATGCCAGACAGCGTGCTGCCTGATTGAATTTGAATAGCCGCTGTCAATGCATTAGTATTGCTGCCCTGAATGGTAAAATCAGTTTGGGCTACCACCGTATTCCCTGGTGTGTAAGTCAGTATGCAATTACCTCCTGGCGGAACATTCGCACAAGTATTTCCCGTCTCGGTGACATTGCCATCTAAGGCTGTACCTGTAAAATTGGATGTGATGTTTGTTGCAAAAAGTTGAGTCGACAAGTTGTTAATCGTCAACTGTCCTGTTGCGCCATTAGCCGTTAATGTTAAAGGTGACCCTATGACGCTAATCTCCGCTTCCACTATCGGCGGCGCCTGCTTAATGCGTAAGATATTGGTTTTATTAGGTCGATAACACTGTAAGGTGGAGCCTTGTTGACAAACTGTCGGCCCATCCATGACAGAACCATTTAGCTGACTGCCATTTATTTCTAAAGACAAAATGCAGGAATTTTTGCTTCTCAGAACAAAAGGATGATTACAAACATTGAGTCCGGTAGTAATTTGAGCAATACCAGGAATAGCCTGCATAGTTAAGGTATGTGGCTGACTCGATTGATTGGTAACTCGGTACTGAACCGAGGCCGTGCCATTAGCCGGCACTGACAGCGTGGTTGCTGTCAGAGGCTCAAAAGTCCACAATGGAGCACCAGCAAATGCGGTTGTCATAATAGACATTGACCACAAAAAAATCAGCCGCCCCAACCCCAAAATTTTATTATTTTTTCTATGCATATTTCGTCCTTAAAATGAGTCGATTTGGCGGATTATGAAATTCATTATGGAATAAAAATGTAGACAGATCTAGAAACTAAACAGGAAAAACTACAAAACCGTTTTTCTCTTCGCGTAAGCTTGCAGACTGTCAAATTCACATCCCATAAGGCGTTTAAAACTCGCATTTTGAAAGATCACGGGTATAGACATGAGCCAGAGTTATTAGACTGGGGAGCTTTTGTTGAAGTAATTGAGGTATTACATTCGCAATACCATCAATTCATTCCGGGATCAATCTGCGTCTACGTGAGGATGGAACGATATGACCAGGCTTAAAACTTAACTTGAGGACACGCCCTAATTTTTCAAATCTTGAAAACCTTGAGCTTTCCGCAACTTTGCAGAAACCACAGAGTCAATTAGAAATTTTAAAAAAAGTAAGAAAACGACAAAAAGAAAATTTATGCTATACAAAAAATTATTTAAACTAATATTAGATAGTTTGGCTATATGAATATTTACAATATAATCTGGTAAAGAAAACTGTATCATATAAAAAACATTGAACACAATTGAAATTAATAAAATTAATCTCTGTTTTTTGCTATGAGTGATAAAAAAAACCGTAAAAAACATCATAATTAGCAAAGAACTGTTAATAAAATTCGACTCTATAAACTCGATGCTACCCGATGAAATATTGCTGCCTTCTAAAAAAAAGCCAACTAAACCGCGAACAAAAAATGCCCATAGCCAAATAAAGAAGCCAAATCCCAATAATAATATCGCTGTTTTTACCACTGGATTTTCTGGAATTAATTTCTTCATTTGTTATTCCCAATATATCAAAACAGCCATGATTGTATATTTTTTAACCTTTAATGTCAATTAATGGGGTCGTTTGAAGGCTTAATTAGCATTACTGGCAAAACAAATAATTAAATCTAAATATGTTCATTATCTATACTTTGGCATTCCCTATGAGCTTTCATGTTAAAGACATTAAACATCCCGCCGGTCGTTTATCCATCCTTTTGCGGACAACGGTGCAAAGACCATCATAAGATAATAGATTGAACATAATGATATTGTGAATCAGTTATCCGATCATGCAATTATTATGCTATTATATAATCACTCTGTATTTTTATTTTTCTTAAATTTCATATGCCTTCATTAAACCATCTTTTTAAAGATATCATCAAAAGTATTAAGGACGAGGATTCAGAAAAATTGTCTCAGCTAATGAGTGAAGTCAGTTCTGAGCCAGACCTTGTTAAATTAACCGATGAGAATGGCGATAATATACTGCACGCCCTCTTTCGAAAAGGAAGTAGTGAATTAGCAGCGATAGTATTTCAAAATTACTATAAAAATGCACAAGGATTTTATCCTGCCGTATCAGTTTTTAATCATGACAAACAATCGCCATTAGATTGTCTTAATGAATTACCAGACACTGATGCGGCGATTGAATTTAAATCAAAAGTAAAATCCCGTTTTCTCAACTTCTCTCAAAACAGACTCAGACAGTTCTTTATCAAGTATCTAGAAATACAAAGAATATCGAACCCAAATGAATACAGGGATGATGGTGTATTAAATATTCTTAAAGATGCTGAAGGATTTTGCTTCGGTCTTTCATCGACATGGGCTCAATATTGTCTGGCAGGTAAACAAGAAGAATATAATCGATTGCTTGAAAATATTATTTTCTGGGATCTCAGCATAGAGAATCTCACAGAACAACGCATTACTTCTTTTGAAAAAATTATTTCAATGGCAAGAGGCCATCAATCCCTGCCTTCCGAGATCAAAGAACAAAAATCAAAAGACATTGATAACCTTGAAAAACTGGGGCTTTTTCAAACAAATACTCACCTTCATGACGCCCCTGATTTTAGCTTTGAACAGCAACAGAGTATTCCAGTAAAAAATGACAGAAACTTTAGCTTTGAAATTGAAAAAAACTGGGGGGTAAAAAATTATCAATGTGAAGCTTTCATTAAAAGTGAACTGTTGAGTGATCTGAATGAGTTTGGTGAATATACCAATACGTTGTTTACTAACCTTCTTGAACATTCAGAAAATGATGAAAAAGTATTTATCATGAATCTACCTGACCACGCCATTGGCTGTTTTATTGAAGATAAAAATATTTATTTTTATGACCCAAACGATCCTGGCTATTCACTTAATGGTAATTTCTCGCCTGCTTACATAATAAATCGAAATGATGAAACCTGTATAAAACAAATTGTAGAATATGTAACTAAAAGCGCATTTAATAGATTAGGGCGAGCATTTGATGAATGGGGAACTTCGATTCATATCTATGCAATGAGCAAAAAAGGAAATCCTCCAGGTATTTATCCAGAAAACAGCATGGCTCCAAAATTCCAACCCTGAAAATCTTATCTTACCCATCACAAAATTTGAAATTTTTCTTTAATTTTACTCCAGTTAAACCAATGCAATTCCCGTTCAATGTTTTGTTCACTTTTAACATTACAAGTTTTAACCCAATTTACCCCGGAAGGTTTGCTTCTACTCTTTGAGATACTGCTAAGAACTTGAGCTTTCTGCAAGGTTGCTGAAAACTCACCAAATTGTGTCCATGATGTTAAATCGTATCCCAAACATCAACCACATGATCGTTTCTGATCGCATAAATTTGCTTATGCAAAAATCCCATGGCATCCAGATAACCGGGGATCATTACCAGTTTATCTCCACGAGTTAAAGATAAGCTTTTTTCTGGATTTACTGGTATTATTCTGGCATGTTCAGCACTTAAACCAATCACCTCCAGGTCGTTTCTATCTCGAAATCCGGGCAGGCCGCCAAAGGGGTGAATACCTGCGCTTTTAAAGCCGGCATTGGCTACAGCTCTGCTTTTATCAGCAGGAACACTAATCACTTCCGTGAGCAACAGAGCGGCCATCAAATGCCCATAATCCTTGAGGTGAGCTTTATGATAATATAAAAGATCACCAATAGCTCCACCACCGGCCTGAATTTCATTGACCACTCCAGCCTGGATAACATCCATATAATTACAGCTGCCCCCAGCACTGACATGTTCCACTTTAATACCATGCTGTTCGATCAAACCTTTGGCCTCGGCCAGGATCTGATGCGAGATGATTGTTTCCCTGGTTTTTTGCTCGGGCGGCATAATAGGTGTATGCCCTTCATAACCGGTGATGCCGACAAACTTTACCGCGCCAGAATCTTTTTCAATCTGACTGGCCAGCTTCGCAAGCTCCAGAGCTTCACTGACATTGACGCCACAACGATTGTGATTAATGTTCAATTCAACCAGAACTTCAATCGGTGTAAGGATTTCCCATTGCATAATCATGTCGGCCAGTTCTAATAAATACTCAGCTGAGTCCACTGCTACACGTAAGCGCCGGATTTTCTTAGCCAACAGTGATAAACGCTTTAATTCATCCTGTCCTGCAACGATATTGGCAAGATAAATATCCTCAAGCCCAAAGGCTGCAAACTTTTCTGCCTCTGACAATGTTAATACAACAATGCCACATGCCCCATTATCAATGATATATTTTGCAAGCTCAGGACATTTATGTGCTTTTGCCGGTGTTCGCCAGGATATTTTATTTTCAGTAAACGCTGCCTTCATCAACGAACAGTTATGATCAATAACGTCCATATCCAACATAAAAGCAGGGGTAGGCAATTCATTGATAGATTTCCCAATATATGGGTTAATCTCAGGAACTCGTTGAGCGGAAATCACCGTACCTTTTTCTTTTGACAGACTCCAGCAGGTTAACTCAATCCACATACCCCAAGGAGAAACCAAAAAAGTTGATATACATGTCTCCCCTCTCAATGGAAACTCCATCGGCGGGTCCTGGATAAAACGAACGCCCTGATATTTTGGTATGACTTTTTTCTTAATATGCTCAACAACAGCATCCATATCTTTCACGGTAAAAGAAACATAGCTGTTAGCAATATCACTGAATCGATGCCAACCGCCCTCACCTGAAAGTTGCTGTTGATCCGGAGATTTCCATTCAAAAATTTCTATGTATTGTGTTAAGGGCTGCTCACCACACTTCAACATAACAACATGCGGCATCCAGGCATCAGGATGAACGCCAAAAATTTCCGACCACCCCCTCTCACCTGCCGTTGGCCTGGATTCTCTCCTCACTTCCCAATCAAATTCAGCATCAAAAACATCCATAAAAAAATCAACGGCAAATTGTGCATCTGGAACAACGATTCCTACATGATCCATTCCCATATTACCGGGAATTCCTGAGCCTTTCTCTGATGTATTATGCATAATGCAAATCCACTTCACCGGTTTGAATATTATGAATAGGCGGGCTCTGTATGCTGAGGAATAAAGTTTCAGTTTCCGTTTTAAACCCGTGAATGCTTTTCTCTGGAAGATCAATACGCATTCCCGGGCAATATTCTATTTCTTTATTATCGAGAATAAGTCTGCCCTGGCCGATAATCATATAAATTACCGCAGAGCTTTTAAGATGAAAATGAGGTTTATAGTCCACATTGGCCTGCAACCGAACCAACTCAACAATTTCCTCAGTACCCGACCTTGGATAGCTTGATATAATATCCAAAACAGTACGGTCTACGGAATAATTGCCCAGTCGAAAAATATCAAAACGTTCATCATTTTTTACATTGTCTGATTGTATATGCTCATGTGGTAGTTGATGAAAGATTTCATAAACCCTATCCATAGCTGATCTCCTATTTGGGCCAGAAATGTATCAGAACTTTTTATTGAATTAAAGAAGTTTTTATAATAGACAGGAAAATCCCAAAGTATTTAATTTTAATCCGGTGAGAGGGTTCCCCCCTCTTTTGAACACAGCATTTACTACTGAGGAGTAGTTTGAGCAAGTAATGAAATCACCTGCTCAAATTTTATTAAGCTCCAGTCTCATCAAATAATGAGGGACTGGATGCCAAGGAGCGATAAATTGATCGATAATTTGAAAGCCTGTCTTTTGATAGACATGCACAGCCCTTTGGTTGCTTTCCTCTGGATCGATGAATACTTCAGAGATATCACCAAAGTGGGTTTTAAGAAATGTTTTTATAATCTGAGGGGCTAACCCCCTTCCCAAGTAGTTGGGGTTGCCTATAAAAATATCCAGAGTGATGGCATGCCCGTCCTTTTTTTTATGTTTGTAGTAAATGCTCGTTTCACAATCCAAGATATTTGAAGTCATAAGGTACACGATAGGAATATCGTCATAATACCCTAAATCTTCTCTAATAAAATACCAAAATCAAGCAACTTGAATAAAAAATATCTTTTCGTTATAATATTTGCCAAACAATATATTATTTATTTAATCAAAGAGTAACATGAAAATAGCTGAAAGATTAAAAGTATTTTTTGCATTACCCATAATTTTATTACTTTTTTTGAACGGAAAATGCATTGCAAACTCAGAAAATACAGCAATAACTGAATTAAATAATGTTATTAAAAATGAAGTATTACGATACCAGAATTTCCGTGAATACGGCATTGAATACGAATTTCATTCCTGTGTAAAAAACAAACAATTTAATGACTTGAAATTTGAAAAAATAACCCGGATTGTCCAACTCATTAAAAGCAATAAAGTGGCTTGTTTTACCGTGGCTCATAAGTATGCTTTCGGTAGATTAAAAGATGGTTCTGGATTTTACTTTTCTTTGCAAAAAAATGAGCTGAATTTATTGCCAGAAGCCATCAGACATGGGGTTGAAGTTCTGAATATTTCGTAAGGGTTCAACAAGCTTGCCGGCCCCTTTCTGAGCAAAAAACGCACAAATTCAAAAAAATATGTATTATTAAACCATATTTACTCTAATTCTTATTATTGATTAAAAAATATCTACCGAATACAATGCATTAATTTTACTTAACTATATAAACTTACGATGCGCTTACTTCTAGCTATTTTTTTACCATTTATGGTGTTTTTCACTATTGGACGACCATTATCAGGAATTATCTGCCTAATATTACAATTAATGATAATAGGATGGATACCGGCTGCCCTGTGGGCAATATATGCTCTTTCTCAATTTAACACGGATAAAAAGATTCGTGAGTTTAAGAAGCATCAATAAACAGATTTTATCCATCCCAAACCTTAAGCTTTTTAGGTTCATGCAAACGGTAAAGACTGAATCGTTTTAATTAGCCATGCACTCCTTTGGGATAGATAAGGTACCAGACTGTCTTGTATAACGCGTTTAGCAAATAAAACGAAAGATCATATGGATACATTCTGATTTGAAAATAGTGGTATTATTAAACGAAGTAAATTTTGATGGAATGGGAGATTTCTTTCATTTCGTAGATATCTATACTTCATTAACAAACAATGAGAAATTAAAACAGTATAAGTTTATCTCCATTATTCATGCCGATATGCGGTATGAACAAGTTAAATCCAAGATACAGGAGATTGAGATTATAGATGATTATCTCATCAAAGACACAAATCCGGAAATAATTTTTTCCCAATATCCACAGTTAGAAGAAGCTATAAATACAGCCGAACAAATCATCCAAATTTCTGCCGCGTCATTTCCATCAATAATGATTGATAACCGAGTGTCGTCAAACGCTCTGATGAAATTCATAGGCGAACATGAGTTAAGCTCACCTCAACTGGCCAAACCATTCCCATGGAAAATATACTCATTAGGATTATCCGAAGGATGCTGGGGCAGCAAAATAAAATTACACTCACGAGAACAGCCTGAAACTACTATTTCAGAAATTGCGGCAACGGATAAAACATTTGTTGACGCTTTATTTCACCATACTAAAACCGACTCCATTACTGATTTGGTTTATCAAAATTTTATCATCCCGGCCTATTTTAATCATGGTCATGCTTTTGTCAGATTTATATTATTCCTTGCGATCAATCAGGATTTTCCCAAACATAAAAATGTTATATTTTATGTTTCCGGCATTGGCAATGAAATTCAACTAAAAGAAAAATTCGCTACTGAGTTTGCTAAAAATAAAAACCAGTTTATTAACAGTGATGTCCACAAAATTGAAATCATTGACCATAAAAAAGAATACACCGCTACTTTTGAAGTTAATCCTCACGGAAACAGAATATTTCGTCTTTTCAACGGATTTTATATCAATAACAGATCTTACACTCTCATTTACCAGCAGGCTTTGATAGCAGGAATCTCTGGTGACAACAGTTTAGAGCTGGCTATCTCAACATTCACCTTGCCATTTTATTACTCTACAAATGATATCAATGGAAAATCAAAAACGAGAGATGCCATAGCGAAGATAATTAACAAAATGGATATTCCCGAAGAAACAAAATCAACTCTTTTTCAATATTTTTGGCGCACTCGGGATTATGTCCATAATTTAAACAATGCCGCGGAACGGTTTCAACAGCTCAATTTAGGCGCCATAATAAACCAATGGACTCGCGTGGTCATGCACCTTTCCAAACACCATAATTTTTATAATAAATTAGAAACGATTTTTCTTTTAGATTTACCTCCAAACCATCGGCCCACGAAATTTCAATGCGACACTTTTTTTTCAAAAAAAACAAATCCACCACAAGTTATCAATCATCCCAGAAAATGTGCTTCACTTATTTCAAATAGTATTTTTAGTCTAAATGCTGATAATCAGGATGCCAATACAGCATGCAGCAGTTCAGCTACACTATGAGTATGAAGACGATATTGTAGCGTCTGTTGACAAAAAAACCTCAACTGCAATAATGGCTTATCATAATTTTTTTGGGGGGCATGGATGTCCTTTATGTTGTTTAGAAGAAGAATTCAATCCGCTGTTAATCAGGCCGGTGGAACCACGTCTGCCCACTTCAAGCCGTTGTTTAGGAAAATGATAGCAGAAGAAAAGTTGCATATTGCAGAAGAAGAGTTACATACACTAAGAAAAAAACTGGTGGAACTAAAAGAGGATCAAACGCTTTATAACAGTTTTGGAAGCATCATTGATTGTGAAAAAAAAGAAATAATCAAGGATGCTATTGTAGCCGGTGTTTCTATCGATAGAATTATAAAAAATTTTAAAAATTCTCAGAAAACAATAAGCGCGGCTATACAAGCCTTAATAGAAGACATTGAAAAGGCTGAAAATGATCAGAAAAGAATAAGCGCGGATATAGCAGCCTTAAAAGAAGACATTAAAAAGGCTGAAGCAGATTTTAGGAGCCCGTACAAAGAATCTTTTTTCAAACCCTACCAATCTGTATATGATCAAATCATTAGAGAAGCAACTATTGTTACGGCACCCATTGCTCTGACATTGCTCATAATCGACATATTTGTTGAGTCGGTAATCGTTGGGTTAAAATATTCATATCAATCAGAGGAGCCAATAGATCAGCCGCTAAGAGCCGTTGCTATAACTCTTGTGGTCCCATTGATGATGTTTCTACTTGCAATCTGTAGTCCTGTATTAAATACCGTTGATCTCATTGGCGCAGCATTCGCGGATGCTGCGCCAACCTTGCAACCGTAAAATGAAATGTCTACAGCATCTAGGCTGATATAAAAAATAGTTGCATATATTGGTGGATAATTGACGACAGGCCCAGACTCGCTGCCATTAAGTTAAGACCATTTTCTTCGCCTACGTCCCGTGGCTTGTCCACGGGATCCAGCGATGTAGAAAGATTCATGGATCCCGCAGACAAGGCGTGGGATGTAGGCTTTCTTAACTTAATGGTAGTGAGGCCCGGACTCCGCTTAATAATAAAACTCACACAAAGCCCTGTCCTCATGGCAAACAAAACCGGGTACAATTTCTATCCATTGCAGATCATGCTTTGTTGGTAATTTTACGGGTTTATCCAGCCAGATGGACCATTCGCCAATTGAGTTTTTATAAGTGCAGGTCGCCCCAACGCCATAACGACCTAATACCAGAAGATTTGCCCTGACAAATGCTGTTCCCTCTTCTGGCTGGGGCTGATGCTCTGAGAAAGGGTTTTCCTGCCAGGGCGATGGAATTTCTCCCCACTGCAAGGAAGAGTTATCAGGATCTGGGCAGCTTGCAGCGGATGCCAGGCCAAGACTGCAAACCAGGAATAAGGTGCCGATAAAAAACCTGTGTTTTTGCATAAAATTCATTCTCGAGTTGTTGTAAACAAGAATTATAAAGATCACGAGTATATCACTCAATACTCCGGTTTGAAGCATGTTTGACCTTGGGAATGAGAAAAATCAATACAAAAGACAGCAGGATTAAAGCCAGCAACACCGTAAATGCATAACGGTAGTCGCTAATTTGATAGTATGGCGTTCCCATCGCAGTTTTTTGACCGTCCCAATGCAGCTCAAGAAAATATCCAATCAAAGGCTGCAGAACCGCCGCCCCCATCGTGACAATGAAATTGGTTGCTGCCGTCGCAAGTCCGGTCGATCCTGCCGGACTCATTTCCCGGGCAATCACAAAAGCCAATACCTGCGGCCCCACCATGAATCCGATAGCAAACAGTAACAGACCGGCCATAAACAAGGGGATATCTGCCATATAAATCAGTAGAAAGCTACAGACGAACAACAATGCCGATCCAACAAACATCGGTTTACGATAAGAATGTATCTGCTCGGAAAGCCAGCCGCAAAAGGGGCCGGAAATTGCCATGCCGATAAAAATCAACGAGGTCAAAGAGGCGGCATGTGCGGTTTTAATTGCAAAACGTTCGGCAATAAAAGACACGCCCCAGAGAGAAGCAAATACGGAAACCGGTAAAAATAAACTCGCTGCCACAAAACCATTAATCCAGAACCGCCAACTAAGAAACAAGCCCAGCAAACGTTTTAAAATCGGCTTCCACTCATAATAGGTTCCAGGTTCTTTCTTTTTATTCGGGTTTTCTTTAATGAAAATAAACATCAACGCTGTCAGAACCAGGCCAAAAACCGCAGAAAGATAAACCGTATCGCGCCAACCCAGATCATCGACAAGAAAAGAAAGATAGGTATCAGCGGCCATCGCTCCCAGTGTTCCCAGTGCGGTGGTCAATCCGCTGAACAGCGCAAACTGCCCCCGGGGCAGCCACATCGACCCCATTTTTAAAGCTCCGACAAAAGCAAAAGCTGAACCAACGCCCATCATTGCCCTTGAGATGTAGACTAAAGGCAGGTCGTCTGTCAAAGCAAACAGGAAAGCCCCTAACGTACAGCAAAGCGCAGACAGGCCCAGCACCCAGCGCAGGTTATATTTATCACAGACCACGCCGGATGGAAGTTGCAATGGCGTATAGGCGTAATAATAAAATGCAGAAATAAAGCCAATTTCCGTCGCCTGAACCCCATACTCCGCCATCAAAGGATGAATCATGATACTGGGCGTCACTCGCAACAGGAAATCATAGCTGTAAAAAAAAGCGGCCAGAAGACAAATAAACCAGGGATAAACCAAATGCCACCCTTCTGATGCCCCGGACGTCCTGTTGTTCATGCATTACTCCTTGTTTGCTGATTGATGACATCATGTCATTGACTGAAAATGATACCCTTAATTATGAATACTATTTTTTGACCTGATTCACAACTACCAAATGTTCAGAACCGGCCATATCAGCATAAAAATGCTTTGTGTTTCTATAAAAAATTACAGTATCATGTTTTAAAATCTGCAACATGTGAAAAGGACTTGTAATGCTGACACCGGAAAACATCAAAACCATCGCGGACGCGAGAGAGATTGTTGAACAACGCCAACTGGATCATGTGAAAGTCGGTCTGTTTGATATTGATGGGGTGATGCGAGGGAAATACATGAGGAAAGACAAGTTCTTTTCAGCCCTTGAAAAAGGATTTGCTTTCTGCGACGTTGTCCTGGGTTGGGACAGTAACGACAAACTCTATGATAATGTCGAATATACCGGCTGGCACACGGGTTATCCTGATGCACCGGTTGCCATCGTTCCTGACAGTTGCCGCAATATCGCATTTGAAGATAATCAATTGCTGTTCATAGCCCAGTTTCAGGGCGCCGCTGAAACGGTCTGTCCTCGCGGCCTTCTCAATCGCATCATTAAAAAAGCGGATGCCATGGGGCTTGAGCCAGTGGCGGCTTTTGAGTATGAGTTTTTTCTGTTTAATGAAACACCAGAGACGGTACGGGAAAAAGGATTTCGTCATTTGGAGACGATAACCCCTGATTTTTTTGGATATTCAATGATAAGGAATTCCGTCCATGCCGAACTTTACCATGATATTTTGCAAATGGCAGAAACGATGGATTTCCCAATTGAGGGGCTTCATACTGAAACCGGCCCCGGGGTCATTGAAGCCGCCATCGTTAAGGATTTGGCATTAAAAGCGGCCGATAAAGCGGCTTTATTTAAAACATTTATGAAGGTCTTGGCGCAACGGCATCAATTAATGGCAACCTTCATGGCCAAATGGTCACCTGATTACCCGGGTCAAAGCGGTCATATCCATATTTCCCTCAAAGAAAAAGACAGTGGAAAACCGGTTTTTTATGACGCCGGTAAAGCTCATGGAATGAGTGATATTCAAAGGCATTTTCTCGCAGGCCAGCAACAATTTATGCCTGAATTCCTGGCCATGATAGCCCCAACCATCAACAGTTACACCCGTCTGATTCCGGGCTTCTGGGCGCCGACCCATGCGACATGGGGCATTGAAAATCGTACCACTGCATTAAGACTGATTCCTGGCGGAGAAAATAGCCAGCGTGTTGAATATCGTATCGCAGCTGCAGACGCCAATCCCTACATCGCATTAGCAGCAGCGCTGGCTTCCGGCCTGTATGGCATTGAGCAAGGTCTGGAACCCTGTGAGCCGATAAAAGGCAATGCTTATGCAGTACAACATCCCGAGCAGTTATCTTTACCCAAAACACTGGTCGAAGCAGCGCAACGGCTGCGGCAGTCCGAGGTTGCGCATTTGCTGTTTGGCAGTGAGTTTGTGAATCATTTCGCCAGCACTCGCGAATGGGAAGCCCGGGAATATCATGCCCATATCTCCGATTGGGAATTAAATCGCTATTTTGAAATTATTTAGAGGTACCGATGAAAACCTGTTTTCAAGTCATCAGCCCCATTGATCAATCCGTTTATATTGAAAGAACATTTGCCAGCGAAAAAGAAATTGCAAGCTGCCTTGAATTAAGCAAAAACATGCAATTAAACTGGCAAAAACAACCTTTGGCTGTTCGAAAAGAAATATGCCAGTCCTTCATCGGGCATTTAATTGCCCATAAAGAAGACATTGCTCACGAGCTTTGCTGGCAGATGGGACGACCTATTGCCTACGCAGCCAATGAATTAAAAGGATTGGCTGAACGGGCACAGTATATGATTGATATTGCCGACACGGCCTTATCTGCCATCAAAATTCCGCCAAAAGAAGGCTTTGACCGGTTTATTCAGAAAGAAGCGCTGGGAACCTGTTTTATTATTGCACCGTGGAATTATCCCTATTTAACCGCAGTGAACAGCATTATCCCTGCATTGCTTGCCGGCAATACGGTGATCTTAAAACATTCCGCACAAACCCCTCTGGTCGCGGAGCGCTTTTATCAGGCCTTTGAGGAAGCAGGTTTGCCGCATGGAGTGTTTCAATATCTGCATCTTGATCACTTTGATACAGAAAAACTGATTCAATCAGAATCGATTGATGGCATTGTCTTTACCGGCTCGGTCGAGGGCGGTAAACGCGTCGAACAGGCGGCTTTGGGCAGATTTATACCCGTAGGTTTAGAACTGGGCGGAAAAGATCCTGCCTATATCCATGCTGATGCTGATCTGGACTACGCCGTTTCCACGGCGATGGATGGTGCATTTTTTAACTCCGGCCAATCCTGCTGCGGTATTGAACGTATATATGTTCACCGCTCTCTCTATGATGAATTTATCGAAAAATCCCGGGATTTTGTCAACAATTATCAACTGGGGCCTGCAAACGATCCGGCGGTCACATTAGGCCCCATGGTCAGCGCGAAAGCCGCTGACTTTGTTCGCGGCCAAATTGCCGATGCTGTCAAAGACGGCGCAAAGACTTTGATAGAACCCTCGCAATTCGAATATGACCAACCGGGAACCGCCTATCTGGCACCACAGATTCTGGTGGATGTGAATCATCAAATGCGGATCATGCAGGAAGAGAGCTTTGGCCCGGTGGTAGGCATTATGGCCGTTGACAGTGATGAAGAAGCGATTCGCTTGATGAACGATAGTGCATACGGATTAACCGCGGCAGTATTCAGTCAGAATATCGACGCGGCAATCGCAATTGGACAGCAGTTGCAAACCGGGACATTTTTCGTCAATCGATGCGATTATCTGGATCCTGCCCTCGCCTGGACCGGCGTTAAAGATTCAGGTCGAGGATGTTCTTTGTCTGAACTTGGCTTTGCAGGCTTCACTCGCCCTAAATCATTCCATATCAAGAAATAGAGAAAATATTATGAATAATGCCTTATCTGCCAGCTGGAACTATCCTACCTCCATTCAGGTTGGTGCAGGGAACGCACGTGAACTGGCTAATTTTTGTCGAAAATTATCCCTGGAACGTGTATTGTTGGTCACCGATCCCGGTATCACCGGCTTACCGCTTTTCCAGCAACTGCTTTCTGACTGGAAAACAGCAGGACTGAACATCAGCTTATTTTCAGACATCCAGTCAAATCCGACAGGAGAAAATGTCGAGGCCGGTCTTGATGTTTTCCGGCAGGAGCAATGTCAGGGCGTGATTGCCTTTGGCGGCGGTTCGGCACTGGATGCAGGAAAAGCCATTGCATTGATGAGTGGACAAGACCTGCCATTATGGGCATTTGAAGATATCGGCGATAACTGGCTCCAGGCAAAACTGGATGGCATCGCCCCCAGCATTGCCATCCCCACCACTGCCGGCACCGGTTCGGAGGTGGGTCGGGCATCGGTCATCACAGATAAACTTCATCAGGTGAAACGTATCATTTTTCACCCGGCAATGATGCCAAAACAGGTCATCCTCGACCCCGAATTAACCACCAGTCTTCCCAAACCACTGACTGCTGCAACCGGTATGGATGCCCTATCCCACAGCCTGGAAGCCTATTGTGCGAAAGGATATCATCCCATGGCTGACGGCATTGCCATGCAAGCTATGGCCATCGTTAAAGAACAGTTGCCTAAAGCTTATGAAGACGGACAAAATATACAGGCACGTACTGAAATGCTGGTTGCTTCTGCCATGGGCGCAACGGCTTTTCAGAAAGGTTTAGGCGCCATGCACGCCCTGGCGCATCCGCTGGGCGCCGTTTACAATGCCCATCATGGACGCTTGAATGCCATTTTGATGCCCTATGTTTTACTGGCAAACCGGTCTGCCATTGAAACAAAAGTTGAAAATCTGGCAAGATTTCTTAAAATTGAAAATGGGTTTAATGGATTTGTTGACTGGATTGTTGCACTCCGACATTCATTGGCCATTGAGCCTAAATTAAAGGACATTAATATCGATGATGGCCAGATCGCTCGACTGGCGATGATGGCAACAGAAGATGCCGCCTCCGGATGCAATCCTGTTACATTCTCCAGAGCCGATTATGAAAACATCCTGAGCGCCGCGGTGAATGGAGTATTGAAGTAATGCTGACCATTGGACTGATCAACTGCGACCCCTTAACACCGTCTGTCATTGAGCAATATGGTGATTATCCCAGCCGCTTTGCCTGCTTATTGGCTTTGGTCTCTGACGACATCCGCTGGAAGGTCTATGATGCCAGCGCCGGAGAGTTTCCCAAACTGCCGGTTGAATGCGATGTTTATATCATTTCCGGCAGCCATTTCAGCGTTTACGATAATGAGCCATGGATTCAATCGTTGTTGAATTTTATCCGGCTGCTATGGTCTGAACAAATCAAAACCGTCGGCATTTGTTTTGGCCATCAGGCCATGGCTAAAGCGCTCGAAGGCTTCGTCGATAAAGCACCCGGAGGTTGGAATATGGGCGTTGCCAAAACAAAAATCATTCAGCAAAAATCCTGGATGGTTCCCTGGCAGCAGCAGTTTAATGTCAATGTCAGTCATCAGGACCAGGTGCTTTCTCTGCCCAAAACCGGGCAATGTCTGGCCAGTACAGCTCGCTGCCCCAACGCCATGATTCAATTTGGCAAGAACTTTCTTGCCATTCAAGGTCACCCTGAATTCGACGAAAACTATAGCCGTTTTTTGATTAACAAACGGAAAAACCTTTTGCAGGACGAGCGCTATCAGGAATTTCTCCATTCCCTGTCCGATAAAACGGACACCAGCCTGCTGGCAAGCTGGATAATGAATTTTCTGACGCAAAAAATAGATGACCCGACATGAAGCAACTTGCCTGATTTGTTCTATAATAAATAAAAAATGGGAGAAAAACATGTCTAGAAGACTTCTTGGCTTCAGTAGCATCATCATGATTGTTCTGCTTAGTGCCTGTCAGATGAACATGCCTTCCAGCAATCTTCTTTATGGACAACCCTCTGACGAGGTACTGACCCAACGCGTGCAACGTGGTTTATATATGAGTGAAGATCCGGTGGTAGCCAACCTTCATGCGGAAAGCATTCAGGGAACGGTGGTGTTGACAGGCTTTGTTAAAAAAATAAAACAAAGTGATGAAGCCCAGCAAATTGCTCAGTCGACTCCGGGTGCGCGTGAAGTTAAAAACAATATTATCGTAAGACCCTGATAGCGGCGAGAATCATTTTTCGCTGTGTTTTATTTTCATGATAGGCGGCTTCAACGTTCGCATAGCTCTGCCCTTTCAGACGAACGGATAAGGAGCCGTCATCGTTGACCCTGCTGCTTTGCAAAACCAGATTAAAATCCGTTGATTTCATTTTTTGAAAATGTCGGCTCTGGGTCAACAAAAGAAAATTCCGCCATGAACTCCCCCGGTGATGCACCAGCTTTAATGCTTCGGAAGACAAACCTCTGCCAGGTAAATAATCGCGCATGGAATAATAACGGTTGTTGTGTACGGCGATCACCGCTCCTGTTGACAGGTGCTTCAATACCGCATTGGCCAGTTTTTTTATTTCTTGATGGGCTTTGGGGGAATATTGACTATATCGATCTAAACTTTTTTTAATGCCTCTGTCGCTAAACATGCGATTCGGATCAAACTCATATCGACGGTGATTCAGATAAAAATGAATATTGCGCTGTCCGCCATGACGAAGGCTTATCATGCTGATATTCTGCTCTTTCTGCAGGGTTCTTGCTGCCTGGTATGCTGTTCTTTCATTCTCATGTAAATGCACCAAAACCCCTGGCCTGCTGCCTTTCCAGAACAGGATGTTAACCTTTTGATGTCCAAGATGAATGGTTTCTACGCCGGCGTGCAGTGTCCATGTCAAAAGAGAAAATAAAAGAAAAACAAGATAGCGCATAAAAGAAGACGCGTCAGCAAAATGCGGTCATTTTAAACATAAATAAACACAAAGATCAAATAACGATCATTTTTAACAAAATATCAAAACGATAGTTCAGCCCTTGGCCCACTGCCATTAAGTTAAGACCATTTTCTTCGCCTACGTCCCGCGGCTTGTCCGCGGGATCCAGCGATGTAGAAAGATTCATGGATCCCGCGGACAAGCCGCGGGACGTAGGCTCTCTTAACTTAATGGCAGTGAGCCCTTGGCTCTATATGTTGGGTTAACCTATCCTCGGACTGACAAAAATAACCGGCAGAAGGTTCAGGTTTTTACTTCATTCAAGATTTAAGGTAATCTAGTAGCCATACTTTAACGCAAATGTTGAATAATGAATCCAATACAACCTGTTATCATTGCCGGCGGCAGCGGCACAAGACTATGGCCTTTGTCGCGCGAACACTACCCTAAACAGTTTTTAAGACTGTATTCAAAATACAGCCTGCTGCAGGAAACGATTTTAAGACTTCAAGGTCTGGATTGCCTGCCGCCTGTCATTGTCTGCCATCAGGAACATCGTTTTTTAGTGGCCGAACAACTGAGAGAACTGAACTGCAATGATGCCAGCATTCTTTTGGAACCAACGGCCAAAAATACCGCCCCGGCGATTGCCCTGGCAGCACTGCATACTAAAAAGCATGCCCCGGATTCAACCATGCTGGTGCTTGCGGCAGACCATTATATCGCTAACAGAACCCGGTTCCATGAGGCCGTTCTACAAGCCTCGGCTTTAGCAGAAAAAAACTATCTGGTCAGCTTCGGCATCCAGCCCAGCAGCCCGGAAACCGGGTATGGCTATATCCAGCTCGGGCAGGCGATGGACGAGGCAGGCTTCAACATTCAACGGTTTGTAGAAAAACCCTCTTTTGAAAAAGCAGAGCAGTTCTTATCTTCCGGCGTTTACCTCTGGAATAGCGGTATGTTTGTGTTTAAATCTGAAAATTATTTAAATGAACTAAACCACTTTCAACCATTGATGGTCAAACATTGTCAAAAAGCTTATCAGCAAAGCCGGCAGGATTTAGACTTCATTCGAATCCATGCCGAATGCTTTATGTCCTGCCCGGCAGATTCCATTGATTATGCGGTGATGGAAAAAACAGAAAGAGCGGCAGTCGTTAAGCTAGACTGTGAATGGAGTGATCTGGGTTCATGGTCTTCCATCTGGCAACATATGGAAAAAGATGAGACAGGCAACGCCGTTCAGGGTGATGTTATTATCAAAGACAGCACAAACTGCTATGTTCATGCGGAGAAAAAACTGGTCAGCTGTCTGGGTTGTGAAGATCTGGTGATCATTGATACCGACGATGCTATTTTAGTCGCTCATCAGCAATCCGTTCAGAATGTCAAAGAGATTGTCAATGAACTAAAAGAAAAAACCCGCTCAGAAACCTTAAACCATCGCCAGGTTTATCGCCCATGGGGGCATTATGATTCCATTGACCAAGGCCATCGCTATCAGGTCAAACGCATCAGTGTCAAACCCGGTGCAAAATTATCGCTGCAGATGCACCATCATCGCGCCGAACACTGGGTTGTGGTCAAAGGCACGGCCAAGGTCACCCGGGGTGAAAAGCAATATCTGGTCAGCGAAAACCAATCGACCTTTATTCCCATCGGCGAAGTTCATGCCCTTGAAAATCCAGGCTGTATTCCTCTGGAATTGATTGAAGTGCAATCCGGCGCCTATCTTGATGAAGATGATATTATCCGTTTTGAAGACCGATATGGCCGGGATACGGCCTCTGTTGCTTCGGAAGAAGATATGCTGGCTGAAAGCTAATTTACTTACCCACAGGCTTTCCCACACTGCCATTAAGTTAAGACCATTTTCTTCGCCTACTTCCCGCGGACAAGCCGCGGGAAGTAGGCTCTCTTAACTTAATGGCAGTGAGGCTTACCCACAGGCTTTCCCACAATGTTATCCACCGATTTTGTGGATAAGTGATGAAATCTGCTTATCTGTCGTCTTTTGGCAATGTTCATCATCATCTCCATCACATCGCAGCAAACAATAAAATCAAGATAGCCGGGATGAGGGTTCAGCTGTTCATTGGCTTCCCTTAATTTTTTCAAAGCCAGGCACTGAGTCTCATACTCAGCCTGGCTGCAACCGGTTCGTAACATGGCGACGACGTTTTCAAGCATGGATTTCATCGGCAGGCTCTTTTCTTTGGAAAAGGCCAAAATCAAGGTTAAATCCACCTCATCATGCAGCTGGCAAACGCCGGCTTGAAGCAGAGCCTCATCTTCGAGTTCGAGTTCCAGTTTTTGCAGTAACTTTTCCCTTGATGGTTTAATGGTTTCTGAAACAAGCTCATTTAAGGTTTTTCGACACATCCAGAATAACTCTGTAAGATTACATTTCGGGGTTTTATTTTCCGGATTTTTTACGATTTGCTCAAGACGGTCGACAACATAGCCATGCAAACGTTCAAGCTCTGTCTTTAAAAAATGAACATTGTCTGTTCGCCAAAAAATATTCACAATAAAAAAACTTGCAAAAATAGCGATGAGAATACCTGAAAGCCTGTCGATCACCGGCGACAGCGTCAACGCCGGGCCGCCGCCCTGTGCAAGACAAATCACCAACGCCAGACAGGCCTGCTGACCCAGATACATATAATAAGCATAGCGATAAGCCAGATAACTGAAAAAATAAATGAATCCGAACAAAACAACCATCAATAACCGGGTATTTAACTCAACCATGGCCAATACCGCCAAAGCAATGCCTCCTCCGGCAAGACAACCTAACAGCCGGTGCCATGCAATCTGCTTCATATCGTATAAACTTTTTCGAACAGAAATACTGACACTGCTGGTAATCCCGCTCAAACCGCCTGAACTGGGGTTAATCAGCCAGAACAGTAATGCCAGCACGACAGCCAGTCCCGATTTTAGCGAACGACGGAACAGCTCTGCCTGAGGGTACAATAACTGGGGAGACAGGGTATCGGTAAATTCAGGTGACTCTTGCCCATGCCCCACTGCCATTAAGTTAAGACCATTTTCTTCACCTACGTCCCGCGGCTCTCTTAACTGAATGGCTGTGTGCCCATGCCCTTCCATAAGCGATTCAATTTTAACAATGCAATGCTGCAAATGGCTTAATAAATAAAAAAATGTATTTTGGCTGCACTCATCTCTACCCAGCAAGGTATTCAAAGGCAAAAGCACTGAATGTTTATCCTGATGCCTGTGTTGAACCTCGGTCAGATGATTGACGAACTGTTCCAGATGGGCGGCATATGCAGGCGGTATGGGCGCATGCTCTTCAAATTCAAATGACAATAACAGACGGGCGGCGCGGAAAAAAGTATCAATCGATGCTCGGTACTGTTCAATATCCAGCTGATTTAATCCTGGTTCACTGCGCATTAGTTCAATAAGCTCGCTGGACTGGTGGCATCGTGACTTTAATGCGTTGACTGCTTTTCTTAAGGGAACATGATCTGCACTGCTTTGTTCGATTTGCTGTTTTAAAATGGATATGCAGTCAATAAGTTCACCAAACAATAAATGCTGTTGATGCAGCATGGCATCCCGAAGTGAAATGGGGAAAATATATAAGGAGGCGATTGCAGCAGTAAAAACGCCAAGAGCAATTTCAACGCTTCGCCAGATAGCGGTGTTCAAGGTATTGTCCGGTGTAAAGGCCAGCTGGGAAAGCACCATTAATGCCGCCATCGACAACAATGGCCAGGCATAGGCATAATGACTGGTGTGAAAATACCAGGTTGAGGCTGCAACAATAATAAAACAGGAAAAAAGGTACGAATATAAATCATTAACCAGTTGACTGGCCAACCATACTCCGATAATAGCGCCAAATAAAGTTCCCATAAAACGCATGATGGCTTTATCGATGATTGAACCGCTATAAAGACTGGAGACGATAACCGCACTCATACCTGCCCAATAAGGAGATTCGAGGTGCAGTTCAAACGCGATAAACGTGGCGAGAACCGAAGCGATGGCTGTTCGAAATGCAGCCTTATTCTCCTGTGAAGAGAAATCAGCAGCACTCACTTGATAACCCGGACCTTGGCAGAGGCGCCAACACGAAACGGGCTGGTTTCATCGTGGCTGTCGATCATAATTTTAACGGGAAACCGCTGGGCAAGATGAATCCAGTTTTCTGTGCGTTTGATATCCGGGAGCAAGCTGCCCTCCGAGGCTCCCGACAAAGAAACATTGACGCCCCAGCCGATACTGTCGACATGGCCCTGAAAGGTTTGACCAGGATACATGTCCAGTTGAATCCTGACGTTCATGCCTGGCTTAATCAGCCGTAAAGAGGTTTCTCTGAAATTAGCAACAACCCACCATTTAGAATTATCAATCAAAGCAAATTGATCAACCCCTGCCTGAAGAAACTGACCGACGGTCCAGTTGAGGTGGCTGATATAGCCGGATACAGGGGCTTTTAACTGTGTTTTTTGTAAGCCGGATTCCGCTGCTTTCAAAGCGGCTTGAGCCTTATCAATGGCCTTTGAATCCTGATTCCTTTCAGCAACTACCAATGCCGTGCGCGCCTTGGCTAAAGCTATCAGAAACGGCTGTGAGTCAAATCCTGCCAGCAACTGCCCTTCGTCAACCGCTTGATTATCCTTGATATAAAGCGCTTTTAATTCTCCGGAGATGAGCGGACGGACGGGAAGAACGTTTGCATTCACATAGGCATCCTCGCTATCCAAATCAAAATAAGCCAGATAATTATACATTTGATAAGCAAAAAACAGGAACAGGACAACAAAAATCTGTGGCCAGTAGCGCAGGAATTTTTTAAGGAATTTCAACATATCGGTCCTTGGAACATTTATAAAATGGATTTATCGATAGCAATATTTCTTGCCAGTTCGACGGTAATCAAATCCTCGCTGACCAGCTGTTTTAAGTGCTGGTCAAGCGTTTGCATGCCTGATGCCTGCCCTGTCTGGATGGAGGAGTACATCTGGGCGACTTTATCTTCACGAATCAGGTTACGAATCGCCGAGTTACAGATCATAATTTCAAGCGCCGCCACCCGGCCGCCGCCTTTTTTCTTTAATAAGGTTTGCGCAATCACGGCCTGCAGCGACTCCGATAACATCGAACGTACCATGGCTTTTTCTTCAGCCGGGAAAACATCGATAATCCTGTTAATGGTTTTGGTGGCCGAATTGGTATGAAGCGTACCGAACACAAGGTGTCCTGTTTCAGCGGCCGTCATGGCCAAACGGATGGTTTCAAGATCCCTCAATTCACCAACCAGTATAATATCAGGATCTTCACGCAGTGCTGAACGAAGTGCGGCATTAAAACTTAAGGTGTCGCGATGCACTTCCCTTTGGTTGACCAGACAACGCTGCGATTCATGCACAAATTCCACTGGATCTTCTACTGTTAGAATATGGTCATAACGTGATTTGTTAATATAATCAATCATCGCCGCCAACGTGGTACTCTTACCCGAACCCGTGGGGCCTGTCACCAGTACCAGCCCTTTAGGATAACTTGCAATGTCTTTGAAAACCTCAGGCAAATTCAACTGATCCATGCTTAAAATTTCAGAAGGAATGGTTCGAAAAACAGCTGCTGCTCCGCGTCCCTGGCGAAAGGCATTAACCCTGAAACGGGCAAGCCCGGAAATTTCAAATGAAAAATCGGTCTCCAGGTTTTCTTCATATTCTTTTCGCTGCTTGTCGTTCATCACGTCATAAACAATTTTTATGACATCTTTATGCTCCAGAGCCGGAACATTGATTTTTCTTAAATCGCCATCAACCCGAATCATGGGCGGCATACCGGCAGAAAGATGGAGGTCGGAGGAATTGTTTTTAACGGAAAACGCTAAAAGTTCTGTAATATCCATGCTTGCCTTGTTAATATTATTTTATTTTAAATCTAGACTATTTATGGCGCGTTGACAATGCTTTCACATTTCGACAGCCGGAGGTATTCATGCCCAGACTGGATGAGTTTAAACAAAGCATTCAAAACATTAAAACGGCGATAACAAACGCCGAAACAGAAGCGTTGAGGCCTCCGGGTTCAGTCCGTCTGCTTGCCGTGAGCAAAGGGCAGCCGGTTGAGGCCATTCGGCAGGCCTGTTTACTGGGATTAAAAGATTTTGGAGAAAATTATCTGCAGGAAGCGCTTGAAAAAATGGAGCAAATTCAAGAAGCGGAGATTTGCTGGCATTATATAGGCTCTATACAAAGCAGGAAAGCCAAAACCATTGCCCGGCATTTTAACTGGGTTCATAGTGTAAGCCGCTTAAATATCGCTGAAATACTTAATGAATTTCGTCCTCTGGACATGCCGCCCTTAAATGTCTGTATTCAGGTCAATCTCTCCGGAGAAGCCAGTAAAAGCGGACTGAATGAAGAGGAACTTGCCGCAGTTCTTGAGGCCTTTCCTGATTTTCCTCGCCTTCGTTGCCGCGGACTGATGACCATGCCGCCTGCAGATGCCTCCGATGAAGAAAAATTTATTTTATACCAGAGGCTTTATCAATTATTAACGGATATGAATCAAAAATATTGCCTGAAAATGGACAGCTTATCCATGGGCATGAGCAATGATTTCCAACTGGCGATTGCCGCAGGCAGCACCATTGTTCGGGTAGGACAAGCACTGTTTGGCCCTCGCGCCCCCACCAAATAAACAGGATCTGAATATGCCAACAATAAGTTTTATCGGCTACGGAAACATGGCAAAAGCCATTGCCAAAGGTTTGATGCAGAACAACCAATATCAACTGGTGGCCGCATCGCCTTCTTTATCCGAGTGTGTTCTTGAAACGATAACAACGACTGCCAGCAATCTAAAAGCCAGCGAAGGGGCTGATATCATCATACTGGCCGTAAAACCTTACCAAATGGCTGAGGTTCTACAGGAAATCAGGCCGGTGCTAGGCCAGAACACGCTGTTGATTTCGGTAGCAGCAGGGGTCAGCCTGAAAAGCCTTGCAAACAATACATCCGCTAAACAGGCAATTATCCGTTGTATGCCCAATACGCCCTCGGCTGTTGGAGAAGGAATGAGCGCTTTAATCGGCAATCGGTATGTCAGCGATATCCAGAAACAACAGGCAGAAAACATTTTTCAATCCGTAGGCCTTGTCCAGTGGCTTGATGATGAACAACAAATGCATCTGGTTACAGCCCTTTCAGGCTCTGGCCCTGCTTATGTATTCCGAATCATGGAGGCCATGATTACGGCGGCCAGTGAACTGGGACTGCCTGAACCCATGGCAGAAAAACTCTGCCGGCAGACATTTAAAGGCGCGCTGAAACTGCTGGAAACCTCTTCGCTCAACCTTGAGCAACTTCGCCAGTCAGTGACATCGCCTAACGGCACAACCGCCGCCGCGCTGGAAACACTAGGCAAGGAACAACTGGATAAGGTATTATTAAAAACAATTGACGCGGCCAGAATCCGCTCCATCGAGCTGGCTGAAAAATTTTAACGGGGGAAAGCTATGTCGGGTTTAATCGCTGTATTGACTTATCTGGTAGGAATCGTTTTTTCAATTATTATCTATAGTTTCTGGATGAGAATATTCATCCGCTATTATAAAATTTCCACCATCAACCCTCTGAGCCAATTGATTTACAAAATAACAAACCCCTTTGTTAATCCGATAAGAAAGGCCTTTTTTACTAAAGACCATCCTTCCAAACCCTATGACTGGGCAACACTGGTGGTTGTTGTCATTACGGAATCCATCAAAATTTTCATTATTTCACTGCTGGTATACGGCGGCCTCATTCCTTTGCAATATTATCTGATGAATATTGCAGCAGACATCATTATCCAACCCTTGAACCTATTATTTTATTTGCTGTTAATTGAAGTGGTCATGAGCTGGTTCAATAAAAAACCACATCCGGCGATGGATGCTGTCTATATAATTAATGCCCCCCTCATCCGGATAGGCAGAAAAATCATCCCGGATATTTCCGGTTTTGACTTCGCTCCATTCGTCATGATGGTGATTTTCAAAATGGTGGCAATATTCATTGAAGCATCGGTTCCAGGAAAATTGCTGTCCTTGAGTCTATAATTTAATTAAAGATAATTAAATCAAGGGCGGGTTATGCGGAAATTCATTCTGGCGTCGGCTATTCTTGCTCTACCCGGCAGCCTCTGGGCGCTTGACTCCATGTATTGCTCTGTCAACAGTGGATTCATCCAGCTTGGTATGACAGAACAGGACGTCAAACAAGCCTGCGGCCAGCCTCTGGCTCAACGCAAAAGCAACAGCAGCCCCACGCAAAAAGTTCCTGTGACCCAATATATTTTTAACAATAAAGGCACTGGAACCGCTTTTTACGGCGTCTGGAAGTTAAAAACAGGCTACGGCGGTGTACGGCTTGAGGTTGATGTCGTCGATAACAAGGTTATATCCACCCGAATCAATGGTAATGACAGCAACAGTTTTTCTGTCTGCGGAGTCAGCATTCAGGTTGGCGATCCTGAGTCAACCGTATTAAATAACTGCGGCAACCCCTCGATGGTCAACCATACCTTTATTGAAACGGAAGTTCCCGGCGAACATAAATCCGTAGAGTGGCTCTACCAGCAGGATCAATACTCAAAACCTTTTATCTTGACTTTTACAGACGGCAAACTACAATCCATCGACCAATAAAAATAAACGGAAACGAGAAATGAGTGAAACCATCGAAGATTTAACCGTCGCATTCAGCGAAGACGGCCAGGAAGTCACCAAAGAACTGGATAAGGTCGTATTATCCAAAGGCGCCTGGACCACTATCCTTTTTAGATATCAGGACTGGGACAAAGCCGCAAATGACTTTGGTCCGATAAAATTTACCATCCGCCGTTATCAAAAAAGAAATAACCAATACTGGCAAAAATCAAAATTTAATATTTCAAGTGAAGATCAGGCACGGAAAATTGTTGAATCTTTGAATGAATGGTTAAGTTAACAACACAGAACTTAAAGTGTTTTGAAAAGTTTGATGTTGTAATATATAATCGTTTAACAATTTGAGTCCAATATTATCAAAACATGTCAACAAAAAAGAAAGTTCTTTTCGCAGTTCTTATATGCGCTTTTGCGGTTGGGGGTCTTGCCTATAAAAAATGGCAGCCCCCAAAGGCCAGCATTCCTGTCGAACATCCAGTCAGCGTTGAGACTTCTGACGTTAAAACCGCCCTGTATGCCGACAGATTTACAACACTTGGCAGCCTCATCAGCACCGACAGTATTGATATCAGTTCTGAAATAGCCGGCCAAATTTCAAAAATTCATTTCAAACCCGGCGACCGGGTCAAACAGGGACAGCTTTTGATTTCGCTGGATGGAATCATCTCCGAAAGCGAACTGGCAAGTGCAAAAGCAAGCCTCAAACTCAGCGAAATGAATTTCAAGCGCACTGATCAGCTGGCCAAGCGCCGCTTAAGCTCGGAACAGGCACTGGATCAGTCTCTGGCAGATCTTCGCGAAAAACAAAACCTGGTTCGCGTCAAAGAAGCCCAGTTTGAAAAAACCCGCTTAAAAGCCCCCTTTGACGGCACCCTTGGCTCGCGCCATATTTCAATTGGTCAATACGTCAATGTTGGCCAGCCACTGGTGCATCTGGTTGCCAATCAAACCATGCGGATTGAATATCAACTTCCAGAGCGTTATCTGTCTAAACTCAAAAAAGGCCAGAAGGTAACCATTGTCTCTGATGCATTTCCTGATGAACCCTTTCGTGGCGTTGTTCATTACATCGACCCGACCATTGATAAAGATACCCGAACGGTAGCTGTTGAAGCCTTGATTGACAACAGCAACCACAGACTTTACTCCGGCCTGTTTGTACAGGTCACGCATCAGTTCAGCAATAAGAAAAAACGGCTCTTGATTCCAGAAGAAAGCATCATTCCCGGCATCAACAACGAAAAAGTTTTTCTGATTCGAGATAATAAAGCACAGGCCATTAACATCACCACTGGCGCACACCACGCCCAAATGGTTGAGGTCATATCAGGACTCAAGCCCGATGATCGCATTATTGTCCGAGGCCAGCATAAACTGAAAGATGGCAGCCTGGTCATCGACGTCCGCCTGTCATAGGAGTTTATACGATGCGATTTGTCCGTTTTTTTGTCCAGAGACCGGTCTTTACCATGGTTCTGATGTTAATTCTGGTCATCGCCGGCGCCTTGAGTTTTTCAAGGATAGCCATTCGTCACCTGCCGGATATCAGCCAGCCTGTCATTAACATTGCAACAGACTATGACGGCGCCAGTCCTGAACTGGTTGAAAAAGAGATTACCATTCCCATCGAAAATGTATTATCCGGCATCCCCGGCGTAGAAAACATTAACTCCTCATCAAAACTTGGCAGAAGCTATGTCAACCTTTATTTCAAAATGGGCGTGGATATTAACGAGGCCGCCAACGATATACGCAACAAAATGTCCGCACTTCACCGCAGATTGCCAACAGGCAGTGAAGCTCCTGCAGTCAAAAAAAATGATTCAGAAGCCAGTCCGGTTGTTATCATTGGCTTTGAAGATCAAAACAGGGATGTTCTGGAAATCAGCGATTATCTAACCCGTTATGTGACGCCTGCCATACAGGAAGTTCCGGGTGCCGGCGAGGTCCATAGTTATGGTGCAAGAAATTATGCGATTAAAATTGCCCTGGATCCGGTGAAAATGGCGGCAAGAAATCTGACCGTTGCCGACGTTAAAAAAAGCCTGAAAGATCAGAATATCAATATCCCCAGCGGCCAGATTAAAAGTAAAAACCGCTATTATACTGTTGTTACACAAGCAAAACTTGAAGATGCCCGACGCTTTTCCCAATTGGTTGTGGCTCGGAAAAAAAATCACAACATCAGGCTTTCGGAAATTGCTACAGTAAAGGTAGGAAATGAAAAAGAAGACAGCTATCTTCGCATCAACGGACAAACGGCGGTTGGTCTTGCCATCGTTCCACAATCCACGGCCAATCCAATTGAGGTGGCCAAAGCCGTTAGAGATAAGCTTAATTTTCTCAAATCAGAGTTTCCAAAAGGGTTAAAAGCATCGGTTATTTTTGATGCCAGCTTATATATTAAACAATCCATTTATCAGGTTCTGAAAACATTTCTTGAAGCCATCGCCTTTGTGGCTTTGGTGGTCTTTCTGTTCCTTGGCGATTTACGCTCGACCTTGATTCCGGTCATCACCATACCCATTTGTCTGATAGCCAGTCTGCTGCCGATGCAATGGCTTGGCTTTGAATTAAATACCCTGACCATGCTGGCCATGGTACTTGCGATTGGTCTTGTGGTTGATGATGCCATCGTTGTACTTGAAAACTGCCACCGCCATTTAAAAACCTCCAGCAATAAAATACAGGCGGCCATAGCCGGCAGCAGTGAAATCAGTTTTGCCGTTATCGCCATGACCCTGACGCTGGCAGCCGTTTATGCCCCTATGGGCTTTGTTCAGGGCTTTACCGGAAAGCTTTTCCTGCAGTTCGGCGTTACCTTATCCATTGCCGTACTGATTTCAGGGCTCGTCGCCTTAACATTGTCGCCGATGATGTGTTCCCGTCTGCTGTCTCATCACAGTAATCGCTATCAGCGGCAAGTGAAAATATTTTTTCATTATTTGTCCAGAAAATATCTGCTGAGCCTTGATAAAGTCATCAACAAAAAATTCTGGCTTGCATTGCCGATGGTATTTTTAATGCTCGGCGGTTTGTTCTGCTTTAAGCAGATGGATACAGAAGTTGCACCGGTAGAAGATCAGTCCTATCTCTATGTTCCGGTTTCATCACCGACAAATTCCAGTACGGAATATACCGATTTTTATGCCCGTCAACTTGAAGAAAAATTTAAAAGTATTCCTGAAAATGATGGATTTCTAATATCAGTGTATTCATCTGGCGCGTTCTCGATGCTGAAAATAAAACCATGGGAACAACGACAACGTTCGCAGCAAAACATCGCCAGAGATCTTGGTAAAGAAATGAACCAGATTATTGGTGTCAAAGCTTACCCCATCAGCCCGAATCCTCTCGGTCGTGGTAATAACAATAACCAGTTAAGTTTCGCCCTGCTCTCCAATAGTTCTTATCAACAATTGAATGAAATCAGTGACCATCTGGTTGAGAATTTAAGTCAACTGCCTGAGTTTAAACGGGTCAGCAAAGATTTAACGCTAGACAGCGAGCAAATCAATATCAATATTGACAGGCAACGTGCAGCGGATTTGCAGGTCAGTTTAAATGATATTGCCGACCTTCTTTCGACCATGATTGGCGGACAGACTCCGCTTGATTTTTACCATGACGGCCGCGCCTATAAAGTCGTTGTTCAGGTGGATGAGGATCAAAAACAGGATATCTCGGTGTTACACAGTCTTTATGTTCAAAATCAACAGCATAAAATGATCCCCCTCTCCTCGTTAATTCATGTAGAACGCAGCATCGGGCCTGAAAGCCTTCCGCACTATGACCGGATGCGAAGCGCCATGATCAATATTGATTTAAATGAAAAAGTGAAGCTCGGCAACGCCATTAACACGCTCAATGAACATCTGGAAAACCTGTTACCGCAAGATGTTCACTATCGCTTTACCGACACGGCAAAAGATTTTCTGGAATCATCCGGCAACAGCTCTTATGCCTTTATTTTGGCTTTAATTTTTATCTACATGGTTCTGGCCGCCCAGTTTGAAAGCTTCCGCAGCCCGTTTATTGTCTTAAGCACTGTACCGCTTTGCCTGCTGGGTGCTTTATTCAGTTTATGGCTGTTTAAAGGTAGTCTGAATATTTATTCAAATATTGGCATGGTGACCCTGATTGGCCTGATTAGTAAACATGGCATCATGATGACTGAATTTGCCAACCAGTTACGTGAACGGGGTTTGAAAAAAATGGACGCCATTAAAAAAAGCGCGGCCATTCGCCTGCGCCCCATCCTGATGACCACCCTCGCCATGGCACTCGGCGCTCTCCCCCTGGTCTTCGCTTCCGGTGCCGGCAGCGAGAGCCGAAGCCAGTTGGGGCTGGTGATCTTCGGCGGCCTGTTGATTGGAACCTTCTTTTCACTTTATGTAGTACCGCTGGCTTACCTTTTGTTTGCCAAAAAGGATGAGGCCCCCGCCCTGACCGCCAAAGCAGTTTAGCCGCGAGGCCATAGCTTAATTAACTCGCGCTGAGAACTAGTGGGTGTGATTATAAAACCCTTGATGCGCTTCGCTTAACAAGGCTACAGGAGCCTTATCACAGGTGTGCGGCATCCGGCCATGGCCTTGGGCTTTTGTGATGCCAGGACTATCATTTGATTCGAGTCGGAGGATTGAATGGCTTGAAGGATATCTTCAATATCTTCATGTGATTTTTCTGTGACCTTCGGCAAATCTTTTGCTGAAATGTTTTGAAAATCATCTTTCTTATATTTTTACCTTCAGTTAAGTTAATATATATTATCTAGGTTTACAGATCGATTAGACATCAACTTACATCGCATAAGGATAAAGGCCATGCTAAGATTCAGCAATAACATTTTATTAAAGAGTATACTGACGCTCTTTTGCTCAGTGTTCATGATGACAACGGTTTTTGCTGGGATGCCATTGTGGACCCTTGAATCAGTGACGGCCACGACGATTTCAGTGCCTGCCAATGCTACGGCCATGGTGCAATACCGAGTCATTAATCAATCCCGAAAGCCACATACCTTAGCCATGCAGCCCATTAGGGGCATTACACAAATCACCACGGGCCCCAATGTTTGTGGCAACCCTTTTGTACTGTCAGGCAAGAATTCATGCATCCTGTCTTTGCAAATACATGGCAGTCAGTTAAACGACCCGATTATGGATGGTCCTGTGGTTTGCCAGCAAGGGAATACAAATCAGTGTTATCGACCCAGCAGCGCCAATATTTTGCGTATTACCCGTGGTTCCGCTTTAGTAGACGCTGAGATTACGGCGAACCCGCCTGCTTTACCGCTTGTTGAAAATTCAACAGGCGATGTCACCGTAACCAATAATGCAGCTTCTCAGGTTACGGCAAATAATGTGGTTGCAAGCGTTCCGGGTGGAAGCAACATCAGCGTACAGAGCACGACCTGTGGTGCGAGTCTTGCTATTGGAGCAAGCTGTACGATTACTTTTGCTTCAGGTGCACAGGAGGGACCAACCACTATTTCCATTGCGGGGAACAATACCAATACAGTGAATGTGGATGTGACGGTGACCAGTCGGCCCCAGATAAGCATTACCAATCCTGTACAACAAAGCAGGGTCATTACAGTATCAGGAGCGGCGCTTTCATTAGAAATTACCAATGATGCCGGTAGTGTCGTGAATGCCAACGCGATTACGGTCAGTGATAAGACGGCCTGCCCTAATCTGTCTGTTAACGACAGCAATTGCGCCAGTGTGGCACCTGGAGGCAGTTGTATGCTGGAACTGACCTCCAATACGCCTTATGTGCCCTGTAGAATTGTCGTCAGTGGCAGCAACACAGCCAACAGCCCGGCAACCTATATTGCCTTTTCTCATTTAGGAGGACTGGTATTTGAGGAAAGTGGAGGAAGCGGAAAGGTGGTAACTAACCCGCTTAACGATCCTAATGAGCTGTCAAGCCAATGGAGCAGTCAGAACAATGATATTGTTACTGACTCATCCAATGGGGCGCAAAATACCACTAACATCATAACTACTGGGCCTGGATGTACCACAGTGAGCAATTGTGCTGCCAGGCGTTGTCGAAACATCAGTGCAGACTGGTATCTTCCTGCAAGAAATGAGCTGTCTACAGTTCATGCCGTGCTGTGTTCCAATAATTCAATTCCCTGTAGGTTTGGCGGGTTTTCGTCTGCGTACTATTGGAGTTCAACGGGGCTCGGCACCACCAACGCGTGGTTCATATTCTTCCCGTCGGGTGTTGTTGCCTACACAGGTAAGCCCTTTCCGCAAATTGTTCGGTGTGTTCGGGCTTTTACCCCTTAACCCCTTTATCCCTTTTCTTTTGAGAGTACCGGTGCAAAGCACTGGGGCGGAACAGCTCATAGTAGGGAGGAAATCACTGTAATGGAGACGGAGCAAAGGGGCTGGCAGTATGATTGGGTGTTAGAATAGGATATTCGAGGCCTGTTCGATAATATCGATCATCAATTACTAATGAAAGCCATAAGGAAGCAGAGAGATTGGACGCCCTAATGATATCTTCAATCTCTTCATGCGATTTTTCTGTGACCTTCAGCAATTCTTTTTCTGGCATGATTTGAAAATCAATAGACTTATGAAAAATAATCGTTTTTATTTGCTTGCCGAAAATTCACGAAAAGCCTGGCGCATCAAGCGAGACTTTCGTCCCGCAAGGCGTATCTACAAACCAAAAAGCTCAAATGCTCTTTCCGTTGCTTCACGCTCCATAGCATGAAGTTCATGGTATTTCTTTTTTCGCCAATAATAGGGATCGCGCCCGGATTTGATGTCATAAGCACGGGTGACCGGATCCAGGTGACGTTTCGCTTCATGAAGCGGAATATCCGGCAAAGGACGACTGCTATCCATAAAATGATTCAGATAAGACCAGGCAATGACCGAATCAACGCGAGTTTTACTGTTGATAGGGATCTGCATATCAGAGTTGCAATGACACAACATCAACCGTATTCGATATTGTGAGGGAAAATGACTGGAATGAACCACCATGGGAAGGAATTCATTAAAGGGAAGTTGAATCAATTTTCCTTTGACTGTTTTTTCAACCATACCATTTTGACGATTAAAGAAAACTGCTGAGTCATTGTCAATGTAGTTGTAATGTAAATACTGAAATATACTGATTAAAATATAAAAGCAAATTAAAGAATAGGTATCATGAGGCACATCTTTCATGCCCTCACTAACTTTTAGTAAATTTCCATCAATAACCAATGAGTATAAAAAAAACCCAAGGAAATAAAAATAAAATAAAGTTAAAATTACATATATTGCCGAGTAATATATTTCACGGCGAACTGAAACAGATTCAAAATATTTTTTATAATTTAATTCGCTAATTTCAAGTTCATGTTTGTTACTTATTCTAGACCTAATTTTTTCTTTAAAAGAAAAATACCAATTCGTTGGAGAACCCATTGGACACGCTAAATATTCAGCACACTGAGGATAGCTGTAAACATCCCTTCCTGATCGCCTATACCCTAAATCATAAATACCACGAGCAATCTCCTGATTAATCATTTGGTGGCTTTTTAAAGCCGTAGATGTATAATAATTCATTTTTTCAAACCCATTAATTACCTAAAAAAACAATTTCTTCAGTACGATACCAACCTTCTTTGTCATCACTTTTTTTATATTCGCTTGCCGGAAGTATATGTTGATTGCGACGTTGTAAAGGTAAGGCCACATTATTTTCTAAAAACAGTCGGTAACGGCATTGAAGATGGTTTTCGTAACTCTCATATTCGAGTTGCCGGCGAAATAATCCCGTTCCGTCAAAGACGATTTTCACTTTTTGCAATAGACCTCCTGGCTTGATGAAATAATGAATTTCCCTGATTTTTGCAGGGTTCAACTCAGGTATTTTTTTCTCTTTAACATATCGTCCTGCAGGAAAAGCGATATCAATATAAATATAGTGATTGTTACTGACAGAGGTTCTTAAATCCAAATGATGCTTGCCAATATCAAACCAAGGGAAACTGATTTCCAAAGCAATATCGTTAGACTTTGACTGTTGGATATGATTGATCTGATGCTTTGGAGATAAAATGATTTCCATAAGTTCCGCAATATAATCGAAATCATTCTTTGGTTTTTCATTTTGATAAATACTGAACGGTGATGTTTTTACCCATTGCGTTAGTGGTTTGTCGCGAAAATACCCATACATGGCTCGAATGAATAAATCCAGAACAATCACCACGCCCATCACCAGAAAAGAAGATGCAAAACAAAAAAGAAATCGATCAATAGCTACCTTCGCACCCTGCTCAACCATAAATTCTTCGGTGACAATAGTCATTGCCTCTTCATAGGCTATTTCAGTCGATTTAACTAATTCTCTTGCCCTTAACGCTAATTTGTCTGCGACTCGCCCCCCTTGAAAAATAAGCATACCTGCTATGTCAGTCACAGAATTCAATGCATTTATTATCGCACCCGTTGTATCATGTCGATCCAGCAACTGGTGAGATTTATGCAAGGTAGATAATAAGGAAAATCCCGAAGCGGAAAGTCCCAAAAGTGAAATTATAGGGACAAATGATATTTTTATATTGTTCTTGAACAAACTACCATCAGAAATAGATAGTGAGTAGAACTTATATAATTTTTCCATTGGAATGATAGTTTTTATCACTGATTCAATAGAGAAAAAGAAATTAATATATACAACTGAGATATTATTTCGATCTGCCTCTGATGCTTCATTCTTCTTTTTTACCAAAACCTCCCTCTGAACCGTCACCAAATTCATAAAAGAAAAAATAGCCAGAATAGAGGTTGTTGATCTATCAATCAACAAAGCATTTTTCTTAAAAACCCCCTGTTTTTGATCCATAACCCGTTCATATCGATAAAACCCCTCCCGTTGTTTTTGTCTCAATATGCTGTTTTGTGACTGTGGCATCTGTTCAATATCCTTTATGACATAGCTGGTCTCCTTGAGGATAAAGCCATACCCTGTTTCATTAACTTTTGCCTGCCCAGTTTGCCATAGATGGTCATTTAAAGACGCTCTGGCCGTTCTGGCATTGAAGCCAAGCGTTTGATCCTGCGAGGAAAAAGACACGAGCGCATTGCCATTTTCCATCAGTTTTATCTGGGGTTTGATAGCCTTGGCCGTCGAGTCCATCTTTGTTTTTGACTGAAACGGATGAACATTTCCAGGCGCCGGCGAGTGAGTCTCGTTATAGCCAATAAGTTCCTGGCTCCTGTCTTGAAGATTTAACTCTTTTTCAGGGCTGACCAGTGAGAGAACCGGCTGGCCGCTGGCTTTCAGAAGTTGAAAATTAAATTGTTTAGCCTGCTCAAATTCTTCATCGCTTAGCTCAACATGACTGTTAAGCACGGACAGGCTAACATCAGTGATAACCTGATGAAAAGCATTAAGCCCCTTATCCAGCATTTGCATGAAAGAAGGCATATCCATTGCAGACCAGGCGGCGGCAAATTTCAAGCCATTAAAATCACCATTATCTTCCTTCTTCAAATCGTTAAAATATTCATTGGGCTTGTCCGGATTAAAATTTTGAGCCTGCTGTATATGCTTCTCGTCAGCAAATATCATCGGATAAAGCGGATGCGATTCTATCAGAATGCTGTTGATAAATTCCTGCCCCGCCTTTTTAGCCGATGCGCTTTGATGAATATCGAGCTCATTATCAATCTGCTCGGGATCCAAACTGAGCCTTGTTAAAATCGAAGACAGCATTGACCAGGCCTGTTCGTAACGAAAATAGGCCTGACTGAAATAATCCCGAAAAACCTCATAGGGATTAAAATCAGAATTTGCAGCCAGCGGCAGTTCTTTTCTTTTATCGTTATCCGGACAAACCAGTTGTACAACCAGTTCCTGGATAATGTCTATCATCTGCCTGATTCTGGATCTTAAGACAACTTTCAGCAGCGCTTCAAGTTTCTGGCGATCGAGATATTTTTGATGTTCCAGCAGGATATTTGCTTTTCCCTGCTGCTGCATTCTGGCATATTCAGAATGCTCCGGGTCATTGAAATGCTTTTTTTTAAATTTTTCCAATTTGTCATTAAAACTACCCTGCTCCCAGTCTTCGGAAGGGTACCGAACCTTCGCCATTTTATTAAACCGTTCCAGGGCTAATTGCCTTTGAACAGGGTTTAATCCAGCAAATTCATAACCGCTGCCCATCATTTCGTAGGTTTCTTTTATTCGCTGGTTTTGAAGCTCATCAACTGAATAAGGTTCTCGATAAGCTGATTTTTGATCGAAGAAATAACGATAACAGGTCAACCCGGTTAAAAAATAGGGTGCCTGATGAATCAGTTTAATCGATTGATGAAGCATCGCAGAAAGAAAATCAATGTCCGCCAATGCCCGGGTCAAAGGCAGCAGAGCATCCTCAAGATAAAGTTTGACAAGCATTTCTTCCTGCTGATAATGATGCAGCAATCGTTGCTTTTCTCTGTTCTCCTGCTCAGGGTTATCCTGACGGTATGTGGATAAATCAAGTTCAACAAAACGCGCCCTTCGCCGCTTATCGGCGTCTTCTGCTTCAGACCAAAGCTCCGGATGTGCTTTAAAACGGATATCGTCTGGATTCACGCCGCCAAAATACTGAATTCTTGCCCAACTCCACTGGATGTCGGAAAAAGCCATCTCAATTTTAACCGAACGGCCTCCAAGCAGGCAGGGCAAATAAAGCCTGTGGCAGGGGCGGCCCTTTGCATGTCGAACCGGTTTTCCGGCCTCTTTCCTGAGATTGATTTCCTGTAACTGTCCATGCGGATTGATCCGTATTTCGCGCCAGAGAAAGCCTTCAAGAAAGATATATACATATCCCTCCCGAAGATGGTATGAATCGGAATGTTTTATTTTCTGCTCATCCACCTGATGACGCAGGCTATCGCTTAACAATGTGTACCAGGATTTATCCAAGGTTTTTAAAGAAGGCAAATCGCTATGTTCTTTGCAGACCGCTGATTTTTGCGCTTTAAAAAAATCGGCAGCCTCATTGGATTTACTGTTTTGAATCCGCTCATCATCCCTGAGCTGGTAATGCAGCAGCTCACTGTATATTTTCTGACGCAATTCCTCGTCAAAAAATAAAATATCGCTGTAATGGCCTGCCTGAGGATTAAATTTATCTTCTTCCTGCCACAGACTGTGACCTAATTTGACGGGTAGAAAAAGATGGGATTCAGCGCTGATGCCGCCCCCGGACTCTTCTGCTTCCATCGAAGCCTGAGCCTCTATTGAAAGAGGCAGAACAATCGGTTCATCTTCCTCGCTAAACAGCCTAAACTCTAGAGAATAGCGTTTATCCTTTTCCAGATTTTTAAACTGAAGCCTGCGCCACTGGGATGAATCAATATTATTACCCGGCTCATCAACCGGCAACATTTTTACAGGCTTTACATGCTCCGCCTCGCTTAATGCAATATATTGGCTGGAACTATCAGCATCCTGCCCTAAAATGGCGATGGATATCTGATAAGGAGTCGTGACAGCCTCATTCTCACTTGCCCCTCCATCAATTTTTTGAGCGTCTGAACCGGATGACTGGCACCATTGAGTCAATGCGGAGTTACGGTGGTTCAGCAGCATCAAATCGCCTTCACGAACCAAGGGTTTTCCATTGACCATAAAACTATCATCGGATACCAAAGTATCCGGCGAGGCTGTTAAAAAATCACAACGGCCGCCAATCGTTCCTGAAAAAATTCCACCGCCATCGCCGGCCTCATCCCCCTTACAGCAACGGACGAAACTCTCTATCGTTGCGCAAGGCTCATCATTGACCATCAAACCATGGGCAAGATTATCCAGGTCATCGGCATCTGCACGCAAGGAATAAGGCAGCGGTTTTTTTTCTGCACCGGTCAGATTGATTGATATTGCCTCAGCATAACCACCCGATTTTCGGTGGACGACCGTTCGGCCATTAATAATAAAATTCCCCTGGCTCATAAACACCAGCCTTCGGCTGCCGCAAGGAGATTTTGAGAACATAAAGAAATTGAGCGTGGGTTGGCTTCCATTTTTAGATCCATCAGTTGTCCGAAAAACTGCGCTATTTTTACAGGTTCAATTTTTTTTGCAAGCGTTTTTTTAAATTGCTCAAAAATTAATCAAAAAATGTACTAAAATTATAAGTAATGGAGTAACAGGAGATTACTGTGAAAGAAGAAGCAATGCAGGATGTTGATCTCAATGTATCAAATTTCAGGGTCATAACCGCGGCCTTTTTTGGCATCATGGCGGTTGTCATGACCTTTTTTGTTGATAGTGTATTATATTACCTTGGAGTTTCGGAAATTCTGCCGATTTTTAAATCGGTTTTACTGGCCGCTGTTGTCGCTTCGATATTTGCCGCCCTGTTTGCAGGCAAAATATTTCGCTGCGATATCAGCCACAAGCGCTGTATTTTTGGTTGGGGGTTTTTCATGACCATCATCGGCCTGCCTTTTTATAACCTGGGCCTGGTCATGCTCATGTATTTTGAAAATCCTGAAGCTTATTCGGATGCCCCTTTATATATGCTGTTTCATGTTTATCTGTTCACATTCACCACTATTTTTATCCTTGTCGGGTTATGGTTAGCCATTATTGCAGGGTTTCTTGCTATTTATCTGAGAAAAAAACTGGCACCGGATATTATGCATTCTGAAAATATGAACCGTGAATTACCCGTCGGAAAGCAAACCAAAATGCATGAATCAAAGACGCCGCATCGTCATAAAAAAGATTAGAATCGGTTGAAATTTCGTCTTAGAGCCTACGTTCCACGCTTTATGCGCGTTCAACTGAGTAAATTATTGAATGTCGTCCATACGTATTGCATGGATCCCGCGCATAAAGCGCGGGAAGTAGACAGCTCAAGTTGAAATACCAACAGATCCTAGAGCGCCATATAGAT
>FYBJ01000014.1_pt1 | contig 39401 bp, 71 predicted proteins | sample 1134611 | NCBI WGS metagenome assembly FYBJ01 (sample SAMEA104116008, study PRJEB20421) | marine metagenome | isolation source: marine
TTTTTAGCAGCAGCTAAAGCAGCCCCTTTACCATGTCTACCAGCACGATTACTGCCAAATACAAATATCATGCTCACTCTTTATCTAACCTTTCTGCCCACTTCTCGGCATTATGTAGCTGCATCTTTAAATGCTGGATAGTTGAATTAAATACTGTAGGATTAGGATGATTTGCGCCCCATAGATGTACACCGTTAATAATTACTCCAAGTTGCAGTGTCCCATCTCCCTTTTCCTTATAGATAAATTCCATCATATCAATCCTTAAAAAACCAGTTTAGTCATGAGTCGGTTAATTAGTTGTTATCTTATTATTACTCAGGATGTATTAGTATTCGATTAATCGGGTCTTCTCAATTAAAATTTATAGTAATCGGAGTTAGTTAATTACACTCTCATGAGTGTTTATGACGAAGGAATCGAACCCCCGACAACAAGATCACTATTCTTGTGCTCTACCCTCTGAGCTAGTCATAAAAATGCAATGGTCGTTGCAACAACCTCACTTTTTGGGCAAGTGGCCAGCCCTTCTCATACGCCCTAAACTGGTTAAACTGGTTAATCTTCTTTTTCAGGTGTTACAAAATCATTAATGCATTTAGGCTCTATTTCAAGCTCTGTAGTCCAATTGGCTTGTTGAATATAGCCATCTATCAGCCTAAGTGCTCTTGCATAGTAATCATATTCAGCAGTAACTTCGCTCAATGTTAGCTTAGGAAAATCAGCGTTTAGTTCCTCAATTCCGTCAGTTACTTTTATCCTTTCTGCTCTTACTTGATAAATAAGGTCATGAGTCTTAACCTGATGTAGCCTGTCTACTTTATTTTGTAACTCTTTTCTTCTTAATAACGCTTCTGCTAATTTAATTTTCATTTTTCCCTCTTATGTTTATCAATTTGATAGACTGAACACGTATTTGAACCTCTCCATGGAGCAACCCATAGTTCACACTTGTAGTGAATAGTAACCGGATGATTCAAATTCATGGCTTCCTCGGCCTGGTCAACCAAAATAGACCTGAAAGCGCCCAAGTTAAAGTCAAATGACTTACCCATAGCACCTGAGCCATTATCAAAACCACCTCTTACCAGTTCACCCTGCCATGTACCCCAGAATGCACCTTGCTTAGTTACATGGGTAATAACACCTGATTTTTGGCCTGTAGCTTTATCCCAACATGAACTTAACGATAAACCTATTAGAGAAACTAATAATATTTTTTTAATCATAAATTATCATTCCTCGTCAAAATCCAATGGTGGAATATTCATAGGCTCTGCCTGAGCTAGTGATTCCTCCATAATTATACTTTCAACTTTTATGCCTTCGGGCTTTTTAACTGTGACGTTCATAGGAGTTAAAATGCTTTGTACAAGGTAATCAAAACTCGCTTCCATGTTGTTTTTATCCACCATAAAAGTATAAAAACTAGAGTCATGCTCATAGGTTTCTATTACTAAAGAACCTTCTTTACTCCCTACCATTATTGCTTTAAATAATTCTACAGGAAATATCACCATGTTTTCACGCGATACTACTTTCACAAAACGTCTCATAACTAATCCTTGTCTTGAAAACCAGAATTGTATCTAATCACTTATTCAAATACAACATTGATTTGCCTAATAGGAATGATATAATACCTACGTTTACCATAACCTCCTTATCGTGGTAATATTGTGTGTAGTTGTACTGGGGTGTTTTACACCCCTTTTACCTTCTTAATCATGTAATACTGTGTCATATATTCCAACGTGCTGCCCTCATAAACACAACGTACTATGTTGTTATAAAACGCATAGGCTTGGTTGGATTCATCATTAAACTCATAATGAAGTATATGTCCGTCTGCTAAATGGATATAAACTACGCTTAATTTACGTTCCCCTTTACAGTCACTTACTCTACTTTTTAAAGAAACATACATAATACTGGTCAAAGGAATGGCAAAGTTACTATCCCTATACCCAATTGACAAATAATCAACCATTACAGAACACCCTTCTTAGCACGATACAATTCCCTTAAAGATGGGTCACCTAGTTTCTCGTTATACCTTCCATAAGCTTGATAGGTAACACGCTTAATTTTCTTATTCATATTCTCTGCTATTTCTTTCACATCTTTAGACTCAAACTCCACTTCCAGCAATGTAGACACTGTACTTAACAACTTTACTGCTGAAAAAAACACTTTTTCATCATTCCTGCTCATTTGCTTTTATCTCCTTTTTGTATTGTTCGCAATATCCATTTACCGACCTACAGCCCATACATACCACGTATACTCTGCCTTTATCCTCACCTATTTTTTCAAGCGCTAATTCAAATTCAGTGCATTCACACCTACCGCAACAACAGCGCTTAAGGTTTCGGGTCATCCCTATTACTTCGCCCATTATTCTTCAACTCTTAATGCGCCTGTGGCTATCCCATTAACCCATGCTGATTCCTTTTCCTCAAGATGCTTAATTCTTTGCTCAAGGCTTTCTATTCGCTCAATCTGGTCTATCTGGTTATTTAATGTATTCTTCATTATTGATATCAAAGTCATGTCATTATTACGGCTTCTAAAAATATAAAACAAAGTCATTAAAGACGAACCAATAACTCCACCAGATAAAAACAACTGCAACGTTTCTATGCTCATTTACCTTCCCGTTCCCTTTCATAAATATACTGCTCAGCTTCTTGGTAGGTCTTAAACTCAGCTACTAAATTACCCTTGAAGTACACGTAGTACACTTCATCAATTAAATCGGTTTGTATTTCGTGCATATTAGCCTTCAAACTTTAATACAAAAGCCTTTTTAAGCTCTTTATTAACCGCATCACTTAAGGCTTTTTCAAATTCGTCTCGGTCAAAAATATCTATAGTAACTTCTGCATCATCTGGTATATCAGAAAACTTTCCCGTCTCAGCTTTTAAGAACGATTCTGCGGCTTCCTGTGGGGTTCTACTTGTTTTATAGGTCACTCTAACACCTCCCAATCGTCACTCATAATAGCCCAGTTAGGTACACCCCATTTGTTCGGAGTACAAATTAATTTTCCATCCTTGTTTATATAAGATAAAGTTAGAATATTTTCGTTCATATCGTGAGGAAATACTGTTATATAAGATGCTATCAAATATTCACCATCTTCAAACCATCCATCACTATCGTTTTTTAAAGTAACTTTTTTCCCATCTCTTAATTCTTTCAAAGCTGATTCAAAGTTCATTTTCTATCTCCCTCCACTTTCTTAAGCAATCCACTCTCAGATAATTCCAATGTGGCAAACAAGCAACCAGCGTAAAAACCTCGCCTGTAATCAGCGTTTTCATCGGTGTTCATCTCGGACAAAAACTTTTCTCGGTATTGTTCTAGTTTTGTTTTCATTTTCTTCCCTCAAATTTCTTTTTCAATCTTTCATATTCAGCCAGTTCTTCACTATTTTCTTTTAAGTATTGGTCCCATATCTCGCATCGTTTCACAGAACCCTCTTTTAACGCGGCTATCGAATACCAGTTAGGTTCAATGTCAATATAAGGTCTGTATGCATCCCAGCTCACATCAAGTACCACATCATTACTCATGTGCAACTTAGCTCTTGTTTGAGCTATATCAGTTCCTATTTGCACATACTTCAAAATAATGCCTTCTATTACCGATCCGTTTTTGTAAAGTATTGTTTCTGGCACCGATGGTTTTTCTAGTTTACTCATTGCTCTATCTCCCACAAATGTTCTGGGTCGGGGATGAAGCAAAGTGATTCCTGCTTAATACTTACCATCCAGCCACCGACAACCTTGGCTCTTGATGTTTCATCACCTATGTATTCCCACTCAAACGGTATTTTTACTTTTTTGTTTTGTATTAGGGTCATTTCAGATGGCACGCTCCCAAAATTTAATTTAATGTTATTCATTGGCTCCCACATTTTCCCGTCTATACAAACAAAGCCAGAGTTATACGCCATGTGTTCACCCTCTCTTTTCACAATTGCGCTTCCATCAGCAAACTTATATAAAATACTATTAGTTCTCATTTGCATTTCGTAACTAATGGTCCTTTGATGGATGGCTCTATTCAGCGCATCCTCTATATCATCTTTGTGCAAGTCTAAAAATATTTTTGCATCGTTGTTCATGACAAAACCCTCTCACAATCCAAGCACATTTTAATCATAGCGCTGTCTTCTACGATTTCCCCTTTGTGTTCGCAGTAGTTGTCTATAAGCGTATTAATCTTCCCTAATAATTCCCTTCTACATAATGTATTTATTATGCTCATTGAAATGTTTTGTAATTGCAGTTCAATTGCATTTTTAAGACACTCTAAGTCTTGCTTTGTAAACTCATTCACTTTCCAAACCCCTTAATCAATTACTAAAAAACTTTCTATTTTTTCAATTCTCGACTCTAATATTTCTATGTTTTCATACACATTATCCATCATGCGCTTATGAATCAAATTGCGTGTTTCATCTCCGAATAATCCAATTGTTGGCTTTGGTTTCTTGTCGTAGTTATCTATCAACTTATTAACCTTATCTTCCAAGTCCTCACTATCTTTCTCATTGAGCAACTCTAAACCATTTCTTTTCGCATGTCTTATAAGGCAATCTATATCCTGTAATTCCTCTTTCGTAAAATCATTCATGGCTCTTATACCGCCCACATCCTGTGCAATATTCTTGCATGTCAAATACGCATTCGTGATAATTTTTAATCATGAATTTAATCTTATCGGCCAAATATTGATATGGTTTGTTTCCAGTTAAAGATTCTTTGCTTTCTGCTAGTATCTTTAATATCTCAAGTTCTTCTTTTGTAAAATCATTCATCATAAAACCCCTTAAAGGCATTTAAGCACTCTCTTTTTATCTCGTTTTGACGCTCCCACCCCATATAGTTACTGCTATGCCGATTGAACTTTTCTAATGAGTACTGTATATCATCTAATAAACGCTGCTTAGCGATTGACGCACCTACACTGCTATTTAACTCAGCATCGCTTTGTTCACTAGGTTTTTTTCTAATAAACCACCTGTCACCCTGTACAACTTGCTCGCATTCATCGGGATGTAAGCTATACTTGGCCATAAGTGCCATTAGAATCTCCTCTCGGCATTCGTATAAAGTTTTTAAGAACTCTTTCCTTGAATCATCAAATGCAGCATTAATCTTCTCGTAATTGTCAGTTAAATTTGACTTAAAGTATTCATCTAACTGTTGTTTGTATTTATCAAAATAACTCATTTTCTGCTCCCTCTACCCCCTTACAATCCAACCCCACCTTACAATCCAAACCATTTTTAAAAACTACTTCTTCCCACTTCTCTATGTAATTCCTTAACTGTGTGCGCTCTGCCATCTCGTGCAGTCTCTCAGGGTTAGCCCCTAGCTGGTAGGCTTGGGTCATCATCTTCACATAGGCAAATGGGGTAGGTGCAAATTCACTTTCTTCCCACACGTGCTTAACAAAGTCACTCGTATAGTCCACGCCACCATGGGGTTTATAAATCATTTCACCGTTAGTATGTAGGTAATATTGGGCTGTCATCGGGATGGTTCCTTGTCTGTATTAAGTAATCTTTTTAACAAATAGGTTCCTTCGTTTCCAAAATTGTTAGCATATATCTTTTCATCTATACGGACAGAACCAACATAAGGAAGTCTAAAACTTAAGCATTCACCACCAATCTGAAACCTAACCCTGACAGCGTTATCATCTCTTATCTCTAATACCTCTATATCTAGGGTTAAAGGGGGTCTTGGCATCTGGTCTACTGGGGTCATCTATGTTCCTCCCCACTACGATAAAAGTTACCGCACTTAGCACATTTAAAGTTATACGGGGTTCTAGGTAGCTCAGGAAGTTTAAAGCCAATATGCGTACCCACGGGATAAGCGTAACCGTCTGATTGGTGCTGGCAAGCATTAATTTTTTGCTTCATGGTTTCCAGTGCAATATCCCTTTCTAGTTCTTTTAAGTAATCACGAAGAAATTCATCTAGTTCCTGTGTCTGTTTAACGGAAAGCTCATAGGTCTTGTACGGAGGGTTAATTACTTCTGGGTTATCCAGGTGAACGCAGATATTGCTGGCGCTACCGTTTTCTAATCTGAATGCAGCGCTACCGTCTATCATGTGAGCCATGGTGATGTTTAGTAGTTTTTGTTTTGACATAGAGTTCCTTTCTTCTATTATATTATCCTGTAGTCTATTTAATTCTGCCATTAAGTGAGAAAACCTATTGCTAATCCTGGTCTTAAGAGAGTCAATTTGATTGGAGTGGTCATCAACTGGAATCAGTCCTAAATCATGAACACTAAGTCTCATAATCCCGTTAATGTACTCTAGGAGTTTATCACCCCATTGGTACTCATTAGAGTTTAGTAATATATGGCAATCTTCTATTTCTTTTAACATGAAGTGCTTTACTGACATAAGTTCCCTTTTTTTAGGCATAACCTTTTAGTATAACAGGTATAGTAGTTGGTTATAAGGAAGATTGCTATAGAAAAAATGAAAATAATTGTATAGGGTATGGTTAGAAATTGTACAGGGGTAAAAAAATTGGTGGTAATTAAGGGGGGTATAGGGCAAATTTTGAACACATGTAAAAAATATGGTTGGTAATTAGGTATGGGGGACTCCGGCTTAGACTAAGGCCACCCCTTAAAAGGGGCATACCCCCTTGAATGAGCGTTCAATACATATATAGAGCGAGCACTCAACCAATTAAGTGACTATAACTTATTGATTACTCAATGATTACGCTGATTTACTGATTGACTACGCTATGCTTTTACTGTAATGATGATCAAAGATTTATTTTATTTTTATTTATTTTAATTGTTACTAAACTTTTATTTACTTTGTTATGTTACCACTTTTGTTACATGTATTTACTAAGTATCACTACTCATACTTTATGATACGCATGTTAAAGCTATCTATATATATAGTTAGTAGTCTTTGTCGTGCTTTGACTCGTAGTCGTCAACTTGTTGCTGTAAGCGTTTCATTTCTTCACTGTCTTGTTGTTCGATGACTTGCTTTTCAATCCAGCCAAACTCACCACCTTGCATCTTGATAATGAATTTTTGCATCCCTGAGTCACCTTCAATTGCTTTCATAGTCGCGCATTCAGCAATTTGCCCGAAAATCTCGGCTTTTGACGTCTCAAGTTCAGTGGGAAAATGTTTTTTTAAAGTATCTATAGATATATTAAGTAGCTTAGCCTGTATATGTTTAGGAATTCCCGCAAACGTCCAACTTTTAACTTGTTGACGTTGTTCATAACTCGGAACATACAAATTATCCTGATTCCCCACAACTAAACCTATCTTATATACATACCCCAAACTTAGTACAATACTTAACCACTTTCAACCCTTATCTATCAAAAACCCAAAAACAATAGAAAACATCTATCAAAAAAAGGTAACAAAACACTTGTAACATACAATCCACGCTTGTATACTACACACATCTTAAACAACACGAGATAACAACAATGAGACAACGAGCAAGCGACTATTTAGCATTTATATCATTCGTAGCACTAATAACACCGTTAATCTGGGGATTAGCTTTCTTAGTCATTGATATAACAATAACTGAATGGTTTGTATGGGAAGGATTTATTTTTATAGTATCTAGCATCTTAGCAGTCGTACTAATCACACTTTCTGAGCACTTAATTTAATAACAAAGAGGTAAACAACAATGACAACTACACGCGAAACAGTATTACTAGCGCAATCAACCGAAGAACTAAAAATAGGTTGCTACATAATACAAACCTACCTGCACTCACATGGTAGCTATGAAGTTGACTTAATAAAAGAAGAAGGCTACGAAAGACACTGTGTAATGAGTTCTCAAGGTTTTTTAAATCGCAATGACGCAATCATCTACGCCAAGGGCTACTTAGCTGCACTTCGACACACTAACAACTTTTAAGAGGTTAAAAACATGACAGACTTAACAATGGCACAGCTAGCACTAGATGAAATACTCGACTTGCAAGACAGCGAAGACGACTTTGACTATGACGATATTTATACAGTCGTGGACAATCGAGCTGGTGAGGAAGTGGCAAGCGAATACGAACACGACTCAGAACTATTCTACATGCCGGATGGTTCCATCTTGCAGGTTTACAGCAATAAAGAAATGAAAGCGAAGTAATAATTTTATCAACTAACACAAACAACATTAAGGGGTTAACCATGTTCTACGTGACAATGACAGATAAGTTTTTTACTAAACATTACAAAAAAACCGAAGGCCGTATTAATAAGCTAGTATTCGAATGCGAAACATACGAGGAAGCAGAGATAGTGGCAGATAATGCTAAGTGTAGAACTGATATGGCTTATATAAATATCAATAGTAAGGCGCCTTGTTACAGTATTACACGCTATCATGTGGACTGGAAAAACAAATGCACTTATCCCACTTGGTACAAACAAGACGCATTCAGAGGTTAAAAGCATGACTACACAGCAAACTAAAAAACTAATCACGTTCTTAAACGTCACCCGTAATCACTACAAAATGAGTATGGAGAGCCATAAAAGACAGGGAGACATTAGACAAGAAAGCTATAACAAGGGAGCTTATGAAGCGCTCACATTAACAATAAACGAACTTAAGGGGTTAATCCAATGAACACGCAAGAACTAGAACAACTTAAGAAAATAACAACAATTGAAGAACTGCAAGCATACGTTATGCACAAAGAAGACGAACTATTATTCAAGCAACTTAAAACAACCTGTGTTGTGCCAGTCACACTTAAAACACGCCAGGGAGACGTTGAGGTAAACGGCATTGAGTTTTTAAAAGGATGGGCGCTTATCACTGAATACAAAAAGAAAGACATAACGCCAAGTATTACCCACATTAAATCAGGGTTAGCACTTAGACACACAGCGACAAACAAAAAAGCAAAGCAATTAGCATTGCATATCAAGAAAAATCTAGGCGCTGAACTCATGGCAATTGTTGAGCATAACGCAAGTACAGGCGGTCGCATATACAACAACATGAATGAAGAACAAAAAGAGCTAGTGCGCGGTTTAAGAGAATTTTATTAATAACTAACACAACTTGGAGTATAAAAAATGGGTACTTTACAACAAAGATATGAAATTTATGTTCAATGCTCAAAGGATTTAGGCTTGCCGATAAAAAGTTTTGATGAATGGTTAAATGGTTAAGGGGAAAGTAATGAATATTATAAAAAGCGACCTAAGTTATAGGCTTGCTACTACAAAAAACTCTCACTACACAGGAAATTATCAAATATTAGAGATAACAGAGGACTACCCCAACGGTGAAACTTGCGGGGTATACAGCAATAAAAAAGACGCACTAGCCGACTTTAAGAAGTTGGTTCAAAAAGAAAGATACATGAATCACGTTTTAGCTTTTAATGGGGTTAAATAATGAACGATACAAACTACACACCAAAACTAAACGATTTTTTTTATGACACATTCGGTTATGATGCTACTCTGGTTAACTTTTACCAAATTGTACGGGTAGTCTCAGACAAAACACTGGAAGTGCGAGAAGTGCGCAACAAATGGGTAAATCATGATTCAGTGATTCCAGCACCTAATGAATTTGTGGGCGAGACTAAGCGAATAAGACGCACAAAATACGGCTTTAAGTACTGGCCGTGGAAAGGTAAGCCACTTTATCAGTCCCCAGTGGGTACATACTAGAATTGTTAAACTACCGCACAGGTAGCATTTTAAATAACTAAATAGGTGAAAAATGATTAAATCATTTAAAAACTATACAATCAAACAGAGATTTATCAACGGATTTACGCAATGGGAAAAACATTATGATGACGGTCAAACGGCTTGGGTGTGTGTTGACAATGTAAATTGCACTAGAGCATTAGTTATTGCAGCGTTTAAAGCTCAGGAATCAGGATTAGATTACGGGAACGTTTTTACTTTAAAAGATGCTTTAGTGCTTGGACTTATGTGATAAATAATAACGGCTATAAAGGGATATGATCCCATAGCCAAGGATGGCTATTTAATAACAAAAAGAGGTAATGAAAAATGACACCAAATGAAGTTTATGAATATTTCGAGACTAGCTATAAATTCCAAAAATTAACTGGTATGAGTTCCGCGAATATATTTAACTGGCGAAAATCTGGATATATTCCAATTAATTCACAACATTTGATTGAAGAAAAAACACGTGGTGCGCTTAAGGCATCATGGGAACATTCAAAAAAAGGTAACTAAAATGCTAACTACAATCTTAACAAAACTACGCGATGAAAACGGGAATCCTTACATTGAGGTTAACAGCGACACGATAACATATAGTTTAGACTGGGATTTATCACTTAGAGAATGCGAAAACTTCGAAAATGCAGCATTGCACCATGCAAGATTTGAGGAATGCAAAGAGGATATTTTTTTGATAGAGCTGCCCTATAATAGCGACAATAAAATACAATATTGCTTTGGTGATATGAGTAAAATTAAAGCAATAAATAACTCAGAAAGTGAGGATTGAAAAATGATCACACAAGACATAAGCAAACTAGGTGAATGCGACTTATACGACCTAATAAAAATATTAACAGCGGTGGCCAATTTTGGCTACCCCGATGAATTCATGCTGGAAAATGTGAAAGTTGAATATAACTCAAGTTTTGGTGACGTATATTTGACCAACGATGACCAGCAAATATTAATACAAGACAAAGGTAAACCCGAAGTCATGGAAGTATGCCAGGAATGTCAAGACTCAAATTATACTAACTGTTTGCCAAGCCGTGATTGTTGTGCTGAAAATTGCAGTATTTATGCAGGGGTAGATCATGGGTAATGTTAAGACGGTTGTTAATGATGAATTTCATTATAAATTTACGAAGTCTAAGCAATTGCACGACTTAACACCCTGGTCAGTAAAAATATTAAACAACAAGGGTAAGTTATTATCAGAATTAAGTTATTTCAAAAAATATGATGACTGCTACACCTGTGCCTTGATGTTTACATCGGGGTATAGATTAGGGTATAAACAAGCGCTGATTGCAAAATAAAAGGATTAAAATGACATATACACAAGAACAAGCGGACTTAATTGATAAATCGTTCAATAAATGTTTTGAAGCGTTAAATGTTTTTGACAATGAAATTCAAGCCAGTGTTAAGCTTTTTTGTACCAGGGTAACATCAATTTTAGGAATATGGCTATCTGATATAGCAAAACAAAGTAACGAGATAACACCTAAAGAGTTTATGGCAAAGATGCAAGAAATAGTTTTAATCGAAGCTTTAAAGTTAACAAAAAAAGGGGATAAAAGTGGAAAAAATAATTAGTTTTGCAGAACTTTGTAAAATAAAAAGAGAACAAAGGGGGTTGAATTTAGAGGAAGCAGCCAAAGCGGTTGGCTATAGTGGGATAAGTAAATTTGAAAAGGGCATTTACAAGCCAGCAGGTAAAACTATTAAAAAACTTATTAATTATTATCGAATAACTGACGAGGAAATGAACACGGTTGATATGGGAAGCGTTAAACGCATTGTTAATAAAGTAAAAGAAAAAAACACAATTGAATTAATAGAACAAAAACTTGAAGAATTAGCTCTTAAAGTTGAAAAATTAAAACTACAAGGTAAATTAGGTAAGCAGCTAAAAGATGGAGCCATGGAAAATATTTGTATAGCTCAAGCTGCAATCGGTGAATTGGATATTTTAGATAGGATAATTTAAAAATGACTGAATTAAAAAAACAACCAAAAAATGAAACTGAATTAAAACAAATGATAGAGGAAGCAAGAGAAAGGCATCAAGAAAAATGCCATGCAATTAAAAAGTTTTTGGAAAATACAAAATACGATTATGGAGCGGATAGCCTAATGCTTGTAGATTATATCCATGCGTTTATTGGTAATATAAAATCATGGATAGAACAATTCGGAGAAGTGGAAAATGACGAAGAATCTTTTAAAATGACCAACGAAAAAATGGTAGCAGCAATTATTTATTCATCCATGGAAGCATCTTTAAAAGATAACGCTTATTTTAACGGCGCAATTCATAAAGCCGATGAAATCAATTATAAAATATTTAGAGATATTCACAAAAAAGATGAAAACAAAGATTAACTACTTTTTTTTAACTTTAATCTTAGGCGTTCCCTTTGGAGCGCTTTTTTTTGCTCTGGTTTTAACTACCTTAGCATTTTCCATAGCTTTTTTAGGTTGGATTAAGTCCTCAACGTGACCAATTCCAGCACATTCCTTGCAATCCCTTGCAATCATCCCTATACCAATAATTTTTTTCGAACCTTTACATTGAGGGCATTTTTTTATCATCATTTTGTTACTCACCTATTGTTATATACAAGCCCTAGTTGTATAATATGCACATACACACAACAAGGGGGTTAAATGAGGACTTTATCAAACAATGCTCAACAATATAAGCAATTTTTTAATGTTTATGAGGGTGAGGACTACACGCAGGAAGCCAGCGAGATAATTGGCTTATTAGACACACTAACAAGCTTGCTAGGCCACAAAAACAGGTTGCAAGTAGAGAATATCAACGGGGTTCAATGTTTCTTTTTGTTTTATCATTGCTCGCGCAATGGAATGAATCCACGCATTAAGAAATTTACAAAATATGACGAATTGAAAGATTTTTTAACAACATTAATTGCAGTATGGGGGTTTATATGTCGGTAACAGTAGTGGGCTATGCTCGTGTAAGTACCAAAGAGCAAAAACTTGATGTTCAACTGGATGCGTTGGACAAGTACGGTTGCACTAAGATTTTTCAAGAAAAAATATCCTCGATTGCTCCGGTCAGGCCAGAATTACAGAACGCGCTTGATTGGGTAAGGGAAGGCGACACGCTGGTAGTGACCAGGATTGACCGATTAGCCAGGTCTGTTACTCAGTTACACGACATAATCAAAAAGCTTAATGACAAAGGGGTTAAGTTTGTAGCTATTGAGCAATCGATTAATACTGCTGGAAGCATGGGTAAGCTTATGATTACGATGCTAGGCGCTATCGCTGAGTTTGAACTTGAAATCAGGAAGGAAAGACAAAGCGAAGGGATCAGGATGGCACATAAGAGCGGTATTAAGTTTGGGCGCAAAGAAAAGCTTACACGCGATCAGAAACTTAAGCTTTACTATGACCGCAAAGATGGGTTTTCAATCAAGATGCTGATGGACAAGTACGCTGTTAGCAAGATGCAGGTATATAGAGAGCTAGAAAAAGCCGAGGTAATACTTGAAAACATAAAGGGGTAATACAATGCATAATTTTATAGTACCATTCTTGCTGATATGTTTAGTTCTATTAACTATGGAAGATTAATAATGGATGCAAATGCAAAAACAGCAAAACAACGACAGTCAATAATGCGTGCTAGCGAGATGATTATCTCGCGCATGCGTGAATGGCGTAGAGTAATGACAAACCCAGAACTGAAAACACAACGGGCAGCCTGGGCGCTTGGTGGGTTAGTTACTACTGTCACGGGTAACGTGCTACATATCACAGAGCAAGTACTTGAAGAATCGAAAGGAAGCGCTAAGGACGATTTAACCGAGATTAAGCGCCAAATTGACGATTTTTTCAACCACATGTTGCTCCAAGAAGACCACGTTACCCATTAGTTTTTTCTTGGTACGGCCTAACAGGCCATAATGTGCAATCTTTAATCACACAATTTTTTATTGCTTCGCGTGGGTTGGGATCACAACCTGCGCCAATACAATCCCAACATTTGCCGTTTATAGCAAGCCTAAGCGACTTAGGGTTTTCGTTGGCTTTTTCTATCGGATTCTTAATTACCGTCTTAATTCCTAATTCTTTTCTTCGAATTCTTTCTTGTTTCGCTAACTCTAATCCTATATTCAAAATTTACTCCTTGTTTTGCGTTAATTTTCGCAAGCACAGCAATTAAAACAAATTAGCAGTACCCTTGGATACCCCACAGATTTAAATCCGTGGGGATAGGCTTAACGCGCAAGCTATCAGTATCCCTTGTAAACCTCGTGAATTTCTTCCTCGTAGTCGTCAGGAAACAGCGCACGCTTAGCCCTATCTTGGGCTGTATCGTAGATTGTACCGCCAATTGACTCGTAGAAAATAGATCCAAGTTCCCCGTAACGGTTTTTGGCTACGATTAACTCAAGCCATTTATCATCAATGCTATCCTTAAACTGCCCTGGTCTATGAGCGAATAGGATTAAGTCGGCAAAATTCTCAATTGCTGAGGTGCCTTTAAGTTGGTGCATTGTTGGGCGAAAATCTTTAGATTGCTGATTAGTGCGGTTTAACTGAGCTAAAAGCATAACACTTACGTTCAAATCACTAGCTATTGAACCAATCTTGCTCATGATGTAATTATACTTTTCTGTTTCACCGTTAAATTTTTTATTGCTTTGCATTGCCGTAAAAAAATCCATAAACACCACGTCTAGTGGTGAATCACAGTGAAGACTACGACATTTAGCTTCGATAAACTCTATCGTCATTGCTTTGTTTTCTACTACTCGCAACGTATTTGCATTTTTAAGCGCATTTTGTGCGTACTCGATTAAAGTTCTTTTTTCTGCGACTGGTAACGAGTTAATAGTGGCCCTAGATTTGCCCGTAATCTCAGCCATGAGCATATGGGCAATATCAGTTAACGTCATTTCTAAGCTAAAAAAAGCAGAGTTATAAAAACTTTTCATAGCAACGCGATGTAATATTCTAGCGCCAATTGTGGTTTTCCCTGTGCCAGATTGACCAGCAAGGATATTTATACCTGGCTTTCTGAATCCACCTTTAAGCAGATGGTTTAGCAAAGAATCGTGAGAGTCGATTAAATTTTTCTCATTAAGCAGGGAATCAAGGGCTTCCCCTAGGGCTGCGCCATTAGCTGTACGAATCGAAGCATGAGACTCTTTGTTTAACTTTTCTACGAATTGGTCAATAAACTCTTCTTTTTCCTTAAGTGTAACCAGTGATTCTATTTGACCAGGCGCTTGCATCAATGCCTTAGTGAGTTTATTTACCCTGGTCTGCACCCTAAGTTGCCGTACAAGCTCCATTAAGCTACCTTCATGGCACGCAAAGCTAGCTATGGTGGCTACATACTCAAAACTTGCTTTCGCGCTGGTAGCAAGAGAATTTAAGCTATAATGCTCGTTTGCATGGCGTAGTGAGAGGACAGTGTTAAATATTTTGCGATCTTGGATTGAGTCAAAGTCATCTTCGCTTAACGCTGCTAATGCTGCTAATTCATTGCCAGTAATCGGACTTTCCCCATTAACAGCTAAGCAACCTAGTATCATTTGCCTTAGTTCTGCAACATTCATCATAACTCCCCGTTTATTACGCGACAGATATTTGTCCAACTACAGAGCGTTAGGAAGTTATTTGTTCGAGTGTTACCCGATTCGGTCTGCCATTTACCAAACACCCACTTTGGATGTGTTTTGAAAAGATTATCCAAGTAGCTTGCGAACTTCTCAGGTGTCCAGCCCTCTTTAGCTAAGCGCCTACAGTAAGCCCTGTGCTTATCGCTAACTTTGCGAACCACAGGAAGCTTTCTATCTCCTAGCGACTCCTGTTTTCGATTCCAGGCATCGATGTATTGCTGAATAACCTTTTCAGAACAACTCTTAGCGGTTGCTGGTGAAGTGTTAACTTCACTAACAGTAATATTTTTATTTTCTTTTTTTTGTATATGTCTTTCTTTTGTATGTGGGTTGTTTTCCCGACGGTCGGGTTTTCCGTCGGTCGGGTTTTCAGGCGGTCGGTTAGTCATGGGTTCGGGGTGAATATGAACCTCATTTGATACAATTACCCCTTTTTCATTTCTTACTATGACAGTTTCATATAGCCCTAGCTCCTTAAGTTCGCTTTTCCCTTTTCTAACCCAATCGCGCCCTTTCCCAAATCTGGCCATTAAGTCTTTTTCCCTCACCTGCCAATTGTTTGGCTTGCTTATCAAATAATGATAAATACAGTAAGCGTTGGGTGACGAAATCAAATCCATTGTTGTATTTATCGTGACAGTAAATCCTTTGCAGTTGTTTCTAAGCACAGGTTTGTTGATACTCATAAATCAAATCCCTTTGTTGATTAAATTTTTAATATTATGGAATAACTTTCTTGTCTTATCTTCGCTTAAACCAAAACGCTCGGCCGTGTGCTTTATAGTGGGAAGTTCACCTTCGGGAAAAGATGACAGATAAGCCCATAACGCTAATTCATATGGGTCTCGTATCATTTCAATTATTTCGTTGGATAATACAGTTAATCCTAAGTCTTCTTTAGAAAAGGTACCTGTAAAATTTTCTTTTGACATTTTTTTCTCTTGTTTCATTTTATCCCTACTTTCTTAATCCATGCCCATCTGGGCTAAAAAAATGACAATTTGTCCTAATTTACTACTGGAAAATTGTCGCCATGTTATAGACGACTTAAGACGTGGTTGGTAGAATTTAATAGATCATTTTTTTAAATTCCAACCACGTTTTAAGTCCTATTAAGTGTCGAGTTCAACCCTGCGCCTTAAGACAATCCTATATTCTAATTATTTAACTACGAGATCAAGTTCTTGTGATTTTATACTGTTTTTCTGGTTTAAAAGTGTCACTTTGTACCTGACTTTAAGCAATGAGTTTAAAACTTGCTCGTTTAGCTCAGGCTGTGAATAAACTTTTTGGTTAGAACCAGGTAGCTTCGAACTTCTCATAGCTCTTAAATTGCGCTCCATTTGTTCAATTTCTTGATCAATCACTTCTATTGCTTCATCCATTTTCTGTCCTTATTTGTTGATAGGGTGGCAAATCTGGATCAATCTCAAGTTTGCCGTTAGTATATACGCTTAACTGCACTTGCCAGTGGATAGGTACATAGCCTTTTTTTCTCCAAGCATAAACATTCTGTGTTTTTATGCCTAAAAATCTAGCAACTTTAACCCCACTGCCAAAGTAATTAATAACCTCATCTGGTGTCATAGCATTTACCTCTTGAATGTAAACTTGAATTGTATATAATATAGCTTTAATTAACAAGGATGTTAATGCTTACAGAAGAACAACGTGTTAAGCGTGCGGATGGGTTGGGTGCGTCTGACACCCCAATACACATGGGTTACTCAAAGTTCATGACGCCCTATGAGCTTTGGTTGCAGAAAACCGGAGTTGTTGCCCCCAGTGAAGAAGTAACAGAGCTTACTTACTGGGGTAACAAGCTTGAACGTGTGATAGCTGAACGTTTTGAAGAAGACAACAACTGTACGGTAAGTTTTCCTGATACCGTGTACCATCCTAAATACGACTTCATCTTCGCCAACTTGGATGGTTACGTGGAAAAGGATAACGCAGTCGTTGAAATCAAAAACGTTAACTCATTCATGCGCTACCAATGGGATAACGCGCTCGAAGATGGTATCCCAAACCAATACTTAATTCAAATTGCCAAGCAATGTATGATTGTAGATGCGTCAATCGGCTATTGTGCGGTCCTTATTGGTGGTAACGAGTACCAGCAATATATTTATCAACGCGATCCCGATTTAGAAAGACATATTTTAAACTGTGACTTAAGATTCTGGGAAATGGTCAAGAACAATATTCCACCTGATGTGCAAACATTGAACGATTGTAAGCTTAAATACAAGGAGGTAGATGACGACAAGAAACTAACTGCTAATTTTGGAATTGAAAGTGTATGGACTGAGTTGCAGAACATTAAATCTAACGTTAAATCACTGACTGAGCGTGAGAATGAAATCAAAATTACCATAATGGATTACATGAAAGACGCGCAGTACTTGTACGATTTAAACGATAGGCTTATGGCAACTTGGAAAGCTAATAAGAAAGGAAATCGAAGTTTTTTAATCAAGGGATGATATGAACGAACTTACAAAACAAATCGACTTAAAAGACAGTCTACTAGCACCTGGCAATAGTGAGCATTACTATAAAATTGCCACGAACATGTCTAAGGCCCAAATGGTGCCGAAATGCTATTTTGGTAAGCCCAATGACCTATTCCTAGCCATGGCATTAGGTTACAAGCTAGGCTATAGTCCTGAGCAAGCCGCGCAGAATATCGTAGTAATTAACGGCAAGCCCTGCGTTTACGGGGATGCCCTACTAGCCTTAGTTATGGTCCATCCAGCATTTGAGGATATCATCGAGGAAGCTATTGAAGACGATGAACATAGAATCATAGGGTATACTTGCACGATTAAACGCAAGAATAGAAAAGATATTGTACGAAAATTCACCCTTGAACAAGCCGCTAAAGCTGGATTGATTAAGCGTTCTCAAGTCTGGCAGTCTTATCCTGAAAGGATGCTGCAAATGAGAGCTAGAGGGTACGCTATACGTGACGGATTCCCTGATGCGCTTCACGGTTTAATGCCAGCAGAGGAAGTATCCGACTACTATGATGCTGAATATGAAGTAATTAAGAAAACTAGGACGGAGAACCTGAAAGATGAATTATCTCTGGAAGATAATGACACTGTATTACCTCAAGAGACTGTCGAACCTGGACAAGAAAATGCAAAAACTGATGCCGTTGAAGAAGTGGTTAAAAATGAACCACAAGAGACACAAAGTGGTAATGAAACTAATGAAGATAGGAAAACACAACTCCTTGGCGCTATCGACCAACAAATGGAACTCTTAGATTTCACACATGAAGGACTGTCAAAGGTTTGTTCTTACTATGGGGTAAGCTATATCCCTGATATGACCGAGGAACAACTAGAACACTTACATGCTCAACTAGAAAGGAAATTAGACAATGATAAATAAAACTATAATTGTGGGCCGAGTGGGTAACGTTGAAACTAGACCTCTTAAGTCAGGAGGTACCGTGTCTAATATCTCTGTCGCTACTAATAAAAAAATCAAGGGAGAACAGGTCACAGACTGGCATAATATATGCGCTTACAATAAAATGTCGGACTTGGCAGCGAAATACCTTAATAAAGGCGACATCGTTGGCATTGAAGGTGAATTAAATTACCAAAAATTTACAACTAAAGAGGGAAACCAAGTAGAAAAAGCGGTAGTTATTGCTCATAAGTTTACCTATTTCCCTAGAAATAATGGGAATCCCAATGGGAATCAAGCTGATAACTACGGGAATTCCTCTGAGCCTAATTATGCTGGCTTAAATGATGATGTGCCTTTTTAAAAAGCACCTCTATATTTTTTGTTAACCCTTTAAGTAGGTTTCTATGTGTAGCATAAATTCGTTTAACCCCTTCGATATGCAAGCATAGTAACCTGCTTTCCTCATTTGAATTAAAAAATCCATTTGATTCTGAGTTGCTCGGCCTTTTAGGGATTTCATTTCTACAAACATGCCGTGATAACGCCCTACAGGGTACGCTATAAAGAGATCGCTTACACCCGACCTAACCCCCATAGTTTTAAGGATTAAACCCGTTAACGGCTTAGCTTTGCGCTCATTAGGAACATGAAAAGTATGCGCCCTTAACTCTGGATACTGTAATTCTAGCCATTGTAAGGACGCTATTTGTTCTTGTGATTCATCATTTAAACGCTTAATAACATTAGGATGTAGCTTCCCTTTCTTCCTCGATAAGGTACGCGCATGTAGCCCCGTCTTTGTAGTATTTATCACCAAACATCCTTGTTATTAAATACATTTGATAAGCGTTGCTTTGAGTCATCTTGTTTTCAATCAAACCAGAATAAAACACTTCATCGGCATATCGTCTGCTTAAATTACCTGGGCATGTATACATGTAATCATGCAGCAATGCAGGTGCCATTACTCGTGACTCAGCAGGAGATAGGACCGACCAAAATATTTTAGGCACACTGGCAAGGTCAGTATCAAATCCCTTTGGTACTCTCACCGTGTGATTGTCTATCTTGGCGATAAAGTCGTTACATGTCCTAAATCTACCTTGGTTGTTAGGTTCAACACAAGGAGCGTTTTCATAGCTTACAGTATGGGGCAAATCAGGTACTTGGTAAGCGCTACACCCACCAAGTAATAATGAGAGAGTTATTAATTTTTTCATTATGCAGCCGCTCTTAATAGCTGATAATTAATTACAGTGTCATTACCAGGGTCCGCACTAAAAGTAACAGTTAATGTATCCGCAGTAACTACAGCATTAACTATAGTAACGTTATTTGTACCGTCATCAACCATTTGAACGAACGCTAAATCAGTAGCTAATGCCCCTGTTACGGTAATAGCTTCGGCAGCACCACCGCCAGCAGTTGTAGGTTGGCCCGCGAATTTAACTACATGGCTTGGGGAAATACCCGAATCAAGCATACTTAACTCAATGGCTCCGTTTTCAATTATAGCTTCCCCATCATTCCTTAATGTCATGTCGCCAAACATTGCTACAGCAGTAGCTACACCGGACGCATTACCTACTAATATTCTCGCACTAGCTAATGCAGAGCTAATATATGCAGGGTTAGTTTGTTCTTCAAGTCCAGCATCAGCACCACTTACAACAACTTGAGCAATTACGTTTTTCTGATCGGTAGTGTATACAATAGCTGTTTGCTTATTGTTAAATGTATAACCAAAACGCTTGGCTTTATTTAAATAAGTTGAGCTTAAAATAGTAGCTGCCGTATCGTCAGTTTCAATAAAAATAAGTGAAGGGTTAACACCTACTACACCTGGTCTAATTGTATTTATATTCTTAATTCCCATTTCATCATCCTTAATGTTAAGTTAATCTTGAGCCTTCATGGCCATGTAATTACAGGTAGTTCCTGAATAAATTCTTGAAGCGTAGGCATTGTCCTTGTTTCGTTTTTAATTTTCTGTATTTCACCTAACGCATAAGTAAATACAGCATCACGCCACAAAGAAAATGCATCTGCGTCTGTTTTAAAAGGGGTAAACGCACTTACTTTATACGTCATTAAATCAGTTCCAGATAAATATCCTTTTTCTTTGGCAATTCTATCTATGTATTGATAAAGATATTGGCGAAGAATATCAATTTTATCATTTATGCTTTTAGGATTGTGTTCTTCTAAATTTTCCACTTCTACGTTAGCTTCAAGAAGTTTAATGTAATCTGCGTTAAGTTCATCTAACGGGATTTGCTGATTTTTTTCATTATCCAATACCCCTATGATTTGTCCGTTTGAGTCTAATATTTTTTTATACATTATAGCTCCGCATCTGCTGTCATATGAACCGAACATATCTCGGCTGCCGCATCCCCTGCTGCCTGTGCATTATTCACTAAGAATCCATTTGCACCAGCATCAATAGCGGACGCTGCCCCTGAGTCTGCCGCGCCTGTTATGTTTCTCCATAATGCATTTGCAGCATTAGGATTATAAAAAACAAAGCTTGGAGTTGTGCGCATCTGAACCGGATAACCCATCCAGAACCCGTCATTACTCACACCAGCACGCGCGACACGATAATTTAATGCGCCTGTAGAAGATCCCGTATTCTGTGCAGGTGCGGTAGCCATTGGAAATGTTTTCCAGTAATAACGCTGACATAAAGCTAGTTCTTGCTCTCGATGTCTTAACTCAAATGGTGTGGCATTTTCACCGTCCTCGATTTGTATAAGGGCTAATCGGACATAATCATTAGTATTTTCTACAAAGTTAGACTGTGATGCCGTAGCAACCACATCCGCACTTACCCATGTGTCCGGTGATGCCGTATGCAATGAGGTTCCAGCAGCTAGTGAGAAGGTTACAATTAATCCTATACCGTTAGTGTAATTCCATGTTCCAGCACTTGGGGAAGCGTCTACCGTAATAGTTTTCTTCTCCCATGTATCAGTCGTATCTACGGTAATATTGCTTACATACGACCTATCTTGACCAGCATTCCTAAATGAAATCCCCATAGTTCCAGTGACATTAGATTTTATCCAAAATGAAATGGTAAATGCCCTCTGGGCCAATCGTGACCAGTCATAACCTTCCATGCGATAAAATAAACCGTAGAAGTCACCTGCACCTATTGTGCCATCAGCCGTGGTGGTAGTTATTTCGAAACAATTTTCTGTGTAGATACCTGCTTCGGCAACTGTAGGAGCATCTGTTTCTTTCTGAATTGTCCATACTGCGGTTCCAGCCATGGCAGCTCTAAATCTATCAGCCGTATAAACATTTACACCTGTTAATCCTGTAAAATTTGTTCCGCGTTGCCATGGGTTAGTGAAAAAATCCCCACCAATAGCCATGTTTTTTCTGATTATATTCGTATCAACATAGTTTTTAGTTGCTGCGTCTTGGGCGCTTACAGGGTCCACAACGTTATTAATTAATTGGGTCCCCATATCTAGTGCTTCGGCCTGGGTACCAAGTTGAGTAATATTATCTTGTACGGCTGTAGGTAGTGTTGAGCTAATAGAAGGTACACCAGCACCACTTGTAATCAAAACCCCGTTATTTGCTGTAGCTAAACCTTGAATAGTATTAGCGCCATTAGAATATAAGATTGAACTAGCCGCGTAAGTATCAGCAAAAGTTGAAGTGCTTGTTACCCAGTTAGTACCATTTGAACGAATGATTGTACCAGCAGCACCAGCAGTGAGAGGAAATGTAGCCGTAGACCACAAAGTTTGGTCGACACCATCGTTAGATAAAAGTTGCCCAGAAGTACCTATTAATTTAGGCCATTTTTGACCGTCTAATATTACTTCGCCTGTTCCAGTAGGGGTTAATGTTACATCGCCATTGGTTAAGACAGAGGATAAAGTATTACCGTACAAAGCCAGATTACCAGCCTGTACATACGATCCACCTTTAGGGATTAATATAATGGGAATAGAAGCGCCACCACCTAATGCTGATATAGATACACCATCAGTTCCAGCCGAGTTGCTAAACTCTATGTAGTTTTGAGCACCTCCTACTGTTACCCACTTTATAAGGTAATTTCCCGAAGCATCCTTTATGCCAGTACCAGGGAAGTTAAAGCGAGTATTTGCTCCACCTCTTAACCCTACTACTTCATCATTTACTTGGAGTTCACCGCCATTGGTAAACTCGGAAAACTTAGTTGTATCTACCATACCAATATCCTTATTGGTTAAGCGAATAGAACGTCACGCTTACATCAGCCGTAGCATCGGCAGTAACAAAGTGCATCACGTCACCTGCTTCTACCCGTCTGATAATTTCTGTTTCTGGTGGTATTAATTCACTGGTACTTGCCGCAAACGTAGCGCCAGCAGGAACCGCAGCAGTAGCGTTTAGAGCGTGCCATACTGTCGATCCCTGTTCAGTTACTATCTTGGCAGCCCATTTGTTATGTAACTGCCCACCAATACCCCCTAGTGAACCAGCAGCAGGAACCGTTAAGGTGGTATCTCCACCACCGCTAGTTAAGGTAGCACTATAAAGAATATCAGCTATTTGTAAGCCGTTACCTTCCGAGCCATTCACGTCATTGACGTGAGCATACTTCTTAGCCATTCCTTGGCCTCCTTTATCTCGTTAATCTATCTTAACACAAATGTAATAATCATCTCTTTTCTTAAACCCCAAGTTGCGCATTAGCTATATAGTGGTAAGCGATGTAACACCCTTGTTGTGGAGATGCACCAACGCCTGTTTGTTGAATCATTACTGAGTTAGTGTTTTCAGTGTAATAAAATCCTTGGCTACTTACAGCTTCCTCATTAAAGTAGGTTGCAAAAACCGCATTGGCAGAATTAACTGGTGAGCTGCCATGCTCTAAACGCGCATAAACATTATCTACTGTCCAATCGAAAGGTGAGTAAAATGTCATATCTGGCGCGGCTCTTTTAGTTTGCTTAAAGTTATAGCTAAACTGTCTTGCATAGCCTGATAATGTTGTTGTTACATGCTCTACATGCTGATTAGCGGTAATCACACTATCATAATCTGGCGATGTATCACCAACATAAACATCAGGTGCCATGCTTTTCTCATAGTAATACTGGCATTCCCTTAGTACTTGGTCTGACGTTTGAGGATTAGATTCAATAGCAAAATCATTAGGTACTAACGATACAGTGGAAATATGAAGTGCGTCACCAGCAGATAAAGTGCCGCTTGATAACCACAAAACAATGGCTAAATAATCATCGGTTCCCGATGCATAAGGTAATTGAAAATTATTAAAGCTATAATAAGGGAAAGCTCCCATACTTAAAGATGAATTCTGAGAAATTGTCCACTCAGTATTATTTTCTGATTGAATTACCGTTGACCATTGTGCGGTATAGGTATTATCCGAAGTAGAGTTGCCCCATGAAACTATAGGGCTAACAGTAGTCGGCGCTGTAGTACTTCGAAGTAAATCCATCTTAAATTTTAGCGTATTTGAGGTGCTTGGCACTAACACTGCACGCATTAAACTAGATAAAGCATAACCCCAATATGGGCGAATAGTTTCCTTATCTATATACTGAACAATTGCAAAATGTCCTTGGGTTCCTCCACCAGGCTCGATAAACAATGCACCAATATCCTGAGAGTTAGCGCGACCTACATTAAGCATACTAGCGTTTTCAGCCACTATTATAGTTTGGTCGGCTACATATTCTGCTTGTGAACCCATAGCTGCAACGGCTGATGATCTCATTTGCCAAGGATTTAAACCAAAATCCCAAGCGGTAAGAATGCTTGCTTTAGGCTGAATTATTACTGACTCTTTATAGTTATGCCAAGTGTGGTCTTGCTGCCTGTTTACAGGTTCTTGGTCATAAGCCACAGGGTCCGCATCACTATTGGTTCCCACTATCTGAATTGATGACACTCTCACCGTAGCTGTTGTTGGTAGGATAACTCTTATATCAACATAACCTGTATCACCCGTAGCCGGATTAACTGATGCTGGTATAGCTGTGTTAGTTTTAAATTCTGAATAGTCGCTAGTAATTAAGTTTAAAGAACCCAGGCCAGCGACTGAACCGTCTGAATCCTGCCACTGCATAGATAACGACGTGGGTATGGTCTGGGACTTGGCTATTAGATAAGCCGCTAGGTTTCCGGCTGAAAATAACCCAGGGTTATTACTTAATCGTTGTCGTAAGACGATTGTATCTAAATTAGCACCAGGAGCGATTTCTAAAGCGTAAGGCGCATTAATAATCTGTGCGTCTGATGGCTCACCTGGGTCTTGCTCACTTCCAGCTAGAGCTATTCTATTAATCGTCACTGAACCATTAGAGGTGCTTGATGCTAGCTCCAACACCCAATCTGGTCCTATCTCTACAGTTTCTGATGTGGTTGTCATTGTATGAGATATACCATTAGCAGGGTCAAAATACACATCAACAAATTGAGGATTTCCAAGTTCATTGGTTACTACGCCATGCCCTTCATCTACAGGGCTATTTTCCTCTGTGATATTAGGCCATGCTTGACGGGTAAACTGTTCAGCCCCTGAGCTATCCCTTACCCTAATAAAGTAATTGTCTATATCACCGTCAGCATCCAAAGGATAAAAATAGATTGCCACATTCTCGTTGGAGTTGTTCATAGGCGTACCCACTGAACTTAATGTCATTGGGTTAGGCAATGCTGTATAGCTGTAAGAACCTGGTGAACCTACTAATTCATACACGGCTTTTGGGGTTAGCCTGTCACTATCTCGGAAAAACTCTATAGTGCCACCGCTTAATGGCTCGCCTGTAGTTTTATCAACGAAATATTCGCCTAAATTTACCCCTACAATGTAGTTGTCACTTAAAGCCATCTTATATCCTTATAATCTGTGCTTGATTTTTAACCATCAAACATTTATATTTACCCTTTTACAATAGGGGTTTGTATGGAATTCGCATTATTCTCAATTATTTGCTTACTTTTTGTTATAGCTATTAAGGATTAATCTTTAAGACCTAATAGCTCAGGCGCTTTGTTAGCTAATATTTTATATAAGGCGGCAGCTCCACCCAAAACACCGCCACCATATCCAAGAGATTTTAAGACTGGTGTGCTTTTTCTCTTAAGCTTCATGTACTGCCTGTATTTATCTTGACCTTTAGTTAGATGTTTTACAATTTTGTCTTCCCCTATATCAGATAAATGCCCTTTATATTCATTTAACAATTGCTGTCTCACCCGTTCTGCAAATGGAGACATTGAACGCTCTGCTTGAGAAGACGATCTTGCATAACCCCTTGCTTGCTGCCCTAATGCAGATTGCAAATCAAATACAGGATTATATTCTCCACCCATAGCTTCCGATATTAAATTTTGTACAGCAGGGTCCTTCATATTAAAAAATTGTGGCGCTTGCTCAAATATTTCATCTGATAAATTGGCTGGTGGTATGTCTCTTTCATTAGCTAATCTCTTAGCTTTTTTTAAATGCCTTGTAGCTGCCCCTTTCCTAATTGGTAATGACCTCAATACTGAAGCTAGACCATATATATAAGGGCTAAATTCAACCCCTTTTTGAATAGCTAAATCTGACACTGTTGGTTCACCCGTTAGACCTAGCATTTCGGGAAAGTTTTTTTCTTCCATGTGAGGTATATATTTAGCAACATCCTTTGCTTTACCTATATCGCCCATAAAAGGAAACTTTCTAAATTGGTCCCCCGTTGAATCATACAAAGACTGCAAGGATTGTGCGACATCATGCGGCATATTTAGCGTGTCTCGCGCAAGATTACCTAACCCTACCCCAACATTCCTTGGAAGCTTTTGAGCAAAAGTTTGTTCTTGAGGAACTTGCTGACTTTCTGTTTCTTGCTGTCTTCTCGCTAATTCCCTGCGTGCTAATTCTCTACGTGCCATCTCAGGTGTTATAGACATTATTGTACCCCCGCTAATTTTCTTAGCTCGTCATCAGACATATTTTGAATGTCTTGCGGTATCTCTACATTGGACTGTCCTGAGATTGCTACTTTATTTTCTGGGCTATACAACTTCTTATATTTACCTACTTGTTCTTCGGGATTAAAAAAGGTCTGCATATATGCAGGTACACTTTTCTCCCCTTTTTCAGTCGCTGCATTTACAATATCTGAAAATCTTTGCCCTGCTTTTCTAACTGCATCACTTGGCAATCCATATTTCACAGCTATCTTCTCTACTGATGCAGGGATATCACTCGACTTTAAAGATTTTTGTAAACTTTCTATTACATTTTTCTGCTTTCCGGTTCTGATTGTTGAAGACTCTTTAGTGGTCAGTGGCGCTAATAATTTAATAGACAATAAGAAATCGTCTACTCTCTGTTGAGAAGTTGGGTCAGAATTATATTTTTTTACATCATTTATTAACTTGCCTATTGAGCCTTGGCCGGAGTAATAGGACTGTGCGTCATTAAACACTGGAAACACTTCATTAAAAAATGCACGCCCTGAAATTTCATCTTTCTGCGCAACTGTTAAGGGAGATTCCTTCCCTATTTTTTCCCCTTTATCATCATACAGCCACCTTTCGCCAGATTTTAATCCCTCCGCTCTATTAGCTGTTAATTCGGTTCTAGCGTCTCTGTTTCTATCTTTCGATGCTTGGATTTGAGTTGCTAATTGTTTTACATTGTCTGGAATGTCAGGATTATTTTGCAATTGATACATATCAAGAGCCTCCCCTGCCGAACCAAGTAATCTTTTTTGAGATGGATTACCTAAATTCAACGCTTTCATAAGAGCGTCTTTTTGTTCCTTTGGACTCAAATCTACAGGCTTCATAGGAACCTGTGTCTGTCCTCTAAGATAATCACGCAAGTTATCAACTAGCTGCCTGTTATAATCAAACTTTTTATTAGGGTCTGTTTCTAATTGAGATTTCTCATAGTTTTGCTGAGCCTGTCTTAATTGCTGTTCTTTTATTTGGTTCTGCAATTCCTGATTTCTGGGGGCATTCTTAAGCATCAACTGCTGCAACTGATTAGCCAATTCCTCTCTCCTTTGTCTTCGGTCTAGTTGACCAGGCAAAGCTTGGAGGTTTAAATTCGCTGCTTGATTAGCCAAGTTCTCTTTTTCTTCCTGACGCGCCATAATGGAAGGTAATTGACCAGCCTTATAGCCTTGCGCAAGGGTCTGCACTAAATCTGCAATCGGAGATTTCAATGGTGCTATGTTTGAAAAATTCATTGGTTGAAAAGGCATTCTATGCTCCTTATAACCACTTACTTACTAGGTTAGTTCCCACTGAACCACCGCCTTTCATTGGTAAGCCTGCAATACCACCAATAGCGCCAGTAATACCCTTAAACAAATCATTCATGTTCTGGTTTTGCTGTCTCTGGCCTTGGAACGCTAAACTACCTTCACTGCTTAACACGTTAGCTAAGGATGTTGCTAAATCTTTGCTTGCATCATAACCTGTATTAAATAACCCTTGTTCACCGGATAAACCTGTCTGGTATGCACCTAATACGTTATTTAAAAATTGCTGCATATCCTGACTAAGCAAGTCATCAGTGATTCCTAATTGTTGCTTAATATCTGACTCAGTACCAGAGAAACCACCAGCAGCAGCCGTATTAGCCGCCTGTCCAAGCATTTCTTTCTTCTTAGCCTGATACCCTTTCGATGGCGTGTACCCTTCCATAAGCGCATTGATAAACGCTGTAGGGTCTTCCATTAGCCTGCTGTACTGATCGCTTAATGCGTCTTTAGCATCAAGTCCTGTTTGCACATAGGGATCGTAATACGGATGCAATGTACCTGGGATTTGCTCAAAGTACTGCATTGCTTCATCCGCAGGGTTTTTACCACCATGTAGAAATTGACTTAATATACTCATTATCCCTCCTATGGATAAGCAGCCGTACTTACTTTACGCAAGGAACTGTTAATCTTTACCACCAACTCATTGTACGGTGGGTCGCCATCATCATTGACCACATACCACATTGTACCATTAGGCATGGCAGTATTGGGATCGCTTTCTAAGCTTGCCAAATCACCTTGAGTTATCGTTGGTACAACCCATCCATTATCAGATAGGCTTTCTTGCATCACACGGTTTAATTCATCCTGATACATGTCGGCTGAATCAGTTAAGTAACCGTCCTCTTTAGTCCACTTTTCGGCTAAGTAAGTTGGAATATTCATCAATACACCTCCAACGTGCCTTCACCAGCTATCACGCGGCTACGAGTCCAAAAATCAAACTGAAAAATAGTTTCGTTTGCCTGACCAATTCCCCTTAGCCTAAACTGATTTCGGTAATGAGCTAATGGATTCAAGTCGTAACCGACTATATTTGAAAAGTTAGCTCCACCAGTTTTGCTTATTCTTACGTCTACCCTGGGTCTATAAACACTACACGAACCACCTTCACCAAGAATGTATTTATCATCCTCTGTAACAATGATTGAATCCCCTGGCTCGGTTACTAAAACATCACTACAAGTCACGCCTAGATTTAATTCCATGAACTCAGGTTCTTCCCCTTGCTCCATCCACACAGTGGCAACATTACCTCTATACCTTTGGGAATTTTTCTTTCGAATAGATTTAACTATTCGTGTTCTAGGGATATCGTAAGTTGCTTCCTCATATTCAAACTGAGTGATTGTGCTACTTAATTCATATAAATTCGCATCGTTTAAGCTAATACCGTAAATCTTATTGTTGAAATAAACTAACTGACGTATAGGGAAATAATTCCTGTTCTCGTCAATTAACTCAAAGAAGCTTTGAGTATTGAAGTCGTAAGTAATCGTCTTGTTGTCACTCTCATTATAAAAAGTTAACTGATAAAATAAGTGACCGTCTTGCCTGTAGAAAAATGCTGTTGAATCTTCGGGAACGTTTATTCTACTCAGAAAGAAATCGATTCCATCTGTTGAAATTCTTTGAGGACTACCGCCTGTAGTTACCATAATAACAGGAGCGTTATTCTCATTCTGTGCTAACCAGCAAACTATCTCGTCACTTGCTGCAATCGTATTAACACTGACAACCCCATAGTCTATGTTGCTTGAACTGTGTCTAACGTAATTCTGCAAACCACCTTGTTGTGTGAAATAAGCCCCTACCGTCTTACCAAACACTACAATGTTATTTCCTTTCCCCGGTAATCTTACGGGCGCTAATGCCGTGTCCGGCTTGTTCTCTAAAGCTAATTCAAACCCTACAGTATTTAATTTAATTGTGGTATCGGTATCATAAATATAAACGTACCACTTAGCACCATCTGCCGTAGAGTTGGAATTTCCTATCAAGAAAAAAGTATTATGATAGGTAACGTAACTAGGCACTAAACTGCTTACGCCTAATGCTTGAACCGTTAATGATGAATTAGTAGGCCAATGGTAAATATAAATATTTGCCCCGTCTGCTATGGCTATCTGACCGTTTAGGTTTTCGTCCATTGACACTTGGCTTGCTCCACCAGCAATAGAACCTACAAAAGCTACTGACAAAGCAGGTGATATACGATACACCCCTGAGCCAATCACACAGAGAATAAAGTTCCCTCTTGTACTGTGAAAAACTCCCCGTCCTACGCCAGAAGGTGCAATATTTAATACGTGTCTGAACCCTGCATAGTTAACTAGCCAATTATCAGTTACAAACATGTTATAGGTATGCTCGTCAGATATTTTCTTGTATCGGCCAAATTTTGATGACCCTACAATATTTAAATCTACTACCTCACCGTTTGGAGTCCATGTCATTAAGTAGTCCAGCCTTTACCTATATTTACTTGCCCGTAATTTATGCCACCGCGCCTACCTAAACTCGATTCTTTCTGCATTCTTAAATCGATTCTAGCGCTTTTCTTGGCTATTAAATGCCTGTATCTTGCTACCTCTTTCGCTACACCAGAAGGAACTATAAAATTAAACTCTGTGCAAATTCTGTCTGCTAATTCAAACTTAAGCAGATTAATGTAAAACCTATCTAACGTTAAAGATAAATCCTGATTAATAGTTACTTCGCTTAACCTGAATAATCCCCAAATAGTTAATGGGTAAGCTACATCAGGCTTAAAGTAAATATACAAATTACCCCCACCATAAGCTCGCTCAAAGTGCCAGCTTCCAGGTAGTGACTGAATATTATCTGCCCTAGACTCTCCAAAATACTGCGCTCTATCCTTCTTAGTAGTACTGTATCTAACCGAATCTATGTAGAAAACAAACGTTTCAATATCAATACAGTCAGTTATAAAATAAGTTTCCTGTCCTATAACTGCCGTAATATCTTGAGTTTCATAATAAGGGATAAGCCTATTATCTACTGTCTTATCCCCTATAAGGTCATTCAACCAATTAAGTCCATCCTGAGCCTGATCACCACTCACAGTTTCAAACTCCCGCGAAACTACTCCCGATGAATAATACGCCTCATTTATTAGCTGTAATGTGGTGTAGGCCATATCAGTCCTTAAATAAAGTCTTTGTACCCTTTGACCAAGATATCCAAGTCATCAGAACCATTTGATACCTTGTATTCTACCTTTGGAGTAGAACTATCAAGACCAGCAGGAACCAATGCCATGCCTACCTGAGCAGCAGCAACGCCATAACCAAAGCGAATAATTCCAGCAGTAGCGGTTGAACCAAAAGGCACAAACACAGCCAAGTTAGTCGCTGACGCAGGTGTATACGCAATATCAAATAGAACCTCAGTCGCAATAGGAGGAACCGAAGTAGCCAGGTCAATCTCAGCATAAGTAGTAGAAGTACCATTGGTTAGTTCAGCAATTCCTACATCGTAGTAATACATGCGTTCTTTGTCGTTTCCATATTGCCAGAACAACAAGAAGGCAGCCGCACCACTGGTTAATACCCAACCTACCCTACGATACATATCATAGCCAGCAGGTAACAAAGGCGCTGAGGTATCAGCAGATATGATGCCAGCAGTAGGATTAAAGCCCAAAGAATCACCCAAAGCATACACAGCGTAGAAAGTACTATTAGCCAAAGAGCCAATATCCAAACCATTAGCGCCATTAGCCGCACCATTAATAGTTACGGCAGCATCCAAGATGATATCGTTTTGGTCGGTACTATTACGCGCTCGACCAGCCCCTAGCGTCAAAGTTGTGCCAGAAGCCCACGCAAGCTCATACCCCACAGCATATAGCTGTGAGGAATTAACGATTGGTAAATTAATAGACATTACAATTATCCTTATTCAATTACACAGGGAAGATCACGCTCAAAGAATACTCGGGGACCAGTTTTTTACCCCAAATGCAATCATGAACCATCCCACGTTGGTTTTGTCCAAACAAAGAACCGTAGTACATACGGCATGACACTCCAGTATCTTCATCTGTTTTATTTCCTGTAGGGAAAGGAACTTCTTCGGGTAGTCTAGGCATAGCCAAGAAAAGTGGATCACCAGCAGTAATAAGACCTGCTCTGTGGTTTGGCAAAGCAGTTACTTGCATACCAGCATTAATCTCAACGTTGATGTTTTGATTACGTCCACTAGCCGCTTGCAATGCAGGGTAAATGCTCACTGTTACGTTACCACCACCTGTACTAGCCGCATCAGCAGTAGCGCGGAACTGTACTGGGTTTTTACAAACTTGGTGGCCAATAAAGGTTCTAAATCTCAAGTCAGTTTGACCAGAAACACCATCGCTAAATTGGAACTTGTCATGCAATTTCACTGCATCCGCATCACCAGCGCCAGCGCCAGAGAAAGTAATACTTGTTACTCCTCCGTCTGAGTTCTTAGTTACGCTCACAACTGTCAAAACAGTACCGTTGTTACCTACGTTACCTGCTGTGTGAATAGGGAGTAAGTTAGAGGTGTAAAAAGATGCTCGGTTAAAGTCTCCGATATCCCATGAATTGGCTTCCTCGTCATTACGTCTTGGCACGAACTGATTTAAACCTGAGTTAACAACTTCGGCTTGGGCAACATCGTCCATATAGAACTTAGTATCGCGTTTTGCTGCTCCAAAATTGCGAAACATGGCCAAAGCTTGAGCAAGTTGTCCATAGGAATTAATTGGTGTGATTCCATCGCCGTAAAAACGGAAAGGTGCAGTTACACAAACCTCAGCAATATTGGATTCAACTTTAGCTGAAAGTTCTTCAGTAGCTGAGCGACCAAATTTATCCATGTAATCTTGTACGTTGAAGAGAAATTGCTGTGCAGTGAAAGCGTATGCAACGTTTTCAGCTTGGTCTACAGTTAAATTCTCTACACGCTGTTCAGCAGATTGGAAAGTAGCTACCAAAGAGCTAGCAGTAATCATACGTGGAGGTAGATCGAATGTTACAGTATCACCTAAATTCGCTTCTAGGTTTTCAAAGTTCTTGAAGCGTGTATTAGCAGTCGATACGAAACAGTTTAAGTTTTCCAAGTACGCCAACATAGACTCTTGGTATGTTTGTACTTGTTGAAGAATGTTGTTTGGAACGGCCATGTTCAACCTCGTAATTAATCATTAATTAACTCGGTGTAAACAATGGCCTTGAGACGATTAACCTCTTAACGAGGGTTGTGACCTTAAATCACGAATGCTACGAGAACCATTATCTACACCAACTGTACTAGGTTTCATGCGATCTAAAGGTTCGGTAGTGTTTTGCTCTTGCGCTATGGCTTCCTGATTCTTTTTAATCGAATTGGAAAGCTTAGCTATTTCAGAACGTGCTAACGTTGGCGACCTTTCAACTAAGGACGCTAATGCCGCTAATTTAGTCGGATTTTTTTTCAGCTCATACATAACATCAGCCGTATTATCCGCTTCATTCGCTAAGATTACTAAAGAAGGGAATTCACCAGGATTAAAGCCAGCTATAACGTCTTCAAAGTCGTCATAACGTTCTTTTCCTTGCTGCATCTTTCCATGGAATTGATTTGCCACTTGCAACGCTTCTTGCTCAATCAGCTTTTGGCGGTCAGCTTCTTGTTGCTTCATTAAATCTTGCGTCACTTGGTCAATTACTTGCTGTCGGATTTCATCAGTGTTAACACTCATGCCACCCATTCCAGTTTGTCCTTGACCTTGAGCATTTTTAATTTCAGCAAGTTCGCTTCTTAACGCTTCAAGTTCATTTTGCATTTTCCTCTCTCCTTTGTGTTTCGCTTTTTTTACAAGCTCATTCACACGGGAGACGGGTAACGTTTTTTCTGGTTCATCAGTTTCACCAGTTTCGGCTAACTGTTCCATGTTTTCAGTATCTCGCAAATCTTCTGCGACATCCTTTATATCCATATAAAAACCTCACTGTTTTCCGGTGTGACCGTGATTCAACCAGACATCGTGTCTGTGCCGCCTATTTTAACCGCATAAGTGCGTATGCATTCCCAAGTTGACTGCTTGGTCAGTTATTACCAAGAATTATAGGCAAACTTTAATACTAATTGCAACAATACAATTCCAGTTGGTATCACTTTTTCCTTTTTGGTTTAATTTTGCGAATTAATTTATTATGTTCTTTAGTCTCAGCTTTCATCTCCTTGTTGTCTTTCTTTAAATGCTTAACTGCTGCCTTACAGCTATTTGATGACTTTTTCATTTCTTCCCCTTACTTTTACCTAAAACCTTATTAGCCTTCTTATCAATCTTTGCTTTGGTTGAAGCGCTAATCTTTCCCTTGTTTTAAATTGCATATCTCCAATGAATTTGATGCTTAATCTTTGAAATACATGATTCACTTACATTATATTCTTTAGATAAAACACTACCTTTTAGGCCATTTTTTAATTTAACTCTAATTTCTCTAACATCATTTTCCGTTAATTTGTTTTTATTCGACTTAACTCCATACGCCTGTCTTTTCTTTGCCACCATATCTTTAGAGTTTAAATTTGCATCCCCTAAAAATAAATGACTAGGATTAACGCAGGAAGGGTTGTCACATTTATGTAAAACCCATTCCTTGCCTAATTTTACCTTATTAAAAAATTCAAATGAAAACCTATGCGCATCATACCTTATTCCTTCCCATGTCATGGCACCATAACCAGTAGAGCCAAAAGCTCCATTCCATATCCAGCACGAATTGTTAACTTTAGTAAAACTATTAACAAACCTTTCTTCAATGGTTTGGTACTTTCTTTTCTGTTCTAAATGATTGACATCACCATATTTTTTAAATCTTTTGTAATGAGCGTTACACAGACCTAAGCCATGAGATTTTTTGGTACATTTATTTACATTACAAATTTTCGCCATATTTTTCCTCTGCTCTTATCTGTTCTGATTTCCACCTTACGTGGTCAATCATGGTTTCAAACTCCCATAGTAAAGTTTCAATTGGATGTGAAAACTCACGCATCATTTTTTCATCTAATTCTATAACCCCGTAGTAAAGTCCTTCGGGGTCGTGACAGTTTATAATTAATTTTTTTTCTTTCTTGCTGCGCTTAAAATCCACTTCCAGTAAATATTCATTAGGAACCTCTGTCGCCTCTATCATTCTTTTCCTTTTTTATCGTCTGAGACTTTTGCTTCTTCTGCTCGTTCTGATTGATGAGCCGCCATGCTTGTTGCCAAGTCAACTGCCGTACGTGCCTGTTCTGCATCGACTTCTTCCTCTCTCAATACATTCTCTACATGCTGGTTCTGAATCTTGGCCATGGCTGACATAAAGTCCACATCTGCTTGACGGTTTTTAACTGCATCGTCTGCGGCTACTTTGGTTAACTCAACTTGTGCTTCAAGTTCTGCTTGTTCGCGTTTTTGCTGAACTTTTTCTTGCTCGACTTGAGCTTGAATCATCATTGCTTGCTGAGGATTAACTTGTTGCGCTAATTGCTGTTGTTGCATCTGTTCTGCTTGTGCTTTTCTCTGAGCTATTTCTTCCATGTACTCGCCAGCCATTTCACGTAACGCATCGATGCCACGAATATCAATGTTATCCAAGAGAACACCGAGTCCTTTCTCATTCATAAAGGCTTTGAATGATTCGCTGGACTGCATCAACTGTATAATAGTTTCTAAGCTAATCTGTTTTTGTACTTCAAAGTTAACACCAGCTTCGACCTTTACGCCAAGACTGTAGATATCGTAATTAACTTTGGGAGTACCAGGTTTATTTATGATTTCATAGGAACGTTTACCATCAGGTGAAACCACAGGTAAACTTCGAGGGGTAACGTAGTACTTAGGTATTAAATCCATGGCTATCTGAGCAACACGGTTTAATCCTTTAATAAATCCTACCGTGTAAGGCATAGACGCTGCGTTAGAATGCATTGCGCCCTGCATGATAGCAACACCGGATAACTCTTTATTGTTAATTCCAAGTGCCGCATCATACGAGCCAATTATGGATTGCATTAGCTTGTCTGACATTTCAAACGTCCTGCTAATTTCTGGCGGAATAGGCGTCCTTGCCACTTCCTTCGGAGGAGGTAAAGCCACCGAGGGATCGCCGTCCATAAATGCATTATATAACAAAGTGGATGGTTTTTGTACGTTTATGTACGCATCCATATAATCTTCGGGGATTGACTCAATTGCAGCAATAAATTTATGCTCGATTGTATTTTCTAACTCATTAGCCAAAGATTGACCAGCATAATTGGTTAAACGTTGAGCATCTTTAAGGTTGTAAATATAAGGTCGTGTAATCTGCTGCGAACATGCCTGGTCATTATCTCGTATCACCGCACTATTGCCATCAAAGAACACAAAGGGCAACATAGAGTAGTTGGTATCCATCGCGCCAATAACCTTACCACCAGATAGTCTATAGCGCCTAATGTACTCAAAATCTGAGACTCTTGATTTTCCTACGGGCTGTGGCGCTTGCTCAAAATATCCATTTTCATCCCATAATGCCACTAACTTTTCATAATCATCTACAGTAACAGTACGCCCATTAGTAAGCTTAACTATTTTTTTCTTTTTGTATTCTTTGCAGTAATAATCACAAATCAGAATAATATCTTGTTGTTGCGACTTATAGGACCAGTTAAAACCGCCTAAAGTTCTCGATACTCTAAGCCCTTTTTTAACTTCGCTTCCATACATCGATACCGCTTCTTCCACTGTCTTAGGGAATAGCTGATAACAATACTGCCCATCTCCTTTGTGTGACTTTCTAGCCAAAGGGTCAAAGCCGCACATAGTAGGGTCAAATACACGCTCCACAAAAAGCTTTTGGTCAAATGACATAGGGGAAACGTAATCCGTATAAACTTCTGCTACAGAGAACCCACCAACAAGCGCATCGGTGTACACGTCATAACTGAATCCGTCATTGTCAGCATCATTCAATAATGCCCTAAAATGCCCTTCCAAAACCTTAATTAATCTAGGGTCAATTTCCTCTATAGTCTCCTGGGGACGTACCACAAACCCTGGCTGCATCTTGGAAAACTCACCACGTAACCGACTGATATACGCTTCGACCTTGTTAAACTCAATCTGCGGCATCCCTAAATCATCTAATACCGCTATATCTTCTGTGGTCAATGTAGTCTTATAAACAAACTTTTTAAACTGATGATAGCGTTTATAATTATCTTCAAAATAATCGTAAGATTCCCTAACTGATTTCTTGATCGAATCAAGCTTGTCAGCAGACCTTTTACCAACTTCCCTTTTTCTGGCCATCCTATACCCTTAGTTTTCTAGCAGCCCTCTTGGCTTGCATTAACTTCTTAAACCGAATTGCCGCTTCCTGCGACTTTGTTGATACCCCATGAGTGTTTGCGGCTGCAAAATTAAGTTTATTCTCAACCAATGCTATATTTATCGCGTCACTACAGGTATCAGCTATATCATCTCTCGCATGGGTGTCATTGTTTGTGATCTTCTTCATGTGGGTTACACAATCTTTAGTGTGCCGCCCGTTCTTTGGCAGTGATACCCTTTGCTCAGCAATAAAAGGCTGTACATCGATGAACCTTTGGCATTTGCTACCGGATGCTCGTGTTCTCTGTATTTCCCTTATCTTTAATCCTCTAATCCCTTTTAAAATTGAGATTAACGTAACCCCTGTAGATTTCTTCTCAATGTATGCAGCTTGTGGTGTCTTATGCTTTTGACAAGCTTCACGCCAAAAATCCATGAACTCAACTTCTAAGTCTTTAGGCTCAACCCATATCTCTATACAATTAAGCCAATGCAACCCCTTTATTCCCGTTGGCACGCCATCATTCTCAATGTCATACAAACCCCAGAGACTAAATACAGTGGCATCATTACGTTTATTGGCGGTTTCTGCGGTGTCTGCGGTTATAAATGTGGTCATTATCTTAGGTTCATGCTCTAAGATTGGGAAATCTTCCGGCATGTATAGACCACCGCCAGCAGGTTGCGGTTCTTGTTGAAACTGTGAAGCAAATACATACCTATCGGTAACCCTTTTCTTTTCCAGCATCTCAATAGGAAAGGCTTCAGGGTAAAGTGCGTTACCAGCTTCATCGATAGCCTTTAAGATTACCTTTTCCCATTCGTACCCGTCACCACCGTCTATAAGGAACCCTGGCAGGTCCGATTCGTGCAATCTTTGACCAATAAACAAAATAGGAACATTAATACCACGTGGACGCTGTACAATGGTTTCTCGGTAGTTATCGATTACGCTTTCCCTGATAACGTCAGACGTTACTTCATCGGGTTTGTGCGCATCATCGATGATAACCGCTCCTGAAAAGCGATCTAAACCTGGCAATCCAGCATTCTTACCTGTAATGGAGCCAGCAGCACCAAGAGCCGCTACCGTTCCACCAGCTTCGGTTTGGAAATAGTCTTTAGCCTGTGAATCCTCTTTTAGTCTTACACCAAACAATGTGCGGTAACTTCTAAGAGACATTAAGCGCCTGATAATCTCAGTGTGAGTTGAAGCTAATCCCTTAGAGTAAGAAATATACATAAAGTTGCTGTCAGGGTACTTCGCCAAACACCAAGCAACCCAAAAGCTAACCATGGTACTTTTAGCGTGACCAGGAGGTAAATTGATAATCAATCTAAGAGATTCTAAGCGAGTACAGCGTGTAAGCGCCTTAGCCACAGTTATAAAATGACTTTCACGGCATACAGGGTGGGAAATAATAAATTCCCTTCCTGTCATCTCTTTAAAGAATGTTCTTGTGAATAGAAGTAAGCTTCCCTTCAACTTGGCACGTAAATCTAAATACTCCAAGTTTTTGGTTAAATCATCACTCATTCAGACAAATCCCTGTCAAATGAACGTAAGTTAATGGTAAAACTATACCAAATTGGTTAGGAGTTTAGCAAAGATTTAAACTCTTTTGGCCAAATTATATTTTTATTGTCTTTTAGAGACTTAAATAACGGGGCTATTTCTCGTGGTTTGTAGCCAGCTAAGCCGCAACCTATGGCTGTAAGGTAGTACTTATGCTGAGGATTTTCTTTTACATACTTGATGAATGTATTAACTGACTTTCTAATTTCGTCTATCGGTAATGTTTCAAGCGTAAAGCTTTTCGTGGGGATAGCGTAAGAGTTACCATGATGTCCTTCACCTTGACCGTTTAAAGCGCCCCATTTTTTAGCAGCAGCTAAAG
>FYBJ01000112.1_pt2 | contig 39258 bp, 34 predicted proteins | sample 1134611 | NCBI WGS metagenome assembly FYBJ01 (sample SAMEA104116008, study PRJEB20421) | marine metagenome | isolation source: marine
CCGAAGCCGAAGCCGAAGCGTTTCAGGCCGAAACTGAGGCGGAAAAACTCAGCCGGTTAATGGCCGAACAAATGCCATCGGAAACTGATGTCGTTGAAGATCAAGACGATGAACAAAAATCCGACACGGCCGCCGCTCAAGTCACCGATCCACAAGACGAACTGGCAAGGCTCCGGGCCAGATTGCGTGAAAAAACCGCGGCACTAAAAGCCGGCAAACCATCCCCAGTAGCGCAACCCGAAGAGACTGAAATTCAGCAGCAGATTGTGCATGAAACGGATGAAACGATTGAGGCTACGGAACAAACTTTTGACAGTGCAGAATGGCCGGTACCAGAAGCAGAAGCAGAAGCAGAAGCAGAAGCAGAAGCAGAAGCAGAAGCAGAAGCAGAAGCAGAAGCAGAAGCAGAAGCAGAAGCAGAAGCTGAAGCTGAAGTTGCTGAACCGCCAATACCAACGGAAGATGTTTTTGAAAGTCTTGAAACAGATATAGAAACAACCGAACAGGTGGTTTCTGATAGTGAAATTGAGCCGGATAACTCGCTGACCGAAGCGGTACAAACGGAAGAAACCAATCCAGAACAAACCGCTGATGAGCTTATCGCCACTGCGCAGAATGCTAACGAAACGGATCTGGCTGACGCGGCTTTAACTGAAGATCTGGATACACAAATCGCCGAGCCGATTCCGACGGAACAGGCAGCTGACCTATTACCTTTCGATGCAACGGAGACAACAGAACAATTAACAGAGCAAGTTGTAGCAGAGGACGAGGGCTTATCTTCTGAAGAAATGCTGGCCGCAGAATTTGCCGCCGCAGTGGCCGAAGAAAATGAATTGGCACAGGAAGAGTCTGATCTCGTTGAAGAGCTTTTGAGCGAAACGTTAGATCAGCCTGAATCAGAAACCGCTCTGGAAACTGAAGCGCAAATCGCTGAAGAGCCCGTTGCAGATCCCGCAATCGAAGATGAAATGGCTGAAGTTGAAACGCCAGAACAACAAGCCGGACCGTTATCAGCCGATGATGTTACAGATAACGAAGCTGCCTCTGCAGCGGATTTCGCCGCCGCGTTGGCCGCCGAACAGGCGCAGGCTGAGCGAGAACGCCTAGAAACCGAAGCACAAATGAGCCAGTTTGAACAAAGTGCCCAGCCATCATTGCCACCGCAGGATGAACTGGACGCGTTAATGTCGGACGTTACTGATTTGCAGCGCGAATTTCCTGATAAAACTGACAATACGGCAGATCTGGAAGCTGCCGCAGCGTTACCGTTGCCGGATAATGCGTCGCTCAACAAACTGATGCAGGAAGTACGGCAATTACAGCAAGCCGCTGAATTTAAACCGGTCGCTGAAAAAAGCCAGCAGGATTTACAGCAGATCCTGTCTCATATTCCCCGTTTTGGCGGCAAACGAGAGGGCGGCAACGGCTGATTTAAGCCGTCGATTTTTTCAACGCAAACAGCGCCAATTTGCTAAAATTTCCGGCTGATTTCAGCTGGAACTCCTATGACCGATAAGATTCATCAAGTCGCCATCGTTGGCGGCGGCGTCTGTGGCACCGCATTGCTTTATATGCTGGCCGAATACACCGATATTAACGACATTGTGCTGATCGAAAAGTACGACGGTGTGGCCAAAGTGAATTCGCACAGCCGCAATAACAGCCAGACCATTCACTGCGGCGATATCGAAACCAATTACTCATTGGAAAAAGCCACCAAGGTCAAAGCCGCCGCGCAGATGCTGGTCAATTTTGCCAAACGTCTGCCGGATGCCAGCAAGATCATTTTTAAATACCCGAAAATGGTGCTGGGTGTCGGTGAAAACGAATGCCGCCAACTGCGTCAGCGTTACCAGACATTCCGCGAAGTGTTTCCGGAAATGAAACTGCTGGAAAAAGCCGATATCGGTGCCGTAGAGCCAAACGTGGTGATGGTCAACGGCAGCATGCGCCCTGAGCCTTGCGTGGCGCTGGCGGTATTGGATGATTACAGTGCGGTCGATTACCAGCAACTGTCGCAGGCTTTTGTCCGTGAAGCCAAAAAACACAGTGATAAACAACTGAGTGTCGAGCTTAACTGCCATATTGAAGACATCGTCGAGCAAGATGGTGTGTTTTCGCTGATCAGCAAAAACCAGGTGATTAAAGCCCGCAGTGTGGTGGTATCCGCTGGTGGTCACAGTCTGTTACTGGCCCAGCAAATGGGTTACGGACTGGAGTTTTCCTGTTTGCCGGTGGCGGGCAGTTTCTATTTCACGCCGCAAAAACTCAACGGCAAAGTCTATACCGTACAAAACGATAAACTGCCGTTTGCCGCCGTGCATGGCGATCCCGATGTGCTGGTGGAAGGCAAAACCCGCTTCGGACCGACAGCTTTATTACTGCCGTTGCTAGAGCGTTATAACAGCAGCACCTTCTTTGAATTCTTACGGGTCTTAAAACTCGACAGCCGCGTATTGCGGGTGTTCTGGGATTTATTCCGCGTCAAAGATATTCGTAATTACATCCTGAAAAACTTTCTGTTTGAAGTACCGCTGTTGCGTCGCTGGCTGTTTCTCAAAGACGCCCGCAAAATCGTACCGTCGTTGCAGTTTAAAGATGTGCAGTTTGCCAAAGGCTTTGGCGGTGTGCGACCTCAGCTGATTGATAAGGCCAATGCAAAGCTGATGCTCGGTGAAGCCAAAATCAATCCTGGCACCGGTATTGTCTTTAACATGACGCCATCACCCGGCGGCACCAGCTGTCTGGAAAACGCCGAAACCGATATGCGTCTGATTGCCGCACGGTTGCAGGCAAACATCGACGAAAGCAAACTGCAAGCGACACTTCGCGACGCCTGATGGCCAGTTCGCCGTATATCACGCCCAACGGTATGTTTCTGATGAATCAGGAACTCAGCCAGCGCTGGCAGCGCCGCCGTGAAGTGGTGCAGGCGTTAGCCGCTGCCGCAGCGGAGGGCGACCGCAGTGAAAACGCCGAGTATATTTACCGTAAAAAAGAGCTACGTGAAATCGATCGGCGGATTCGTTATCTGCAAAAACGCATCCCTGATCTAAAAGTAGTACATGACGTGCCCGACAATCCCGAACGGATTTTCTTCGCAGCCTACGTCACCCTCGAAACCGATGACGGTAAAGAAGTCGAATACCGCATCGTCGGCCCCGACGAAATCGACCACGAAAAAGGCAATATCAGTGTCGATTCACCACTAGCACGTGCTTTACTTGGCAAAATGGTTGATGACGAAGTCGTGATTCAGGTTGCCGATGGCCGTAAACAATATTTTGTTATAGCGATTCGTTACTGAATACTCCACTAATGCTCAAAGACAGCATGCTTAATTGCCATCAAAGTGAAATTGTGAAATATTCGAGAATAATTTGAGATGCCGTTCACATATGAATAGATATTCAACTGTCGACTTATCAAGGAAAGAGAGGGATAGCATGAAATTAAGTTTAAATTCGACGCAGGCCATCCTGGTCAATCAAACGCACATATAAAACATCGTCTCTAATCTGAACCGGCCCGTTTCATTAAATAATGCTAAAAGACAATGCAGTAATTGAAAGTTACCAATGCCTGAGTTTGAGGCGTTTATAGAATAAAAGACTGCCCGGTAATATTTATTATGAGACCAGTGGCCTTATTAAGACGCTCTTAGCTGTAAGGAGAAAATATGCGCTCATTCGTAATCTTAATATTGTATTTTTTAGCAATACTTCCTGTTAACGCGCAACTGGTAACCTCTGAACCAAATATATTATGTGGCCTCCTCAGTAATTCAGGTTTAACTACGAGCGGCTGGAAAAATTACTATGACGACAACTATGGTTGCTCATCTCCATACAAGGAGTTTGGTTCAGGTGCCTCGCTTGCAAATAATTTAGCTTTCTATGCTGAAGGAACATCCAACTCAGCAAAACAAGTGAAGCTAGTTCTAAATATTAATAATCGCGCATCTGCATCATCCGCTCATCAAGAGTTAGTAAAGTTAGCAATAACTCTAAGTAAAAAAGCGACTGGCGAGAAATTACCACAGGCATTGCAGGATGCTATAAGAAATGGTCAGAGTGCCTCTCAAAAAGTTGGTAGTGCAATGGTAGAGGTCGTAAAAGAAGAATGGCCCACAGGTAAGGGGTATGAAGTCAAGGTCATCATTAATTAACGTAGCTAACAAGTCACTGCTGACGACTGCTAACACGCCGGTTGACTGATGCGAGAATGGTACGATATGTGAACGAGCTAAAGCCGAAAACTAAAAGAGCGGATGGTCAGAAAACCGGATTGGCTGGTGAATTCTTTGTGGCTGGAGAACTGCTAAAGCGAAATCTACAAACATCAATCACTTTCGGGAATGCCAAGGCAATTGATATATTTGCTTACAGCGAAGCATCTGGTGTTACATACACAGTTCAGGTGAAGTCCCTAAGATCGAAAAATTATTTTCCATTAAGCTGGTCGTCTATTGTTGAAAGCCATGTATATGTATTTGTAATACTTAACAAGCCTGATATGGCAGTAGACTATTTCATAGTTGGAGGTTCAACACTTGTCAATGCAGATGGTGATCTAGCCAAATACCTTGATGATCCAAAATTTCCTGGTGTTGGTTGGCGCGCATTGGAACCGTACCTTAATAATTGGAGGATATTCATATAAATTCTCCTAAAAAAATTAAACCAGTTTTGATTGTCGATACATGGCTCTCTAAAACTTGCAGCTCTAAGCAATGGTAAAAACTTATGAGTATCACATTCAGGCATTCAGCCGGATTCGGAAAGCGCATTGAATATTGGGTAGTTGGATTAATGCTCAAAGAAGGTATCGATGTCTATATGCCGCTAATTGATGACAATGGCATTGATGCGGTTATCCGTAGACCAGATGGGAGTTTTATAGAGGTACAGATTAAGGCGAGGTCCAAGGATGTTGTCATGGGAGATGCAGCCTTGTTTGCAGCGCTAACCCATGAAATTCGAGATAATTATTGGTTTATTTTCTACTCTGAGCGTATGGAGACTTTTTGGATAATGACTTCAGATGAGTTCGTCCGAGAGTCAGTTCAGAATCGCACAGGGAAAAACCAAGGAAAACGTTCGATATGGCTCAACGGAAAGCGCAAAAATAAAGAAACAGGGGAATACACTGAACACTGTCATGAGAGATTCAAGAAATATATGGAGGCGGACTTTTCTCGGCTGATCAAAACTTAAAAATATGGGACAGCCTGATATTCGTTGTTGACTAACCAAACAATCAACCAAAGTGTTTGGATTTATCTACTTAGTTGTGGGTTTTTTGTGGCCCTTAATGTCTATTTCAAACTAACCAATCTGATTGAACAGTTGTAGGTCTCAACAAACACTTTCGCCTGCGGATGCCATTTAAGGTTCACGCGGACCGGTTTTCCGGATAGTTCGTAGAGGATGCCTGATTTGGTGACGGCGGTACCGAATTTGGCTTTTTTATCGAATGAGATTTGTACGATTTCGTCGGTGATTACATCGAATTTGTAATTGGGCGCGAAGCCGATAAGGTGTTGGGCACCGGTTTCGATGACTTCAAACAAGTTCCATGAGCTTAAAGTGCCACACTCTGATAATGCCCGCGCTTCCATAGAAAATCCTTTTCAATTAAAACCGCAAAAAACGTTAACTGAATCACGAATTTCGATCAAGCAACTTTCGATGATCAGGCTGCTTTGCGGCATCAAATCGTAATAAATTGAATTTAGACTATTTGACGCAAACCTCGTGCACAACCAGTTTGCGCAAGAAGTCTTTAATCTGAAAGCGAGTCTATGACTTAGGTGAGCAGGTTTATTTACGATATAAAATCGGTTTTGACTTCATAGAGCCGCGAGCCAAATCAGGCAATATTTTCTTGCAAGTCGATGAAAATAAGCCTATTTTCGGAATTGCCAACAGGCGAAATGACATTAAACCTAGGAGGGTAGTGGCATGGCAGCAAAGTTTGAAGTCTATCAAGACAAAGCCGGCGAATCTCGATTCCGTTTAAAAGCCGGCAATGGTGAAATCATTCTGTCCAGCGAAGGTTATTCATCAAAGTCAGCCTGCTTAAATGGGGTTGAATCCGTCAAAAAGAACGCCACCGATGACAGTCGTTATGAGAAAAAAGAGTCTGCCGGTGGTAAATATTCATTCACATTAAAAGCCGCCAATCATCAGGTGATCGGCACCAGCCAGAGTTATAAAACGGCCTCCGGTCGTGATAACGGCATCGAGTCGGTGAAGAAAAACGCCCCTGATGCGCGCGTTGAAGACGAAAGCTAACCACTGAGAAAACTAAAAAAAGGGCCTGCGGGCCCTTAATTTTTTGGATTGTGGCATTAATCCGGAGGAAAGCTGACTTGCTCACAGAATATGGGTTTTTGGGCAGATAGAATGTTGTTACTTTTTGAGCGCCGATTTTCAGGTTAATGTCAGGCAGCTGAGACCACATGACGACTGTGAAGTCAGAGGCATAACCTTCAAATCAGCAAAGGCAATAAAGTCTTATTTGAGATGAATTCCACCAGTACAGATTTATCTGTAAAAACCTACTTTACGACCATCATCACCATTGTCCTCATCGGATCTTTGGGCAAGTTGTTTGGTTTTCCGGACATCCCTGTTCAGGCCATCGGCTTTGAGTTGAGCGTGAGTCTGGCAGCGGTATTACGCTATAACTACCGAATCATTCCGGCCATATTTGCTGGCGTGTTTATTTCACAAATCGTGTTCACGACAACCCCGATGCTCGGCGTCGCTGCCGGCATAGCAGTGTTATGTATTCTTGCTGCTTTCATTGGCCGGTGGTGTATGGTTTATTTCGATCATTTTGATAACAACCTTGAAAACCGGCGTAGCGTTATCAGTCTGCTGAGTTGGGGCAGTGGTGTGGCAGCGCTGTTTGCAACGCTGACCAGTTTATTTTTGTTAGAAACGGTGGCGCTGGATTTTAAGATACCGTTTGAAACCTTCATTCACACCTGGATGTGGAGTGCGATGGGGGTGATTTTAATTGCTCCCAGACTCTTGCTGCTGGGCGAGGATTACATTCCCAAAGCGCATTACGATAAACGCCAGCTGCTCTGGCTGATAGCGATTATTGCCTGCTGTTTTATTGTCTTTACCGATCTTTTTGCCTACGACGTGCTCGGCCATCTGTTTTTACCGTTTATTTTTTACCCACTGATTGTCTGGGGCGCTTTGTATGTGGGCCTGAATGCTGTTTATACCGGCGTTTTTCTGATCTTTATTTCGACCTACAGCAGCTATCACTTTGGTCTTGGGTTTTATGGGGTGGTTTCTGAAGGCAAAAGTCTGGAAATCTGGTCCTTTATCATGTCTTTGTTGATCACCGGGCTGGCCGTAGGCATCAGCAAAGTTCAGTTAGAAAAAGCGGAATGGAAGGCGGCAAGCAGTCAGATGGATGACCTGTTATCCCGAACCTCCATGACGTTAAAAACCTTATTGATGCTGCAATGTAAGACAGCGGTTAATGATGTTAAAGGCTGTTATTCAGCGATTTTTCTGGTGGAAGAACCGAACAAACTCAAGCTTGAATCGCAATACAATTTGCCCGAGGCCTTTATAAAGCCTTTCTCAACCTCTGATTTTTATTACCTTGAGACGCCCATCAGAGCCTGTTTTAAGCAGGAAGATATGGTGAGTTCGGCCGAAAACCCCACCAGATGGCTGCATTTGAACACCGATGTGCCGCATTGGGGCGGCGTGCATTGTTTCCCGATACTGGATTTGTTCCGTAAACCATTGGGTGTGTTGTGTGTTTTTTACAGTTCGCTGGCACGCTTTCAACTGGCAGATATCGAAACATTGCAACGCATTGCTTATCAGTCTTCATTGTTGATTGAGCGAAAAAGGGCAGAAATCGCCTCAGAAAAGAAACATCGGGAAGTCGAAAATGAGCGGGCATTTTTGAGAGCGATCATTGATGCTAACCCCGATATGATCTTCATCGAAGACCACGAACGTAAGCTGACGCACATTAACCAATCATTTGAAACGCTGACCGGCTTGGGTGAAAAGCAAGCCCTTGGGATGCCTTCAAAAGACGTGTTCTCGCAAAGTTTTGCAGCACTGACTTTCCAAATGAGCTGGCAAATTCTGCATGGTGAAACAGAGCTGCTGCGAGAAGAAGTCTGGCTCGAAAAGCCCGGTGACTCAGCGATATTACTTGATTTAGTCAAAGCTCCCATGCGCGATATCGAAGGTAATATACGAGGCGTTATCAGTATCGGCCGTGATATCACACAGCAGCGGGAAGTTGAAGCAGAGCTGGTGACCATCACTGAGGATCAACAGCGATCTATCGGTCAAGAACTGCATGATGGTGTCGGGCAAAAAGTGGTCGGCATCTCATTTTTGGCCAAGCTTTTGTCGCACGGCTTGCAGGGCACTGAATCAGAACTTGCTCCCAAAGCGGCAACACTGGCAACGCAGGTCAATGAAGTTATCTCTGAAATCCGGCGTCTGGCCAGAGGCTTATTACCGATTGAACTGGAGTCCAATGGCCTGAATGCGGCGCTGGAGAGCTTTACGAAAAATACTTCCAGCACCTTTGATGTGAACTGTCATTACAGACCCGATGGTGAGGTATTAATCAATGATCGTATTGTCTCACTACATCTTTTCCGGATAGCCCAGGAAGCCGTTAACAACGCTATCAGACATGGTAAAGCGTCAAATATTGAGGTGATTTTAAAGGTCAGAAAACATCACTTTACCCTGACGATTAAAGACGACGGGGTGGGCTTTGATTATGAAAATTATCAACGTAAAAAAGATATTAATGGCGTCGGTTTGCAGTCGATGGTTTACCGCGCCAAGCTCATCAAAGCCAATGTGACCTTCAGCCGACCAGACCAAACGGGCTTTGCCGTCACCGTGATCAGACAATCTTAGCCAGAAGCCTGCGCGCGCTGGCTTTAACGCCGGAGAGGAAAGTCGGCATCAATTAATCAGGCAAATATTCCTTTGTTTTCTGCTTAATGTTCTGTTTATAAGTGCTGATTTTTTTCGTAATGATGCATCTAGGGTAAACCCCTAAAAATGCTCAATTAAGTCATCTTCATTAAATAATAAGATACAGTTCACATTTCGATTGTTGGTCGAGTGATAGCTTGTAGCTCCTTTTTGGTTGCAGAGGTAAATGCATGGCTCAAGAGCTCATTAGTATCATGTTAGTAGAAGATCACCAGCTGGTTAGTCAAGGCATGTCGATGCTTAGTAACGCGCAGGACGACATGAATGTTGTCTATCAATGTGCCAGCGTCAATCATGCCAAACAATATCTGCAAGCCAATGCTGACAAAGTGGATGTCGTGATTGCCGATATTTCACTGGATGGCGTTTCAGGATTTGAGTTAATCAAGTGGGCGCGTATTTATCACGCAGACTTACCCACACTGGCGATATCTATGCATGATGAGCTTTTATATGCAGAGCGCGCCATCCAGACCGGTGCCAGCGGTTACATCATGAAGCAGGAAGCTTCCGATAAAGTCATTCATGGCATCCGCGCTGTGTATAACGGCGAAACGGTGCTCAGCGAAGCCATTCGCTCCAAGATCGACAGCCCTGATCGCAGTGGCAAAAACTCACTGATTGATACCCTGACTTACTGTGAATATGAAGTTTTTCAGTTACTGGCACAAGGTAAGTCCACCAGTGAAATCGCCAGTTTGAATAGCCGGAGCGTGAAGACCATTGAGGCGCACCGGGCCAATATCCGCAAGAAACTGGGTCTGCCAGATGGTAATGCACTGATACGGTATGCCATAAAAATGCACAGTGAAGGTGCCGCCTGATTAATCTGACCAGAAGGAACGCATGAATGGCAAGCTTGCCCATCATCACGCAAGGTAATCTTTCTCTCACCTCATTACTAAAGCACGTAGTTGAACCGGTGGTGGCCGTGTTGACCCTGATCGCGGTTGCTGCTTTTTATGGTGATAGTTTCAATCTGAAATACACCATATTGTGTCTGCTGATACTGGTGATTACTTATCCGGGTGAGTGGATAACCTCAACAGTACAAAGTTTTGCCAGAAGATTAATTTCGTCCTGGCTAATCATTGTTGTGCTGCTGTTGTTACTGGGCTACGGCACCCAGACATTGAAATACTTTCCTCAGGAAGTTGTTGTCACCTGGGTAATACTGACGCCACTGATGGTGCTGACCTTCAGCATTATTATCAAAATGATAGTTGGTAGTGTGCAGATGGTGAAAGCCGGCAACAAAAAAGCCATTGTCATCGGTGCCAATGAATTGGGCGGCACACTGGCCTCAAGGATGAACGCTGATGAGTTAAGCATGGTTGAAGTGGTCGGTTTCTTTGATAATCAGGCTTCACTGCCAGTGCTCAGAGACTCAGAAGTGCCTTTACTGGGTGAGATGTCTGACGTGGCAGAGTATTGTAAAACGCACCGTGTAGATAATGTGTATATCGCTTTACCGATGGCAAACCAGCCGCGAATTCTGCAGTTACTGGATGATCTCCGCGACACCACAGTATCCATCTATTTTCTGCCCGACTTGTTTTTGTATGACATGATTCAGGCGCGTATTGATACGGTAAATGGTGTACCGGTCGTTGGCGTTTGTGAAACGCCTTTCTTAGGCTTGAATGGGCTGGTGAAACGTATCAGTGATATCGTTCTGTCAGCCATCATTCTGGTGTTGATTTCACCCATCCTTTTAGCGCTGGCTATCGGCGTGAAGATGAGTTCTCCCGGACCGGTGCTGTTCAAACAACATCGTTATGGTCTCGATGGCAGCAAAATACTGGTCTACAAATTCAGATCAATGAAAGTGCATAAGGAAGAAAGCTTTGTAAAACAAGCGACCAAGGATGATGATCGTATTACCAAATTCGGCCAGTTTATTCGCAAAACCTCGCTCGATGAATTGCCACAATTCATTAATGTCTTTCAGGGGCGGATGAGTATTGTCGGGCCACGCCCACATGCTGTGTCACACAACGAGGAATACCGAAAACTCATCAAGGGTTATATGGTCCGGCATATGGTGAAACCGGGCATAACCGGCTGGGCACAGGTCAACGGTTTCAGGGGCGAGACACAAACGCTCGACAAAATGGAAAACCGTATCCGTTATGACCTTGATTATCTGCGTCACTGGTCACTGTATCTGGATCTGTGGATCATTATGAGAACGGTGATGGTCGTCTTCCGCGGCGATGAAAACGCCTACTAGTCTAAAATTTAACGAACTATCACTCCCTGCATAATCGTTTTGTCGTCCCGGATCTTTTCCGGGAGGCAAAACGTCGATTTCAAGTGACGTTTCCGAATGCTTAGAACCGGTGAAAAGGCCTTTTACCAGCGCTTTCCAATAAACAATTAGGGGTTTCCCCTATATCCATTTTCAGGGCCATCTTTCATCATAGCCCTCATTCAGATATCAATTATTTTTCGAAGTCACCCCATCTCTCAGATCCAATCATGTTTTGTTGATACCCCAATCGGCAGGCTTCGAAGCAAGAAATCATAAAGGAAAAAAGCGGATGAACACGACACAATGCTATCGATTGTTTTCGGCCGTATTCATAACCTTACTGGTCGGCTGTGATGACGCTGCCCCCAAAGGCAATACTCAAGTTGCCGCCACGGTGAACAATGAGGAAATAACCGTTCATCAACTCAACCAGGCGATTGGCGCAATGGGTGAAAAAGCCCTGAACGCTGATCAGCAGGCGCTGAGAGCGTCTGTTCTGCAGAATATGATTGTTCAGACTTTGCTGGAGCAGGAAGCCGAAAAATCAGATCTGGATCGCGAGCCGTATGTGATGCAGTCGGTCGAGGCTGCCAAGCGGCAGGTGCTGGCCTCAGCCTATATGCAACAACTCGCTACCACCAATCCTTCAATCTCAGATGCCGATATTGAGAACTATTATTCGGCCAATACCGATCTATTTGCTAACCGAAAGCTGTTTGTATACGACCAGGTAACGGTCCAGTCTGATATTTCAAAGTTTGAGAATGCGCAAAACAAGTTGCAGCAAATTGAAGACCTGACGGACTTCACTATCTGGCTTGAGAAAAACGCGATTCCGTTCAAAACAATCACTAAGTCCAAAACTTCAGAGAATATCCCGCAAAACCTTCGGCAAGCATTATCGACGCTGGATATCGGTCAGGTAGGTTATTTAAATCTGGCTGATGGGCTGGTGGTGTTTGAAATCAAAGATAAACAATTACAACCCGTTGAACTGGAAATGGTGTCGTCTGCTATCAGAGACCACCTGCGAAGCCAGCAACGCAAAGCACAAATAGAACAAACGGTGGAATCACTTAAAAAAGCTGCTGTTATCAAGTACAGCGACGACTTCAAACCCAGCTCAATGGCTTCTCAAACCAACACTTCTGACGCCATGCAAACTGAAGTGGAACAAGAGTCATACATTGAAAAAGGCTTGTCAGGAATCGAGTAAGCGAATCTATCTGCATGAAACGCTTAGCTGTAAAAATGCCGATTATTATTTTGGGCTTATCAAATATTCCCCTGACTTCGTCGTTAGCGGCTGAGGGCGATACTTTTACGCCTTATTTCAGCAGCGGCCTGGTATACGATTCAAATCTGCTGAGAATCGATGATGACAATCCATCTCGCATAAGCGGCGTCACTGGGCGCTCCGATACATTGAAGAAAAACCTACTGGGTTTAGATGTTGATTGGCAGTATTCAAGACAAGAACTGCTGGTCACCGCAGCAATAAGTGAGAATGATTTCCAGCGCTTTGACACGCTCGATTACCAGGGCAGGTATTTAAAAACGCAGTGGAACTGGCAGCTTGGTAATTATTTAAGTGGTAATGCCGGGCAGACATTCAGCCGGGCGCTGGCTAGTTTTAATGATATTCGTGGCCTGTCCGGTAACTTAAGAGATCAGCAAAACTATTTCTTTAATATGAACTGGTTGTTACACCCAAGGTGGCAGCCAAAGTTCTCATACCTCGGCAATGAGCTTGAATATCAGGAAGACATTCAACGGATCGGTGATTTTAAAAGTGACACGGTTGGTGTTGGTGTTGATTATTTGACACCAAAAGGCAGCCGGGTTGGTTTCACGGTCTATCAGGAAGATGGCAGTTATCCGAATCGCTCAGTGACCGACATCAGTACCATTGATGATGGCTACAACGAACAGTCTGCTGAACTGGTTGTTGACTGGCAATACAGCGTCAAAACCAGTTTTCAATTGCAAACGGCCTATGTCACTAGAGACTACGACAATGTGCCGGAGCGCGATTATCAAGCGGTTGATAAACGCATTAGCGCGACATACAAGCCCACCGTCAAAACCCGGATAGAAATTTCTGTTTTTGACGAAACCTATCCACGAGACGACTTACAGGCCAGTGTCAGTGAGAACTTTGGCCAGAGTCTGAAGTTGTCGTGGTTACCGACTTCTAAATTAACGGTTGCTGCCAATTACCGCCGGGAATCCCGTGAAGATATTGACGATCCCGGCTTTATCGTAGGCCCGGTGGATCAACGCCAGGACGACAACAACAATTTCTCTTTCAGCCTGAATTACGAACCGCATCGTAGTCTGGATTTTACGGCAGGTTACCAAAGGGTAGAGCGCGATTCGACTATCCCGTTTGGTGACTTTGATGCCGATATTTTCAGTTTAACAGCAACGATCAGAATGTAATCTCACCCCCCAATTGAATTAAAGATGAGTCTGATATGAAAAAACTACTATTTATTCTATTACTAAGCTTTGCCACTTTACTTTCAGCGGCAGACAACCCGCTTGGTGCGGGGGATATGCTGCGTATCACCGTCTATGACAACCCTGATTTGACCACCGAAACACGGGTGACCAGTGATAACACCATTAATTTTCCACTTATTGGCGAAGTCGATATTACCGGTCAATCTGTGCCGGAGGTTGAGAAACTGATCGCCAGAGAGCTGGAAACTCAGGGATTTTTACGTCAACCACAAGTCAATATTCTGGTCACGGAGTTTCTCAGCCAGCAAGTATCGATTCTCGGTAACGTCACCGAGCCTAAACGCATCCCGCTGCACAGAGATGTCACCCTGACCGATGTGCTGGCAATGGCCGGCGGCATTACACAACTTGGTTCCGACACGGTTTCGATTATTTCTAATGACAAAAACACCCCTAGCAAAGAGAAGCTCAGTCTGACCGAGATTCTGGACGGTCAACGTGCTGATGTCATGGTCTCGCCGGGCGATATTATTTACGTGCATGGTCTGCAGGTATCGGTGCTGGGCGCGGTGAATAGTCCGGGTAAGTTTCCGATCACCGATGAATCCAACACCGTAGCGGATTTTATTGCCCTGGCCGGCGGTATTTCATCCATCGGCAGCGACGAAGTGACCGTGACTCACAGCGGTATTGATCAACAAAAACAACACACCGCGATTAATCTCAATGAGATGTTCACCGGTGAAAACGCCTCTCAGAACATGGTGTTGCAAGAGGGTGATGTCATTTATGTGCCGCGTGAACCGAAGTTTTACATTTATGGCGAAGTTAACAATAGCGGTGCCTATCGTTATGAAAAAAACATGACAGTGTTTCAGGCACTGGCGATTGGTGGCGGTTTGTCGCCTCGCGGGACCGAGAATGGTCTCACTCTGAAAAGAAAAAATGCGCAGGGTGAGTTCGAAACGCGTGAGGTGAGCGGCACAACAACCATCCAAAAAGACGATGTTATTTACGTTAAAGAAGCCCTCTTCTAAGGACTGCTAAATGAGCTTAAATCAGCTGATAAGAATACTGTTTGCACGCAGGGTTGTGATCATCGTGGTCTTTGGCCTGACTGTTCTGGCAGCGGCGGCTGTCACCATGATGCTGCCCAAAACCTATCAAGCCAATTCGACCCTGATAATTAACTATCAGGGAGCCGACCCGGTCACGGGTACCTCAATGCCGGCACAGTTATCGGCAAGTTACATGGCAACCCAGGTTGATGTGATTTCCAGTAAAAACGTTGCACTGAAAGTCGTTGAAAAGTTGAAGCTTGATGAAACCCGCTATGCCATCGAGGCTTTCAAAGAGGTGACCAGTGCAGCGGAAAACGCTGGTAAAGAAATGGATATCAAAGATTGGCTGGCCGGCGTTTTGCAAAATAAGCTGATGGTCCGTCCATCCAGGGAAAGTAATGTCATTGAAGTCGGCTATAAGGGTACCGATCCTAAATTTGTGGCGGCTGTCGCCAATGCCTTTGCTGATGCCTATATTCAAACAAATTTACGCTTAAAGGTTGAGCCATCACTGCAAGCCGCTGACTGGTTTAGTGATCGGCTGGCTTCATACCGAAATGACCTGATTGAAGCAGAAGAAAGACTGTCAGCTTATCAGTCGGAAAAAGGCATTGTTGCTTTGGAAGAACGCTGGGATGTTGAGAATGCCAAGCTGGCACAGCTTTCTGAGGAGCTGGTTGAGGCGCAAGCGGATGCACTTGAATCCAACTCACGAAGTGAAGAAGCCACGACGGCAACAATCATCGAAGAGAATCCGGACATTCTGGATAACTCGCTTATCCAGCTGATGAAAGCCGATCTTAATAGTGCTGAAGCCAATCTGGCCAAGCTCCGACAGCGGCTGAATGTGAATCACCCCAAATATCAGGCGGCGCTGGCAGAAGTGAGCAATCTCAAAGCAGAGCTGCAGCGCGAAGTGGTAAATGTCACGGGTGGCTTGTCAAACTCGGCAGCACTCTCTGATGAACGGGTCAGTGAACTTGAACAAGCGGTGCAACAGCAAAAGCAACGGATCCTGGAACTCAACCAACAACGAGATGAGTTAGCGGTAATGCAGCTTGATGTTGAAAATGCCCAGAAAACGCTTGATACGGCACTGGAAAGATTCAGTCAGACATCCATGGCAGGGGAAATTAATCAGGCTGATGTGGCTGTATTAACCCAAGCGGTGCCACCCATTTATCCAAGCTCTCCTGATGTGAAACGTAATATGTTTCTGGCGGTTGTTTTGGGCTTCATTCTCGCGATGGGGACGGCACTGCTGCTGGAATTGTTAAGCCCGCGTGTGCGTTCAGCCGAAGATGTTGATTTGCCGGTATTGGGGACGCTGAAAAAAAGAAAATATCAAAGTAAAGCATTACCAACCGCTCAACTACTGCCACAAAGATAATGAAGCTAATCCACCAGGGATATCCGGCAAAAGTGCCACTGGCCTATGTTTGCCAGTTTCAAAACAACTTGGGCCTAAAGAGATGAAGCAATCACTAACAGATGAGGATTACATGAAGGCAGATTCAAAGCAGCTTACCTACCGAATCCTGCCACCAGACAGTGCGGCGATTGATCCTGAAGTTTTTGTCGCTTTCACTCTGGATGGTGATGAAGTAGAAGAATATCGCGCCTTGAGAACACAACTGTCACTGCGGTGGTTTGTGGAGAATAAGTCATTACTGTTCACCTCAACGCATGATGGCCATGGTGCCAGCCATGCTGTTGCCAATCTGGCAATTTTGTTTTCTCAGATGGGCCATAAAACCATCCTGATTGATGCCAATATCAGAAAGCCGGCGCAGCATGACTTATTCAGATTGGATAACAGTCAGGGACTGTCTGATCTTCTGGCCAGAAGATCAAAAGGCAATCACATTCAAAGAGTGAGAGGGTTTGAAAACCTGCATGTGCTGACGGCGGGGACAAAATTGCCCAATCCGCTCGAACTGCTGTCTATCAAAAACTTCTGGACTGCTGTTGAGAGAGCCTACGACATCGTGCTGATAGACGCACCGCCGGCGCTTGAATTTTCAGATGCACAGTTGCTTGCTTCACAGGTTGGCGGTGGGGTCATTGTTGCCCGAAAGAACGAAACCAGGAAGGCGGATCTAAAAAAAGTAGAGCAGCAATTTGCTATCGCCAAGGCCACCACCGTAGGGGTGGTGCTGAAAGAATTTTAGGGGTTTGGAGCATATATCTGCCTGGTTGGCTGCATTATCATCTTAACTGTAATTCCCATCCGAAAGGAGATAGCTATGAACAAATACTGTGTGTTGAGCATGTTTTTATTAGCGAGTCCGCTTGCTAACGCCGCGGTCGAATTTGATGGCACGTCTGAAATCAATACTGAAGAGACGGCGTATGCCTTTCCAAATGATCCGGTAGAAGTCAATTTTGATACTGCTGGTGACTATACGAATTTTTATTCATTCTCACTGGCTGAAACCCAGGATGTCACCTTCAACTTTGACTCATATCGTATGAATGGTAACGAAGGGGTACTGAACCTGACGGTCAGCGGTCCCGATGGTGTATCACAAACCTTTGGTAACGGTACCGGAAGCGGTTCGGTGACATTCAATGACCTGCAACCAGACACCTATCTGCTGCAAGTCGACACGATGACAATGGATAACGGTTCCTACACCTTGTCATCTTCTGTGTCTCCTGTGCCGGAGCCTAGCACCTTGGCATTGATGATGGCGGGTTTTGGTTTAGTAGGTTTTATGAGTAACCGTCGTCGTCAGTTTGTTTGATGCGAACCTGTATCGAACAAGCATGAATCAAAAAAAAGGCGATTCTATCGCCTTTTTTCTTGGTGGACGGTCAATCCATACCAGGATTGGCCATGACCCACAAGAAATGACCCTAACGATTCATAAAAGGCACTTTCAGAAAAATGGCAAGCAGCCAAACCTATCCGGGGTTTTACGGTAATGAGTCTCTCAAGTGGCTATTTATCGTCGTCAGTCTCGTCGCCATGTATCTGCCCACTTTTTACAACTTGTCGGGCAGGCTCTGGCAGTCGGATGAACATGCTCACGGACCATTCGTGTTGCTTATCGCACTGTTCTTGTTTTGGCAAAAAAGAGCAGTGCTGCTCACCCACAAGGAGGTAGACAACCAACCATTAATCGGCGGGCTGTTTTTTATATTTGGCTTGCTGCTCTACCTGCTGGGCCGGTCGCAAGACATTCTGATTTTTGATGTGGGGTCGCTGGTCCCGATGGTGATTGGTCTGATTTTAATGACCAGGGGCTTTAAAACCCTGATAGCAGTGTGGTTCCCGGTATTTTTTCTTTTATTTTTACTGCCAATACCGGGTTTCATTCTCGACGCCGTTACTTTACCGATGAAGATTGCGGTGTCTTATGTAGCGGAATCAATCCTGTACTGGTTTGACTATCCGGTAGCCCGCAATGGGGTGGTGTTGTTCGTTGGTCAGTATCAGCTGTTGGTAGCCGATGCCTGTGCTGGTCTGCAAACGCTGATTTCACTTGAGGCAATGGGGTTGCTGTATCTGCATCTGGTGAAGCATGACTCATTTTTACGTAACTGTTTATTGGCGTTAGCCATTATTCCGATTTCATTCACGGCGAATGTGACCCGTGTTTTGGCATTAATTCTGGTGACCTATTATTTCGGAGATGACGTGGGACAGTCCTATTTACATGATTTTGCAGGGTTATTTTTATTTTTGGTGGCATTGGTGCTGATCATATCAGTAGATACCATGCTTTCTAAATTTTTAAAAGATGCCTGACCGGCACGGTGAGCAATATCCATGACCTGGTTAAAAGTAAGCACAGTTTCGGTTCTCATGTTGTTGACGGCAGTGTTGGCCATCTGGGCAACGCCCAGTGACTATCTTGTTGATATTAAGCCGCGTGAGCCTTTGCAGAACTTTGCTAAACCGGTGATTGGTAACTGGCAATTGGATGAATCCAGCCGGGTATTAATTACCAATGCGGTACTGGATGACAAGCTTGAGCGTGCATACACCGATCTCATCAGTGAGACCTATCTGAATGCGGACAATAAAAAAGTCATGTTGTCCGTGGCTTACTCAGATAACCAGCGTGATGGCTTAGCAGTGCATTTGCCAGAGGCATGTTATCCAGCCCAGGGGTTTGAAATTTTGGAAAGAAAAGAGATACCGCTGACATTAAATGACGGCAGACAATTCAATATTCAGTACATGAAAACGCAGCGGGGTAACCGGGTTGAGCCACTGGTGTACTGGACTATCGCCGGCGATCAGCAGTACCGCAACAACTTTGAGAAAAAACAAGTGGCTATCGAATATGCCTTTGACAACATTATTCCGGATGGTCTTGTTTTCAGAGTCTCCACCATTGAGCCCGACGCTGAAGCGGCACTGGCAATCATTACTGACTTTGTCAGGGATTTTGAAAGCAACGTGGCCGCATCTGATAAGTCGCGGTTTTTCGGTACACAAATCAGCCAAAGTCAGCAGCTGAGTCTCAAGTAATCAGTCGCTGCTTTCAAACCTTATTTAAACATTAAGAAATTTATTATGGATACATTGGCTAAAAATGTCGTTTCGATGATTCCGGGGCTCAAGCCCTTGCTGAAGCAAACCCGTGATGGCGTTAAACGCACGGTATTGCGCTACAGATGTTATCGCTATGAACACAAACTCAATGCTAAACATATGAGCTGGCAGCATGCTGGTAAGGCGAATTATTCAAAACGCAGTTCTGAACTCATTTTCTGGTATCACAAATTAGAAAAAGGTTTGTGTTTACCACCCGAAAATCGGCGTTTTTTTGGCAGTTATCCGGCACAGCAGACGTTGTCTCTGCTCAGAAAATGGACGGCTGACGGCTTATCCTGTGATGCCTCTGTTTATAAAGCCGCCATCGGCGTTTTGGAAGGTTATCGCGACTTTATCCAAAACATCGACAACAAAACTGAGGCTGTGCAGCAAACGCTCACCGAATTAAATGCCTTTTTAGCGGTGCAGGAAAAAAGTGACGATATCTACAGGACGCCAATTAATTTCAAGGCGCTTGCTGAAGACAGTTATGACATTTTGTATTCGCTGGCGCTAAGCCGGCGCAGTACCCGTAACTTTCAGTCGCGGCCGGTTGATATGGCGATCATTGAGAAAGCGGCAGCGCTGGCTCAACTCAGCCCCAGTGCCTGTAATCGCCAGCCCTGGCGTTTACATATTTATCAGGACAAAACCGCGATTGAGCAGATGTTGAAACTGCAAAATGGCAATCGTGGTTTTGGTCACACCATTCCGATGCTGGCGGTGGTCTGCTGTGATATGGGCGCGTTTTTTGATGCCACCGAGCGAAACGAACCTGCTTTGGATGGCGGTTTATTTCTGATGTCGTTTTTATTGGCACTGCAATCAATGGGGCTGGCGACCTGCTGCCTGAACTGGTGTGTAGATCCCCGTCAGGATCAACTTGGTCATCAGGTGGGTGACATTCCTGAGAATGAGAAGATATTGACCTTTCTGGCGATTGGCTATGCCGCAGAAGACACAGTGGTGCCGTTATCCGCCAGACGGCCGCTGTCTGATCTCATCAAAACGCACTGATACGGTTGAGAGTAATGAACGGTAGCTGTCAATCAGGAGCGGTGCGATGGGCTTAGCCTCAAAAGCCGCCCGTGGTGGTGTGATCATGATGTCGGGGCAGGCCGGCAAAGTGATCTTACAGATGCTCAACCTGATCATTCTGGCGAGACTGCTCAAGCCAGAGAGTTTCGGTCTGGTCGCCATGATTGTGGCGTTATTTGGTGTTGGCGAAATCATCCGTGATTGTGGTTTATCAACTGCCGCCATTCAGGCCAAAGAGCTGACCCATAAACAGGCCAGTAACCTATTTTGGGCAAACCTTGCTATCGGTGGGGTACTGACTTTCACAGCCTATCTGTTGGCACAAACCATTGCTGATTTTTACAACCGGGCGGAGCTGATTGAGATCGCACAGTTTTTGTCAGTGATCTTCCTGATTAACGGCGCAGCTTCACAGTTTAAAGCCAAGTTAAATCGTGATTTGAAGTTCGGTTTTCTTATCACAGTTGAGTTGCTGGGCACATTTATCGGTATCGGTGTCGGTATCTATCTGGCTTACACGGGTTATTCCTATATGGCCATTGTTTACCAGCAAATCGTGCAGGCCATTATTTTCCTGATTTTATATTCGGTTCTGTCTCAGTGGCGGCCGGGTTTGCCAAAGCGGGATGCCGGTACCAAACATCTGTTTTCGTTTGGCTGGAATCTGATGGGTGCGCAGATTCTCGGCTATTTCTCGAAGAATATGCCGGTGGTGTTGATTGGCTATAAGTTCGGCGCCACGCCGCTCGGTTTTTTTGAGCGTGCCATGCAAATCCTGATGATGCCGCTGAATCAGCTCAGCGCACCGTCACAGGCGGTGGCCGTGCCCATTTTGTCTAAGTTACAGACGGAAAATGAGCAGAAATACAACGAGTTTCTGGTGTTTGGCCAAAACATCATTGTTCACCTGATTAGCTTTGGTCTGGTGCTTATCGTCACCCAGACAGAAAGGCTGGTGACCTTGGTGCTGGGGGCACAGTGGGTGGAGCTGGTGCCTATTTTTCAAGCTTTGTCTGTGGGCGGCGTGTTTCTGGTTTTGGGCTACAGCAGTTATTGGGTGTTTCTGAGCAAAGGCATTACCAACCGGCTATTCAAATTAAGTCTGGTTACCCGGCCAATGATTATTGCGATCACCGCATTGGGCATTTTAGGTACCACCACAACCGTTGCCGTCTGCTATTCAATTGGTTTGGGGCTGTCATGGCTGCTCGGTGTTTTTTGGCTGAAAAACACGGGGATTCCGGTTCAGCGGTTGATCGTGAATCCGATAGCGGTGGCTGCGGTGTATTTTTCAGCGGCGTTTATTTCCTATCAGCTGGTGGCGAATTTTCAACTCGGCCTGTTGCAAGGGATTGTCTCCGGCTGGCTGGTATTAATGGGGCTGCTGGTGATGGCGTATTGGCTGTTCCCGATTTTCAAAGACAGTGTCAACCAGCTGTTTCAGTTGCGTTATTACGTTAATAAGGTGAAACCGGCTTAATGAAAGAAATCATCAAAAAGTGCATACCGACCACGTTGATCAACGTCACGATCGGACGGTTTTTACTGTTCTGCCTGCGCTGGAAAACCAAAAGTATCGTCCGCCCGGATACAGCGGCGTTGATTGCGGCGCCCGGCGGCGGAAACATTGGTGATCAGGCCATGCTGGAATCATTTCTGCTTAATGTAAAAGGCAAGAAATTCATCATTACCACCAACCGCAATCCGCTGCAGATCCCGGCGATCTACGCGCTAGACGTCGAAATCATCCAAATGCCGGGTTTGATTTATGGGCAGCCACATAGTTTTCTGCGTGACTTTATCCAATTTATCAAGCTGATGCCGCACCTGAAATCGCTTTCAGTAATTGGTGCCGATGTGATGGATGGGGGATATAACCCGCATGCTTCAGCGATGCGGGCCTATGCAGCCATTTTTGCAGCCAATGTCGGTATTCCGTCACGGATTCTCGGTTTTAGCTGGAACAACAATCCAGATAAAAAAGCCGTTTCAGCGCTTAGAGCGGCAAGCGAAAAAGGCGTCGAGTTATTGGTTCGTGATGCGCTTTCGCAAAAGCGGCTTAACCAGCTTGGTATCAGCAATACGGTGTTATCGGCGGATGTCGTGTTTGCTAATCAGCGGCAACAAGATCAGGACATAGAAGATGTGCTTGAGTATTGCCAGGGCAAATCGGTGGCGCTGGTCAATGCCAGTGGTTTGATCGCCAAAGAGATCGACCAGATCGAAGAATATAAAACCATCATCAATAAGCTAAATGCAGACCAGTACACCGTTGTCTTGCTGCCCCATGTTATTCGTGACGGTGCCAACGATCTGAGTGTTTGTCAGGAGATTGCCGCGCTTTATCCCGATATTTACTTTGTTGACAGGTTACTCGAACCAGACCAAATCAAACGATTGGCTCAATCGGCCAAACTGGTGGTCACCGGCCGAATGCATTTATCAATCATGTCTATCAATGCCGGCACCCCGGCCATTGTGTTATCGACGCAGGGAAAAGTAGATGGCTTGATGGCGTTTTTTTCGCTGCCCGAGTTATCACTTGAGCCTGAACCGGGCTTTGGCAGCAAAGTCGTGGCGCTGATAGACCTTATCCAAAATAACTATGACAACTACAAAAGCAGCCTGGCTGAAAATATCGAGCAGGTTCGTCTTTTGTCGAAGAAAAATTTTCAACAACCGTGACTAGCAAAGCAACCCATATCAGGGCGATACCGTTGTGCTGTCGTGATTTTTAATTAACCAGAGTGAATGGATGAAAATACTCTTTTACCCAGAACCTGACGGTGCTAATGAATACACGTCAAACATGGTTAATCACATTGAAACCGTGGTTGGCGAACGCTTGTGTTATGCGCCGAACATCAAGGATATCGTGTTACGGCCACATAAAACGTTTTGTTATAAAAAGTACGATGTTGCCGTGATTAACTGGTTAGAAAACAACTTAAGAAGCAACAGTAAAAGATTGTTTTTATTTGGAATAATTAAGTTTTTCGTCTACATACTATTCTTTAAGATAGCTGCCCGTAAGACTGTTTATGTAAGACACAACCTTTCACCGCACGATATGCCCCGGCTACAGGCCAGACTGAGCAAAAAGATCGTTGATTTTGCTGAACGCTTTTTTGATAAAAAAGTCGCTCACTCAGGTCACCTTCAAGCCAAGGACTATTTCTACATACCTCATCCTTTATACCAAACCGGTGTTGAGCCGTGCGAAGCGGACCAAGATCCCTCACAAAGCTATTACCTGGTGTTTGGCAGGATCGAGCGATACAAACAGATCGACAGCATCGTCGCGCATTGGCCGCGAACAGAAAAGCTACTGATCGCCGGGCCAGCTTCTGATCATGATTACGTCAGTGAGCTGATTGTTATGGCCAAAGGCCTGAATATTGATTTCGATATTCGCTTTGTGCCTGACGAAGAAATCGCAGCCATTATGGCGCAAGCCAAGGCCATCATTCTCTCCCATGATGGCGAAGAGATGATTGTCAGCGGCAGCTTCTTTCATGCCATCAGCTATGGCGTACCGGTCATTGCCTCCAATCAGGCTTTCCTGAATTGGCTCAAGCGCGACAAAGACTTCAGTGGTCTGGCGCTTTTCAACACGGTTGATGAGCTTGATGAGGTTATCAGCAAGCCGGATGTTTCCAGCAAAAACATCATCCTGTCTGAGTCTGCTGCCTTGTTTGGGGCGCATGCGGTGCAAACCAATTTGCGCCAGCTGTTTAACGAACTGAAAGCAGACCTAACCTGAGCATGAGGAACTGAGATGAGAAAACTCTGCATTATCGCTGCAGCTTATCCGCCGAATATCAAAGGCGGCGGCGAGAAGTCGACACAATTGCTGGCAAAAGGTCTGGCTGATTTGGGCAATGAGGTCACCGTGTTAACGGTGGATAAGGTCGATAGCCAATTCATGGACGGGGCAGTTGTGGTTCAAACTATCCGCTCGCCGAATATCTACTGGAATTTCAAACATCGTCAGCCAGCCGCCAAAAAACTGATTTGGCACGTCAAAGAGAATTTTAATCCGCATGCGGTGCGGACACTGGCGACAAAGCTTGAAGCCATTAATCCGGATGCGGTTATCACCAGCACCATTGAGAATTTTGGTAACGCCGCCTGGGAAGCCTGCCATCAGTTGAATATCCCGGTCGCCCATATTCTCAGGAGCTATTACACCCTGTGTTTTAAAGGCACGATGTTTCGCAATGGTGAGAACTGTCAGGGCCGCTGCCTGAGTTGCCTGGCAGGCACTTTTGGCCGCGCCCGCAGTGCAGCCAAAGTCAATGGTTTGATTGGCATCAGCAATTTTATTCTGCAAAAACATATTCCTTATTTCAGTAATGCGAAAACCGCAGTGATTTTTAATCCGGTTGCTGCGACGCCGGTATTTAACGAGGAATTAGAACCTTCGGAGAAAGTCTTTGGTTATCTCGGCCGTATTGAACCTGAGAAAGGCGTTGAGTTGTTATTGCAGGCCTTTGAGTCTTTGCCTGATGACTATCAATTGAAGATCGCCGGTACCGGCAAAGAAGATTACGTTGAGCATCTGAAGCGAAAATACCCATCAAAAAGGATCAGTTTTCTCGGTTGGGTGGCACCGGATGAGGTTTATCGCGCCGTTAACTTTGTGATTGTGCCGTCAATGTGGAATGAGCCGTTTGGCAGAACCGTGATTGAAGCCTATTCGCATGGTGTCGCGGTTATCGCCTCAGCAAGAGGCGGTTTGCAAGAGCTGGTCGTAGAAGGCAAAACGGGTCAGCTTTTTGAACCGGATGATCCCGACAACGTCAGAGCCGCCTGTCTTGCGGCAGTGGACAACAACCTGGCGTCCGCACAAGTTAGCCTCAATCTAAAACAATATGCCGAGCGGTTTTCAGTCAGTCATATCGCTGACCAATACGATGTATTTATCAACCAGATGATTGATGCACATGACCGGGCAAATCAGGCTTTGGCGAGTTGATATAACGCTGATGGCTAATCAACAAACAACTTTCAAAACAGCGAATCCGGTGCTTTCCAGTCAGACCGAAAACCTCGGTTTGCCAGGCTGGCTGGTGATTCTGGCGATTTTCTACAATGCTTTTCTGGCCGTCATCAATGCGCATGTGATGACTCTGGGTTCGGCGCATGTAGCGGCCAGTGAGGCACTGATCCTTGGCATGGTGCTGGCGTTTTTGTTGTTTAATTTAAAAAAGATACCGGACATTCTGCCCCATGTTTTATTTCTATTGGGCATGTGTTCGCTGTCTTTGTGGGTGATGCTGACCAATGACGCGACTTACGTAAAAATCCTAAGGGATATTTTTATCATCGTCGCCTTTATGCTGCTGGGGACGTTTCTTTCCAGCCAGCAAATTATCCGGATCTTTAAAATCTTAATGATGGCGGTGCTGGCTGTGGCGGTGGTTGAGATTTTTGCCACCGATTTATATGTGTTGCTGTTTGAGCCTGAGCAGTATTTTTACACCACCCGGGGTATTGAGCCGTTCGCCTACAGTGACTCTGGATTGTTTCGAAATTCACTGGGCTATAGCTCACGATTTTCTTTCAATTTTTTATCAGAACACCGGATATCGTCGTTGTTTCTGGAGCAGGTATCGCTGGCTAACTTTGCCATGATAACCCTCATTTTTATGGTGGGTTTCAGTAAGGTTCTGCAAAAGCGGGAAGTGCTGTTTTTCCTGCTGGGCAGTATCTTTCTTATTCTGGTCAATGACACCCGAACCGGTGCTTTGTTTGCGTTGGCAATGATTCCTTGTTTTTATCTGGCACCACTGTTCCCTAAATGGATAGCGGTAACCTTTATTCCCGGGTTTTTACTGGTTTCGACGTTGCTTTTTTATGACCCGACCCAGACTTCATTAACTGACTCATTTTCAGGACGTATTGGTTTCACCCTTTATTTATTATCCGAAGCAGACCTGCCAACCTTGCTCAAAGGTAATTTGGCCGGCATAAACGATGTTGCTGACAGTGGTTACAGCTACATCATTTATGCGACCACCTTGTTCGGACTGATCCTCTACTGGCTCTACGTTTCGTTAATTGTTCGTGCTGACGCCGCTGGCAGTAAACGATGCGTTTTTGCGTTAAATGTCTTTATTACCATCAACCTGATGATTGGTGCGGCCATTTTTACCATCAAGGTCGCCGCACCGATGTGGGTGATGATGGGTTACCTCTACAGCCGGGTCAAAATTGCTGACAAGACAGGGACCGGCACATGAGCCTGCAGCAGCGCCAAGTCGGGCCTGATTACGCCAAAATGCTGGGCATTATTCTGGTGGTGCTGGGCCATACCATCAGAGGGCTGATTAATGCTGAGATCCTGCCGTCTGACAGTGCCTTTTGGTTGACTCTCGACCGGGCGATTTACCTGTTTCATATGCCACTGTTCTTTTTTCTGTCGGGCATGTTTATTCAGCAAGTGCTGGCCAAAACGGACTTAATGGATTTCTTCAGACGCAATATTTTGATCTTTATTGTGCCGCTGATCTTTTGGTCATATACACAAACAGGCATCCAATATTTCGCTGCGTCCAGTGTCAATGTTGAGCGTTCATTGCAATATGTACTTCAGGCACCTTTCCCACCCAAACAGCAGTTCTGGTTTCTCTGGGCGCTGTTTTTAATTTCCTGTTTTTCAGCCGTGCTGTTGAAGTTGGCTAATGGCAAAGCACTGTTGGCCGTGTTGGCGGTGCTGGCAATCGCCGTCATGAGTCTCGGCGACATGTTTGGCCAGACTGGCGTCACTTATAAGATGGCCGGGCAAACCTTTGGTGAGGCGGTATTTTTCTTCCCTTATTTTGTGATGGGAGTGTTGCTGGCGTCCCCTTTAGTCAGCCACTCCAGCGGCAGATTCTGGATGTTTATGCTGATTTTTGCCGGCAGCATGATTGCCTATCTGGCCGGCTATCATGAATCGAATGCGTTTTATTACGTTTTCTCAATTATCAGTGTTTATGCCAGTTATCAGTGCATCGCCATTATCGGTGAATCTGTTCAGGCGCGCCTGGCTGATAACAACGCCAATAACCGTTTTCTGCAAAACACACATCACTTGCTGATTTTTATTGGCATGAACAGTTTCATTATCTATTTGGCTCACATCATCCCTGAGGCCGGTATTCGGGTGGTGCTGGTGAAGTTTGGCATCACCGATCCGCTGATACACGTTACCGCTGGCACGTTTTTCGGGCTATTTGCGCCGCTGTTATTGGTGCCGGTCAATCTGATCCTGGTGCGTTATTGGAAGTCAGCCAACTACATTTTTCCCATTAGGAGGATGAAATATGCGTAATGCAAAAAACTTCCCGATCTTATTTGTACTGTGCAGTTGGCTGATGCTGGCTTATGTGACGCCAAGTCGGGCTGAGACGCCCATTGCCGGTATTAACTTCCCAGGGCCGGGTATTGCAGGCCATGTTTATCCGGGCAAAGAGGGCAAGGCCTATCACTTTCCATCCTCAGAAGATGTAAAAAATTACGCTGACTTTGGCTTCAAAATTATCCGTCTGGCATTTACCTGGGAGCGGTTACAGCCGGAACTCAATAAATCCTTTAACAGCGATTATCTGGCCGGCATAGATGCCTTTATTGAAGAAGCTGATAAACAGGGGCTGCAAGTCATACTCGATGTGCATAACTACGCCCGATACAAAGGTAAGTTTATGGGCAGTGAAGAAGTCCCTGTCGAGGCTTTTGCCGACTTCTGGAGCCGGCTGGCACAGCATAATATTGACCAGCAGCACGTGATTTTTGGCCTGATGAATGAACCGTTTAAGCAGAATGCCAAGGACTGGTCATATATGGCTCAGGCAGGTGTTGATGCCATCCGTGAGACTGGTGCGGAGCAAAAAATTCTGGTGCCGGGGACTTTCTATTCGAGTGCTGCCCGCTGGCTACATAAGGATGGTGTGTATTCCAATGGTGAGGTCTTAAAAAACATTACCGATCCGCAAAACAATATCGTTTTCGAAGCCCATCAATATCTCGATAAATACTCAACCGGGATGAACGATGAATGCGTCAGTGCTGAGGTTGGGGTGGAGCGTTTAACCGCCTTTACCGGCTGGTTACAAGACAATGGTTATCAGGGCTTTTTAGGCGAGTTTGCCGCCGGCAAAAGTGATACCTGTCAGCAGGCGCTTCGCAATATGTTGCAGTACATGCATGACAACAGTGACGTCTGGTATGGCTGGACATATTGGGTGGCAGATCCGTGGTTTGAAGGCTACCGGTTTAATGTCTATCCGGCGGATGCCTCGAAGTCTGCTCAACTGAAAATACTCAAATCATTTACCAACTAAGCGGTTTTGAACGGACCTCAGCGTTCGCGCCTGAGGTTTGTTCGCTGGACTGCATTTTTGCCGTTTTTAAGGAGTAATACCAGAAACATGGCTATGAAAATTCTGCATATCGTTCGCCAATTTTCGCCGAGTATCGGCGGGCTGGAAGATTATGTGCTTAACCTGTCGTTAGAGCAGAAAAGTCTGGGTCATGACGTCACGGTCTATACCCTCAACAGCAATTTTCAAACGGATGAACGCCTGCCGGACGAGTCGGTGGTGGCCGGTGTGCCGGTTAAGCGCTTTAGCTGGTTTGGCTCAAAACGTTATCCGATTAGCCTGTTGCCACTTAAAGCGCTGAATCAGTTTGATATCGTGCATGTCCATGCCGTGGATTTTTTTATTGATTATCTGTCCTTGCTGAAACGGCTGGGCCGGCTACAACCAAAACTGGTATTAACGACCCACGGCGGTTTTTTTCACACACCGCAGCAACAGGCGCTGAAAAAACTCTATTTCAAGACCATCACGCGGTTTACCCTGCAGCCGGTCAATGTGGTGTTCACCATCAGCAACAATGACAACGCGTTGTTTGAGCAAATCAAAGACGACTGCCAGCTGATAGAAAACGGCGTGGCATTCCAGAAATTCGGTCCCCCGCAGGCGTCAGCAACCAACAACGATCTGCTGTATCTGGGCCGCCTGAGCTCCAACAAAAGACTGAGCTGGTTAATCGAAGCGTTTCATCGCCTTAACTATGATGGCAGCAAGCTGCGCATTATCGGTAACCGGGCAACCGGTGATGCCGAACATCTGGAAAACCTGGTCAAAACACTAAATGCCGGGGATCGGGTGCAGTTGCTGTTTAACATCGATGACGATGCTATCCGTAGTCATATTGAAAGCTGCCGGTTTGTGGTCAGTGCCTCTGAATACGAGGGGTTCGGTCTCAGTGTTATCGAATTAATGTCCTACGGCCTGGTGCCATTTCTGTCCAGCAAACCCGACTCGTTTAAAGGTTTCATCGCCCAATCCGGCGTCGGTGAATTATTCAGCTATGAGCACACACAGTTTAAGTCCAGATATCTGGCGTTGGTTGGCAAATGGTCCGCTGAAGAAGCCGGCAAAGCAAAACAATTTGCGGAAACATTTTCCTGGAAATCAGTGGCAAGGAGCATTGTCGATGCATACGCAGCCTGAATCCCCCTCACAAGTTGAGCAGATCCTCGAAAACCTGGCTATTTACGATGACAGCGAGCGTTTTCTGGATGAACTCAGCCATCGGTCAGAAGATAAAGCCTGTTTTACCACGGTCGGTTTTCTTAACCAGCACGGTTTTAATTTGATGCTGGGAGACAAGGCAACCTTTACCAGCTTTCAAAGCCTCGATTTTCTGTTGCGAGACGGTATTGGTATCAGTCTGGCGCTGAAATATTTTGGCAGATCATCGGGCGCAAACCTTAATGGCACCGATCTCATCCCGCAGATCGTTGAAAAATTCAACGATGCGAATACCGATTATTTCGTTCTGGGTACACAGTCTCCGTGGCTTGAGCGCGGCAGCAGGAACTTGCTTGCAGGCAAAGCCAAAGCAATTAAGGACGGGTTTTATCCTGCCGAGTCCTACATCAGCTTTTTTGAGCAACACATTGATCCGCAGCGCTTCAGCGTCATCATTCTGGCCATGGGCATGCCCAAGCAAGAAATTTTGGCGACCAAGATAAAAGGCGAAATTAAAGGCAATGGCGTCGTGGTTTGTGGCGGCGCGATCATTGATTTTCATGCCGGACGTTTCAAACGGGCGCCGGTATGGGTGCAGAAATGTTCACTGGAATGGCTGTACCGGTTGATAAAAGAGCCCAAACGTTTGTTCAAGCGCTATGTCATTGGCATTCCGGTTTTTTTATACAGAATCACTTTTCGGGCCTGAACCTTGGAACATTTACCCAGCAAAGTACCTTTCAGAGAAGACATCAACGGCCTTAGAGCATGGGCTGTGCTTGCCGTTGTTTTCTATCACCTGCCTTTTGCCTACCAGTTACCGGGCGGATTTGCCGGTGTCGATATTTTCTTTGTGATCTCCGGTTTTTTGATGACCTCTATCATTTTGGGGGGTAATCAAAATGGCGCTTTTTCGTTAGCTAAGTTTTATATGTCGCGGGTCAGAAGAATTCTGCCGGCTTTGCTGTTTCTGGTGGTTGTATTGCTGATCATGGGCTGGTTTTGGCTGAGCACGCCAGATTACCAAACTCTGGCAGAAGAGGCTGCGGCAGCGCTGGCTTTTGTTTCTAATATTCACTACTGGGACAACGCCGGCTACTTTGATACCAGTGCCACGGAAAAATGGTTATTGCACACATGGACCTTGTCGGTAGAAGCACAATTCTACTTGCTGTATCCACTGTTTCTGCTGGCGATAAAAAAACTGACAACGTCCTTAAAAGCCTTATGGACGGTCTTACTTATTACCTTCCTGGCCTCGTTGTTATTAAACATTATCGTGGTGCATTTTTACCCGATCCCGACGTTTTTCCTGCTGCCGTCACGGGGCTGGGAATTGCTGGCGGGGGGGCTGGTGTATTTGGCACCGAGACTATGGCCTGCTATTACCCGATATCAGGATAAACCCTCACTGTTTTATCTCGCCTGGGCACTGATTCTGTCGAGTCTGCTGTTTCTAAACGAAGACCTGTTGTGGCCGGGTTACTGGGCGGTGATACCCGTATTGGGTGCGTCATTGGTGATTTTTGTCAGCAGGCAGCAATCGATTTTTACCAGCAATACGATTTTTCAGTGGCTGGGCGATCGTTCTTACTCTCTCTACCTCTGGCATTGGCCGGCTATTGTGCTGCTGTTTTTTATGTCTATTGAAGACAGCAACACTGCGATTGCACTGGCGTTGTTGGTCAGTGTTGTGATGGCGCATTTTTCCTATCAGCTGATCGAAACGCCGACCCGAAAAATATTCTCAGGACTGCCATTGAGGAAAGAAGTGTCGGTCATTTTCGCCGTCACCACCATGCTCATCATGTTGACCGTGTATTTGAGTAATAACCCGGTAGACGGACGGATTGATACTCGGATAGATGAAATCGCCATGCAGGCAAACAACAAAAATCCGATGCAATGCAGAAAAATCGATGCCTTCAATCCGGAGATGCCAAGTTGTATTTACGGTGACAGCGACACTATCGGGGCGATTGTGGTTGGCGATAGTCACTCGACAGCGCAGGTGACCGGCATTGCTGAAGCGGCAGACAAATATGGCTATAGCGTTGCCCATTATTATCACGATAGCTGCCCAACGTTATCCGGCGTGATGCTGGCGGACTGGTTACAGAACTACCCGAATGACAAGTGTGCAAACTTTGTCGCGTGGGTTAAAGCCGAGCTTGATAAGTACGCCAAAGATATTCCCGTGATCCTCATCAACCGGTTTTCTTTTATTTTTGGCTCATCGATAGACAAAAAACCGGCCGTTTATTTCGACAAGGTTTATCAGCGTAATGATGACCCTGATTTTCATAAAGCGGTCAGCAACGCGATTGTCGAGACATATTGCAGCTTCGCTGCTGAAAGACCGGTATTCGTCCTCAAACCCACGCCTGAGCAAAATCATCAGGTGGCCAAAGCAGCCTCGAGAGAGCTGATTTTCAATGACGAAATGAGCGAATACGCAATTACCAGAGAAGATTACTACGACGAAAACCGCACCGTGCTCAAGGCTTTGCAGCGCAGTCACGGAAAATGTGATGTGACGGTACTCGATCCCATTCCATACCTCTGTGACAACGGTGTCTGCCCGGGAATGATAGATGGTCTGCCCATTACTTCGGACGAGGACCACTTCAATGAGTACGGCAATAAATTACTGGTACCGCTGTTTGAGCAAGTTTTTAAAGCGGATTGATGAAATTTAAGTCAGTTTTTTTAACCCGAATTTTTACAAGCAACAGGAAGCAACATTTATGAAAATAGCGATAGCTGGCACAGGTTATGTAGGTCTTTCTAACGCGGTTTTGCTGGCCCAGCATAATGAAGTGGTGGCGCTGGATCTGATTGCTGAAAAAGTGGATCTGATTAATGCCAGAAAATCACCAATTGCAGATGCTGAAATTGAAGATTTTCTGCTGAATAAGCCGCTTAATCTGACCGCGACGCTCGACAAAAATACTGCCTACAAGGGCGCTGATTATGTGGTGATCGCAACACCCACCGACTACGACCCGGAAACCAACTACTTCGATACCCGATCGGTGGAAGCGGTTATCAAGGATGTGATGGCCATTAACCCCTCAGCGGTGATGATTATCAAATCCACCGTACCGGTGGGCTATACCGAAAATATTAAACGGACTCTGGGCTGCGACAACATTATTTTCTCGCCTGAGTTTTTGCGTGAAGGCAAAGCTTTGTACGACAACCTTTATCCGTCGCGCATCATTCTCGGTGAGGATTCCCACCGAGCCAGAGTGTTTGCCGAAATGCTGGTTACAGGTGCGGCCAAAGCTGATATTCCGGTGCTGTTTACCGCAGCGACCGAAGCCGAGGCGGTGAAGCTGTTTTCCAATACCTATCTTGCCATGCGGGTGGCTTTTTTTAATGAGCTGGACAGTTATGCCGAGATACACGGCATCGACAGTCGGCAGATCATTAATGGCGTGTGTTTAGACCCGCGTATCGGCAATCACTATAACAACCCGTCTTTTGGTTATGGCGGTTACTGCCTGCCTAAAGACACCAAGCAACTGTTGGCCAACTACAAGAATGTGCCTAACAACATTATCAATGCCATCGTCGATGCCAACACCACCCGAAAAGATCATGTGGCGGCCAGCATTCTCAAGTTAAAACCTAAGGTCGTTGGTATCTATCGCCTGATTATGAAGTCGGGCTCCGATAACTTCAGAGCCTCATCGGTTCAGGGAATCATGAAACGAATCAAGGCAAAAGGGGTAGAGGTGATTATTTATGAACCGGTGCTCAATGAAGAGACTTTTTTCAACTCTGAAGTGATACGTGATTTTGATGCCTTTAAGGCCAGAAGCAGCGTCATTATTGCCAATCGTATGGTCGACGATATCAGGGATGTCGCTGACAAAGTCTATACCCGCGATTTATTTGGCAATGACTAGCGCTTCTCACCTATCAAGCAGTTATTGATATAGCATTCACAAGGAGAATCTTATGATTCCAGTTGTCTTGTCAGGCGGAAGCGGTACGCGATTGTGGCCGCTTTCCCGAAAAAATAAACCCAAACAATTTTTGGCATTGTTTGGTGATAACACCATGTTTCAGCAAACCTTAATGCGTCTGGACGGCATCAGGGATCTGGCGCCACCGACCATCGTTTGCAGTAACGATCACCGGTTTATGGTGGCTGAGCAGTTACATGAACTTGGTTCAATATCACCGACCATCATTCTGGAACCGGTACCGAGAAACACCGCGCCAGCAGTGGCCATCGCCGCATTACAGGCAGTACGTGAGGGAGATGATCCGATCTTGTTAGTGCTGGCCGCTGACCATGTTATTCATGACATATCGGTATTTCACACGGCCATTGAAGCTGCCAGAGAGCAGGCTGAACAAGGTTCGCTGGTGACATTCGGTATTGTGCCGACCAGTCCCAATACCGGCTATGGCTATATCGAAGCCAATCAGAAAGATACCATCAGCGGTGTCAAAGCCTTTGTCGAAAAGCCGGATCTGCAAACCGCAGAGCAATATGTCGATTCTGGTAACTATTACTGGAACAGTGGCATGTTTATGTTTAAGGCCTCGACACTGCTGGCCGAGTTGGATAAATATTCGCCGGACTTGCTGACTGCCTGTGATGATGCACTGGAAAACGCCCAACCGGATCTGGATTTTATTCGTCTGGATCAGGATGGCTTTGAAAAATGCAGTGCTATTTCGATTGATTACGCGGTGATGGAAAAGACCGATAAAGCGGTCATGGTGCCACTGGATGCCGGCTGGAGTGATGTTGGCTCCTGGTCATCTTTATGGGAATGCGCAGGGCAGGGCGAAGACAATAACGTCACCTACGGCGATGTCATGCTTGATGAAGTCTCTAATTCCTATATTCACAGTGAAGACCGTCTGGTATCGGTATTGGGGCTGGACAATGTGGTCGTTGTCGAGACCACCGATGCGGTGATGGTCGCCAGTAAAACCAAAACCCAGGATGTGAAAAAGATCGTCGAAGAGCTGAAGCAATCGGGCCGGCCTGAGGCCGAAAACCATCGTCTTTGTTACCGGCCCTGGGGCTTTTATGATTCGATTGACAGTGGTGACCGTTTTCAGGTGAAACGCATCAATGTCAAACCGGGCGCGTCTTTATCGTTGCAAATGCATCATCACCGGGCGGAACACTGGATTGTGGTCAGAGGCACGGCGCAGGTCATTTGTGATGATGAGGTCACTTTGCTGACCGAGAACGAGTCCACTTATATTCCGCTGGGTAAAAAACACCGGCTGCACAATCCGGGGCAAATCCCGCTGGAGATTATTGAAGTGCAGTCAGGCAGTTATCTCGGCGAAGATGACATTATCCGTTTCGATGATAACTATCATCGCGATTAAGCCAGCGTAGAGATTATCCAATGAAGATTAATATTCAGGAATTGATGAAGCAAAGTGGCGTGGATTTTGGCACCAGTGGTGTCCGCGGACTGGTTAGTGATATGACCGATAAAGTCTGCGTCGCCTATGTGACTGCCTTTCTGCAGTACCTTGAGCAGCAGGATCAGATTAATTACGGTGACAAGGTCGGTATTGCCGGCGATTTACGAAACAGTTCGCCGAGAATCATTAAAGCTGCCATATCCGCATGCAGAATGCGGGGCTATCAGGCCATCTATTGCGGCCTGATCCCATCGCCGGCTATCGCGCTGTATGGCATCAGTCAGCAAATGCCCACCATCATGGTGACTGGCAGCCATATCCCGGATGACCGAAACGGTATTAAGTTCAATACCCCGCAGGGCGAGATTTTAAAGTCTGATGAAAAGCTGATAAGAGAACAGTTTGTTGAACTGGATGATAGTTTATTCGACCAGGCCGGCTATCTTATGGATGCGCCGGACAGAACATCTATCACTGAGGCGGCGCTGGACTATTACGTAAACCGCTATGTTGCGTTTTTCCCCGGCCAGCCCCTCAAAGGTAAACATATTGGGCTTTATGAACATTCTTCAGTGGCCCGCGAGGTTTTTCACATCATTCTGGAAAAACTCGGTGCTAAGGTGACATCGCTTGGCCGTTCGGATTTATTTATAGCTGTCGACACCGAAGCCATCCGGCCGGAAGATACTGATGCCGCTTTGCGCTGGGTAGAGGAGTATGATTTTGACTGTATTGTATCGACCGACGGTGATGGTGACAGGCCACTTATCAGTGATGAAAAAGGCCAATGGCTACGAGGTGATATTGCCGGTATTTTGTCGGCCGCTTATTTAAAAGCCGATACTGTGGTGACGCCGGTCAGTTGTAACAGTGCAGTGGAAAAAAGCCAGCTATTTGCCAGCGTTATCAGAACCAAAATCGGCTCCCCTTATGTGATTGCCGGCATGCAGCAAGCACTAAAAGAGAATCCGCACGCCAGCATTGTCGGTTACGAAGCCAATGGCGGTTTTCTGCAAATGACAGCGATTAACCGTAACGGTAAAGTGCTCGCGCCGTTGCCGACAAGAGATGCAATTATCGTGGCGCTGTCAGTCATACTGTCAGCAGCTGAACAGCAATTAGCCATTTCACAATTAGTGGAAAATTTACCCTCACGATATACCTACAGCGACCGGTTAAAAGATTTCCCGACACAGCTCAGTCAGGCCAGACTCACGCAATTTGATACCGGCGACTGGCAAATCGACAGCAATAACATTCAGAAAGCCTTCCCGTCAGTACCAAAGCCGGTTTCAATTGATAAAACCGACGGTGTCAGAATCACCTTGGAAAACGACGATGTGATTCATCTAAGACCATCAGGCAATGCGCCCGAGCTTCGCTGTTACACAGAGTCAAACTCAGCCGTTGCTGCTAAAACAATAAATGAAAGCTGTATACAAGAAATGGCGTCGTGGAGAAGTTAATTTCGCTCAATAAGAATTTATAACTGATTATTCAGTATGTTCGTAATCGTATTCTTGCGTTCCCTACAACCTAACCTTTATTGACTTGAGCAAACCATAGGCAGATGATTCATTTTTAAAGTGGTAGGTAAAGTAATGAATCCTAGGAGGAAATAGCATGAAATACTCTATTCTTATTCTATTAGCTGTGGTGTCATTCTCAGCCAATGCAGCTTTGATTCAATCAACATCAGACGCTTCATATAGTCTCTTAGATCAAACCATCAGTCATAGCGGCAGAACAGACTCATCCGGATGTCACAATGACACGAAGAAAGGTACCCGCCATTGCCACTGAATTAGAAAGTATCTAGCTCATAGATTTGAAGATGCGATATAGAAAACCGAGCATTAAAACTCTGCTTGGGGTCACGAAAGCCAAGAGAAGTGTTGGTAAAAGTACCGGTATATACAGCGTCACAAAGGTTGTAAATAAACCTAAAAACATGAAGCGAAGTCTGTTGCGTAAAGCTGGCTATGAATCTGAGTGTATGAAGTTTTTCAGATTTCTCGGAAGGTTATTCAAGTAATTCAGGATTTGTTTTTACAGTTAGCTAAACTAAATTTAGCCGCAGTAAAACGAATTACAATAATAATTGAGTGGGAGTATCAAAGGTTATTCATAACTACTTTGAGTTATTCATGCTAACCCATGAAATATAAACAAAATTTAGATCGATGTTGATATTGGTACCGAGGGCGAGAATCGAACTCGCACTTCCGAAGAAACCGGATTTTGAATCCGGCGCGTCTACCAGTTCCGCCACCCCGGCAACCAAGGTGCGCATTATAACGATGCACTGATGATTATGAAAGGCGGTTTTGTCATTTATTTGTCACAAGTGCTACTTAAGCGCGATTAAGCCTAACGATTTTGGCAGGTGCTCTGCTATGATCGCGCCATGCAACGTACCGACTTTCAGTTTGATCTGCCTGATGAACTTATCGCCCAATATCCTGCCGCGCAGCGTGCCGCTAGCCGTCTGCTGACGCTGGATGGTAATAGCGGCGAGGTTTCTGATAAACAATTCCCTGACTTTATTGATCTGCTTCATGCCGATGATTTGCTGGTGTTTAATAACACCAAAGTCATCCCGGCGCGGTTGCTCGGTGAGAAAGAAACCGGCGGCAAAGTTGAGGTGTTGATTGAGCGTATGCTCGATAATAATCAGGCGCTGGCCCATATCCGCAGCAGTAAATCGCCATCAGCCGGGCGGATTCTGACACTGGAAAACACGCTGCAAGTTGAAGTCTTCGATCGCCGCGACAATCTGTTTTTAATCCGCTTTTTATCTGATCAGCCGTTGCTGGATTTATTGCAGCAATATGGCCGGTTGCCACTGCCACCTTATATTGAGCGCGAAGTCGATAAAGCCGATTTAGAACGCTATCAGACGGTTTATGCCAAACATGTTGGTGCCGTCGCTGCACCCACCGCCGGTTTACATTTTGATGAGGCTTTGCTGGCCAAGATTGCCGACAAAGGCATTGAAACCGCTGAGGTGACGTTGCATGTGGGTGCCGGTACCTTTCAGCCGGTGCGGGTCGATGATATCCGAACTCACCAGATGCATGCCGAGCGGATTGAAGTGACGGAGTCGGTATGCCAGCAAGTGACAGCGGCCAGACAACGTGGTGGCCGGGTGATTGCCATTGGCACCACCAGTGTCCGGGCTTTGGAAAGTGCCTCTCAATCAGGCGAAATTGCGCCGTTTACCGGTGAAACCGATATTTTTATCTACCCCGGTTATCAGTTTAAAAGTGTCGATGCCATGGTCACCAACTTTCATTTATCGGAATCGACCTTGTTGATGCTGGTGTCGGCGTTTGCCGGTCGCGATCACATTATGACGGCGTATCAACACGCGATTGACCAGCGTTACCGTTTTTTCAGTTATGGCGATGCCATGTTTATTACCCGGAAAACCACATGACCCGGCTCGACAATATTCGTTTTGTGCTGGTGGGCACCACCCATCCCGGCAATATCGGCGCCTCGGCGCGTGCCATGAAAACCATGGGCTTGAGTAACCTGCATCTGGTGGCACCGAAAATTTATCCCAGTGCCGAGGCAACGGCCCGGGCATCGGGTGCCGATGATGTCTTGGCGAAAGCGGTGGTGCATGAAACGCTGGCCGATGCGCTGAAAGGTTGCCGGCATGTATTTGGCATGAGCGCGCGGCTGCGACATTTTGATATGCCATTGATGAATCCACGCGAAGCGGCCGAAAGCCTTGAAAATTACGATGATGATACCCAAATAGCAGTGGTATTCGGTCGTGAACATTCGGGGCTGTCTAATGAAGAAATTGATCAGTGCCATACGCTGGTCAATATTCCGGCTAATCCGGATTACAGTTCATTGAATCTGGCCGCAGCGGTGCAGGTGTTTGCCTACGAATTGCGGATGAGTTTCAAGCCGGTGGTCAATCCGG
>FYBJ01000203.1_pt1 | contig 39000 bp, 38 predicted proteins | sample 1134611 | NCBI WGS metagenome assembly FYBJ01 (sample SAMEA104116008, study PRJEB20421) | marine metagenome | isolation source: marine
TCTTCAATCAAAAACACATCACGGGCACCGGCACCGGCAGCTGACTCACGGATGGCCCGACGCTCCACCTGCGTCGAACCGCAAGGTACACAGACCAGAACGCGTGGACTAGGTTTCAGGAAACGGCCTTCGTGGACTTTACGGATAAAATGCTGGAGCATTTTTTCAGTGACGGTGAAATCGGCAATAACACCATCTTTAAGAGGCCGAATCGCCGTGATGTTGCCGGGAGTTCTGCCCAGCATGCGTTTGGCTTCAGCACCAACCGCTGCAATTGAACGCGGACCACCCGGTCCTTTATCCTGTCGAATCGCTACTACTGATGGTTCGTCGAGAACAATGCCCCTACCGCGGACATATATCAGTGTATTGGCCGTACCCAGATCAATAGACAGATCGTTGGAAAAAAGACCACGTAAGCGTTCGAACATCAGATAAAACCATCTCAGGAAGGCGAAAAACGCTACTTTAGCAATGCCAAGGTCTGTTGGGCAAGCGCGTAATCATTTAAACTTCACACTTTCGTCAAAAATATAAATTCTGGAACCATCGATGAGTTTAGTAAAATCCGATGTAGAGAAAATCGCCCATCTGGCAAGGCTTGCTATTGATGAGTCTAGCATTCCCGACTACGCCCGTGACTTGAATAATATCCTGACGCTGGTTGAACAAATGAGTGCCGTCGATACTGATGGTATTTTACCGATGGCACATCCTTTAGATGCCGTTCAGCGGCTGCGTGATGATGTGGTCAGCGAAACCGATCAGCGTGAATTATTTCAATCCATCGCCCCGAAAACCGAAGCCGGTGTTTATCTGGTTCCTAAAGTCATCGAATAATCAGGCTCGACATGCATAACAAATCGCTCAAACAACTTTCTGATGCCCTGCAGCAGGGTGAAATAAGCAGTGTTGAACTGACGCAGCATTTTCTTAATCGCATTAATCAGCATAACGGCCAATTAAATGCCTTTATCAGCGTCACTGACGAACTGGCCATCGCGCAGGCGAAAGCCGCTGATGTACGTTTGCAAGCGAAATCAGCCGGTCCGCTAACCGGTATTCCGCTGGCACATAAAGATATCTTCTGTACTAAAGGTGTGCGTACCAGTTGCGGCTCAAAAATGCTCGATAAATTTGTCGCGCCTTATGACGCCACCGTCGTTGAAAAACTTAACGCTGCCGGCATGGTGACCTTGGGTAAAACCAATATGGATGAATTCGCCATGGGTTCTTCCAACGAAACCAGTTTCTACGGTCCGGTTAAAAACCCCTGGGATACCGATCGGGTGCCGGGTGGTTCTTCAGGCGGTTCTGCAGCCGCGGTTGCCGCGCGTTTGGCGCCGATTGCAACTGGTACCGATACCGGCGGCTCGATTCGTCAGCCTTCTTCTTTATGTAACCTGACCGGTTTAAAACCGACTTACGGCCGGATTTCCCGTTACGGCATGATCGCTTTTGCTTCCAGTCTGGATCAGGCTGGCCCCATGGCCAACAGCGCTGAAGATGCCGCCTGGCTGATGAATGCCATGTCGGGTTTTGATGAACGCGATTCCACCAGTGTGCAGCGTGATGTGCCGGATTACACCGCTAATTTAAACGATTCATTACAAGGCCTGACCATTGGTTTGCCCAAAGAATATTTTGGTGACGGGCTGGATCCAAAAGTCGCTGCAGCCGTGCAAAACGCAATCAAAACCTATGAGGCAATGGGCGCGACGCTGAAAGAAATTACCCTGCCCAATACCGATTTAGCGGTGCCGACGTATTACGTTGTGGCACCGGCTGAGTGTTCATCGAATCTGTCGCGGATGGATGGTGTACGTTTCGGTCATCGTGCTGAAGATCCAAAAGACTTGCTGGATCTTTATACCCGCTCGCGTGGCGAAGGATTCGGTGACGAAGTGAAACGACGGATCATGATTGGTACCTATGCGCTATCTGCCGGCTACTACGATGCGTATTACCTCAAAGCACAACAATGCCGCCGGCTGATCCGTGATGACTTCCTCAAAGCCTTTGAAGAAGTCGACGTCATTATGGGCCCGTCGGCACCGACCCCCGCCTTCCGCTTCGGTGAAAAAACTGACGATCCGGTCGCAATGTATATGGAAGATATATACACCATCAACGTTAACCTGGCAGGGCTGCCTGGCATGTCTATTCCGGCGGGTTTCGTCAATGATATGCCCGTCGGTCTGCAAATCATTGGTAATTATTTTGATGAGGCGCGTTTGCTGAACATTGCCCATCGTTACCAACAAGAAACCGACTGGCATCAGCAACAGCCGAAAGCGTTTCAATAGAAAATATTAAAGGGGCTTAAAGCCCCTTTTTTATGCCAACCACAGAGACACAGAGAGCACAGAGAAGAAAAATCATCCTCAGATTACGCAGATGCAAGTAAATTTTTACCGTACAACAATCTTAAATCTGTGAAAATCGGCAAAATCTTCGGATAACTGCTTTTTCTGATGTTTCGGTATGTGAGATCAATGCTGATAATTGATTTAAATATTTTGATAAACATAATTAAACCATCTTTTAAAACTCTGTGACCTCTGTGTCTCTGTGTCTCTGTGGTTAATTTTTCCATCATCAATAATCTCTCCCTGACTGGTCGCTCAAATAACCATATCTGCTATCCTTGCAGCCAATTTAATGATGCCCGAGGAACCACCGGATGAAAGCCGCAGAATTGTTCGTCAAAGCGTTGGAAAACGAAGGCGTTGAGTATATTTTTGGCATCCCCGGTGAAGAAAACCTCGATGTGATGGATGCGCTGCTGGATTCACCGATCAAATTTATCACCGCCCGCCATGAACAGGGCGCGGCATTTATGGCCGATGTGTATGGCCGTTTAACCGGTCGTGCCGGCGTTTGTATTGCCACACTCGGTCCCGGCGCCACCAATCTGATTACCGGTGTGGCGGATGCCAATATGGATCACGCACCGCTGATTGCCGTGGCCGGTCAGGCTTCAACAAACCGTTTACATAAAGAATCGCATCAGGTGCTGGATCTGGAAGCGATGTTTGTACCCATCACCAAATACGCTACCCGCATTGTCAGCCCTGAAGTGATTCCAGAGATCGTCCGCAAAGCCTTTAAAGTGGCGCAGACTGAAAAAACCGGCGCTTGTTTTATCGAGTTTCCGGAAAACATTGCGGAAATGGAAATCAATGATCGGCCGCTGCGGGTCAAAAATGCTTCACCGCCAGAACCGGCTGCGGAACATATCGAGCGTGCTGCAGAAATTATTTCCAATGCCAAAAACCCAATCATTCTTGCTGGTAATGGCGTAGTGCGCGCCAAGGCGGCGCAGGCGTTGGCAGATTTTGCCGAAAAGCTGAATATCCCTGTAGCAAATACGTTTATGGCCAAAGGCATTATTCCGTTCCGGCATCCGATGTCGCTGGGCAGTGTTGGTCTGCAGTCCAATGATTATGTGAATACCGGTTTTGCCAATGCCGATGTCATTATTTGTATCGGCTACGATATGGTCGAATATCACCCGTATTTATGGCACCCGACCCGGGATCGGACGCTGATCCATATCGACACCACCCATGCCGAGGTTGATGCTTATTACAGTGTCGTCGTCGGGGTTGTTGGCAATATCAACCACAGTTTAAATCGCCTGGCGGCGCTGACATCGGTGCATCAGGGCAAAGCCATGCGCACCTTGCGTGACAGTCTTATCACTGAAATGAATCTGCACCGTGATGACACTGAATTTCCGGTCAAACCGCAAAAAATCATCTGGGATCTGCGTACCGCGATGGATCTGGAAGATATTGTCATCTGTGATGTCGGCGCCCACAAAATGTGGATGTCACGGATGTTTCGCTGCGAATATCCCAACACCTGTATTATTTCTAATGGTTTTGCCAGTATGGGCATTGCCGTGCCCGGCGCGATTGCTGCCAAACTGGCTTATCCGCAGCGCAAAGTGGTGGCGGTCACGGGTGACGCAGGCTTTTTGATGAATTCTCAGGAAATCGAGACCGCCATGCGCTTGCATATCCCTATCGTGATCCTGATCTGGAACGATGCCAGTTATGGCCTGATTGAATGGAAGCAACAAAACCAGTTTGGCCGCACCAGCAATGTTAAATTTACCAACCCCGACTTTGTACAATATGCGCAATCATTTGGTGCCACCGGTGTCAGAATTGAGCGCACCGAAGACCTGATGCCGGAGCTGAATGCCGCGCTGGAACGCGATACCGTCACCGTTATCGACTGCCCGGTGGATTATCGTGAAAACCTGAAACTGACCGAACAACTTGGACAATTAACGAGCCCCAGCTAATCATGAAAACTGCTTTAAAATTTATTCTGCCGGCGCTGGTGATTATCGCCGGCGCCACTTTCTGGCTGCTGAATCCGCCATCAGCGAAAATGCCTGAACAGCAATTTGAAACCGTTGATGGTGAAGCCATGCAACTGAGCGACTATGCCGGTCAGCCATTGCTGGTGATTTTTTGGGCGACCGATTGTCCAGGCTGTATTGCCGAAATGCCGGAATTGATAGAACTGCATGAACAATATGCCGATCTGGGCATGCTGGGTATCGCCCTGCCGCATGATACCCCTGAACAAATCAAAGCCATGCGCGAGGCGAAAGCCCTCCCCTACACGCTGACCTGGGATGAAGATAATTCGCTTTCGCAGGCATTTGGCAATGTTCGGGTGACGCCGACCCATTTTTTAATCGATGCTGATGGTAATATTGTGATGCGCAAAATCGGCGAGTTGGATTTTCAGTCGCTTAAAGCCAGACTAAACAGAATGGGACTCAGCCCGGCATAAGTGATTTTCAACTATTCATATCGAATCTAATATGGTATAAAGTCGGGCTTTGTTGTTTCAGGCAGACGGCGTTTGCGGCGTTGTCTGGGTAAAAGTTTTTCAGGAGCAGGTTCCATCATGTCCAGAGTATGTCAGGTAACGGGCAAGCGCCCAATGAGCGGCAACAACGTTTCGCACGCCCATAACAAAACCAAACGCCGGTTTCTTCCGAATCTTCACTCCCACCGTTTTTGGGTAGAATCTGAAAACCGTTGGATCAAACTGCGTGTCAGTAACCACGGTCTGCGCATCATCGACAAACGCGGTATTGATAGCGTGCTGTCTGACCTGCGTGCTCGCGGCGAAAAATTCTAAGGAGACTTCAAGTCATGCGCGATAAAATCAAATTAGTCTCATCAGCCGGTACAGGTCACTTCTATACCACTGATAAAAACAAACGCACCATGCCGGAAAAGATGGAAATCAAAAAGTTTGATCCAGTTGTCCGTAAGCATGTGATGTATAAAGAAGCCAAAATCAAATAATTCTGATTTTGCTGCTCTAAAAGAAACCCGCTCAGGCGGGTTTTTTTTATGCCGCTGTATCCGTTATCATCAGCAGCCTTAAGGGTGTTACCCGATAAGACGTCATTACGGAAATATCATGGCTAGCCAAACCTTGTTGTCTGCTGAACAATTAACCCGTCGCTTTGGTCTGCAAACAGCCGTGCAATCGGTGAGTTTCAGTGTTCAGCAAGGTGAAGTACTGGGCTTTTTAGGACCTAATGGTGCCGGCAAATCAACCACCATGAAGATGCTGACCGGGAATCTGGCGCCGGACAGTGGCAAGATAATCATTAACGGCATTGATTTGCTGGACTCTCCCAAAGCCGCCAAACGCCATATCGGCTATTTACCGGAAAACCCGCCGTTGTATCGGGAGTTAACCGTTCGCGAATTTCTGCAGTTCTGTGGCCGGTTACATGGCTTATCAGCGCAGTCCCTCAAGTCCGCGGTCGATGAAGTCGTCCATAAATGCGGTCTCGAAGCCATGCAGCAGCGCTTGATCGGCCAGTTATCCAAAGGCTATCAGCAGCGTTGTGGTATTGCGCAGGCGATTATTCATCAGCCGGATGTGGTGATCCTTGATGAACCCACCTCAGGATTGGATCCGATTCAGATCCAGCAAATCCGTCAGTTAATTCGTGATATTGCTCATCAGCATAGCGTTATTCTCTCAACCCATATCCTGCCGGAAGTCGAAATGCTCTGCGATCGGGTGCAAATCATGCATCAGGGCCAACTGGTCTTCAGCGACACCTTGCAAGCCCTGCAATCACAACGCCAGCATGCCGCGCTGAAAGTTGCTTTCCGTTTACCGCCATCGGTCACTACCCTGGCACAGTTACCCGGTGTGACCCACGTCGAATCGCTGAGCACACAGCAGTTCCGGCTGCATTTCTTACCTGAGCAGGATCCGACCGATGCGCTCATCAATGTTGCGGTTGCTGAAAACTGGCAATTGACCCAACTGACGCCCGAGCTGGACTCACTGGAACAGTTATTTACCCAACTGGTCAGTCAGGAAAAACAGGGAGAAGCCGCCTGATGTGGTTAATTGCCAGACTGGAATGTTATCGCCTGTTCATGTCACCGCTGGCCTGGGTACTGATGGCGCTGGTGCAACTGCTGCTGGCTTATTTGTTTTTGACACATATTGACTATTTTTCGCAGGTACAGGGGCAGATTGCTGCCATCCCCGGCGCGCCCGGTGTCACTGAAATGGTGGTCGCACCGCTGCTCAGTAATATGGCGATTGTTCTGCTACTGGTCACTCCGTTTATCACCATGCGCAGTTTCGCTGAAGAACGCCGCAATGAGAGCCTGCCGCTGCTAATGACAGCGCCACTGTCGGTCAGCCAGATTGTTATCGGTAAATATTTAGGCTTGCTGGGCTTTTTTGGTTTGCTGTTATTGATGCTGATGTTAATGCCGCTATCGATGCTGCTGGGTAGTCCGATTGACCTAGTCCAACTTACCGCCGGTTTTCTCGGTTTGCTACTACTTTTGAGCAGTATGGTGGCCATTGGCATATTTATGTCGTCACTGACGGCGCAGCCAGTCATCGCTGCCGTCAGTAGTTTCTGCCTGCTGTTTTTGTTATGGATCATCGACTGGGCCGGGCAGAGTGATGGGGTCGGCAGCAATGTATTTAGCTGGTTATCGTTAATCAGCCATTTTGAGCCGTTACTGCGTGGTGAAATATTTAGCGCCGATGTTATCTATTACTTGCTGGTCACGGGCGCATTTTTGCTGATGACGATTCGCCGTCTCGATAGCCTGCGGGTAGCGTCATGAAAATCTCTTATAAATGGCAGCAGCGGCTGCAACAGCTGATTTTTTATGCTTTGTTAATCGCCGTTATTATTGTTGCCGCGCGCTTATCACTGGCCACCAATACCGCTTTCGACTGGACTGCCAATCAGCGTCACAGTCTGTCAGAGCAAACCATCAGCTTGTTGGAAACCATCGAACAGCCAATTCAAATCAAGGCCTTTGTCAGCCCCGGTAACGATTATGCGTCAGCCGTACAGCAGTTGCTGGATCGCTATCAGCGCTATACCAGCCAGTTACAAGTTGAGGTGATTGACCCGGCGCGGGCGCCACAACAAGTTAAAGAATTTAATATCCAGCAACAAGGCGAAATGCTGGTGTTACGCGACAACCAGACCGAACGGGTGCAGGATTTATCAGAACAATCATTAACCAATGCCCTGTTACGTGTCAGCCGCAGCATCACGCCGAATGTGGTGTTTTTAACGGGCCATGGCGAACGCAGCCCTGATAGTGAAGCTAACTTTGGCATCAGCCTGTGGGCACAGGCGCTGCGTGAACAGGGCTTTGCCATTGAAAAAGTAAATCTAGCCAGTAGTGGCGAAATTCCTGAAAGCACGAATTTACTGGTGATTGCCAGCCCCGAACAAAGCTGGTTGCCAGGTGAAATCACCCAATTACAACAATACATCGCGGCTGGCGGTAATCTGCTCTGGTTGAGTGAGCCAGATCGCCACGCGCACTTAAGTGAACTTGCCAGCAGCCTGGATCTGCAATGGCTGCCGGGCACGGTAATTGACCCCAATGCCAGCCTGCTCGGCATTGATGATCCGAGCTTTGCGCTAATCAGTGATTTTGCCAATCATTCACTGACCCGCGATTTACCGAGTATTGTGCTGATGCCGGCGACTGCGGCACTGCTTAGCACCGACAGTGAATCAACCAACTGGCAAACCACCGAGTTATTGCGTACCCAGACTGAGACCTGGGCTGAACTGTCAAAAATCTCAACCACAGAAATCAATTTCAATGAAGATATAGATATCGCCGGCCCCTTAACAGTGGCGTTGGCAATGGAGCGACAGCAACCTGAAGCTGAAACAGCTCAGCGGGTTATCGTGGTCGGCGATGGTGATTTTCTCAGCAACCAATATCTGGGTAATGGTGCCAATCAGGCACTGGCAACCGGCATGATCAATTGGCTGACAGCACAGGATGATCGGCTGAATATTGCCATTAAACCAACCGCAGATAACCAGCTGGAACTCAGTTTCAGCGAAACCCTATCAATTGCTATCGGCTTCTTGTTTGTGTTGCCGGCGATGCTGCTCGGTAGTGGTTTGATGTTGTGGTGGTTCAGACGTCGCCGATGAAACGCAGCTACTTAACCAATCTGTTGTTACTGACTCTGATGATGGTGTTGTTGTGGCAGCTGGATCGTGTACAACAGCAACCTGACATCACCACCATTGGCGCTACACTGGAAGCGTCTATGGTGCAAACGATTACCGTGCAACGCGCTGAGCAAAATACTATTGAACTGGTGCGTAATCATGCCGGCTGGCAACTGACACAACCCTTTGCTGCCCGCGCCAGCGACAGCCGTATCAATATGTTGCTTAGCCTGCTCGACATGGTACCCGGCGAGCAGTTTGTTATTGATAATGATCTGGATCTCACCGAGTTTGGCCTGGCAGAACCCGATTTAAAACTGCTATTCAACGATACGGCATTTACCTTTGGCGATATTGAGCCGCTCAGTGAGCAGCGTTATCTACGTGCAGGTAATGTTATCTACTTGTTTAACGACAGCATCAGCCCGTTATTACAAGCCAGTGCCAGTGGCTTTATTGAAAATCGGTTGTTTGCCGGCGTCGGTCAGCTACAGGCGATAAACATACCGATGCGGTCGGGACAAACATTAAAAAACCAGTCACTGAGCATGCAACTCACTGATGGCCAATGGCAAAGCGACGTAAATGCTTTCACCACCGATATATTGACTGCCACGGCGCAGGCCTGGCAGCAGGCTTATGCCATGCAGGTTAGCCCGAGTACGACACCACCGGCAGATGATTTTCTGCCCATAAAATTTACCTTTGCAGACCAACAAACAATTGCTGCCTATGCCAGACTCTCAGCACAAGGGCTCAGTGTGCTGGTGCCCGACTGGCAGTTGCAATATCAATTTCCGGCCAGTACTGCCGCCAATTTATTCCCTGCCCTGCCGGCAGACAGTGAAGCCGATTAATGCCTGAATTACCTGAAGTCGAAACCACCCGCAATGGTATTGCACCCTTTGTTGAAAACCAAATAGTCAGTCAGGTGATTGTCCGTGATGGCCGGTTGCGCTGGCCGGTAACAGCCGATTTAAACAATATTCTGGTCGGCAAAACCATCACGGCTGTTAAACGCCGCGCCAAATACCTGCTACTGGAAACAGATAGTGGCACGCTGCTGATCCATTTAGGTATGTCCGGCCGTTTGCGGGTTTTAAGTGAAGCCGTACCCCCTGCTAAACATGATCATGTTGACATCGCTTTTGCCAATGGTATGACGGTGCGGTTTACCGATCCCCGTCGTTTTGGTGCGGTGTTATGGACGAAGCAGGATCCCGCCAGTCATCCGCTGATAAGCCATCTTGGCCCGGAGCCATTGTCTGATGACTTTAACGGCCGGTATTTGTTTGACCGAAGCCGCAAACGTCAGGTCAGTATCAAGACCTTTATTATGAATGCCGAAGTGGTCGTTGGCGTCGGTAATATTTACGCCAGCGAATCCTGCTTTATGGCCGGTATTCATCCACAAATCACCGCTGGCCGGCTGACCCGTAAACAGGCTGACAAACTGGCGGAATGTATCAAAATCGTTTTAGGCAAAGCGATTGCCGCCGGTGGCACAACGTTACGGGATTTTCGTGACAGTGAAGGCAAACCGGGCTACTTTGCGCAGGAGTTATTGGTCTATGCACGACAAAATATGGATTGCCGGCAATGTGGCCATCCGATTGAATTAATTCGTCAGGCCAACCGGGCGACCTATTTTTGCCCGATTTGCCAGAAACGCTGAGCAGAGATCAAAGCGTTATTGCGCGGCAAAATATTCGGCCAGCTTGCGAATCTCCGCTTCACTATAGCCAGTCGCATGATGATGCATCACTGTGCTGTCTGCTTCACCGGCTTTAAACGCCAGCATGCGCTCAACAAAATAATCGGTTTCAAGGCCGGCAATACTCGGCATATGCTCACTCTGACTGTGGCCATTGGTGCCATGACAGGCGGCACAACTAGCTGCCATCAGCCGCATATCCGGTTCAGCCATTGCCATCATCGGCATTAAAAACATCACAACAACAATATATTTCATAGCAAGTCCCTCGCGCTTTTTCGCAGTGCTGCAACCGGCTGCGCTATAATGGCCGCCTTTTTCCGGTAAAGCATATTCATGGCTGAGATTATCAAATTAGACGGCACAATTCCCGAAGAATCTGACGGTTTGCGTCTGGATCAGGCGCTGGCACAGTTATTTCCGGATTTTTCGCGCGGCCAGCTCAGCAAATGGATCAAGGCCGGCGATGTTTTACTCAATGATAATGCTCCCAAACCCCGCGATAAAGTCCGCGTCGGCGACCATGTCATTATCAATGCCGAATTACAGGTACAGGACGAACAATGGCTGGCCGAAAAAATCGAGCTGGATATTGTTTACGAAGATGATCATGTACTGATCCTGAATAAGCCTGCCGGTATGGTGGTCCACCCCGGTGCCGGCAATCATCAGGGCACACTGGTCAATGCTTTACTGGCTCATGCGCCGGGTTTAGTGCATATTCCCCGCGCCGGTATCGTGCATCGCCTCGATAAAAACACCACCGGCCTGTTGATGGTCGCCAAAACCTTGCAAGCTCATAACTCGCTGATTGGTCAATTGCAGGAACGCACGGTATTGCGTGAATATCAGGCGATTGTCACCGGTGTATTAACGGCTGGCGGAACGGTTGATGAACCCATTGGCCGGCATCATATCGATCGCAAACGGATGACCGTCAGCGACAGTGGCAAACCTTCTGTCACCCATTATCGTGTTGAGCAACGCTTCCGCGCGCATACCCATATTCGTTGCAAACTTGAAACCGGCCGTACCCATCAGATCCGTGTGCATATGGCCTTTATCCGCCATCCGCTGATCGGCGATCCGGTCTATGGCGGTCGTTTTAAAATGCCTAAAGGTATGTCTGAAATGGCTCGCGAACAGTTGCAAAGCTTCCGTCGTCAGGCCTTGCATGCCGGCTTATTGGGTTTTGAACATCCGGAATCCGGCGAAATGGTTAGCTGGCAAGTGCCGATCCCCGATGATATGCAACATTTGCTGACTATCCTGCAACAGGATCTGGAAACTAACGACGAATAAATCTTAAGGAGCGTCACGTGTCAGAAAGTCAGAAACAATCCCCCGCAACGATTTTTCTCGCTTTTCTGAAACTTGGCCTCACCGCATTTGGTGGGCCGATTGCCCATATCGGTTTTTACCGCGAAGCGTTTGTCAAACAACGCCAATGGCTTGATGAAAAAACCTTTGCCCAGTTACTTGCCGTTTGTCAGTTTCTGCCCGGCCCGGCCAGCAGTCAGATGGGCTTTTCCATTGGTTTAATTAAAGGTGGCTGGCTCGGTGCCCTCGCCGCCTTTATCGCCTTCACCTTACCCTCAGCGTTATTGTTATTTGCTTTTGCCGGCTTTGCTTATCTATTAGATGGCGAAACCGGTCAGGCGATTATTAATGGCCTGAAACTGGTTGCCGTTGCCGTGGTTGCGCATGCGGTCTGGGGGATGGCACAAAAACTCACGCCTGACTGGCCTCGACGGCTGATTGCACTCGCCGCACTGATAATTTTATTGCTGATCAGCATCGCCTGGATGCAACTGGCAGTCATTGCGATGGGTGCCGTGCTTGGTTTATGGCTATGTAAAGCCAATCAGCACGAAGCCGTGAATGGTTTCACTTTGCCCTATGGTCGTAAGCTTGGTTGGGTGTTTTTAACCTTATTCAGTATTTTGCTGCTACTCAGCCTTAGCATGATGAGCGGCAATCCGACGCCGGATAATCTGTTTGCCGCGTTTTATCAGGCCGGTGCATTGGTGTTCGGCGGTGGTCATGTAGTGTTGCCATTATTAGAACAAAGTACCGTCGCCAACGGCTGGCTGAGTACCGACAGCTTTTTAGCAGGCTACGGCGCTGCTCAAGCTGTGCCTGGCCCGTTATTTACCTTATCCACCTATCTGGGTGCCAATATTGATACCGGACTGGCTTCGGGCTGGTCAGCGCTGATCGCTACAATAGCGATTTTCCTGCCCGGCTTTTTATTAGTGTTGGGGATATTGCCATTCTGGGCCAAACTGGCTGAATTTCCTAAAGCCGCATCAGCGATTGCCGGGGTTAATGCCGCTGTCGTCGGCCTGCTGGCTGCAGCGCTTTACGATCCGATCTTTACCGAAGGTGTATCGAGCTGGATAGATTTTGGCATTGCGCTGGGTGGCTTTTTGATTTTGGCAGTGTTGAAGCGGTCGGCGTTGTGGACGGTTTTGTTTTGTGTGGTTGGCTCAGTATTGTTAAACATTTTGATGTGATTTTAGGGTCAGTTTTATATTAACAACTGATCTTAAAATCTGAAAATAATGGAATTTTAAGTGTCAGTATCAAGTAAAAATTTATCCCCGTATCCACTTTCATAGCTGATGAGGAGTCTTGCCCTCTCTATCGTTTTTTTAATCTCATCCTTTGAAGGTGCGTCCATAGCAAGGAAATTCACTTGAGCAATTAAAATGGTCTGGTTGGGAGCGATCACATAATTTTGATTCAAATGCGCAGTCGATATCTGTGCTGTTTGAGAGAATAGTTGTTTTATACCCTGCTCAATTATCGTATCTTTAAGACCTCCTACCTCGCTCCCATCGACAAACAATTTAAAGTCTTTAACTACTGCTGGACCAAAACCATTGTTGGTTACACTGAAGTTAAACGCTGAGTTCTCTGAGTGCAACCAATGGCAAAGAGCAGGCTTAATTGTCATTCGGTTATGCTTCCTGTTGCTATACCCTTGCCAAAGAGATAACAAGAAAGCAAGAAAAGCCATGGTAGCAATAATTAAATCTGAGTTATTTTTGAGTATTTGTAAAGTTTCTTGAATCAACTTAAATTCCTTGTTTTGCTTCAAATTATCTGTGACCGAATAAAGAAGGACAAACACTTCTAACATGCTATAAAACCTTCAGTTGAATTTAAGCATGAAACACAGCATTCTGACCTTATAACATCTTTTTGTTGGGCTTCGTACCTCAGCCCAACCTACCCTTGAAATGATTGTTTTGTTTTCTTCGGACATAAAAAAGGGGCGATAAACGCCCCTTTTTTGGTTCAAGCTTTTAAGCTGACTGCTTATTTCTTAGCAGCTGCTTCGCGCTCTTTGGTTTCCTTGATGACTTCTTCCGCCACGTTACGTGGGCATGGCAGATAGTGCAGGAATTCCATTGAGAACTGACCACGACCTGAGGTCATGGTACGCAGTGAGCCGATGTAACCGAACATTTCGCTCAGTGGAACTTCAGCTTTAATACGGACACCAGTGGCGCCTGCATCCTGCGATTTGATCATGCCGCGACGACGGTTCAAGTCACCGATAACGTCACCAACATTATCATCTGGACAGAACACGTCAACTTTCATGATTGGCTCAAGCAATTGTGGGCCAGCTTTTGGAATGGATTGACGGAAACCGCCCATCGCAGCTAGTTCGAAAGCAATCGCTGAGGAGTCAACGGCATGGAAAGAACCATCAAACAGGTTAACTTTGACGTCCAGCAGCGGGAAGCCTGCCAGTACACCGCGAACCATCATCTTCTTGAAGCCGCCTTCAACCGCAGGCCAGAACTCACGTGGCACCGTACCACCGGTAACGGTAGATTCGAATTGGAAACCGCTGCCTGGCTCACCCGGCTCGATGATGTAATCGATACGACCGAACTGACCCGAACCACCCGATTGTTTCTTGTGGGTGTAGCTGTCTTCAATTTTTTGCGTAATGGTTTCGCGGTAAGCAACTTGTGGCTCACCAACGATAACGTCAACGTTATGGGTACGCTTGAGGATATCGACTTTGATATCCAAATGCAGTTCGCCCATACCTTTCATGATGGTTTCGCCGCTGTCTTCGTCAGTTTCAACGCGGAAAGACGGGTCTTCTTTAATCATTTTACCCAGCGCAACACCGAGTTTTTCAGCGGCTGCTTTGTCTTTAGGCGCGATGGCGATGGAGATAACTGGATCCGGGAAGACCATAGGTTCCAGTGTTGCCGGATTTTTGACATCACACAGGGTATGACCGGTTTGTACGTCTTTCATACCAACGATGGCGATGATGTCACCAGCGTGAGCGTAATCCAGTTCGTTACGGTCATTGGCGTGCATTTCCACCATGCGACCAACCCGTTCGGTTTTGCCGGTAAAGGTGTTGAGAATGGTGTCGCCTTTTTTCAGTTCGCCTGAATAAACCCGGACGAAAGTCAGTGCACCGAAACGGTCATCCATAATTTTGAATGCCAGAGCGCGCAGTGGGCCTTTGATATCAACAATGGCGTGTTTGCCGGTTTCGTTACCTTCCAGATCGACTTCTGGTTGTGGGTCAACTTCAGTCGGGTTAGGCAGGTAGTCAACGATGGCATCCAACAGCAACTGCATACCTTTGTTTTTGAAAGCACTACCGCAATAAGTCGGGAAGAAATCCAGTTGCAGCGTACCTTTACGGATGCAGCGTTTGATATCTTCAATGGCAGGTTCTTCACCTTCCAGATATTGCTCCATCAAGGCATCGTCCTGCTCAACGGCAGTTTCGATGAGTTTTTCGCGCCACTCTTCAATGGCGTCGGCCATATCCGCTGGTGGCTCTTCAATGCTGTAGTCTTCAGCGTTTTTGTCGTCTTTCCAGATCCACGCTTTACGGGTCAGCAGATCGACAACGCCAGTGAATTCGTCTTCGATACCGATTGGCAGCACCATGACCAGCGGGTTGGCGGCCAGAACGGTTTCGACTTGTTTGACGACGCGGTAGAAGTCAGCACCCATACGATCCAGTTTGTTAACAAAGATCAGACGTGATACTTCAGAGTCGTTGGCATAACGCCAGTTGGTTTCAGATTGTGGCTCAACACCGCCGCTGCCGCAGAATACGCCAACACCGCCGTCAAGGACTTTCAGTGAACGGTAAACTTCGATGGTGAAGTCAACGTGTCCCGGGGTATCGATAACGTTCAGACGGTGATCTTTCCAGGCACAGGTCGTGGCTGCTGACTGGATAGTAATACCCCGTTCGGCTTCCTGTTCCATAAAGTCCATTGTCGATTCACCTTCGTGAACCTCACCGGTTTTATGGATCTTACCGGTCAGTTTGAGGATACGTTCAGTGGTGGTGGTCTTACCGGCATCAACGTGCGCGAAAATACCGATGTTTCTGTACTTGGATAAATCGGAAGCCATAATCCTGTCGTCTCTTTTGTAAAAATAACCGATGCGCTGGGCATCATCTGGGAGTTAAACCCGCAAATTTTAAACTACTCTGACTGCTGTTGCATCCCCTGATTACAAAAGGGATGCCTAGCGTCAGTGATAGCAATGTTATGCGAGGAAGTTTAACGAACTGGTTTGACGATAATAAGTCAGATTCAGCGGAGTTTTTTCTGCATCGGCAACCACTGATGTCGGTAAATCACACCGGGAACCGCAAAGGTCAGGAATAAACTTAAGGTGGTGACAAAAAATTCCCAGTCCTGCTGATACACATCACCGGCAAACTGTGTTTCAAAAACAATCCCGGCCATCAGCACAACAAAATAATACGTGGTGATTTCCAGCACCCGCCACCAGGCACCTTTTTTGCCGTCAGCCAATTTAATCACCAAAAACAGCCGTTCATTGACCCACGGCAGATTCGCCAGAATCAAATACGTTAAAACCAATAACCAAATCGTCATATCACTCACACAAACACGGTGGCGCAGATACTCAACAACGCCCCCGGAAATAACCCTAACGCCAATACCATCAGGCAATTGGCACTGAATATCACACGCACCGGTGCCGATGGTGTCACGATAAACTCATTATCCGGCGTATCAAAATACATGACTTTAATCATGCGCAGATAATAATACGCCCCTATCACCGACATGATCACAGCAATGAGGGCAACTGCCAGCAAATTAACATCAACCACCGCTTTAATCACCGTCAGTTTGGCGTAGAAACCAGCCAGTGGCGGAATCCCTGCCATCGAAAACATCAGCAATAACATCATCAGCGCATACCATGGCTGCTGTTTGGCGAGGCCTTTGTAATCGGCTATTTCTTCCGCTTCAAAGCCCTGCCGACTCATCAGCAAAATCATACCAAAGCCCCCGACCGTCATCAGCGCGTAAATCAACGTGTAAAACATCGCTGCTGCATAACCTGCCTGCGTGCCAGACAGGATACCCAGCAATAAAAAGCCCACATGAGAAATCGTCGAATACGCCAGCATGCGTTTCAGATTTGTCTGGGCAATAGCCAGCAGATTACCCACAATCATCGACAGCACCGCCAGCAAAATCACCATATCCTGCCATTGGTCAAGCAGACTGCCCAAACCGTCAATCAACATGCGGATCAATAAAGCAAAAGCAGCAATTTTCGGTGCAGTGGCCAGAAACAAGGTCATCGCCGTCGGTGCACCATGATAGACATCCGGTAACCACATATGAAATGGCACGGCACCGAATTTAAAGCCAATCCCGATAACGATAAACACCAAGGCAAAACTCAGTACCGTCAGATTGGCATCCGGGTTACTCACCGCGTTGGCAATTTCAGCGATATCCAGCGAACCGGTCACGCCATAAACCATCGACATGCCATACAACAACATCCCGGATGCCAGCGCGCCGAGAATAAAGTATTTCATGGCGGCTTCCGTGGCAATCGCCGAATCACGGTGCATGGCCACCATCGCATAGAGGCAAAGCGACATCAGTTCCAACCCCAGATACAGGGTCAGCATATTGTGGCCGGAAACCATCACCAGCATGCCCAGTGTCGAGAAGAACGCCAGCACATAAAACTCACCGCTGCGCAGATTGCGATCCTGCAAATACCGGCTGCAATAGAGCAGCACCAGCATATTCAACAAGGTGATCGCCAGCTTCAGTACATCACTGAGCGGATCTTTGATGTAGGTATCAGAAAACGTCAGCCCGGCCTCACCCAGATTCAGGTACACCAGTGCAGCCGTCACCAGCAGGCTGAACTGTGATAATCCGGCAACCCATTCGATACGTTTGCCGCCGGTATAAGCCACCACCAGCAACACCACACAGGCCATCAGCAGCAGCCACATTTCCGGCAACGCAAACATCATGTCAGGAACCTGAAATGGCATCATCAATCCTTACAATTTGCTTTGTGAGACTTGGGTTAACAACTGCTCAACGGATGCATGCATCACATTCAGCAACGGATCGGGCCAGACACCAATCAGCAATACAATCGCCGCCAGACTGCCCAGCAGCAAAAATTCTCGGCCGTTGATATCCTGCAATTTGGCGACTTCTTCATTGGCGATGTCGCCAAAAAACACCCGTTTTACCATCCAAAGCGTATAAGCCGCGCCAACAATCAGTGTCGTCGCTGCCAAAAACGCAAACCAGAAATTAGCCTGAAAGGCGGCCAGAATCACCATAAATTCACCGACAAAACCAGACGTGCCCGGCAAACCGGCGTTGGCCATGGCAAAAAACACGGCAAACGCAGCAAATTTCGGCATGCTGTTAACGACACCGCCATAAGCACTGAGTTCACGGGTATGCATCCGGTCATACAACACACCAACACTGAGGAACATCGCCGCGGCAATAAAGCCGTGCGAAATCATCTGCACCATGGCGCCTTCCACCGCCAACACTTCACCATTGCCGGCACCGGGCAGCAAAGAGGCATTGGCAAAAATCCGGAAAATAATAAACAGGCCCAGCGTCACAAAACCCATATGGGCAATACTCGAATAAGCGATCAGCTTTTTCAGATCCGACTGTACCAGCGCCACAAAACCGATATAGACAATGGCAATCAGCGATAAGGTAATGACCAGCCAATCCAGCGTCATACTGGCATCAGGCGTTATTGGCAAAGCAAATCGCAGCAGACCGTAACCACCGATTTTCAGTGTAATCGCAGCCAGGATCACCGAGCCGCCGGTGGGCGCTTCCACGTGGGCATCGGGCAACCAGGTATGTACTGGCCACATCGGAATCTTGACGGCAAAAGCAATCAGAAATGCCAGAAACAACCAGATCTGTTGCGTCAGGCTAAGACCGACCGCGTGATAATCGAGAATTGAAAAACTGCCCGCCTGGAATTGCAGATATAACAGCGCGATAAGCAAAAATACTGAACCGAAAAAGGTGTAGAGGAAAAACTTCAGCGTCGCATAAACGCGATGCGGCCCGCCCCAGATACCGATGACCAGAAACAATGGTATCAACATCGCTTCAAAAAACAGGTAAAACAAAATGGCATCCAGCGCGGCAAACACACCGAGCATCAACCCTTCCATAATCAGAAATGCGGCCATGTACTGGGCAATACGATCTTTGATCACTTGCCAGCCGGCGATCACCACCAGCAATGTCGAAATAGTCGTCAGAATCATCAGCGGCATCGAGAAGCCGTCAATGCCCAAGTAATACTCGATGTTGAAAGTCTCGACCCAAGGCAGTCGTTCGACGAATTGCATATTGGCAGTCGTCGTATCAAAGCCAATGTATAAGCCAAAAGACAGCAACATGGTCACCATACTGACCAATAAGGCCAGCCAGCGCGCCGCATAGACACTATCGCGGCACAGCAATACCGCAATACCGCCGATTATCGGCAACCAAATCAATACACTGAGAATCGGTAAATCAAACATCTGGCAAGCTCATCCTACAAACCACGTCAGCAACAACCAGACGCCAACCATCATGGCGAAGGCGTAATGATAAAGATAACCGGACTGCACCTGCCGGCCGATCCGGGCAACCAGCCCCACCAGTCGCGCACTGCCATTCACCACCAGACCATCAATGACTTTGGTATCACCAAATTTCCAGAGTAAGCCACCGAGGCCACGCGAGCCGCCGGCAAATACTTTTTCATTGAAGCTGTCAAAACCGTATTTATTATCCATAACCCGCCACAGCCACATGGCGTTGTGCTGGATTTTGCCGGGTAAATCCGGACGTTTGATATACAAAAACCAGGCGGTCACCAAACCGGCCAATGCCAACCAGAAAGGCGGCATTTGCAGGCCATGTAATAAAAAGCCCCACGCGCCGTGGTAATCAATCTGTGCTAAAACATCGTGGGCCGGCATGACTTGAATTGCATCGGCCAGCCAATCACCAAACACCATGTAGCCAATCAAATAGCCAGCCAACACAGATGGGATAGCCAGCAAAATCAACGGTACTGTGACCACCGCCGGTGACTCATGCGGCAAATGGCCATGGGCATCAAAACGTTCTTTGCCATGAAACACCAGAAATAACAGCCGGAAACTATATAGCGCAGTCACAAACACCCCGATTAACACGGCAGCGTAAGCAAAACCCGCCCCCGGAATCGTTGACGCATGCACTGCTTCGATAATGGCATCTTTGGAGAAAAAGCCCGCCAAACCGGGCGCGCCAATCAACGCCAATGTACCGATCAAACTGGTCCAATAGGTAATGGGCAGATATTTTTTCAAACCGCCCATCTGCCGGATATCCTGCTGATGGTGCAGTGCCATAATGACTGAGCCCGCCGCCAGAAACAGTAAGGCTTTGAAAAAAGCATGGGTGAATAAGTGAAAAATCGCTGCTGAGTAGGCTGAAGCACCTAACGCGACGGTCATATAACCCAACTGTGACAAGGTCGAATAGGCTATGACCCGTTTGATGTCGTTTTGAATGAGCCCCAAAAAGCCCATAAATAAGGCGGTAATCGCACCTATGACCAGAATAAACGCCAGCGCGGTTTCTGAATATTCATACAGCGGTGACATTCGCGCCACCATAAATATGCCGGCGGTGACCATGGTCGCCGCGTGAATTAATGCCGAAATTGGTGTCGGGCCTTCCATTGAGTCCGGCAACCAAACATGCAATGGTACCTGCGCTGATTTACCCATGGCGCCGATAAACAGCAAAATGCCAATCACCGTCATCAGTGACCAGCTACTGTCACCCCAGATGCTGATTTGCTGTTCTGCCATTTGTGGCGCCTGATTAAACACTTCTGTGTAATTCAAACTACCGGCATACATCAGCACCGCGGCGATGCCTAACAAAAAGCCAAAATCACCGACGCGGTTAACCAGAAAGGCTTTTAAATTGGCATAAATCGCTGTCGGTTTTTTGTACCAGAAACCAATCAGCAAGTAAGACACCAACCCTACCGCTTCCCAGCCGAAAAACAGCTGCATAAAGTTATTGGCCATGACCAGCATCAGCATGGCAAAGGTAAATAGCGAGATATAACTGAAAAAGCGGCAATAGCCGTCATCATCGTGCATATAGCCGATGGTGTAGATGTGGACCATTAGTGACACAAAGGTCACCACCACCATCATGATTGCGGTCAGCGAATCAACCAGAAAACCAACTTCGATACTTAAGCTGCCAGCCTGTAACCACTGATAGACAGTAGCGTTATAGCTTTCACCATCGACCAATACCAGTTTCAGCACATAGGCTGACAAGGCAAAGGCAACTGTGACGCCGAGAATGGTAATGCGATGCGCATTATTCCGACCGATTTGCTGACCAAACAGGCCCGCGATAATACTGCCAATCAGCGGCGCCAGAACAATTGTCAGTAACAGGGTCTGCGTCATCGGCTAGCCCCTGAGCTTATCGATATCATCGACATTTATGGTGCTTAAGTTTCGAAACAGCACCACCAGAATCGCCAGACCAATCGCTGCTTCCGCCGCTGCGACTGTCAGGATAAAGAACACAAACACCTGTCCTGCCGCATCACCCAGAAAATGCGAAAAGGCAATAAAATTGAGGTTTACCGCCAATAGCATCAACTCAATACACATCAGCAGAATAATGATGTTTTTGCGGTTGAGAAAAATACCCGCCACCGACAGGCTGAACAACAAGGCCGCGAGAATAAGATAATCAGACAAGGCAATCATCACTTATCCTCCTGACTGGCGCGCGGTTCGCTTGGCATATCCACCAGCCGCACCCTATCCTCACGACGCACGCGGATTTGTTTGCCAGGATCCTGCAATTTGCGGTTATGCGGCCTCAGCGTCAGCGTGATGGCAGCAATGATTGCCACCGTCAGAATCACCGCGGCAATCTCAAACGGATAGACATAAACGGTGTAGAGCAATAAGCCCAGCCGGCGGGTATTGCCGTCGGCATTAACATCATCAGTGGGTGTCGGCACTTGTTCTAAGCCAAAGTTACTGACCCCGACAACCGCGATCATTTCAATGACAATCAACGCCGCCACCAAAATGCCTAGCGGCAGATAACGGGTAAAGCCCTCTTTGAGCGGCGCCAGATCGATGTCCAGCATCATCACCACAAACAGGAATAACACCAGCACCGCACCGACATATACCAGCACTAAACTAATCGCCAGAAACTCCGCTTCCAGCATTAACCAGATCGCCGCACTGGTAAAAAAGGCCAATACCAGAAACAGTGCTGCCCGCACCGGATTACGCACGGTAATCACCATGGTTGCGGCAAAAAGTAGGATGGCGGCAAAAACGTAGAACGCTATTTTTTCCATAACATCGGCCTAGCGATAAGGCGCATCAGCCTCCCTGTCAGCGGCGATCTGGGCTTCGTATTTGTCGCCAATCGCTAATAACTGCTGTTTGTCCATGATATTTTCGCCGCGGTTTTCAAAGTGATATTCGAATATCCGTGTTTCCACAATCGAATCCACCGGGCAGGATTCTTCACAAAAGCCGCAGTAAATACATTTGAACAAATCAATATCGTATCTAGTAGTGCGCCTTGTGCCATCTTCGCGCGGCTCAGTGTCGATGGTAATAGCCAATGCCGGGCAAACCGCCTCACACAACTTGCATCCGATACAACGTTCTTCCCCATTAGGATAACGACGCAGGGCATGTAAACCACGAAAACGTGGCGATTGCGGTGTTTTTTCTTCGGGATACTGCACGGTCACTTTGCGGGAAAACAAATGCCGGCCGGTCAGCCTCAAGCCCTGAATCAGCTCCCACAGGAAAAAACTTTTAAAAAAATGACTAATGGCGCGTTTCATAAGCCGCCTCCAGCCGTGATTTTGCTAAACCAAGGACCGATATCAAACACCTGCATGGTGGCAATAATGACAATCCATACCAGCGTCACGGGAATAAAAATTTTCCAGCCAAGTCGCATGATCTGATCGTAACGGTAACGCGGAAAAGTCGCCCGGATCCACAGGTAAATAAACAAAAATAAACTGGTTTTCAACAGCAGCCAAATCAGCCCCGGCACCCAGGCAAATAGAGGCTCTAAATATGGAATGCCTTCAAACGGCGACAGCCAGCCGCCCATAAACAGCGTCGCTGCCAGCATCGAAATCAGAATCATATCGGCGTATTCAGCGAGAAAAAACACCGCAAACGCCATACCTGAATACTCGACATGAAAGCCGGCAACAATTTCTGATTCACCCTCGGCAATATCAAACGGCGCCCGGTTGGTTTCCGCGACACCGGAGACAAAATAAACCACAAACAACGGTAGCAACGGCAGCCAGTACCAATGCCAGAAACCGCCGGATTGTGCCATGACGATTTCACCCAGATTCAGGCTGCCGGCCGCCACCAGCACACCAACCAGTGCAAAGCCCATCGCGATTTCATACGAAACCACCTGCGCTGCACTGCGCATGGCACCGAGAAACGCGTAACGTGAATTGGACGCCCAGCCGGCAATCACCACGCCGTAAACCGACATCGAGGTTATCGCCAGAATGTACAACAGGCCGGCATTAATATCGGCCAGAATTAAATCCGCATCAAACGGCATCACCGCCCACGCTGCGAGTGCCGGACCGATTGCCAATACCGGTGCCACGACAAATAAATACAAATTGGATTTAGCCGGCAGAATCACTTCTTTCATCAGCAATTTCAGGCCGTCGGCAATCGGCTGAAACAACCCAAATGGCCCGACCCGATTCGGACCAATCCGCATCTGGATATAACCAATCACCTTGCGCTCAGCCAAAGTCAGATAAGCCACCGCGCCCATCAGCGGCACCACAATCATCAGGATCTTGGCGATATTCCAGGCAACGTCATGGATCAGCCAGTCAAGCATCGGCTAAAGCCTCCACAGGGCTGACACTGACTTTGCCAAAAGCAATACCAAGCTGGCGGCTAACCTCGGTGGCAACGGGTAAATACAGACAACCTTCGGCGATAGTGTCGTCAGGTTGTACATCAACCGCAACGCTGCATTCTCCCTGCGTTATCAGGACTTGTTCAGCATCTGTTAAATCCAACGCTGACAATGTCTGCGGATGGATCCGCACAACCAGTGCCTGCTGATTTTCAGGGGTTTGCTGTAATGCCACGCTGCGGCGCAGCAAACTATCCGTGCGATACATCGCCACATCAGAAATCAGCGTTAAGGTGTCAGTTTCACTGTCTTTGCCGGTAAGTTCAGGTGGCAGATAACTTTCCGTTTGCGCTGGCGCCGGTATTTTCAGCGTATCAGCCAGTTCATCACGAATATCCGTAGACGCCACATAATCAAAATCTTTCACTGCCGAAACATTGCCCAGTACCCGCAGAATTTTCCAGCCCGGCCGGGATTCAGCAAACGGTGCAACCGCGCCAGTAAAGGATTGCCACTGGCCATCAAGGCCGACAAAAGTGCCGGATGTTTCGGCAAAACTTGCCAATGGCAGCATCACATCAGCATGTTCACGAACACTGTCAGACCAGAAACGATTAATGGCGACGGTAAAACTGGCCTGCTGCAAAGCACCGATAGCTGATGCCGGATCAGCGCAATCATATTCCGGCTCTACATCAAACAATACATAAGCCCGGCGCTGCTGTTCTAAAAGCTCGCTGGCCGTGAGGTTCTGAGGAGTTGGCATGACACCGGCCAATGTCAGTCCACGACTGTTGGCTTCCGGTAAAATCAGCAATTGCCCCTGACTTAATTCGCTGATTAACTGCGCCAGTGACCGGATAGTTGCCGCCTGTGGCAAATGATTCGCCAGTGCACCGATAATCAGCAGCGGTTGCGTGGCATTGGCAAGTTGCATGGCAATATTCTGTTCGCTGCTGGCCGGCTGAATATCTGAAAGCCAATGCTGCCACTCTGGATAAGTGGTTTCATCGAGTTTTAACAGCGCACGGGCAACACCTGCCAGCGTTTTTTGCAAACCGGCCGGGTCAACAATGAGTTGCCGTTGTACCGGCATCAACAAATCACGTTTAATAAAATTCAGTTCACTGATAAGCGCACCGTTCAGGGCCGCCTGACGCATCCGGTGGGCAACAATCGGTGCTTCACTGCGGATATTGCTACCGACCACCACGATAGCATCACTGGTTTCAATATCAGCCAGTGGCATGGCCCTTTGATAGTAACTTTGCCCGGCATCTTCGGCTGATTGCAATCGCAGCCGGTGATCAATATTGTCTGTGCCCAACCCGCGCAGCCATTTCTGGAATAAATAGCCTTCTTCCAATGTTGCCGCTGGTGACATCAGGCCGACCAGTTGATCCTGACCATTTTTTGCCTGTACCGATTTTAAGCCATCAACAGCAAATTGCAGTGCTGTTTGCCAGTCTGTTGCTTGCCACTCGCCGTTTTGTTTGATCATCGGCCGCTCGGCACGATCGGCATGTCTAAGGCCTAAATAGCTGAAACGATCCCGATCCGAAATCCAGGTTTCGTTGACGGATTCATTATCACGCGGCACCACTCGCATCACTTCATTACCACGCACATGCAGTTCAATGCTCGAGCCCACTGCATCATGCGGTGCAATGGATGGCTGCGACTGCATTTCCCAGGCGCGAGCTTTGTAGCGGAACGGTTTGGAGGTCAGCGCACCCACCGGGCACAGATCAATGATATTGCCGGACAATTCCGAGGCCAGACTATGTTCCACATAGGTGCCGATTTCCATATGTTCACCACGCCCGGTGGCACCCAGCTCTTTAATGCCAGCGATTTCAGTGCCGAAACGTACGCAGCGGGTGCAATGGATACAGCGGGTCATTTCGGTCTGGATCAGCGGGCCGATATTTTTGTCTTTGACCACCCGCTTTTTTTCACTGAAACGGCTGATACCTTTGCCGTAACCCAGTGACAAATCCTGCAGTTCACATTCACCGCCCTGATCACAAATCGGGCAATCCAGCGGGTGATTAATCAGCAAAAATTCCATTACGCCACGTTGCGCCTGAACAGCCACCTCAGAATGGGTAAATACTTTCATACCCTCGGTGACCGGCGTGGCACAAGCAGGCAAGGCTTTACGGGATTTATCGACCTCGACCAGACACATCCGGCAGTTGGCGGCTATCGACAGTTTTTTGTGATAACAAAATCTCGGTATATCAATGCCGGCTTCATCCGCAGCCTGAATAATCATTTTGCTGGAATCGACTTTCAGCGGAATGCCGTCAATTTCAATCTTAACCATACTGACGCAGCCCTGTTGATTCATGGTGTCCGGTCATACAACAGCCGTGATCAATGTGATACTGAAACTCTTCACGGAAATGTTTGATAAAGCTGATCACCGGTGCCGCCGCCGCATCACCCAGCGCACAAATGGTATTGCCATTGATGTTTTCCGCGACATCCACCAGCCGATCCAAATCTTCCTGCCGGCCCTGACCATTTTCGATACGTTTAATCACCCGGTACAACCAGCCGGTGCCTTCACGGCATGGGGTGCATTGGCCACAGGATTCTTCATAATAAAAATAGGCAATACGTTCCAGCGCTTTAACCATGCAAGTCGAGTCATCCATGACAATCACCGAGCCGGCACCAAGCATCGAACCCGCCTTACCAATACCGTCATAACTCATCGGCGTTTGCATCATGACATCGGCCGGCACCACCGGTGTCGACGTCCCGCCGGGGATCACTGCTTTTAACTGATGGCCTTCACGGATACCACCAGCCAGTTCCAGCAGTTCGGCAAACGGCATACCCAGCGGCACTTCATAATTACCGGGTTTATTGACATGGCCTGTCATACAGAAAATTTTCTGACCGCCATTATTGGGTGTACCCAATTCGTGAAACCAGTCAGCGCCATGCTGCAAAATCACTGGCACAGAGGCTAGCGTTTCGGTGTTATTAATCGTCGTTGGCCGGCCGTATAATCCATAGCCTGCCGGAAACGGCGGTTTGTAACGTGGTTGGCCTTTTTTGCCTTCCAGTGACTCCAGCAGCGCGGTTTCTTCCCCGCAGATATAGGCACCGGCACCGGGATGCATATGCAACTCGAAGTTAAAGCCACTGCCGAGAATGTTTTTACCCAGATAACCAGCCTCGCGGGCTTCGACTAACGCTTGTTCAAAACGCTCAATCGGTTCGTAAAATTCGCCGCGGATATAGTTATAGCCTGCTTCTGCACCGATGGTGTAACCAGCGATGATCATGCCTTCAATCAGTTGATGCGGGTTATAGCGCATGATATCGCGGTCTTTGCAGGTACCCGGTTCGCCCTCATCAGAATTACAAACGATATATTTGGCACCAGGCATTTTGCGCGGCATAAAACTCCATTTCAGGCCGGTGGGAAAACCCGCACCACCACGGCCGCGCAACGCCGAGTTTTTGATTTGCTCAATAATGGTTTCCTGACGGGTTTTATCACGCAGGATCTGCTCCAGCATCGTGTAACCACCGACTTTACGGTAGTTTTCCAGCGTCCACGGCTGGTCAAACTGTAAGGTCCGGAAACATATCTGATTGAGCTGCTGCATTATTTCACCCCGTCCAGAAGGACATCGACTTTGGCCGGCGTTAAATGCTCATGATATTGCTTATCAAGTAATAACATCGGTGCGCCGACGCAAGCACCCAGACATTCCACCTCTTTCAGTGTGAATTTACCGTCATCGGTGGTTTCACCAAAACCGATGCCCAGTTTTTGTTGAATATGTTCGGCGATCTCTTCTGAGCCACACAACAAACAAGAGATGTTGGTACATAAGCTGATTTTATGGCGGCCGGTCGGTTGCAACTCGTACATCGTGTAAAAAGTCGCCACTTCGTAAACGCTGATTTCTGCTATATCCAGATACACAGCCAGCGCCTGCATCAGGGGTTTGCTAAGCCAGCCGTCATGGTGCTCCTGCAAAATATGTAAGCCGGGGATCACCGCCGATTGGGCCTGACCAGGCGGATATTTGCCAATCCATTTATCCAGTTGCTGACGGATATCAGCGGTAAATAATTGCTCACGCGGGCCGGATAATTGCATTTCGGTCATCGGTCAATCTCACCAAAAACAATGTCCATGGTGCCAATAAGCGCCACCACATCCGCCAGCATATGGCCTTTGGACATTTCGTCCATGGCCGCCAGATACGGGAATCCGGGCGCGCGGATTTTCACCCGATACGGTTTATTCGCGCCATCAGACACCATATAAATACCAAACTCGCCCTTGGGATGCTCGACGGCGGCATACACTTCACCCTCAGGGACACAATAGCCTTCAGTAAACAGCTTGAAGTGATGGATCAACGCTTCCATGTCGTCTTTCATATCAATACGACTGGGCGGTACCACCTTGGCATTGTCGACCTGTACCGGCCCCGGATTAACGCGCAGCCAGTCAATGCATTGCTGCATGATTCTGGCTGACTGGCGCATTTCTTCGACACGCACCAAGTAACGATCGTAACAGTCGCCCTCTTTACCAACCGGAATCGCAAAATCCAGTTGATCATAAACGGCATACGGTTGTTTTTTGCGCAGATCCCACTCGACGCCACTGCCACGCAGCATTGGTCCGGTAAAGCCCAGTTGCAATGCCCGCTCTGCTGACACAACACCAATACCGACGGTACGTTGTTTCCAGATACGGTTATCGGTGAGCAGTGTTTCATACTCATCAACACATTTCGGAAAGCGTTTGACAAAGTCTTCAATAAAATCGAGCAGGCTGCCACGTCGGTTAGCGTTTTTGGCATCAACCTCTTTTTGGCTGTGCCATTTGGAGGCCTGATATTGCGGCATGCGATCCGGCAGATCCCGATATACACCGCCCGGACGGTAGTAAGTCGCATGCATCCGCGCGCCTGAAACCGCTTCATAACAGTCCATTAAATCTTCGCGCTCACGGAAACAGTACAAGAACACGGTCATGGCACCGATGTCGAGACCATGCGCGCCCAGCCACATCAGATGATTCAAAATCCGCGTCATTTCATCGAATAACACCCGGATATATTGCGCGCGTACCGGTGGCTCAATACCCAGCAGCTTTTCAATCGCCATGACATAGGCATGCTCATTACACATCATCGATACATAATCGAGCCGATCCATATAACCGATACTCTGGTTAAAGGGTTTTGATTCAGCCAGTTTCTCGGTACCACGGTGCAGCAGACCGATATGCGGATCGGCGCGCTCAATCACTTCGCCATCCATTTCCAGAATCAGCCGTAATACGCCATGCGCAGCAGGATGTTGCGGGCCAAAATTCAGCGTGTAGTTCTTAATTTCCGCCATCAGTTTTCCTCATGATGATAGCGGTTGTCATCACGGATAACCCTTGGTACCAGCGTCCGTGGCTCGATGCTGACCGGTTCGTAAATAACGCGTTTCTGAGTTTCGTCATAGCGCATTTCAACGTTTCCGATAAGCGGGAAATCTTTACGAAACGGATGACCCACAAAGCCGTAATCGGTCAGAATACGCCGCAGGTCATTATGACCGCGGAACAAAATACCGAATAAATCAAAGGCTTCACGCTCATACCAGTCAGCACAGGCCCAGATACCGGTGACCGAATCAATCAGCGCATCTTCAGCCGTTAAATGCACTTTGAGGCGCAGGCGCTGATTGCGACTGACTGATAACAGATGATAAACCACTGCAAAACGGTAGCCATCGACTTCACTGTCACTGTGTTCCTGAGCTTCGCGGGCGCGACTGAAACCTTGTTCTGAGGCTTGTTTGGTTTCCCAACCGCTGTTGCCGTAAGCAGAATAATCAACACCGCACAGATCCACTAATTGCTCAAACGCAAAATCATCGCGCAGCGACTGGCAAATCGTCAGTAAATGCTCAACATCTACATAAAAAGTGATTTCATCACGGACATAGTCACAATCAATCAGCGCATCGTTAAAGTGCTGTTCCAGCTGTTGTTTGAGCGCTTTTGACATGATTATGCCTCTTGCCGCCGGGCGATGGTATCAGTGCGCTGAATTTTCTTTTGCAACTGAATAATGCCGTACAACAAGGCTTCAGCAGTGGGCGGGCAACCGGGCACATATATATCGACGGGCACAATGCGATCACAACCGCGCACTACCGAATAAGAATAATGGTAATAACCACCGCCATTAGCGCAGGAACCCATCGAAATGACCCAGCGCGGCTCAGACATCTGGTCATATACTTTACGCAAAGCCGGCGCCATTTTATTAACCAGCGTGCCAGCCACAATCATCACATCAGATTGGCGCGGACTGGGCCGGAACACAATACCAAAACGATCCAAATCGTAACGCGACGCCCCGGCATGCATCATTTCCACGGCACAGCAGGCAAGGCCAAAAGTCATTGGCCATAATGAGCCGGTGCGCGCCCAGTTGATTAGCTTGTCAGCACTGGTGGTAACCACACCTTCTTTGAGAATGCCTTCTACTCCCATTCCAGCGCACCTTTTTTCCATTCATATATAAAGCCAACGACCAGAATACCAAGAAACAGAAACATCGCCATCAAGCCGAACACACCGACATCGTCGAGCACAATCGCCCATGGAAATAAAAAGGCAATTTCCAGATCAAAAATAATAAACAGGATAGCAACCAGGTAATAACGGACATCGAACTTGCTATGGGTATCTTCAAATGGCGGAAAACCGCATTCATAAGGAGAATTTTTTTCGGTATCCGGCCGTCGCGGGGCGAGAACAAATCCAGCCAATAGGGGCACTACGCCAAAAGCGACGCCCATGATGATGAACAACAGAATGGGGAGATAACTCTCCAACATTAACCGCTTCCTAACACTTGCCAAGGATGTCCGAAGCCATTGAGGATGACCCGGCACTCATTAGTCTGACCGCTTTGGACGGCTGACAGTTCAGCCCTTGATACTACACACTAAAAGCAGTGATGAGAAGCCGTTATTTGCTTTCGCGCAAGCAATTTATAAAAGCATCAGCCGAAACGGATTTTCGCATTGATATCATCGGCTGATAAGGGCTTGCTGAAAAAATAGCCTTGTCCATAATCACAGGCTAATGATTTTAACAGCAAACGCTGAGCATCGATTTCCACGCCCTCCGCAACGACTTTTATACCCAGACCATGAGCCATAGCAATCGCTGCATTTACTAATTCCCGATCACCAGCATCATGGGTCATGTCACTAATAAAACTACGGTCAATTTTCAACACTTTAAATGGGTATCGCCTCAGATAACTAAGTGATGAATAACCGGTACCAAAATCATCCATCACTAAGCGAATATCCAGATCAGTCAATTTTTTCAAAATCTCATCCGTATGGGTATAACCGCTGAGCAACACACCTTCTGTTATTTCCAGTTCCAGCGTCCCTTCAATTAATGGATAGCGGCGGAGCAAATCCTTGATAAAGTCAGTGAGGCCAGTATCCCGAAACTGTGCTGGTGACAGATTTATCGCCATATGCAGATCAGCTTGATGTTGCTGCCACTGATAAGCCATCATCACAGCCGTTTCGATAACAAATTCACCAATTTTGACAATCAGTCCTGTTTGTTCAGCAATTGGAATAAACTCATCCGGTGGCACCTGACCCAGTATGGGATTACGCCAGCGAATTAATGCTTCAACACCTGTCAGCTGACTATCTTGGAGTCGGTACAAGGGCTGGTAATGCAGGTAAAACTCTCCCCGATCCAGGGCGCTATGCATTTGTTGTTCAATACTCAGCCGGCGGGCAGCGGCTTGGTTCATTTCCGGTGTAAAAAAGGCGTAATTGTTGCGGCCCTGATCTTTGGCATGAAACATCGCCGAATCAGCATGTCTCAATAATGTTGAGGCGTCTTGACCATCCTGCGGATAAAGTGCGATTCCGATGCTGGCTGTCAGAACCAATTCGCGGTCATCGAGCCGGAACGGCCTACGGAACTCATCCAGCAGCGTTTCGGTAATCACCATCAATTTATCCGGACTTTTAACATCGGCAAGCAACACGATAAATTCATCACCACCTAAACGGCCAATGGTATCGCCCTGCCTTAATTTTTGACGCAGCCTGTGTGCAGAATCAATTAACAGCCGATCACCGGTTTCATGACCAAGTGAATCGTTAATTTTTTTGAAATTATCCAGATCCATAAACAAAACAGCTGCCAACTGCTGCTCGCGCTTAGTTTGCACCAGGATCTGGTTAAGCCGGTCCATTGCCAGAAACCGGTTGGGCAGATTGGTCAGCGAATCGTAATGTGCCAGATGCAAAATGCGCTCTTCCTGACGTTTACGCTGCGTAATATCCGAAATAACAGCAATAAATCCCTGCAGCCGTCCGTCACTATCACGCAAGTAGTCCCAGACGATTTCCAGCACTTTTTGCTGCCCGTCCAGCGTCATGTTGCTGGTGACATAGGCTTCCGGTGGGGGCTGCTTGTTAACCAATTGCGCATAGTACCTTTGCAGATCCTGCTGTTCCTGAGGATCAACCTGAAAATCCCAGATATGACGGCCAATCAATGTTCCCTCGGCAGCCGCCAGGATCTGATGATGCGCTTTGTTGCTGTAGGTGATTTTGCCATTCAGATCGGATTCCTGAATGCCATAAGGGACCGTATCAAGTAATAACTGCTGACGTTGCTGACTGTTCCGTAATGCCTTTACCAAGCGGATTTGGGCACTGAATGAACGGTGCACCAGCAGCCATACCAGCAAGGTAGTAACCACCACAAAAGCCAGCCCCTTAAAAGTTTGCAGCTGCGATAAGGCACGTTTGTCCGTTGCTATTAACTCGATAAGCTGGTCAGAGAAAAAAATCCATAAAGCTGCAAATACGGCATACAACAATGCGATGCGTATCGGTGCAAGATAGCCTGCACGCTGATAATGTTTAAGCCGTGCACGTAACTTGATGATCTTATTATCCACTCTCAGCCATTCCCTATTGGCAATTTACCCGGCTGACTATAACAAATCAGTCTCTGTGCTGCCGTGGCAAATGCATTACACTTTTAGCGCTGTTAAGCGAGGAACTAATGCACGGACTTTTACTGGCGATTGCTGCTTATGCCATCTGGGGCGGCTTTCCGTTATTTTTTCATTATCTGAGCCATGTCAGTGCGACTGAAGTACTGGCGCATCGGATTATCTGGTCATTGCTGGCCACCCTGTTGATCGGCATTTTACTGGGCCGCTGGCGCAGTCTGACCCGTTTGATCATTAACAAACAACAAATGGCCTGGCTGGCCGTTTCGTCTTTGCTTATTGCCGTTAACTGGCTGATTTATATCTGGGCAGTCTCTGAACAGCGGGTGTTGGAAGCCAGTCTCGGTTATTTTATTACCCCGGTGATGAGTTTATTGCTGGCCAGGCTGGTGCTCAAAGAACGGCTGCATAAGTTACAGGCTGCAGCAGCTGTGTTTGCCGTTATCGCCATTATCTGGGAACTCATCAGTCTTGGTGCTTTGCCATGGGTCGGACTGTCTTTATCCATCGCTTTTGCTTTGTACGGTCTGATTCGCAAAATGCATCCGGTAGATGGTTTGAATGGTCTAACCGCAGAATGTTTATGGTTAATACCGCTGACACTTATGTGGCTGGGCTGGCAAGCCTGGCTGGTACCCGGTGAACTGGCATTTGGCAGTGATAACTTCACCACGGGCATGCTGATTAGCGCGGGATTGATTACCGCCTTGCCACTGGTGCTGTTTGCGATGGCGGCCAAACGTGCTGACTTATCCGTGGTTGGTTTTTTTATGTATCTGAACCCGACGCTGCAATTTCTGATCGGCGTTTTTGTGTTACATGAAGCTTATCCGCCAGAACGGCTGGTCACTTTTGTACTTATCTGGATCGGCATGTTGCTGTTTATTGCCGGCATGTGGCAACAACGTCAACAACAATTACCGGCATAAAAAAAGCCCGCGAAAATAATTCGCAGGCTTTATAAATTGGTGCCGTCGGCCGGACTCGAACCGGCACACCCTAAGGCACTACCCCCTCAAGATAGCGTGTCTACCAATTTCACCACGACGGCAAGCGGCGCTATTTTACGGGATATCAGGCAGGTCTGCAGGGGTTTCTTCGCTGGTTGCCGGTTGTTCTGTGACGACAGAATCAGTCACACTGCTACCACGATCGGCATTACCGGCAAGGTAGGCCAGCGTCAGGCTGGTAATAAAAAATACCGTTGCCAGCAAGGCACTGCTGCGGCTTAAAAAAGATGCCGAACCCTGGCTGCCAAACAGGCTGCCGGAAGCACCACCGCCACCGCCGCCACCAAAGGCAGCACCGGCATCAGCACCTTTACCATGCTGGATCAGCACTAAACCCACCAGAAACAGTGACACAACGATGTGAATCACTAAAACAATAGCATCCATTTACTTTCCTAAATTTGAATTGCGGCTTGGCATATTTTAACGAAATCTGCCGCATCACGCGAACTGCCGCCGATAAGGCCACCATCGACATCCGGCTTGGCAAACAATGGGCCGGCATTATTACCTTTTACGCTGCCGCCGTAAAGTATTTGCACATTTTCGGCAATTTTCGGGTTATGTTTTGCGATCCGTTTTCGCATTAATGAGTGGACATCCTGCGCCCATTCCGGACTAGCCGTTTTGCCAGTGCCAATGGCCCAGACCGGCTCATAAGTCAGCACGGCTTTCGATAAGCTATCAACGCCCTGATGGGCAATAATGGTATCAAGCAATCGCAACACCATTTCTTCGGTCTGGCCAAGAGCATGTTCTTCCGGGCTTTCACCGATACAAACAATTGGAGTGATACCAAACTTAATCGCCATTTCGTATTTTTCGGCAATAATGTGATCCAGAAAACGCTGATCCAGATTTAATTCGGCATACAAACAGCGTCTTTCAGAATGACCCATCAATACATATTTGCAGCCAAAATCATGGAGCATCGCCGCTGAAATTTCACCGGTATAGGCACCGGACTCAAACTGCGATAGGTTTTGAGTACCCCAGAAAAGCCCGCTCCCCTGCAAAGCCGATTGCACCTGCTGTAAATATAAAGCAGGCGGAAACAGTGCCACATCAACATCAGAGAAAGTCTCTCGCTGCGCCAGAATCGCTGCCAGCAATTGTTGGTTGCTGGCACTATTGCCGTTCATTTTCCAGTTACCAGCAATCAGCGGTTTTCGCACAACTATCGACTCTCAAAAAAATTAATCGTTAAGCCTACCGGCTAGGATCATGATACGCAATGACTAGCACTGCTATTTGTTGATGACGTTCTCGATGACGTCGGCGAGTTGTTTAGCCAGTTGATTGGTTAATGTCGCATCACGGCCTTCAACCATCACCCGGATCACTGGCTCGGTACCGGATGGCCGTAGCAAAACCCGGCCATTATCAGCCAACTGTTTCTCTGCATCAGCAACCGCTTCAGCAATTTCCGGATGATCGCTGAGATTAATCATCTGCTTGAGCCGGACATTAATCAGCCGCTGCGGATATTTAATCACCGCCGAGCGCAGATCATGCAGTGTGCTGCTGCTTTGTTGTACTTCAGCCAATACCTGCAACGCCGCGACAATGCCATCACCGGTGGTGGTTTTATCAAGGCAGATAATATGACCTGACGCCTCACCACCGATCAGTCCGTCGACCTGTTGCAGTTTTTCCATCACATAGCGATCACCGACTTTGGCGCGATGCAGCGTGATATTGTGTTTTTCCAGCGCATGTTCAAGCCCCAGATTGGACATCTGCGTACCCACTACATGCTCAGAATGCTGTCCTTCTCGTTGACGGCCACGGGCAATAATAAACAGCAAGTCATCACCATCAACAACTTCACCTTTATGATCCACCATGATCAGCCGGTCACCATCACCATCCAGCGCAATACCCAAGTCCGCTTTATTTTCCAGCACACTGGCCTGCAATAAACGTGGTTCGGTCGCGCCGCAATTCAGGTTGATATTCAGCCCGTCCGGTTCGGCGCCCATCAGGATGACTTCTGCACCCAGCTCACGAAACACATTTGGCGCAATGTGATACGTCGCCCCATGTGCACAGTCAACGACGATTTTCAGATTGGCTAAGTCAACGCCGCTGGAAATGGTGCTTTTGCAAAATTCAATATAACGCCCGGCAGCATCAGCCACCCGGAAAGCTTTACCAAGATGCGCCGATTCAACGGTGGTCAGCGGCTTATCGAGCATGGCTTCAATTTCCAGTTCGATCTTGTCGGGCAATTTGGTGCCCTGCGCCGAGAAAAATTTAATACCGTTATCGTGATAGGCGTTATGTGAAGCACTGATAACAATCCCGGCCTGGGCATGAAACGTGCGAGTCAGATAAGCCACCGCGGGGGTTGGCATCGGGCCCAGCAGATAAATATCAACTCCGGCGGCTGACAAACCCGCCTGCAGCGCAGACTCAAACATATAACCGGAAATACGGGTGTCTTTACCGATCAGCACTTTACTGTGGCGTTCTTTCGCCAACACCCGGCCTATCGCCCAGCCCAGTTTCAGTACAAAATCGGGCGTGATAACCCCACTACCCACCCGGCCGCGAATGCCATCCGTGCCAAAATAACGTCTTGTTTCAGTCAAAATCTTCAACCTGTTGCACATGCCGGCACAAAGTAATCGCCTGCACGGTTTCCCTTACATCATGGCTACGAATAATCTTCGCACCCTGCCATACGGCCAGCGACGCCAATGCCAGGCTGCCGGCAAGCCGCTCATCCACTGAAACATTCAGCATCGCACCGATAATTGATTTACGCGACACACCGACCAGCACCGGTAAATCCAGTTCGGTGAATACTGATAAATGTTTCATCAGCCGCAGATTATGCCGTGCTTTTTTGCCAAAGCCAAAACCCGGATCAAGGATCAGATTGCTTCGAGTGATACCAGCCGATTCACAGGCAGCCACACGCTCAAGCAGAAAGTCTCTGACTTCCTTTACCACATCGTCGTAATGCGGTTCCTGCTGCATGGTTTGTGGTGTGCCCTGCATATGCATCAAACACACCGGCACATTGAGTTCGGCGGCGGCCTGTAATGCACCCTCACCGCGCAGGCCGTTGACATCATTAATGAGGCCGGCACCAGCTTTGACAGCGGCCCACATCACGTCGGCTTTCAGGGTATCAATAGAAATCGGCACATTAAGCTCGGCCGAAATAGCTTCAATCGCCGGCACGACACGGCGGATTTCTTCTTCGGCATCAACCGGCGTGCTGCCCGGGCGGGTGGATTCGCCGCCAATATCAATAATGGCAGCGCCATCGGCCACCAATTTTCGGGCTTGTTCAAGGGCTTTGTCGGCAGCGAAAAATTTGCCACCATCCGAAAAAGAATCGGGCGTGACGTTAACAATGCCCATCACGCAGGGCGCGGACAAGTCGAGTGACTTGCCCGCACAATTTAAAACAGCCACTGCGCTCTCAGTTCAGTTGATCGGCGGGTTTACCGCTTGGTGCATCGTCTGACTCACCGGTGGTTGCCGAAGGTGGGGTCGATGAACGATCCGTCCAGTCTTTCGGTTCGCCCGGCTCACGGCCTTCCATAATGGCATCGATTTGATCACTGTCGATGGTTTCGTATTTGATAAGGGCTTTGGCCATATTGTGCAGTTTCTCAAGGTTATCCTTGAGGATCTGCTCGGCACGCGCATAGTTGCGATTAATCACCGCCCGCACATCTTCATCGATTTGTTTGGCTGTTAAATCTGATACCGCTTTATGTTGTGTAACACTGCGACCAAGGAAAACCTCACCTTCATCTTCACCGTATGACAGTGGCCCCATATTGTCAGACAGGCCCCATTTGGTGACCATGCTGTGAGCCAATTCCGTCGCCCGCTGAATATCATTGGAAGCGCCCGTAGTCACGGCTTCTTTACCAAAAATCATTTCTTCGGCAATACGGCCGCCATACAAACTGGAAATATTGCTTTCCAACTGTTGTTTGGTATAGCTGTATTTATCTTCGGTGGGCAAGAACATGGTGACGCCCAGCGCCCGGCCCCGTGGAATGATACTGACTTTATAGACCGGATCATGACCCGGCACGCTGCGGCCAACAATGGCATGACCAGCTTCGTGATAAGCCGTCAGTTCTTTTTCCTTGTCGCTCATCACCATGGAGCGGCGTTCCGCACCCATCATGATTTTATCTTTGGCCAGTTCCATATCCTGCATGGTGACCAAACGTTTGTTAGCGCGCGCAGCAAACAAAGCGGCTTCGTTGACAAGGTTTGCCAAATCAGCACCAGAGAAACCAGGGGTACCACGAGCGATCACACTTGGCTGCACATCATCGTCAGCCGGTACTTTGCTTAAATGGACCTTGAGGATCTGCTCACGACCACGGATATCCGGCAGTGGTACCACGACCTGACGGTCAAAACGGCCTGGACGTAACAAGGCCGGATCCAATACGTCCGGACGGTTAGTCGCGGCAATAATAATGACGCCTTCATTGCCTTCAAAACCATCCATTTCTACCAGCAGCTGGTTCAGCGTTTGTTCGCGCTCATCGTTACCGCCGCCCAAACCGGCACCACGATGACGACCAACCGCATCGATCTCATCAATAAAAATAATGCATGGCGCATGTTTTTTGGCCTGCTCGAACATGTCGCGCACCCGTGAGGCACCGACACCAACAAACATTTCCACAAAATCTGAACCAGAAATGGTAAAGAAAGGCACTTTGGCTTCGCCGGCAATCGCTTTCGCCAGCAATGTTTTACCGGTACCCGGTGAACCCACCATCAAAATACCACGCGGAATCCGGCCACCCAGTTTCTGGAATTTGCCCGGATCACGCAGAAAATCGACCAGTTCATGAACTTCTTCTTTAGCTTCTTCAACACCGGCTACATCTTTAAAGGTCACTTTGACCTGATCTTCATTGAGCATGCGGGCTTTGCTTTTACCGAATGACATCGGATTCTTGCCACCACCGCCTTGCATCTGGCGCATGAAGAAGATCCAAACCGCAATCAGCAGCAGCATTGGGAACCATGAAATAAAGATTTGCATCAACAGACTGGTTTTTTCAACCGGCTCGGCTTTAATGGCAACACCGTTATCCAGCAAATCACCAATCAGACCCGGATCATAATCGGGGCTGTAAGTTGTGAATTTACTACCGTCAGTCAGTTCACCAGTGATAGTCCGGCCCTGAATATCAACATTGCTGACCGCGCCTTCTTTAACGCTGCTGATAAAGGTCGAGTAATCCATTTCGCTTTGCTTGGATTGCTGCGGGCCAAAATTATTGAACACCGACATCAGCACCATGGCGATGACAACCCATAAAACAATATTTTTCATCATGTCACTCAATGTTGTTACCTCAAGCCTTAGTTGATTGACGGCATT
>FYBJ01001417.1_pt1 | contig 39000 bp, 33 predicted proteins | sample 1134611 | NCBI WGS metagenome assembly FYBJ01 (sample SAMEA104116008, study PRJEB20421) | marine metagenome | isolation source: marine
GGAGTCCGTCTCGTGGGCTCGGAGATGTGTATAAGAGACAGGCCCCTGCCCGCCCGCATTCTACAGTTGCTCGCTCAACCTGCGCTCGGCCACCGCCGATCCCATGAGATAACTCAACTGGTCATACATCGCGTTGAACGCCTCAAAGAGTGCACGGTTCAGCGCCCGTCCTTCGCCCGTGCGGAAAAACTCGGCATAGCCGTCCAGCACTTCGGGATCCAACGGGTGGTAGGCCATCATCAGATAGGACTCCAGCCACCTTGAGGTTTCGACGCGCATGTCCTCCTCCTGCGCCCAGACATCGCGCAGCATGTCCTCGTCCGAGCCGTCATAGCCCCCCGCATCGGCCATGCCACGATAGAACATCAGGTTGGCATTCAGCCCCCCCGCCACGTTGCGCTCCAGAAGGTCACTGTCGGCAATCAGCGTCTCGATCTGGACCACGATGCGGGCGTCGGCTTCGACGGCCTCTTCATAGCGGATCATCGCGGCCTCTTCGGTCTCGGCATCCATGAAGGCGCGCCGTGCGGACAGTTCCAGCTGCAGAATATGCTGCCCTTCTTCGCTGGCGAAATAGGCGATGATCGGTGCCAGATCCGCATCCGCCAGCGCCGTCTCCAGCCGCCCGGCCACCAGCTCCTGCATACGCCCCGGCGCATAGATGCTCTCGACACGTGCCATCCATGCGGCTCCGGCGGTTTCGCCAAGGAAACTCTCAGACAGGTCCGCGCCATAGATCAGCCCCTCCTCGCGCATGATCCCGACCGTGTCCGCAATCCGCAGCACCTCGACCAGCCGCGCCATCTGCTCGGCCCTGTCCGCCAGCGCCGCGCCACTCAGCGCCAGCCACAGCAGCGCCGCCGAAAGGACCCGCGCGATCACAGCTCCTGCCCCGCACGCAGATCGCCCATCCGCAGCGCCAGCCGCTCGAACCGGTTGGCCATGATTTCATACTGCACCGCGTTGAGCAGCTCGTAGACCCGCGCCATCAACGGCGTTTCCAGCGCCTCGACATAGGTCAGCAATTCGTCGTCGGTGAAGTCGCGATAGGTATAGGCCGCGCCATGAATGCCCGACTGGCGCAGGGTTTCCGCCAGGGCCGCGCGCCCCTGACCGAGCTGCGCGCGCAGCGCCGCCTCGTCCAGCTCGCCCTCCAGCAGCCCCGCCGCCGACGCTGCCATCAGGAACCGCACCTGGAAGTCCTGGGCCGCATCTACAGCAACACCCGACACGTCCACCCCGGCCGCCATACGCTCCAGCAGCGCCCTGCGGGCGTCCCCGGCCTCGGCATAGAGCCGCGCGCCCTCGGCCTCTGCCCCCTGATCGTCCGGGGCCATATGTGCGGCATTCTCGACCGTAATCAGACGCCGGCCCAGGGCGCTGCCGTAAAACTCCATGGCATGGGTGCGCATCTCCTCGCTCAGCGTCGTCTCCAGCATGTCCAGCGCCAGCCCCTGCAACTCGGCCTCGGCAAAAAGATCGGCCACGGCGCTTTGCCATCCCGACCCGAAATCTTCCTCGCTCAGCCCCAGCATGGCCGGGGCATCCGCCACCGAACCCGCAATGCTGCTGACCGCCACGTCAAAGCCGGTCACCTCCAGAAAATCGTGAATTTCTGTGCGCTCGACGGCCCGTACCTGGCCTGCGACAAGCCAAAGCAGCAGCGCCAGAGCGACCAGCGCACAACGCCTGACAGGCTGGTTCGGGATGATAGTCGGAGTGACAGGAGCGATGATCATCATGGGCCTTCTCCGGCGCAGTCTGCGGGGTCCCGGCCAAACTTAAGCGTTTTCCCCGAACCCGCAATGCAAAAGCCCTTGTCTCGGCATTCAAACGCCAGTACACGCCCCCCAGACCCCCGCGGAGAGGTGCCGGAGTGGTCGAACGGGGCGGTCTCGAAAACCGTTGATCCTTCACGGGATCCCAGGGTTCGAATCCCTGTCTCTCCGCCATTTTCATATAGATCAACGACTTAAGAGTTGGACAAGCAAGTGCGACACAAAGTGGAGCACCACGCCCATGAAACTGTCCGCCTACCTTTCGCCGTCGCGCCACGGGGTCTACTATTTCCGCTGGCCCTTGCCTTCCGCTGACAGGCAAAGCCGCAGAACCGTTCGCATATCCCTTCGCACCAAGTGCCCAGATCGGGCTGGCGATCTGGCCCGCCATCTTGCATCATGCGGTCGATTGGTTCGGGATAACAAGGCATTGGCAAGGCTTAGACAAGACGAGATGCGGGACATGGTGCGAAGCTATTTCGCGGCTTCGCTGGATGCGTATGTCGAGAAGCTGAACGACACCGGCCTACCGGATCGGTCCCTTGAGGCCCTGCGCCAAGAACTCGCTGCGCATGAGGACGCCGCAGAGGGCCATGTCGATCTGTCGGACCTCTACCTTGATCCAGACGCCTTCCGGGCCTCAGCGGGCCTTACAGACGCTCAGTGGGCCGAAAATGGGCCATCCCTGCGCCAAGAGATGCGCAAGGCCCGCCGGGACCAGATCAAAGCCATTCTAAGCGCCGCTGAGAGCCTTGAGGGCTATTCCTTCACACAGCCCACCCAGACCGCGCCAAGGCCATCACAGGCCCGCTCCGTGGCTCTGGGCGCGGCGATTGAGGATTTCATAGCCGAGCATTCGCCGCAATGGTCGCCTGAGATGCAGAACAAGGCCCGTTCCTACCTCGCCTTGTTGGTAGAGCACTTCGGGCAAGATCGGGCCTTGGCCACAGTCACCCGGCAAGACGCCGCCGAGATGAAGAAGCTGGTGCAGGCCCTTCCTGCGAACCGCAACACCAGACCTGAGACGCGCGACCTGACGTTGCAGGAAGCGGTGGACTTTCCCGGCCTCAAGAAGATCAGCGCCAAGACCGTTAACAGCTACATCGACATGTTCCGCCGCTTCTGGGATTGGGCCGAACGTCATGGACATGCGCCCGTGAAGCTGTTCGACGGGATGAAAGTCACAAAAGCCAAACATGCCGATGAAGGCCGCAAAGCGTACACGACAGATCAGACGTGCAAACTACATGCCGCATTGACGGGCAACGCTTCCAAGTTGGTGAAGAAGGACGACTACAAGTGGGGGGCGCTTCTGGGCCTCTACACGGGTGCAAGACTGCGCGAGGTTGCCCAGCTTGACGTTGTCGACATTCGGCAAGAGGGCGGCATCTGGTATCTCGACATAAACGGAGACGGACCAAACAAGAGCCTCAAGACCCCTGCCGCCAAGCGCCGTGTGCCTGTTCACTCAGAACTGATCCGGCTGGGCTTTCTCGACTGGGTCGCGGCCAAGCCCAAGGGGCAACGTTTGTTCCTGTCCTTCACCTACAACGCCAAGGAAGGCTATGGGCGCAATCTGGGCCGATGGTTCAACACCACATTCCTGCCGGGGCTTGACATGAAAGAAAGCGGGCTGGTGTTTCACAGCTTGCGACACACGATGGTCACGCGGCTTGCACAGGCGGGTGTGCCAGAACCACTGTTTCAGGAAATCGTGGGCCATGAGCGCCAAGGCGTGGCGCAACAGGTCTATTTCAAGGAAGGGCATACGCTGGCGCAGAAGCAAGAAGCCCTTGAGAAGTTTAAGGTTTAGGGGCGTTGTCCTTCGCCGTGCAAGCCGCCTGCAAGTGCCGTGATAGTCTGGTGTGCCGCGTCAATGCTATCACAGGCCATCATCCACTTGGCGAACTCGATCACGTCCAGCCTGCGTTCCTGTGTCTCGACCTTGGCAACAAAGGACTGAGGCTTGTCCAGACGCTCTGCCAAGTCAGCTTGGGTCAGACCTGCATCAAAGCGCACCTGCCTGAGCCGCTGGCACAGATAAACGTGTTCAGGTGTGCGAAGTGTTTTGGTCAAGTGACTGCCTGTTGATCGAATGCAGGCAGTCGGGTAATCCCAAGTCAGGATAATACCATTTCAGGATAATCGCAGTATCATGTCCTAAGCGGCTCGTAACGTTTTGAAACTTAGAAAGAAGATCAAATGTGGATCGTCATCGCAATCGGCATTGGAGCCTTCGCGCTTTGGTATGGAAACAAGCGCCGTGGACAGCGGTTTGTCCGCGCCGTTCACTATCTCGATATGCTGGCCAACGGGGCCAATCCTGACGAAGCCAATGGCAAGGTAGCGCGGTTGTTCACCAAGCATTCGACGCCAGACGCAGACGTTTCGGCCATCCGTTTCGCCATGGACAAGGCTGACCGCATGACAGGCGGCAAGCAACTGCCATGGATAAACGAGGCGAGAGAGCGGGGCTTTGCCATAGACAGCGGAAACAAACGCTATGACTTGGCGCACCTTTCGAGCAGCACAGACCTTGGCGTGAAGGTCGGCCATGCTGTGCGCAGCCAAATCACGCTCCCCTTTACAAGTGCCTTCGCCCCTATCCCCGAGCGGCTGTTTCTTGATCCTTACATTGCGGGCTATGCCAGCAAACTGATTGCCGGGTTCGCTTCTGTCATGGGCGCACCATCAAAGCAAACACCCGAACAGATGGGCAGCATGTTTGATGTTGCGGTCAAAACAGCTGTGGGACCAAAGTTGTTCAGCGACTTTATGGCGATTGACCAAAACTCAATCGGCTTTGTGAAGGGTCAGGATGACGGAGAAATGCTCACTTGGGCAATGTTCGCTCCGGATATGCTTGACAAAAACGACACACTCGTGGCGGAGGCATATCAACTGGCGAGAGACAAAACCCAGTTAGCAAATGAACTTGGTGGCATTATGAGTAACGCGGGCTTTTCTGCAAATGGTTCCACAAACGCGACGCAAGCCGGATTGGTCATGGCCGTAGCGTCTCTGACGTTAGAGCGACACTGTAAAGAACAGTATCACATGTAACCCACCATTTTCGTGACACATTTTTCCGAGCGGCCATCTCTACACTGGCAAGGTTGCAACTTCCCCCATGGCCCCGGTTGCCCAAGTGCCTACCCCTACGCCTTGGCGAAGCGTTGGCGACTTCCCCTGTGCGGTATCTGTCTGTTTTCCAACGGCTTCCACTTGCCGCCCACATGATAGCGGGGCCACAGGTGGGGGGCTTTTCCTGCCATATAGACAGACCGAAGTAGCCCACGAGAAACACTCGCCCTACCTATAGGACAGAAGCTGCGAACCCACGCCAGACGAACCGTTTGCTTTCAGGGACTTACCCATTTGAGCCACCTATAGGACAGAAGGCGGAGCGCTGATCGTTTGCGGGCAAATCTATCCTTTTGTTTTTTTGACAAAAAATCACCCCCCGACGCTATAGGACAAGATGCGACCCAGTATCTGTCTGGCCAGATAATCAATCTTCTTCATTATTAAATCGTTTATAATCAATATCTTAAAATACACATTCAAAACCGATTGCCTTCCTGCTTCATCTCAATCTTCGATTTATCCAGCTTCCAAACAAGCAATCCAAAACCAATATGACATCCACCTACATCCAAGAATGTTTATATCTTTCTGATACTTAAGCTGATACCATGGATAAAACCTTATCCGGTTACCCAAACAGATACCTTTGACTTTTCCGAAACATCCGGGCTATACACTGGCACACAAAGTGAGACACACAAGCAACCTTCGCTCTTGTATGTCCAGTTAAGTCAATGACTTACGAAAATGGTGGATTGTCCCTGTCTCTCCGCCACTCGCTCTGCATGTTTTCTCGTAATGTCTGTGCGCTAAGTCCGCGCTGAATTGACGTGGCGTTGGTAATCCCACGCTCTCCGAACAAACGGCCGGGAAGCACGTGTGCACGAGGATCGCGGACGTGGGGGTCACGGGGGTGACGAAACAAGCTGCGGGTCGGCAAGGGTCATGCGGCCCAAAGCTGCGACACAGCGGCACCGATGCACCGCCGCACCAAGCATATGCTGTCCCGGTCCGGCCGCGTGGGACGCACGGGAATTGCATCACTCCTTCGCCTCAGGCTTTCAAATTTCTTCGAAAATCTGCGCGGAATACCGTTCGAGATAGATGCGCAGCCACGGCGTATAGGCCTCGGGTTCCATCATCGCCCGGCGCCTCAGCTCTGCCAGTCTGACCCAGGCCACATCCATGACCTCCTCGGGGTTTGGCGCCATGGCGGGCCGTGTGTCCACACGGGCCACAAACACATCCACCAATTCATGCTCGATCAGCCCCCCGCCCACATCCGCGCGGTATTCCAGGCTGTCGCGATAGCCCAGCGGCGGAGCCACAAGCCCCAGTTCCTCGTCCAGCCGCCGCACCGCGCAGCCAAGCGCCGCCTCGCCCCAATGGGGATGCGTGCAGCAGGTGTTCGCCCACAGGCCCGGCGTGTGATACTTGCCCATCGCCCGGCGCTGGATCAGCACCTCGTCGCCGCAGAGGATGAAGACCGATACCGCCTTGTGCTTGAGGCCGCGCCTGTGCACCTCCAGCTTCTCGACCGGCAACAGCGCGCCGTCCACCCAGGCAGGGATCATCGCCCGCGCCTGCGGACCCGCATCCCCCGCCCCGGTCTTGATCACCGCACCGCCATCCGCACCGGTTTCGTGCACAGCTGACCTCCCTTGCCCGCGCTGAAGCCTGCAATACGCCCGAAAGCGTCGCGCGCCAAGTCCCCCCGGGATCGCATCCGCGCAGACCCCGCCCCTGCGTCAATTCGTCCCGCAATGGCGCGGCACATCCCGGGATTGACGCGCGCCCAAGGCCCGTTTGCCCGCGCAAAGCCCGGCCCCGCCTGCTCCGGAACGATTGTTAAAACCTTGACTCAGATCATGGTCTGCTGGTTAGAACGATCCCAGGTTGTCGTTATGGCCCGGAGCGTTCCGGACCAGCATGGCTTGGCGCGACACCCGCGCCGCTCTGATCAGGACCGCCGGGTCGCGATCGCCTTTTTGCCCCGGTCCGGCTCGGACGCCACCGGGACAGGAACGGCGGCATGAACCGGGACCAAGACCGAAAGGGACATCATGGACTTCGATGCGATGTTCACCGCGCAGCTGGATGCGCTTAAGGACGAAGGCAACTATCGCCGCTTCGCCGAGCTGGAACGCCAGGTCGGTGCCTTCCCCCGCGCCCGCAGCCACGATGACGACGCTCCGGACCAGGTGACCGTCTGGTGCTCGAACGACTATCTCGGGATGAGCCAGCACCCCGTCGTCCGGCAGGCCATGATCGACGCCGTGGAACGTTGCGGCACCGGGGCCGGCGGCACCCGCAACATCTCGGGCAATGCCCATCATCACATCGCGCTCGAGGCCGAACTGGCCGATCTGCACGGCAAGGAAAGCGCGCTGCTCTTCACCTCCGGCTATGTCTCGAACTGGGCCGCGCTCTCAACGCTGGGATCGCGCCTGCCCGATGCGGTGATCCTCTCGGACGAGCTGAACCATGCCTCGATGATCGAAGGCATCCGCCATGCGCGCTGCAACAAGGTGATCTGGAAACATAACGATCCCGAAGACCTGGACCGCAAACTGGCCGCCCTGCCCGCCAACACGCCCAAGATCGTGGCCTTCGAGAGCGTCTATTCGATGGACGGCGACATCTGCCCGATGAAGGAAATCATCGAGGTGGCCGAGAAACACGGCGCGATGACCTATCTCGACGAAGTGCACGCCGTGGGTCTTTATGGCCCGCGCGGCGGCGGCATCTCGGAACGCGAAGGCCTTGCCGACCGCATCACCCTGATCGAGGGCACGCTGGGCAAGGCCTATGGCTGTGTCGGCGGCTACATCACCGGGTCCGCGCCGCTGTGCGACTTCATCCGCAGCTTTGCCAGCGGGTTCATATTCACCACCGCCCTGCCGCCCGCCGTCGCGGCCGCGGCCACGGCATCGGTGAAATATCTCAAGACTTCGAATGTGGAGCGCGACGCGCAAAAGCGTCAGGTCGCGCGCCTGCGTGCGGCGCTCGACAAACGCGGCATCCCGCATATGGACAATCCCAGCCATATCATCCCGGTACTGATCAAGGATCCGGTGAAATGCCGGATGCTGTCGGACATCCTGATGCGTGACTACGGCGTCTACGTGCAGCCGATCAACTATCCCACTGTGCCCAAGGGAACCGAGCGCCTGCGCTTCACCCCCGGGCCGCTGCACACCGATGAGCAGATCGAGCATCTGGCGGATGTGCTCTATGCGCTTTGGAAACAGTGCGCCATCGCCCACGCGGTCGCCTGACACCCTGGCAAGAGCTTTACCGCTGACCCCATTTTTGCACGAAAATGGCCCGGAAAATGTGTGGTTTCCGGGTCGGAATTTTTCGAAAATTCCGCGCCTAGACCAGATCGTTGCGCGCCGCCTGAAGCGCCACGAGCAGCCGGTCCCGGTGCGCCGCCAGGTCGGTTTCCGTGGCACCCTGCGTGGCCTCGCCGATCTGCCGCGTCAGCACCTCAATGGTTGCCTCGTCCAGCCGCGGCTGCCCCAGCCCGTCCCACCAGCCATTGAACGTCCCTGCGAAATGGTCGCAGAATGCGGACAACCCGCCCCTGGCCCCGAGGTGAAAGAGCATACTCGGCCCCATTGCCGCCCATCGCAGCCCCGGCCCGGCCGTCACCGCCTTGTCCACGTCCTCCAGGCTCGCCACCCCTTCGGTGATCAGGTGGACCGCCTCGCGCCAGATCGCCGCCTGCAACCGGTTCGCCACATGGCCCGGCACTTCCTTCTGCACCCGGATCGTGACCTTGCCCACATCTGCGTAAAACGCCTCGGCCGCCTCCACCACGCCCTCGGCGGTGCGCGCATTGCCCATCACCTCGACCAGCGGGATGAGATGCGGCGGATTGAACGGATGGCCCAGCACGAAGCGCGCGGGGTTGGCCCATCCCTCCTGCATCTGGCCCAGCGTCAGCCCCGAGGCGGAACTTGCCACGATCGCGTGTGGTGCCAGCACCGGTTCGATCTCGGCGAAGGTGGCGTGTTTGATCGCGACCCGCTCGGGCACGTTCTCCTGCACGAAGCCCGCGCCCTGCACCGCCCCGGCGGCCGAGCCATGAAACGTCACGCGCCCCGGGTCGCCCCGCCCCGTCAGGCCCAACGCCTCCAGCGCGGGCCATGCGCGCTCGACATAACCCCGCACTGACGCCTCGGCGCCCTCGGCTGGATCGAACACAGCGACACTGCGCCCAGAGGCCAGGAACAGCGCCGTCCAGCTCGCCCCGATCACGCCCGCGCCCAGCACGGCGGTACGGGTGGTGTCGTTCATCAGAACAGCCCCGGATTGGTGGGCGAGGCCGCCGTCATGCCGCCGTCCACGGTAAACATCTGACCCGTGGCAAACCCCGCCTCATCGCTGGCCAGCCACACGGCCATGGCGGCAATGTCCGCCGGTTCCCCGAACCGTCCGGCCGGGTGCCGCGCCACCGCATCGGCCCTTGCCGCGTCCGGGTCCCGCGCGAGATCAAATCCCGCCTCCAGCATTCCGGTGTTGATCCAGCCCGGGCAGATCGCGTTGACCCGCACTCCCGGCCCGTGATCCACGGCCATCGAGCGGGTCAGCCCGTGCACAAAGGCCTTGGATGCATTGTAGAGCGCCATGCTCGGGTCTGCCACGCGCCCCGAGATGGACCCGATATTGATCACCGACCCACCCTTTCGCATCTGCGGAACGAAGGCCCGGCAACAGTTGAAAACCCCGCGCGCATTGACGCCCATCACCAGGTCCCAATCCGCGTCCGTGCTCTCCACCACGGTCTTTTCCACCTGCACACCGGCGTTGTTCACAAGAATGTCGATGAAACCCATGGCATCGGCCAGTTCGGCCACGTCGCCCGCGTCCGAGACATCCACCGACTGCCAGCCCACGGCCTCCGGCAGCCCCTCGGGCCGGTCGCCGCGCCCGCAGGTGGTCACATCCGCCCCCTCGGCCAGAAACGCCTCCACGATCCCGCGCCCGATGCCCTGACGGCCTCCGGTGACAAGCGACCGCTTGCCCGCAAGCCGCGCCAGGCCGCTCAAAACGCCACCCTGTCGGCGCCCTTCAGCCCCAGCCGGGCCCGCGCCTGCCCGGGCGTGGCGATGTCACGCCCCAGAGCCTCGACAATGCCACGGATCTTGCGGACCTGCTCGGCGCTGGACCTGGCTTTCTGTCCGGGTCCGATATAGAGGCTGTCCTCCAGCCCCACCCGCACATTGCCGCCCAGCAAGGCCGCCTGCGTCACAAACGGCATCTGGTGCCGCCCTCCCGCCAGAACCGACCATTCGTATTCATCGCCAAACAACCGCTCGGCGATCGTGTGCATATGCATGAGATTGTCCAGGTCCGGCCCGACCCCGCCCAGGATGCCGAACACCATCTGCACGAAGAACGGCGGCTCGACCCAGCCCTGATCGATGACCCAGGCGAGATTGTAGAGATGGCCGAGATCATAGCATTCGAACTCGAACCGCGTGCCATGCTCACCGCCCAGCGTCTTCAGCCCGTATTCAATATCCGCAAACGTGTTCTTGAAGACGAAATCGCGGGTCATGTCCAGGAACTCGGGCTCCCACTCATGCGCCCAGTCGGTGTATTTCGCGGCCATCGGAAAAATGCCGAAGTTCAGGCTGCCCATGTTCATGCTGGCCATCTCGGGGCTGGCAATCGTGGCGGCCAGAAGACGGTCCTCGCGGCTCATTCCCAGACCACCGCCGGTGGAGATGTTCATCACCGCATCGGTCGCCTGCTTGATGCGTGGCAGGAACTGCATGAAGACATCCGGGCTGGCATGGGGCCGGCCGGTTTCGGGGTCGCGCGCGTGCAGGTGGATGATGCTGGCCCCGGCCTCGGCCGCCTCGATGCTGGCCGTGGCGATCTGATCGGGGGTGACGGGCAGATGCTCGGACATTGTGGGCGTGTGAATGCCGCCCGTGGGCGCACAGGTGATGATGACCGGTTTGTTCATGTCTCTTTCCTTTCGGCTGGTGCCGTTTTCCGCGCGGAAAACGGACCGGAAAATGCGCATTTTCCGCGCCCCGACCCTATGCGGGTTCCGGCGCCCGTCACAGGCGCATCTGCTGAACCTGGGCGCTCAGCCCGCCATCCAGCACCCAGAGCTGACCGCTGGCATAGCGCGCCTCGTCGCTCGCCAGCCAGTTCACCAGGTTGGCAATATCCTCGGGCGTGCCGTAGGTCCGCATCGGGTGCACATCGCGCACCGCCTGTTGGAGCTGGTCAATCGTCTTGCCGCCTGCGCCCGACCCGTCGCCCGCGAAAAAGCTCTGCAGCATCGGCGTGTCGATATAGCCCGGACAGATCGCGTTCACCCGAATGCCCTCGGGGCCGTGGTCACAGGCCATGGCGCGGGTCAGCGCATGGACGGCCCCCTTTGTGGCGCAATAGGCGGCCAGACCCGGGTCCGCAATGAACCCGTCGTAGGACCCGAAATTGATCAGGCTGGCACTGGCCCCGCTTTCCGCGGCCTTGCGCATCAGCGGCAGCGCGTATTTGCTGGTCAGGAACGTGCCCGTCACATTGACGGCAAAGCTTCGGTTCCACTCCTCCAGCGAGGTGTCCTCGATGGTTTTCTCGATCTCGATCCCCGCGGCGTTGACGAGAATGTCGAGCTTGCCCTCCTCGCCGCCGATCCGCGCCATGGCGGCCTTCACTGCCGCCTCGTCGGCCACGTCCAGCGCCACGAACCGCGAGGTGCTGCCGCCCCCGATCGAGCCGCCCTCGCTCAGGTCTGCCGCATAGACCACCGCGCCTTCACGCTCGAACCGTTCACAGATCGCCCGGCCGATCCCGCCGCGCCCGCCTGTGACCAGTGCCACCTTGCCTTCGAGCATCATTCCCCATCCTCCCTCAAAGGCGGAAAGCGATACCGCGCCGCCGCTTGCGTCCAGTCCATGTGATTGCGCACATATTCGCGGCTGGCGTCACGCGGCGGGTTGTAATCCCAGGCCTCGCCCGCACCCGCCTCCATCGCCGCATGTAGCGACCGGCGGCTCTTTTGCGTGGCGATCACGTTGGCGCGCAGGGCCTCGCCATCCCACCGCCCGGCCACCTCGGCGGCAAACATCGCCGCACGCCCGGCATAGGCCGGGTCCTGCGCCCGGTTCACCCGCTCGCCGGGATCGGCCGATAGATCATAAAGCTGCGGCGGGTCCACATCGCAATGAATGTATTTCAGGTCTCCCCGGCGGATCATCACAACCGGCGCCGGTGTCATCTCGGCGCAGTATTCGCCGATTGCCTCGTCCACCGGGTCCGCCTCTGCGCGCATCAGCGGCAACAGGCTGCGCCCATCCACCGGCTCGCCAAAAAGGCTCTCGTCGCCGCCCGCGATGTCCACAAATGTGGGCAGCAGATCGATAAGCGAACAGGCGTTGCCAGCCACCCCCTGCGCCACGCCGGGTCCGGCCATGATCAGCGGCACGCGCGCGGAATGTTCAAAGAAATTCATCTTGTACCACAGCCCGCGCTCGCCCAGCATGTCGCCGTGATCGGCGGTCACGATCAGGATCGTGTTCTCCGCCTCGCCGATCTGCTGAAGCGTCTGCGCGATCTCGCCCAGCTGGCTGTCGAAATAGCTGACATTGGCCAGATAGGCCCGCCGCGCGCGCCGCACCTCCTCGTCGCTGAGCGGCACATGAGACGCCTCGATCCCATCCATCAGGCGGCGCGAGAACGGGTCGTGTTCCTCTGGCGCCAGCTCCTCGGGCAGGTCGATCTCGACCCCCTTGTAAAGGTCCCACCACTCGGGCTTGGCCACATAGGGATCATGCGGGTGAATGAAACTGGCCACCATGCAAAACGGCGCGGTGTCCCCTGCGGCCCGGTCCCGCCCCCGGTCGATCAGCCAGCGGCGCGCGGCAAAGCCGACTTCGTCGTCGTAATCGGTCTGGAACGTGGCCACCGCCACACCGCTTTCCTTGACCGTCTGCATGTTGTGATACCACTTGTCGATCCGCTCGTCCCACGCCTCCCAATCGGGCGTCCAGGCGAAATCAGCGGGATAGATGTCGGTGGTCACGCGGTCCTGAAACCCGTGTTTCTGATCAGGACCGACAAAGTGCATTTTCCCTGACAGGCAAGTGCGATACCCCAGAGACTTAAGGTAATGCGCAAAGGTCGGAACGCTGGCGCGGAACTCGCTCGCGTTGTCATAGGCCGCTATCCGGCTGATCAGCTGCCCGGACATGAAGGCAAAGCGCGACGGCGCGCAGAGCGGGCTGTTGCAATAGGCGGCATCGAACCGCATCCCCCGCGCGGCCAGGGCGTCCATATGCGGCGTGCGCGCCAGCGCGTGACCATAAGCCCCCACGAAATGCGGTGCCAGCTGATCGGCCATCACCACAACGATATTGGGCGGCCTCACGGGCACGTCCCGCCGCGGATCTGACCCGGGGCCGCGCGGTGCGCGCAGAGGTCCCGGGTCAGGCCCGGGACGGGGCGTACACCCTTCATGCCGCGCGCTCCGCCAGCCGCGCGTAGGCCTCCAGCACGAGCCCGTGAAAATGATGCACGGCGTGCTCGGATTTGCCCGACCCGCTGGGGTCGTTCACGATCCTCCCTTGCGTGAAGGCAGGCGTGCTCATCCCGCGCTGCACGCTTTCCACCAGCCCGATGTCCTCGACCTGCAGCACCTCGTCGAGATAGCGGATCGCATCCAGCTCCATCGCATCGGGCTCGGGCGTTTCAAGAAAGAAATCATAGGTCTCAAGCGTTCGGTCCGGCCCCATGGGGATGATGTTCAGCACAATCATGCTTGAGCGGCCCGGATAGCGCATCAGGCAGGTCGTGGGCCACAGCCACCAGACCGCATGGGTGCGCACCGTGGCGTTGCTCACGTCATAGGCCGAATTCGCCCCCTTGCCCGCATCCGCCATATGCGACGAATAGATGCCATGGGTCGTGACCTTGTAGGTATCCATGTCCACCAGGTCACAGAAATCCTTGTGTGCCGTGGGGCAATGGTAGCATTCCAGGAAGTTGTCCACGACGTTCTTCCAGTTCGACCTGATATCATAGGTCAGCCGATGCCCGAATGTCAGATCGTCGATGTCCGGCGCCCAGTGGCGGATCTCGGTTTCAAGATTGCCTGACACGTCGCGCAGCGGTGCGGCCTCGGGATCGAGATTGACATAGACGAACCCCGCGAATTCCTCGACCCGTACCTGGTCGAGGCAAATCTCGCCGGTGTTGAAATCCTCCAGATGTTCCGTCTCCGGCGCGCGCACCAATTGCCCGTCCAGCTTGTAGACCCAGGCATGGTACGGGCACATGATCCGGCTCGTCTCGCCCTCGCCCTTCAGCAACTCATGCGCCCTGTGCTTGCACACGTTGTAGAAGGCCCGCAAAGTACCCGCACGATCCCGCACCACGGCGATGGGCTGGCCGGCCACGTCGATGGTGACGTAACAGCCCGGATCGCGCAACTTTTCCACATGGCAGACCCATCGCCAGCTTGCGGCCAGCACGCCTTGCTCATCGGCGGCGAACCACTCGGCCCGCGTATAGGCATCGGCGTGCAGCGACTGGGAATTGCCTTCGTCGGTGGAATACCCCTGGCGAATGGCGTCGAAATCCCTGGGCGACGGCAGCTCTGTCATGGCATCCTCCCTTGCGCGATGGCCCAGCATGGCCGGGAATTCGGCGGGGCGCTATGCGCTATCCGCCGCAGACTTGTCCAAATCCGCCACCGGATGCATTGGCCATGCGCGAAATTCAAAGGGCACCCGCCCCTCGATCCGATCCCGGCTGGGCGTCAGACCGAACCGTGCCTTGTAGGCGCGGCTGAAATGCACCGGGCTCTGGAACCCGCAGGCCAGCGCCACCTCGCCCAAAGCCAGCTCGGTCTGTGTGACCAGCCCCCGCGCCCGGTCCAGCCGGATGTCGCGATAATAGGCAGTGGGCGTGCGGCCCACATGGTCGGCAAAAAGCCGGTCCAGCTGCCGATGCGAAATCCCCGCGGCCGCGCAGATGGCCGCGATGGGCAGCGGCTGTTCCAGATGCTGCTCCATGACCGCGATGGCGCGCCGCACATGACCCGGCGCGGTGGGGCCCAGAGGCTCGGTTGCGCCGGCGTTCTGCGAGCTGCCCGGCGGGCGCACCGCACCGTGAAAGACATAGCGCGCGGCGGCATTGGCCCGGGCATCCCCTTCCAGCCCGCGCAGGATGTTGAGCGCGACATCCCCCGCCGCCACGCCCCCCGCGCAGGTCACGCGCGGCCCGTCAAAGACAAAAAGCTCCTCGCTGACCTCGGTGCCGGGATACATCTCGCCAAAGGCGTCGATATGCTCGTAATGCACCGTCGCCCGGCGCCCCTGAAGCAACCCCGCTTCGGCCAGCACGAAGGCCCCCGTGTCCAGCGCAGCCAGTGTCACCCCGCCCCGCGCCCAGCGACGCAGCGCGGCCAGCACCCCGCGCCCGGTGGCGGCTTCGGGGCTCCAGCTGGTCGAAACCACCGCCATGTCGGGCAAGGCGCTGTCCGCCAGCGCCTCGGTCGTGACCGCCATTCCATTGCTCGCCGGACAGCTCCCACCCGCCGCCGACACGAGCCGCCAGCGAAACCGCGCCCGCCCGGTCAGGTAATTGACCGCGCGGAACGGGTCGATGAAGGCCATCGTCGCCGCCATGTTGAAATGCGGCGCAACGAGGATCAGGATGGTGAAAGGCGCATCAGGTTCGCGGCGCATCATGGCCACTCCGGTTCAGAACCCGGCCAGTCTGGCGCAGAAATGCCTAACGGTCCAGCGCGCTCACCCGGTACTCGGACCGGGCCAGCCAATCCGGGCTCACCTCGACACCCCATCCGGGCCGGTCCGTGACCGTGGCGTGACCGTCGGCGATCTCATAAGGATCCCATACAAAAAGCCCCTCCTGCCAAGGGTAGTAGTCCCGCCCCTCAATGGCGAATTCCAGGTACTTGCCCGCATTCGGAATGGCGCGCAGCAGGTGCATGGTGAAGAGCGTGACCATCGACAGATTCGCCGCATGAGGGGTGATCGGCATCCCCGCCGCCTCGGCCATCCGGGCCACCCTGAGCGTGCGATTGATCCCGCCCAGATAGCAGATGTCCGGTTGCAGAACATCCACGATCCGCGCGTCGATCATCGTGCGCCACCGCTCCATCATACAGTCCTGCTCGCCGCCCGTGACGTCAATGTCCAGCGCGTCGGTGACCTCCTTGGTTTGCTCGAACTCCCAATAGGGGCACGGCTCCTCAAAATGGGAAATTCCATTGTCGATCAGGAGCTTGCCCACCTCGATCGCGCGCGCAGGCGAATAGCAGGAATTGGCATCGACCAGCAGCGCCACATCGTCGCCCATGGCGCGGCGCATGGTCGGCACAATCTCTTCGGTGCGCCCGGGCCATTCGTCCCGATCGTGCCCCACCTCGGCGCCGACGCGAAACTTGAAGGCGTCAAACCCCGTCTCGTCACGCAACCGCACCAGCCGGTCGGCCTCGTCCTTGGGCGTGATGTCGCGCTTCATCGAACTGCCATAGGCGCGCACCGTGCCCGGAGTGCCGCCAATCATCTCGCAGACCGGCTTGCCTTCGCGCTTGCCGCGCCAGTCCCACAGTGCGGTATCGACCCCCCCCAATGCCCGCCGGATATAGGAGCCGGGGAATTTGTGCTCGCGGTCCCGCACCAGCTCACAGATGGCATCAATGCCGAACGCATCCATCCCGAGCGCATAAGGTGCCACCTGCCGATGCACCACCTGCGCGGTGATGTCCGCATAATAGGGCGCCACCTGTCCCAGCCCAGTCGTGCCATCCTCGGCGGTGACCTGCACAAAACACAGGTCGGGTGTGGAAAACGTCTCGATCCGGGTGAGTTTCATTGGGGCGGCCTCATATCGCATGGGTGTTCCGGGCGACGATACAGAAATGGCGCGCGATGGCCAGAGCATGGATTTTCCCGCTGATGCCGGTTCAGGTCACGTCATGGCAGCAAGGCACATCCAAAATCAGTGCTGTGCGCAACGCCACCTATTGGTCCGTGCCGGGGGCCAGGCCCCGTTTCCCCGCCCGAGCCCGTACCCGAACGTGTTCAACCACATTCAACTATGAAACCTTCCGTTTAAGACATGTCTTATATGACATGTCTTAAACGGAAGGCGAGGCATCGCGTTTGGCACGGGTATCGGAAAACCGATGACAGCTTCCTGTTTCAGGTCAGTAATTTGAGGGCACACTTCAGCCGCAAGAAGACCCGGCCAGGACGCGGCACACGTTTGCCAGGACATGTCTTGAGCGACATGTCTGGATTGTCTCCCGCCCGTCGACGACCGCACCAGCAACCACACTCTGGCGCGCGCGTTTACGCGGCGCATGTTTCACGCACCGGCCCGGTCCCGGCATTGAGATTGATGCCTCTCCAGGCGCGCCCGGATCAGTACAACCCGCCCGAGCTGATCGTCCCGAATGTCGCCTTCTCGCCCACCTGGCCCGTCTGGCCGTCCGAGGTGATCACCTCGCGGATCACCTCATCCTCGCCGACGGCATAAAGCTCAAGGTCATTGCCCATGGCAAACCCGCCGTCGAAGGCCAGGCCAAAGATCGGGTCTTCGCCCTCGCGGAAATACTCGGCCACCACGTTGGGTCCGCTGGCATCATCGCCCAGCCGCGCGCCGGAATAGCGGTCGATATTCATGAAGAACCCGCCGGGCGGGACCGCGAATTCGCCCCCCCCAAACTTGGCCGTGGCCTTTCGCATGAACTGCGTGAAAACCGGCCCGCACATACTCGAACCAAAGGCACCCCGCCCGAGGCTGCGCGGCTGATCAAAGCCGATATAGCAGCCCGCCACGATATTGCTGGTAAAGCCCACGAACCACACATCGCGCGCGTCATTGGTGGTGCCGGTCTTGCCTGCCACCGGCACGTTCAGACTGACGGTGCGGGATGCCGTCCCGCGCTGCACCACGCCGCGCATCATCGAGGTCAGCTGATAGGCGGTGATCGCGTCGATCACCCGCTCGCGGTCCGACACGATGCGCGGGCCGCGCGTGCCGGGCAGGTTCGGGTCGTCGCAATCCACACATTGCCGCGGGTCGTGGCGATAGACCGTCCGGCCATAGCGGTCCTGCACCCGGTCCACCAGCGTAGGCTCCACCCGTTCGCCGCCATTGGCGAACATCGCATAGGCCGCAACCATCCGGTAAAGCGTGGTTTCCTCGGATCCCAGCGAATTGGCGAGAAACGGGCCCATTTCGTCATAGACGCCAAACCGCTCGGCATAGCTCGCCACGGTTTCCATCCCCACCTCCTGAGCCAGGCGGATGGTCATCACGTTCCGGCTTTGCTCGATCCCGGTACGAAGGGGCGTCGGTCCGTAGAACTTGTTTGATGAATTGCGCGGCCGCCAAAGGCCCTGCGGTGTGTTGATCTCGATCGGCGCGTCAACGATGATCGTCGCCGGCGTGTATCCGCTGTCCAGGGCCGCGGCATAGACAAAGGGCTTGAAGCTCGACCCCGGCTGGCGTTTTGCCTGAGTGGCGCGGTTGAAGACCGAATTCTGGTACGAGAACCCGCCCTGCATCGCGATCACCCGGCCCGTGTTCACGTCCATCGCCATGAACCCGCCCTGCACCTCGGGCACCTGGCGCAACGTCCAGCGAATGAAATTCCCGCTGTCATCCTCGGTCATGCGGCGCACATGCACCACCTGACCGGGCTCGAAATTGTCCCTGAAACTGCCGCGCATCCACTCGATGTCCTTGCGCGGAACGACCCAGGGTTCGGCCTCGGTCTCGGTCAGCCCCTCGATCAGAAGGCGCATCGTCTGGTCGCCCACCTCGCGCACGACCGCCACGTGCCACGTGCCATTCAGATCGATGTCCCGCGCCACTTCGACCTCGGCCAGCGCCGCGCGCCACGCGGCATCCTCCTGCAGAAGCGCCGGATCAATCGCCTTGCCCGTGCCCCTCCAGCGGCCCAAACCGCGGTCGTATTCCTCCAGTTTGCGGCGCAGCGCCCTGGCTGCCTCCACCTGCAACTCGGGGTCCAGCGTGGCCCGCACGCTCAGACCGCCGGTAAAGAATTCGCCCTCCCCGAATTCCTGGCTCAACTGGCGGCGGATTTCGTCGGTAAAGTAATCCCGCGGCGGCAGCGCCTTTGAAAAGGGCTCGAAATCGCCGTTCTGAACGGAGCGCAGCGGCTGCGCCTCCTCGGCCTCATAGACAGCCTGGGTGATATACCCGTTCTGATACATCTCGCGCAGCACGAAATTGCGGCGGTCCAGCAGGCGCTCGGCCTGGGTCACCGGGTTGTAGCGCGACGGTGCCTTGGGAAGAGAGGCCAGAAACGCCGCTTCGTGCGGGGCCAGCTCGGCCAGGGACTTGTTGAAATAGGTCTGGGCGGCGGCGGCCACGCCATAGGAATTCTGGCCGAGAAAAATCTCGTTGAGATAGAGTTCGAGGATCGCCTCCTTGTCCAGCGTCTCCTCGATGCGCGTGGCCAGGATGATCTCCTTGATCTTGCGCTCGAGTCGCCGGTCGCCGCCGAGCAGGAAGTTCTTCATCACCTGCTGCGTGATCGTCGAGGCCCCGCGTACATTGTTGCCGCGCGACCTGATCGCCTCGATCCCCGCCGCGGCGATACTGCGTGCGTCATAGCCGGCATGGGTGTAGAAATTCTTGTCCTCGGCAGAGATGAACGCCTGCTTGATCAACTCGGGGATTTCCTCGGACGGGGTAAACAGCCGCCGCTCGCGGGAGAATTCGTCGATGATCCGCCCCTCCGCCGAGAAGATACGGCTGATCGTGGGCGGTGTATAGGTGGCCAGGCTCTCATGGCTGGGCAGGTCACGCGAATAGACGAAAATCACCGCGCCAATCGACAGGGCCACCAGCATGACCGTCATGGTCAGCATCGTGAAAATCGATCCGAAGAATGAAAGGATGGCTCTCAGCACATCGCACCCCGCCTGCTCGCTGCGTCCCATATAGGCATCAGGCGGCCCGAGGTCAAAAGCCGATGCGACACAAGCTGCGCCATTTTTCGCGCAATGCTCACTGCCGCACCAGCTCGCGCGCGGCCTCGTCGGCAATGCGCCACGCGCTCACCGCATCGGCCACCGCAACCGCCATCACCGCGCGCCAGTCAGGATCGGCAATATTGGCGAGGTCCCGGTCACTTGACAGAAACCCCAGCTCCAGCAGGATCGAGGGGATACCGGGCGATTTCAGCACCGAGAACCCCGCCGAACGCAGCGGTTTCGAATTCACCGGCAGCCCGCTTTCCCTGAGCCCCAGCACAGTGGCGCGCGCCAGCAACTTCGCGCGCGGTGCGGTTTCCATGCGCGCGAGATCCATCAGGATGTCGGCCACTATGTCATCACTGTCGCTCAGGTCGATCCCGGCCAGGATGTCGCCCCGCTCGTGGCGCTCGGCCAGTGCGGCACTGGCCGCATCGCTGGCCTCGGCATCCAGCGTATAGACCGAGGCCCCCTTGGCCCGCCCCTCGCTCAGCGCATCGGCATGTAGCGAGATGAACACATCCGCCTGCGCCCTGTGCGCGATGGCGACGCGCCGTTCGAGACTGACGAAGTAATCGTCCTCGCGGGTCAGGATCACCTCGATGTCGCCCGCCCTGACCAGCGCCTCCTTGAGATCCCGCGCAAAGGCCAGCATCAGGTCCTTTTCAAAGGTGTCATTCACCTCGGCGCCCGGATCGACGCCGCCATGACCGGGATCCAGCACCACGATCAGCGGACCGAACGGGTCCTTTTCCTCGTCCTCGCGCGTGACGATGCCGGGTCCGGGCTGGCCCCAGAACTCGGTGTCGCCTGCCCCCGCCTGCGCGGCAAAACTCTCTGCATCGCCATCCTCCAGCCAGAGCGACAGCTGGGCTGCACCACTGGCCTCGTCGATGCGCATGTCCACGCTCTTCACGTTCAGCGGCTCGGCAAGGTCCAGCACCATGCGCGACCAGGAATCCCGGATGCGCCCCGCCCGCGCGGTCAGCACCTTTTCCGACTGCACCAGCCGCGTGGCGCTCATCGTGGCGAAATCCACCTCGCGGAAATCGAGAACCAGCCGCCGGGGATCGTCCAGAGTGAACACGCGATACGGCACGCCCTGGCTCAGGAAGAGATCGACCGCCACCCCGCCCCGCGTATCGGCGATCGCGCTTTTCTCGGGATCGAATCGGGCCAGCGCCGAAAACCCCGCTTGCTGCTGCGCGGCGGCAGGCAGGCTTGTCAGGACGCTCAGGCAAAGGGCTAGAAGTCTGATCATGACGCTCGTGTCTCAAGGCACGGGCCGCTGACCGGCCGCTTGTGGTTTGTCTATATCACCGCTTGGACGCACAGGCGAGAGTGCAGTCAGGACTGCGGTCGCCATTTCAAGACGCTCGCCGCCTCGCTCAATCCGCCCCGGGCCTGACCCGGGACCTCTGCGCCGTTTCAGTGTTTCGTTCACCAAATCAAGGTCCAAACCACCGGCACCGACGCGACACCGGCGGCGGCATATTGCGGTCCCTCCAGATCAGGTGAGACAGCAATGCGCAACCCGGCAGCGAGGTTGCCGATCTCCCGCTAACGATTGACCATGAAGGCCGCAAGCCGCGCCAGCCCCTCGGCAATGTCCTGCGTCGCGCGGGCATAGGAAAACCGCAATGTCTGATGCCCCCGCACCGGATCGAAATCCAGACCCGGCGTCACGGCAACGCCCGCCTTTTCGAGGATTTCCGCCGCAAAGGCCCGCGAATCACCGGTCAGACCGGACACATCCGCATAGACGTAAAACGCCCCGTCCGGTGGTGCGATCCTGTCAAACCCCGCCTTCGGCAACCCCTCCATCATCAACATGCGGTTGGTCCGGTAAACTTCGAGATTTGCTTGCAATTCTTCGTCGCAATCCATCGCGGCAAGGGCGGCGATCTGGCTTGCGTGGGGCGGGCAGATGAACAGGTTCTGCGCCAGCCGCTCGATGATCCGCACATGCGCCTCGGGCACCACCATCCAGCCCACACGCCATCCGGTCATCGAAAAGTATTTCGAGAAGGAGTTGATGACATAGACCTCGTCGCTCAACTCCAGCGCGCTCACCGCTTTGCGGTCGTATTCGATCCCGTGATAGATTTCGTCACTGATAAAGGCCGCCCCCTGCCGGTCCGCCGCGGCGATCAGCCCGCCCAGGGCCTGCATGTCCAGCATCGTCCCCGAGGGGTTCGCGGGCGAGGCCACCATCAGCCCCTGAAGGTCCAGCCCTTCGAGGTCCCCGGGCACCGGCTGCAGGCGATTTTCCGCCGCAGTCTCGATCTCGACGGGCACCAGGTCCTGCGCCTTCAGTATCTGCCGGTAGCTGGGATAGCCCGGTGCCCCGATCCCGACCCGGTCGCCCGCGTCAAACAGCGCCGTGAAAGCCAGGATGAACGCCCCGGACGAGCCTGGCGTGACGATCACCCGCTCCGGCGAAATATTCAGTGAATACCGCTGCTTGTAATGCAAAGCGATGCGCTCGCGCAACGCGGGAAGCCCCAGGGCCACGGTGTATCCCATGGCGTCCCGCCCCATCGCCGCCGCCAAAGCCGCCCGCGCGCCTTCGGGGGCCGGCGTGCCCGGCTGCCCGACCTCCATGTGGATGATCGATCGCCCTGCCGCCTCCGCGGCCCGGGCCGCTTCCATCACATCCATCACAATGAAGGGATCGACCGTGCCCCGGCTTGAGTTCCGCATGTCTTTCTCTCACATTGTCTCACATGAAGTCATTCACCCTGTTCGAGGGCGCGCGTCAATGATCATCACCCGGATTTTCCTGGTTTGTCTGCTGCTGTCTTTCAGCATCGCAAGCCCGGCCCGCGCCGTCACACTCCTGCGCGATCCGGATATCGAGTTCGGCCTCAGACAACTCGCCGCCCCGATCCTCAAGGCCGCTGGGCTCAGCCCTACCCGGATGAATATCCTAGTCATTGATGACCGCCGCCTGAACGCATTCGTCATCGACCGGGACAATATCTTCATCCATTCCGGCCTGCTGCTGAAGATGAAAACGCCCGGAATGCTGCAATCGGTGATCGCGCATGAGGCCGCCCATATCGCCAATGGCCACCTCGTGCGCCGCCCCATCGCGCTGCGCAACGCGCGCACGGCGGCCGGGATCGGCTCGGCGCTGGCCGCCATCGCCGGTGTGGCCAGCGGCAATGGTCAGGCCGCCGGGGCCGCGGCCCTGGGCGCGCAGAACACCGCGATGCGGCTCTTCTTTGCCCATACCCGGGCCGAGGAAAGCGCCGCCGACAACGCCGGAGTGAGCTACATGATCCGCGCCGGGATCGAGCCCTCCGGCGCGATCGAGGTGCTCGACATTTTCCGCGGGCAAGAGGCTCTGTCGGCGGCCCGTCAAGACCCCTATGCCCGCTCGCACCCGATGTCGGCGGACCGCTACCGCGTGGTCAAACGCCTGGTCGATGCCAATGCCGGCCGCGGGAGCACGTCGCGCAATGCCGATTACTGGTTCTGGCGCGTCAAGGGCAAGCTTTCGGCCTTCAAGCGCGCGCCCAAATGGACCCTCACCCGCAAGGGCGAGAGCGGCTTTGCCGACGTGGCATTCATGCGCGAGGCCATCGCCCAGCATCGCCAGTCCCGGATGGGCCAGGCGCTCAACGCCATCGACAAGGCCATCGCCATGCGTCCCGGGGATGCCTATTATCTGGATCTGCGCGGCCAGATCCTGATGGAGAACCGAAGGTTTCCCCAGGCCGTAGCCTCCTACAGCCGTGCGGTGAATGCCGCGCCGAACAACGCCCTGATCCTCGGCTCCTACGGGCGCGCCCTGCTGGCCAGCGGACAGGATGCCAAGGCACTCAATGTGCTGACCAAGGCCCGTGCCCGCGACGGGCGCGACATCCGCGTGATGCGCGATCTGGGCGTGGCCTATGCCAGGTCCGGCAATCGCGGCATGGCCTCGCTGGTCACCGCCGAACGCTACGCGCTTCAGGGGCGACTGGGGGACGCCGCGATCCATGCCCAACGCGCCTCGGACCTGCTTCCGCGCGGGTCCGGCGGATGGCAACGTGCACAGGACGTGCTGTCTGCGGCCAAGGCCGCGCACAGGAAACGGCGATGACCTGGGACCAACGCCTCGCCTCAAGGGCCCTTGCCCTGCGCATGGCTTTTCCCGCCCCCGACGCTTGATCTTGGCATTGTGACCCGTGGCGGGGCGCGCGGCGTCTTTTACGCTCAGAGGCTGCGCGGCAATGGTCCCCGGATCGGCAGGCCACAGATCGCATCCGGGATCGGGGCGCGACCAACCCCTACTCCGCAGCCTGTGCCGTCTCGGCCTCAAGCCGGGCTGCTTTCTTCTCGACCTCCTGGACGATGTGCTCGATCATCTGGTCGTTGCTCATCTTGTGGCTGGCCTTGCCCGCCAGATAGACCATGCCCGACCCGGCCCCGCCGCCGGTAAAGCCCACATCGGTCATCAGCGCCTCGCCGGGGCCGTTCACGACACAGCCGATGATGCTCAGGCTCATGGGCGTCTTGATATGCTCCAGCCGTTTTTCCAGCGCCTCCACGGTGCGGATCACGTCGAACCCCTGCCGCGCGCAGCTGGGGCAGCTGATGATGCTCACACCCCGATGCCGCAGCCCGAGACTCTTGAGCATTTCATAGCCGACCTTCACCTCCTCGACCGGGTCCGCGCTGAGCGAGACGCGGATCGTATCGCCGATCCCCATCCACAGGAGGTTGCCCATGCCGATCGCGCTCTTGATCGTGCCGGACATGAGGCCGCCCGCCTCCGTGATGCCGAGGTGAATGGGCGCGTCCGTGGCCTCGGCCAGCTGCTGATAGGCGGCGGCGGCCATGAAGACGTCGCTGGCTTTCACGCTGATCTTGAATTCGTGAAAATCATTGTCCTGAAGGATGCGGATATGGTCCAGCCCGCTTTCGACCATGGCCTCGGGGCATGGCTCGCCGTATTTCTCCAACAGGTGCTTTTCAAGCGACCCTGCATTGACCCCGATCCGCATCGAACAGCCGTGATCACGCGCCGCCTGGATGACCTCGCGCACGCGCGCCTCGCTGCCGATATTGCCGGGGTTGATGCGCAGGCAGGCCGCCCCCGCCTCGGCCGCCTCGATACCGCGGCGATAGTGGAAATGGATGTCCGCCACGATGGGCACCGGGCTTTCGCGCACGATGTCCTTCAGGGCCTTCGACGACGCCTCGTCGGGCACCGAGACGCGCACGATATCGGCCCCGGCCTCGGCGGCGGCCTGCACCTGGGCCACGGTGGCCGCCACATCCGTAGTGTCGGTGTTGGTCATGGTCTGCACGCTGATCGGCGCACCGCCCCCGACGGGTACGGGACCAACATGGATCATGCGCGAAACGCGGCGTTCGATGTTGCGCCAGGGTCGGATGGGATTGTGCGGCATGTCAGATGTCCCCCGGAGTGTCACCCCCGTACATAGGGCGTCCCGCCGGGACGGGCAATGCTCACTGCTGGGCTTGGGTGATCAGCTCGGCGACATAGCGTTCGAGGTCGGCATCCGCCGTAAGGTCCGCCACGGCATAGGTCTCCGAGATCGGCCCCGCCGCCAGCGCCACGCCCCTGGTCACCGACCCACGCGGACCGACGGGGCCGTAATGCTGGCCGTTCACGGCGAAATAGATCGCGCCGCTTTCCCCGACCAGAAGGCTGGGCGGCGTTTCCATGACCGGCACGTCATAGCTGTCGCCTGCGTTCATGATCGCCTCGAAGATCACGCTGCCATCGGCGGATGTGACCTGCACCCAGGCGGGCCGTACCGCGACCATCTGAACACCGGGTTTGGGATCGGCCAGAACCTGCGGGCCGATGGCCTGGGCCAGCGCGGCCTCTATACCCGAAAGACCTTCTGCGCCGCCGGCGTCCTCGCCATTGGCCGCCAGCTGCGTCGTGTCACTCGCGGACGGTGCCACAAGGGTCCCGTTATGGTTCGGACGCAGCGTCGAAATCGGCGCATCGCGGGCCACCAATACCGGCACATCCAGCGCCTCGGGGCGATAAAGCCGGTCCAGCGCATCCTCTTCCGGAGCCGTGAATACCCCGACGACCGTATCCTCGCCCGCGCCTGTCACGGCGGTCTCCATGGCCGATTGCAGCGGGTCCAGCTCGGCCAGCACTTCGGGCGTGTTCTCGACCGGGGCCACGGTGACCTTCTGCACCTGGTTCAGCACGGTCCAGCCGCCATAGCCGATGGCCCCCACCAGCGCGATCAGCACGGCCAGAGACCCGACGGCCCCCGGCTCGATCCGGCTCAGAACGCTTTCGCTGGCGGGCAGGAAGGGCGTGGCCGGCGCGACCAGCGGGTCGTCGTTCCGGCGCGCGCTGCTTTCGGAGAAAGCATCGCCCGCCTGGCGCTTGGACGAGGCGGCCGCCGACATGCCATGGGCAGGTTCGAACCCGCTCTCGGCACAGAAACGGGTAAAAGCCTCATCCGGGCTCATGCCAAGATAGCGCGCATAGGAGCGCACATAGCCAGGGATGAAACCGGGGGTGTCAAACGCATCCGGATCGGCGTTCTCGATGGCAGCAACGAAGCTGGCCTTGATACGCAGTTCGCGCTCCACGTCCAGAAGTGATTTGCCCAGCGTCGCGCGTTCCCCGCGCATCAGGTCACCAAGACGCAGATCAAACGAGTCAAAACCCCGTTCGACAAACTCGTCCGGCTCTGTGCTGCGCGCTCCAAAACGCAAGATCATGGGGCCTGCCCTTCGCTTCCCGTAGCCTGTCATCCGAATGTCCCGATTCGGACCCTGCTCTCGTTCTTTTATACAAGCCTAACATAGTGCAAGAAATATTGCACCTATCAGGCGGTTACATGGTTACCTCGGCACAATTCGGCCCAGATTTGACGCACAGGTCTTCCGCGGCGCATCCCAGGGGCCGGATCGAGCGGAAACCGCGCAACCGAGATGCCGTCTACGCTACCCGCTCGTGCCGCGAAAGGGTACAAATTGCCACTCCTTTCCGATGGGCGTTTTATCGCCGCTGGACAGTCCGGCCCGGACTGTTAACGTCATGCCATCACCACGCTGAATGACGAGGCTTTTCATGTCCATCGACGCCGTGCTCTCCCGCATCGACGACCAGTTGCCCGCCGCCATGGAGCGGCTCAGGGAGGTGCTGCGCATCCCGTCGATCTCGACCGATCCGGCCTATGCCGCACATTGCCAGAAGGCCGCCGACTGGCTGGTTGCGGATCTGCAAAGCATCGGCGTCAAGGCCGGGAAACGCGTGACGCCCGGGCATCCGATGGTCGTGGGCCATGTCGAGGGAGAAGGTCCTCACCTGCTGTTCTACGGTCACTACGACGTGCAGCCCGTGGACCCGCTGAACCTGTGGCATACCGACCCTTTCGATCCGCAGATCGAAAACACCGACCAGGGCCAGGTGATCCGGGGCCGTGGCGCCTCGGACGACAAGGGACAGCTGATGACCTTCGTCGAGGCCTGCCGTGCCTGGCGCGACGTCACCGGCGCGCTCCCCTGCCGCATCACCTTTTTCTTCGAGGGCGAAGAGGAAAGCGGCTCGCCCTCGCTGATCCCCTTCATGAAGGAGAACGCCAGGGAGCTTTCGGCGGATCTCGCCCTCATCTGTGACACATCCATGGTCTCGCCCGGCGTGCCCTCCATCGCCAGCCAGCTGCGCGGTATGCTCAAGGACGAATTCACCCTCCACGGGCCGAAAATCGACCTGCATTCCGGCCACTACGGCGGCCCGGCTCTGAATCCGCTGCGGGAAATCTCGCGCATCATCGCGTCCTTCCACGACGACACGGGCCGTGTCGCGGTCGAGGGCTTCTACGAGGGCGTCCGGGAGGTTCCCGCCGACCTGCTGCGCCAGTGGGAAAACTGCGGGTTCGACGAAGAGGCCTATCTCAGCTCCGTCGGCATGACCCGTCCTCACGGCGAGGAGGGGTATTCGACGCTGGTGCAGCAATGGGCACGGCCCACGCTCGAGATCAACGGGCTCTGGGGCGGCTATCAGGGCGCAGGCTCCAAGACGGTGATCCCGGCTCAGGCGCATTGCAAGCTGACCTGCCGGCTGGTGGGCGACATGGACCCCGACCAGCTGCGCAACAAGGTGCGCGCCCATGTCGAGGCCCGGCTCGACGCGGACGCGCGCGTGACCTGGGACGGCGATCTCGAAGGCTCGCCCTCGGCGGTGATGAACACCGACCGGCCCGAATTCGAAAAGGCGCGCCAGGCGCTCAGCGACGAATGGGCACGCGAGGCGGTCTTCTGCGGCATGGGCGGCTCGATCCCCATCGCGGGGTTCTTCAAGGACATCCTCGGACTCGATGCGATGCTGATCGGGTTTGCGCAGGAGGATGACGCGATCCACTCGCCCAACGAGAAATACAACGTCCAGAGTTTTCACAAGGGAATACGCAGCTGGGCGCGGGTTCTGGACGCGCTGTCGGGCCCGTGACCCGCATCGCGGGGTTCTCGGATGCCGTTCTGGACGGCCCTGACGGCACCATCGCCTATTCCATCGGCGGTGACGGGCCTCCGCTCATGCTCCTGCACGGGTTTCCCCAGACCCGCGCGATGTGGGCGGCGGTCGCACCCGCACTGGCGCGCGACCATACCGTGATCTGCCCGGATCTGCGCGGCTACGGAGCCAGCCACAAACCCGATACGGTCGAAGGCATGAGCTTTCGTGCCATGGGCGCCGATGCGCTGGCGCTCATGACCCAGCTGGGCTTCGAGACATTCGCGCTGGCCGGACACGACCGTGGCGGGCGCACCGCGCATCGCATGGCGCTGGACGCAGCGGGGCGCATCACCCGGCTCTGCCTGATGGACATCGTGCCTACACACACGCTGCTTACAGAGCTTTCAAAAGACGTCGCAAAATCTTATTATCACTGGTTTTTTCTGGCTCAGCCCTCGCCGTTTCCAGAAACCCTGATCCTCACCGACCCGGACGCCTATTTCCAAAGCTGCCTGCTGGGCTGGGGCGGCAGCACGCTGGCGCAATTCAACGCCGAGCAGCTCGCCGCCTATCGCGCGGCCTGGCGGGATCCCGACACGGTGCGCGCCATGTGCCATGACTACCGCGCCGGGATCAGCGTGGATTTCGACGATGACGCCGCCGACCTGGGCGCGCGCATCACCTGCCCCACGCTGGTGCTGTGGGGTGCCGATGGCATGATGGCCCGCGCCTATGACGTGGCCGCCACATGGGATGCAAAATGCACCGACATGACCGCCATGGCCCTGCCCGGCGGACATTTCTTTGTCGATACACATCCGGACGAGACCACCCAGACCCTGCGCGCGTTCTTCGGGTGAGGGCCACGTTTTCTTTCAGGAAAACGGACCGGAAAATTGCCATTTTCCGCGCCGGGCGCTGAGGGTGCCGCCGGCTGTCTGCTGGAACCCCTGCCGCCTGCTTGTGATGAAATGGTTGGGGGTTGGCGGGTGATGAGAGACGCGAACGCCCGACCCAAGGGTTTGGCGAAGCCAATCCCAAGGTCGGGCCATACTTCAAGCGTGACCGCCGTTTGGCGAAGACCAGTGCAGCCTGGTGGGTGATGAGAGACATGAACTCCCGACCCAAGGACTTGGCGAAGCCAATCCCAAGGTCGGGCCATACTTCAAGCGTGACCGCCGTTTGGCGAAGACCAGTGCAGCCTGGTGGGTGATGAGAGACATGAACTCCCGACCCAAGGACTTGGCGAAGCCAATCCCAAGGTCGGGCCATACTTCAAGCGTGACCGCCGTTTGGCGAAGACCAGTGCAGCCTGGTGGGTGATGAGAGACTCGAACTCCCGACATCTTCGGTGTAAACGAAGCGCTCTACCAACTGAGCTAATCACCCGACCATGCGCGGTTTAGCCAAGCGCATCGCGGCTGACAAGGGCCAATTCACCCATCGCCCAGAACGCTTTCGCGGCCCTTTTCCAGCACGTAGACCACGCCTTGCAGGTTGCTCAGCTCCGCCATCTCGGCGCGGCCCATCCCGCGGGTGATCCCGCGCATCACCTGCCCCAGAATGCCGTGCGACACCAGGATCGCCGGGGCTGTCAGCGCCTCCAGGAAATCCCGTGCCCGCGCCTCGATCCCGTGATACCCCTCGCCACCCGGAGCAGCACAATAGGCCTCGAGCCCCTTGTGCCCGGAGCAGGCTTCTTCGCGCAGGCGGCCCTCCCATTCGCCGGTATCGATCTCGGCCAGCCGTTCATCCGTCGCGAAGGGATGATCGCCCAGGGCGATCCGCGCCGTCTGCATGGCCCGGCCCTGAGGCGAGACAAAGATGCGCCCGCCGGCGGCCAGAACCTGCGGAATGACCGGCGCCATCAGCCGCGCCTGCATGGCCGCGTGGGATTTTCCCAATTCGGTCAGGTCGGAATTCAGCCGCCCCTGGATACGGTTCTCGAGATTCCACTCGGTCTGACCATGGCGCAGAAACCAGATTTTCGGATACCGTACCATGGTACGCCCTGCGTTCACCTGGGGGAGGGAAATGGTGGGTGATAAGAGATTCGAACTCCTGACATCTTCGATGTGAACGAAGCGCTCTACCACTGAGCTAATCACCCGTGCGGCGGCTTTTAGCCTCACTCGGCGGCGTCTGCAACCGTGTCTTTTTCACCGTCCCCGCCGGGTTTGCGCTGCCGTATCTTGGCGATGATCACGTGCGCGACGGGGCTCTCCTTCACCCGGTTCTGCTTGACCTTGCCCAGGTCCGGAAGATTGAGGTTGCGTCCCTCTCTCAGCGTCTCGCCCAGTATCTCCAGCATGGCCTCGACGACCGGTTTGACCTGGTTCTTACGCATCTCCACGCGGTCGGCGACTTTCTTGAGGAGTTCCTGCTTTTTCATCTCGACGCCACCCATCGGCCCTGCCGGAGCCGAAGAACCGGCCGGTTCGGCGGCCACCGGCGCTTTTGCCGCAGGGGGTGGCGGGACGTGTGGTTTGAGCGCGGCAGGCGCGGTCATCGGAACAGGTGCCGTCGCCGGCTTGCTGCGGCGCGGTGGAGTCTTGGATTTTGCCCCTGATTTCGGTGCCTTGGCAGGTGATTTTCGCGATGCCATGATCCTACTGCCCCGTTTGTTTCTGATTGGGTATCAACCTACCCACAATTTACGGCAAAAACCACCTGTATATTGACGTTTCCGCCGCGTTGCCCATATTATACAACAGGTAATCGACTTGGGGGTCATCGTGAAAAAGCACCTTATTATTGCGGCGTTCATCACCGCCCTGGCGGCACCTGCGGCCCATGCGAACGGTGCAGGCGCGCCCGCCATGGACGCCGAGATCGTATCCAAGGATGTGACGGACGCGTCGGACTCCAGCGGCGAGGATGTTCAGATCATGATGGCCATGCTGACCTTGGGCGTTCTGATCACCCTCGGAATTGCCAACTGATCCCTTCCGGGCCGCAGCAGCCCCTCAACGCCCCTTGAACAATCCGCCAAGGATGCCGCGTACGATGCGGCGTCCCGTCGTGCCTTTGAGTTCCTTGACCACCAGGCCGGTGATCGTCTTGCCGATCGACCGCCCTATGCTGTCCTGGGCCTGACGCGTGCGCCGCGAGGTCGAGCGCTCGACGCGTTGGCCCGAATAGCGGCGGCCCGCGTTGAACTCGCGCTCGGCCACGGACTGCTCCTCGGCGCGTGCTTCGGCTTCCTCCGCCTCCCGTGCAGCCGTCTCGGCACGTCTGGCAAGCATTTCAAAGGCGCTCTCGCGATCTACCAGCGTGTCATATTTTCCGGCCATCGGCGATCCGGCCATCACGGCGGCGCGGGTGGGGCCGTCGATCGGGCCCAGTTTCGACGACGGCGGCCGGATCAGTGTCCGCTCGACGATTCCCGGCACGCCCTTGTCCATCAGCATCGAGGTCACCGCCTCGCCCACGCCCACGTCGCGGATCGCATCCACCGTGCTGAACCGGGCATTGGGCCGGTAGGTCTCTGCTGCGCGGGTCAGGGCCTTGCGGTCGCGCGCGGTGAAGGCGCGCAGCGCGTGCTGAAACCGGTTGCCCAGCTGGCCCAGAATGTCCTCGGGCACGTCATCGGGGTTCTGGGTGATGAAATAGACCCCCACCCCCTTGGACCGGATCAGCCGCGCCACCTGCTCGACCTTGTCGACCAGCGCCTTGGGCGCGTCATCGAACAGCAGATGCGCCTCGTCAAAGAAGAAGACCAGCCTGGGTTTGTCCGGGTCGCCCACTTCGGGCAACGTCTCGAAAAGCTCGCTCAAAAGCCACAGCAGGAAGGTCGCATAAAGCCGCGGCGCGCCCATCAGCTTGTCCGAGGCCAGGATGTTGATCCGTCCGCGGCCGTCCGTGTCGGTCCGCATGATATCCGCAAGGTCCAGCGCCGGTTCCCCGAAAAGCGCGGCCCCGCCCTGGTTTTCCAGAACCAGCAGCTGCCGCTGGATCGCGCCCACCGATTGCGGTGAGACATTGCCATAGCGCAGCGAAATCGCGTCCTTGTTCTCGCCCACCCAGACCAGCAGCGCCTGAAGGTCCTTGAGATCGAGAAGCGGCATCCCCTCCTCGTCGGCAATCCGGAAGGCGATGTTCATGATGCCTTCCTGCGCCTCGCTCAACTCCATGAGACGGCTCAGCAGCAGCGGACCCATCTCGGCCACGGTCGTGCGAACCGGGTGGCCCTGCTGGCCGTAGAGGTCCCAGAAAGTGACCGGAAAGGCCTCGTACCTGTAGTCGTCAAAGCCGATCTTGGCGGCGCGCTTTGTAAAGGCCCCATGCAGCTTGAACCCTTCGCTGCCGGCCGCGGCCAGCCCCGACAGGTCCCCCTTCACATCCGACAGGAACACCGGCACGCCCGCAGCCGAAAACCCCTCGGCCAGGATTTGCAGCGTCACCGTCTTGCCGGTGCCCGTGGCCCCCGCGATCAGCCCGTGACGGTTCGCATATTTCAGGCTCAGACCCTGCTTGTCGGCATAACCTGCACCACCGCCACCAATGAAAATCTGCTCTGCCACGCGCCTGCCCTCCCCCGGATCACTGAATGTGTCCGTACCGAACATACAAACTTAACCTTTGGCTGCCAGTATGAATCGTAATCCGGGACCTCATGTCCTCTTGGTTCCGGATTTACTTCCTCCCTGTCAGACTGGCCGCATCTCCGGATGCGGCCTTTTTTGCCGGCGCCGCGTCGTCCGCCACGGTTCAGCGTGGGAAATCTCCGCGGTAAATTTGTGATCCCTGATGCGCCGATTGCCTGTTGACCACTCCGCCGAACTGTCCTAGCGTCCGCAGCAATGACTAAGTCGGCCAGTCCGGCAGGGAGAGAAACGAGGAAGGGGCCGCTTGGTCCCTTTTTCATTTCAGTGACCCGGAACGCACTTGAGCCATGTCGCCCGCGGGCGGAATTCCGCCTTGCACACGGTGACGTGCCGGGGTTTTATCCTGACACCGGTTTGGCCGCATGATAAAAGCCGCGCCAACACTGCAATTTTATGGGGAACACATGCTGAAATCGCTTGCTTTGACGACCATGGCTTCGGCCCTGCTTTTGGCCACCGCGCTCTGGGCGCAGGAGGCCGCCACCGGGGACACCGCAACCGAGGAGGGCGCGGCCGAGACAACCACAGGCGACGCCGCCGGGAGCGGCTTTGACCTGGGCCGCGAAGTGCAGGAGGATCCGACCTATATCGACCCGACCTATATCAAGGAAAAATACGGCGACTGGCAGATGCGCTGCTTCCGTATCCCCGAAGGCGACGACCCCTGCCAGATGTTCCAGCTTCTGCTCGACGAACAGGACAACCCGGTTGCCGAGTTCACTGTCTTCCGCCTCGAGGACGGTGGCCCTGCGGTGGCCGGAGCGACGATTACCGCGCCGCTCTTTACGCTGCTCAGCGAAGCGGTCAAAGTGTCCGTCGACGGCGGCACGGCCAAAAGCTATCCGTTCCGGTTCTGCGGCCCGACCGGCTGCGTGGCACAGATAGGCTTCACCCAGGAGGAGGTCGACGCCTTCAAACACGGTGCCTCCGCCACGATCACGATCGTACCCGCCCAGGCCCCGGATCAGAGGGTGCCGATCAAGGCTTCGCTCGATGGCTTCACCGCCGCGTATGAAAACGTGTCGGTGATTGCGAACTGAGATCGGCCAGACCTGAAACAAAAAAACGCCCCGGTGGTTCACGGACCTCCGGGGCTTTTTCGTTGGGGGGGGCGTGATTGTCAGACCGCGCGCCGCAGCGCCAGCACCGCATTGAGCCCGCCAAAGGCAAAGGCGTTGCTCAGCGCCACCTCGACATCCGCCTCGCGCGCCTCGTTGGGCACCACGTCCAGCGCGCATTCAGGATCCGGCACTTCGTAGCCGATCGTGGGCGCGATCACGCCGTCGCGCACGGCCATGATACAGGCCAGCAGCTCGACCGCGCCGGTGCCACCGATCAGATGCCCGTGCATCGACTTGGTCGAGGACATCATCAGCCGGTCCGCATGGGGTCCGAACACATCCGCGACAGCCGCGCTTTCGGTCTTGTCATTGGCCGCGGTTCCGGTGCCATGTGCATTGATATAGCCCACATCCTCGGGGTTGATCCTGGCATCCTGGATGGCACCCGCAATGGCCCGCGCCGCGCCCTGTTTCGAGGGCATCACGATGTCGCCGGCATCCGAGGTCATCGCATAGCCGATCACTTCGGCCAGTATCTCGGCCCCGCGCGCGCGGGCGCGCTCGTATTCCTCGAAGACGAAAATCGCCGCACCCTCGCCCTGCACCATTCCGTTGCGATTGGCGCTGAACGGTCGGCAGGCGTCACGGGACATCACCCGCAGCCCCTCCCAGGCTTTGACGCCGCCCATGCACAGGATCGATTCCGACCCGCCGGTGACCATGACCGGACTCGTGCCGCCATGCACCATCTGAAAGGCCTGCGCCATGGCGTGGTTGGACGAGGCGCAAGCGGTCGAGACGGTAAAGCTCGGCCCCTTGAGATTGAACTCCATCGCAACGTGGCTGGCGGCGGCATTGTTCATGAACTTGGGAACCACAAACGGGTGGATGCGGTTCTTGCCCTCTTCATAGAGCGCGCGGTAATTGTCGTCGATCGTGCTCATCCCGCCGCCGGAGTTACCCAGCACGATGCCCGACCGCGCCGCCAGCTCACCGGTGAATTCCAGCCCGGACTGTGCCAGAGCCTCTCGTGCGGCGATTACCGTGAACTGCGTGAAGCGGTCGAACAGCGACAGCTGCTGGCGGTTGAAGATGCTCTCGGGCACATAGTTGCGCACCTGCCCGCCGATCTTGATACCCAGCCGGTCCAGGTCGCGCAGCTCCAGCGGACCGATCCCGCAGCGCCCTTCGCGCATTCCCTCCAGTGTTGCCGGCACGTCATTGCCCAGCGGATTGATCGTGCCCGCCCCCGTGATGACGACGCGCTTCACGATTGCTCTTTCACCAGGCCCTCGATCCCCTTGATGATCGACGCCACGCTGGAAATGTCGAAATCGCTCTCCTGGGGCTCGTTGGCATTGAACGGCACCGAGATGTCAAAGGCTTCCTCGATGGAAAAGATGCTCTCCACAAGGCCCAGGCTGTCGATGCCCAGATCCTCCAGCGTGCTGTCCAGCGTCACATCGGACGGCTCGAGAACCGCCTGTTCGGCGATGATCCCAATCACACGATCCTGAATGCTGCTCATCTTCGGCTCTCCAAGGGAAGCTTGCGTGCCCATTTAGTCGCTCGCGCGGCGCTTGGAAACCGCTTTCTTCATTGTCGCAGCACCGGGGCAACATGCAAAGCCCCCCAATACCCATCGCGCGGAGGGGGCCGTCATGCGGCGTGCTCGGTGAACACATCGCCTTGGGCCGGTCCTTGCGCCGATCCGCGGCCTCAGCCGCGCAGGTCGCGCAAAGTGACGCCCGCAGCCTGCAGCGCATCCCAGATCCTGCCATCCCGGCCATAGACGTCATTGCGGTACTGGGTGGGACCCTGGGCCTGCGTAAAGGCCGTGCGATAGATAATATGCACCGGCACCGTCTTCTTCAGTCGAACCTGGGTCTGCTTGCCGGTATTCAGAACCCGGTGAAAGTAGGTCTTGGGGTCCTCTTCCTGCCTGGCCAGGAGCGCGTAGGCAAAATCGAAAGGCTGTTGCAGCCGGATGCAGCCATGGCTGAAGTCGCGGCGGTTGTATGAAAACAGGCTCTTTTCCGGCGTGTCATGCAAGTAGATGTTGAAGCGGTTCGGGAACATGAACTTCACCAGACCCAGCGCATTGCTGTCCGACGGCAACTGCTTGAGGTTGAACGGGAAGGTGCGGGCGTTATAGGCCCCGAAATTCACATTCGCCCGGCTCACCTGCTGACCCCGCGCATTGTAGAGCTTGAGATACCCCGCGGCATTCCGGTTGCGCTGCATCTGCGGCAGATATTCCTTCACCGCGATCGAACGCGGCACATTCCAGACCGGGTTGATCTCCATATATTCCATCTCGTCCGAGAATTCGGGGGTTCGCCGGTCCGGCACGTCCTTTCCGACCACGGCGCGGGTTTGAAAGGTGACCTTGTCGCCGTCGATGATCCGTGCGCTGAAATCGGTGAGGTTGACCAGCACATGACGCTCGCCGCGCTCCAGGTTCAGCCAGCGTTCACGCTCCATGGCGACCATGATCGCCTTCAGGCGCTCGCCCGCAGGCTCGTTGATCGTGGCGATGGTCTCCGGGCCTGCGGTGCCGTCCACTTCCAGCCCGTGCGCAGCCTGGAACGCCTGCACGGCCGCCTCCAGCTTGCCGTCATAGGTCCCGGACGCACTGCGCGCGAGGTACCCCATCGCCGTCAGCCGGTTGCGCAGCGCCACCACCGCGGCACCCGACGCCCCGGGCTCCAGCGCCTTGGCGGGCACCTCGGGGCCCCATCCGCCGCGCGCCATCAGTGCCTCGAGCCGGACCTTCTCGCGCATCAGACGGCTGTATTCTGCGGTCTGCGGCGGCAGGGTGCGGAAATAGGCGCGCGGGTTTTCCGCGCGCATGAAATTGGCCATGTTCGACACGCGGCTGCGCAGCGGCACCGCGCGTTTCAAGCCGGAATCGACCTTCGAAGGCACCAGAATTCCGGTCTGAAGATCGGCGGCCAGCTTCAGAAAGGTCCTGCTCAGAGCCACCTCGACCTGCCCCAGGTCGCGCGGCGTCCGGGCATCGCGCATCATCGCCATCAGCGCATCCACCTCGTAGCGGGCGGACGGGATGCCATGTGCCTGCGTGCCGCTTATCGCCTCGATCAGGGCGCGGCGCCGGGCCAGATACTCCTCGCCCTCGCCGGTCCAGACCGTCTGGAAGTTACTGGCCCGGTAGAAGGCCGACAGATCATCGTCGCGGGCCACGGCCTCGGCGACGGATTGCTTGAAAGCGCTGACCTGGGCCACGCCCCCGGTCGGCTGGAACACAAGCAGGCCCAGCCCGATCACGGCGGCGGTGGCAAGGCGTTGGAATGACTTTGTGGATGTGGTGATCATGCGTTTCCCCAGACATTCGATGGCGTTCAATGAGTGAAATCATCGCGCAAGCGGGCGGTTTGTCCAATCAAAACTGGTTAATAACAGACATATCATGCCCGATTGCGGCTGCGGAGCATCGCGATATAGCGGATTAGGCACACCGATCCGAAGATGCGCGAATTTTTGCTCAATTCTCCTTGCGCACCGAAACTGTGGCAAATTGGAACTTGGTTACTGATTCTTTATATGTCATAGCTACCGTCACATCTGGGGATGAGATGAATGTTTCCGTGACTTAAGCGGGACACAAAAGCGACGGACAGGCGCAGCGTATATGATGGACTTCACTTCGAACGGCGTGACTCGGCGCGGACTTTTGCGTGCCTTTGCAGCCACCACTCTCGTGGCCGCACCCACCTACACCAATGCTGCGGGTCTTCTGCGCGGGGCCGGCGACATCCGCCGCCTCAAGATGGTGTCGACCCGCACCGGCGAAAAGATCGACACGATCTACTGGATCGAAGGCCAGTACATCAAGGACGCGGTAAGGGAGATTTCGATCTTCATGCGCGACTGGCGGCTGAACGACGTCAAGCCCATTGATCCCCGCGCCATCGACATTCTCGCGGCCACGCACAATCTCGTGGACACGACCGAACCCTACAAACTGCTGTCGGGCTACCGCACGGCCAAGACCAACGCGATGCTGCGTTCGCGCTCGCGCAGTGTGGCGCGCAACTCGCTGCACATCAAGGGTCAGGCCGCCGACATTCGCCTCACCTCACGCTCGGTCAGCCAGTTGAGCAAGGCTGCCGTGGCCTGCAAGGCAGGCGGCGTCGGGCGCTACTATCGTTCGAATTTCGTGCATGTGGACAGCGGCGACGTCCGCACCTGGTCCAGCTGAACGGCCTTCAAACCGGCCTTTCCATGGATCGCAGCCCGGCACCGCTCTGGTGGCCGGGTTTTTTCGTGCCGCATTCGCAGGCCGGGTGCCCACCCCTCCTCAGCCGGAAACGCGGCATCCGATGCGTGTCAGACTTGACCCGATCCATTGCCCGACGTCAAAACGCGCATAGTATTTGGGCGCTGCGCGACGTTTCGGGAATGGCCGTGAACCAGGGCGGCGCGAAACGCGCTATCCCACCTTCGCCTGCCGCGCCGCCCTCAGCCGGGCGAAATCGTCGCCCGCGTGATAGCTCGACCGCGTCAGGGGCGTGGCCGAAACCATCAGGAACCCCTTGCCAAAGGCGGCCTTCTCATAGGCCGCGAACTCCTCGGGCGTGACGAACCGGTCCACCGCGTGGTGCTTGGGGGTGGGCTGCAGATACTGGCCGATAGTCAGGAAATCGATGTCGGCGGCGCGCATGTCGTCCATCACCTGCCGCACCGCCTGTCGGTCCTCGCCAAGCCCGACCATGATGCCCGACTTGGTAAAGATCAGCGGGTCCATCTCCTTGACCCGCTGCAACAGGCGCAAACTGTGAAAATACCGCGCCCCGGGCCGCACCTCGGGGTAGAGCCCCGGCACGGTCTCGAGATTGTGGTTGAAGACATCCGGACGCGCCTCGACCACCACTTCGAGCACGCCGGGATCACAATTCAGAAAATCCGGCGTCAGGATTTCGATCGTCGTCCCGGGGCTGCGGTGGCGGATCGCGCGAATGGTCTGGGCGAAATGCTCGGCGCCGCCGTCTT